>Ga0172375_10013284_pt1 | contig 10225 bp, 9 predicted proteins | sample LakKiv1m_FD_114537 | JGI IMG/M metagenome (GOLD analysis project Ga0172375, IMG submission 114537) | Freshwater microbial communities from Kabuno Bay, South-Kivu, Congo - kab_092012_11.1m | ecosystem: Environmental > Aquatic > Freshwater > Lake | place: Democratic Republic of the Congo...
AAACCTGGACACGGAGCACGAACGGGATCTCGCCGACTATCTCGATAAGCTGGCCGATCCCCGGACGGGTCGGATTGAGACGGCGGAGCCGGCCTAAGTAGGCCATTTCACAAATACGCTCACGTGAGCGTATTTATGAAATGTCGCACTTAGCCGGCTTGAAACCGGACGCCGCGAGCGAACGATGACAAATCCATGGAGTCTGTCTTTTCTCGTCGGCGTCGGGGGCTGCGCGGGGTCGCTTGCGCGGTATGGCTTGAGTGTCGCAACAGATCGCTTCTCGCTTGCGTGGCCCGTCGGCACGTTGGCGGCGAACGTGCTCGGTTGTCTGGTCATTGGGGTCCTCGCGGAACTGTCGGCGCGAGGAACGGCAATCACCCCGGAGGTGCGCCTCGCGCTTGTCACGGGATTCTGCGGCGGTTTCACAACCCTGTCATCCATGATCTACGAGACAGCAGAGCTGCTGCGAGCGAACGAGTACCTGCATGCGACGCTGTATGCCGCGGGAACGTTCCTGTTGTCCATGGCCGCTTTCGTTGCGGGCGTCATGGCCGTGCGCGTTCTCGTCCGGATCGGAGGTGGGCTGTGGAACTGAAGTCGGAAGCCAAGTTGCTGCGGATATTCCTCGGGGAAGCCGACAAGGTGAAGCACACCGCACTCTACGAGGTGATTGTGCGGGAGGCCCGACGGCTCGGACTGGCGGGGGCAACCGTGTGGCGTGGCGTCATGGGTTTTGGGCCAACCAGTCGGATCCGGACAGCAAGGATTCTTGACCTCTCCACGGATCTGCCTGTCATTGTGGAGATCGCGGACGAGGAACAGAAGATCAACCGGTTCCTTCCGGTGCTTCACGATCTGTTCGAGGCCGCGCAATCGGGAGGCTTGGTTACGGTCGAAAACGTGAAGGTCATCAAGTACCTTCACGGGAAGGACAGGGCCGATGGCCAGCCGGGGTTATCTTCCTGAGCTTCCCGCCGACTTCGTCTCCGGCGGCCGGACGAAATCGTAGATCTTCATGTCGCTGAACTCCGAGACGGGCGTCGGTTGGCCGCTGCCGGTGTTGAGGAGGATGAGATAGCGCACGGCTCCCGTGTGCGTCAGGCCGACCGGGATCGTATAGCGGTGGGCGCGCGGCGCGACCGAGGCGTAGTTGTTGTGCTTCTGGTCGCAGGCGGATAGGCGCCGGCCGTAGAGCTGGAAACACCGGTCGCCCGACCACGCTTCGGTTTGTATATCGAGACCCACGCCATGAACGTCGCCGATCTGTGTACTGGCGAAGATGAACTCGATTACCGTGTTCGTGCGGACGTCGTACGAGATGGGAATCGCCTTGAGCGCGTTTCCGACGAGTTTGATCGACTTGCCTTCGGCCATGGGAATCACGGCGCCCATGCCCTTGTGCTCAGCCGAGGAGTAGGGCTCCATGACCGTGGTGTCGAACCGGATTTCAAGCGGCTCGGTGGGCAGCGGGTCTGTCTTTGGCGGCGGCGGTGGCGAGGGAGGAGGCAAGGATGGGGGCACGGCGGCCGGCTTGGGCGGTTCCGGGGGTGGCGGCGGCTCGGCGGGCGGGGGTGTCGAGGCTCGGACGTCCACTGTGACCATGGTTTTGGCCGTTCCGGTGGCATGCTTGACCGTGTAGCGGAACGAATCACTGCCTTGAAATCCGGCGGTCGGCTGATAGGCGATCCGGTGGTTCACGATGGCGGCCACGCCGTGTTCGGGCTTCTCGACGGCGACGATGCTTTGGGCCGGGTTGCCGGGGTTCCCGTCGTTGGCGAGCACGTCAATCACGACTTCGACGCCGGCGGTCGTGGTTGCCGAGTCCGGGGCGGCGAAGAAAGGGACCGGCCGTGCGGAGACGCCCGTGGTTGCGGACGCGCCATCGGCGGTTCCGGTGTTGGCTGGTCGCAAGGCGACGGGTTCGATGATCATGACGGGCCTGTTGGTGGCCGTTCCGCCGGCCGGAGGCGGCGGCGGGGACGGCTTGAACATCCAGGTCAGAAGGCCCGCTGCGGTGAGGGCTGTAGCCACCCCGGCCACGACAAGCGCGGCCTTCCGGCCCGGCCTCGCCGTTTTCATGTCCGAAGCGATCGTTTCGGCGTAGGCCTGGCGTTTGACGCATGCGGCGGGGTCCCCCAGTCGTCCGTAAAGGTAGGCCCGCTCTGAGAATCCTCCCAGTCGGGCGAGTATCGCGCTCATGTCATGGATCAAGGAAGTGTAGTTCGGATGACGGCCGTCGGGCGAAAGGCTCATCATGCGCATGACCAGCGCCGACACCTCCGCATCCAGCTCCGGGCGCACGGCCGTCGGCACCTCCGGAACCGTCTGCAGCCTTGCCTTGGCGACTTCCGACGGCGTGCTTCCGGTGAAGGGCGTGTGCCCGGTCAGTGCGTGATACAGTGTCGCGCCCAGGCTGTAGATATCGGCCCGGAAATCGAGCCGTTTGCCGCGAATGATACGTTCGGGCGGAATGTAGTGCGGAGAACCCCAGACCACGGCCGAACCGGTTTGATTCGCGAAGGAGGCCAGCCCGAAGTCAATCAGCTTCGCATGGCCGTTGCTGGCGACCAGGATGTTCTCCGGCTTGATGTCGCCATGGAGAAGGTTGTGCGTGGCCGCTTCGTTCAGGGCTTCCGCGGTCTGGATGGCGACGTGGAGGGCAAACCGCGGTTCCAAGGCGCCGAGCTTCTCGATGAAATCAATCAGCGGAACGCCGTTGACGAATTCCATGACGATGTAGGGCTGCTCGTCTTCGACGCCGAACGCGAAGACCTGGGCCGCGTTGTCGTGGTTGATGCGCGCAGCCGCCTGGGCCTCGCGGCGGAAACCGTCAAGCGCGCCCGCCCCCGTGGCCATGGCGCTGCGGAGCACCTTGATGGCGACCGGCCGGTCGAGGGCCTCGTCGGTCCCTCGGTAGACCGCGCCCATGCCGCCCTCGCCGAGGAGGCCCTTGACGAGGAATGGCCCAAACTGGCCGTGCACGGGCGTCGGTTTGCCGCAGAATGGGCACTGGACTTCCGTGAGCGGCGGGAGGTCCGTCGCGTGGAACGCGCCGCCGCAGTGGGTGCATGCCGTCGTGTCGACGGCCCTGAGGCTGATGTGGACACCTTCCGTCATGGCGCTGCGATGGTATGGGTTCCGGCGCGTCCCGTCGAGCGCAACGAACAGCGCAACGAACGGCCTGCGGATGTTCCGGAGGGGCGCCGGTTCACGCCGCGGTGAGGAGGTCGCGCCGGTAGATTTCGCGGACCAGAATGACGTCCAGGGCATGGCCGGCCTTGTACGACACGATCCGGCCGCAGAATCGCCCCTTGTCGATGAGCGCGACAGCGGCCAGCAGGTCGAGCGTCGCGCGATGCCAGGCGGCCTCGAGCGGCTTGCCGTTGTGGTACATCTGGGGGTTGTTGACGTAGCCCCACCGGCTGTGGACCAGGATATTGCGGAAGTTGTAGCCGAGGTTCCGGACATCCGCGAAGATCAGTCCGATGGTCTTCGAGTAGAGAACCTGCCACAAGGGGGCGTTGGTGCGGGCGAGCGCGCCGTAGCGGAACGTGTCCCGGTTGACGGGGAAACGAATGCGCTGGCTGCCGATGGCGGACTTGAAACGGATGGCGCAGTCCACGTGGAGCGAACGGTCGCCCGGTTCGGCGGGCAGAAAGGCGAGGAATCCGCCGTTGGGGGCTACGGCGGTCACCGGTTCCTTCACCGTCACGCACGAGGCGGCGGCGGGCTGCTCCACAAGGCCGGCGTTTTCCACCGCTTCGACGAGGTCCATGCTGCCCCGGTTGAACAGGGGCGGATCGCCCGAGTCCACGCGGATGGTCACATTGTCCAGTCCCATGCCCACGCGCAGGGCGACGATATGTTCGACCATGCGCATGTAGTTGTGCGGGGATCCGCTGCAGAGCACGATGTTGCGGACCGTGGTCCAGACCGTGTCGATCGAGACCGGCAGCGGCAGGACGTCGCGCACATCGTTGCGGACGAAATGCCATCCGCTGGCTGCCGGGGCTGGCGCAAAGGCCAGCGTTTGTTGCGCCCGTCCGAAGAACGTGCCTGGGCCGGTCACGGAGACCGGCCGGCCAATGCTTGTCTGCGCGGACGGGAAACCGGTTGGCGCGGCAGGGCTCTCTGAATCCACGGGCTGGCTTTCCCACTCGCCGATGGAACGGGCCAGGCGTTCGGGATTGCCGGCGACGACGGTGCCAAAACGACTTTCGGGCATGGAAACTCCAATCACGGACCGAAACCAGGCGCAGACGATACACAGTATCGCTACCTGTGGCAACTGAACGGTTGCCGGCAGCAGCAATTCGCATTCCAGCATCTTGCGCCCGATGCGCCGCTGAAGCGGCGGGAGCGCTTCCGGCTGAAGCCGGTACTCCGACAACAGCCGCCCAGGGCCTGTGCAAGGAATTACCGTTTTCGCTGATACATATGTATCACGAGGAACGGTAATCTTCCCTGCCGCCGGCCGCGCGTTGCCACGGCGCGATTGGCTTTGAAGGCGGTGCGGTGCGCATGATATGATCGAACGGCGAGTAGAGGAGGGAACGTCCGATGGACTTGAAGGTCAAGAAACTGAATCCCGATGCCCTGCTGCCACAATACGCGCACCCGGGGGATGCCGGGCTGGATGTGTTCGCGTGCGAGGCCGTTGCGATCCCGGCGGGCGAGGCGCGGCTGGTGAAGACCGGCATTTCCATCGAACTGCCGCCGGGCACGGAGGCGCAGATCCGGCCGAGAAGCGGGCTGGCGCTGAAGCACGCCGTGACCGTGCTCAATACGCCCGGCACCATTGATGCCGGGTACCGCGGCGAGGTCGGCGTCATCCTCATCAACCATTCGAAGGTGCCCTTCCAGGTCGAGCGAGGAACGAAGATCGCCCAGATGGTGATCCAGTCCATCTTGCGCCTGGACGTCAGCGAGGTGGGATCGCTATCGAACACCAAGCGTGGGTCGGGGGGGTTCGGTTCAACCGGCGATACACACAAGGCGCATTGACCGGGCCGGACCTGTCAACCGCAGAGGCGCTTCCAGATTTCGTGAATCGTCGCACCTCCGCCGACGATCAGAACCCCGAAGTACATAATCGTGGCGACGTTCGTGAGGTGTCCGAGCACGATGCAGACGCCGTCGCGTTGCAGGAGTCCGATCGCAAGGAAGAGCAGGGCGAGCGCCGGCAATGTGTTGCTGAAGGGGACCAGGCCAAAGGGCATCATCAGCAGAAGGGCCCCAAGGATCAATGCGCCGTGGTTAACGAAAGCCATGGCGCCGCCGCCGCCAAGCCAGCCCCAGCGGTGCGGCTTGCTGATCCGTTCCAGGCGGTGAAACCACTTCATTCCGGTGCCCAGCGCGGTCCGTAGTTTGTCGGAGGGGAACTCCCGTTCGCGGAGGCGCCTGGGCAGCCAGAGACCGCGGCCGAAGAGACGGCAGACGCCGACCATGAGGATGGCCGCGCCAAATACCGTGCTGACCCCGGGGATCGAGACCGGGATCATGAAGACCAGCGTCAGGAGCGCGGACAGCAGCAGAAGCCCATCCTGTCCGACGGCGTCGCGAAGTTCGGCCACGGTCAGGCTGTCCGGCGGCAGGTTGCGGATGACGAGGGCGAGTTTCTCGCCCAGCGAGTCGGACCGGAGCGCCTCCTCTTCTTCAGCCGTCAGGTGCAACTGGTGGTCGGTTGTGGGCGTGCTCATATGTCGCGTTCGTATATCAGAATCGGTCAGGGTGACTCGATCGCGTGGCCCGGAACGCTGCACTCGGGGTTTTTCCCGATCACGCCCACGTTGTAAACGCCGCCTTGCGGGCATTTCGGCAGGCGATTGCCCTTGATGTACCGTGAGATGCCGGGGATGTCCACGGGATCGCCGTCCTTCTTTTTCATCTCGAGTGCCCACTGTTCCTTGGCGGAGTCGATCTGGCGGAGGTTGTTGATGCAGGCGTTTTGCGAAGCCGTCGAACGGGCCTTGACGAAGCTGGGGATGGCAATGCCGGCCAGAAGGCCGACGGGCGCCGTCATCACGGATCCGGCGAGTTCCTTGCCGCCGGATGTCGATACGCCGGCCATCCGGACACCGTCCGGGGTGTTGAGGAAGACAAACGCGGACCGCATGTCCGGTTTCCCGCCGCAAAACGCCTGCATAAAGGCGGGCCCGGGCTGTCTGCCGGCGGCGTCCATCTGGTTGGCCATGAGTTCGGCGAGGGTTCGCGCAAATCGCGGGCTCTGGTAGAAGATCCCGTTGTTCTTCGTGGGCAGTCCCTCGAAGGCCTTCTTGAATTCGTCCGTCGCTGTCAGCCCCTTGCCGGATTGGAACGCGGCGATCGCATCCGACACGACCGTCGGCGTGCTGCCGAAGAGGAAGAAGTTGGAGCAGACCGCGAACGTCGGTTGGAGCGGCACGGGCGAGGGCAATGGCATCGTGGATGTTACCGGGACCGAGCCGGCCGGCGACGTCTGGAGCGGGAGCTGGGATCGGGCCAGCCCTTTCTCGACGGCCTTGGCCAGCGTACCGTCCTTGACGGCGATACCGATGAGCAGGGAGGGGCTCGGAATCTTCGTCGGGGTTTGGTTGGGCCCGCCGAGCGGCAACGCGACCGTGGCGGTCTGTGACAACTGGAGCGAGAAGAACCCTTCAGTCCCAAGCGAGGCGATCAGCGTTTCCACGCGCACGCCCAGGTTGGTGGAGAGGACCGTCAACTGCCTCTCGAAGTCGGTGTTCGCCTTTGGCGAGGCGAAGTCCGTGATGCCGGCGCGGATCAACGCCCAGAGTTGGGGGATTTCGCCGGTGCCTGTTCGCGCGATGACGGTATCGGCGGGGAGGAACCGGGCGCAGGTCAACTCCCTGGGCTCGCCGCCGACGAGGGCGCGCCACAAGCGGGTATCGGCGGCCGCGCGGTCGCGCGCCAGGTACGTCTTGACGTTGTTGAGCCCGTCCCCGCGCGGCACGACGCTGGCGCCGACGCCCTGAACGGCAAAGAACCCGTTGCGATCCAGGAAGCCGGGCACCTTGGCAATCGTCGCGCGCAGCCGGGCGCCGTCTGCGCCGGGCGCGGGAATGGCCGTCAGAAGTTGGGAGAGGTTGCTGACGACGCCCTGTACGACGCCTTCGAGATTGGCGACAAACAGGACATCGCCGCCGGTATCCAGATTGGTCATGATGGCGTCGAAGCGTTCCTTCGAGGTGGCCGCCTGGGCGGTGATAGCCAAGGCGCAAACAACGGCAGCCGCAATCCGGGCCAATACAGCAACCGATAACATTCTCATGCGCGACCTCCTTGCATCAGTGTCAGACACGTCGCCTGACACCGGTGAGCCGACACACTACACGCGAAGACCGCCGTCGCCAAGGACGAAGTCGGCGGCAGATGAGCGCAGGGGTGTGTATCCCGAATTCACTGACCTGAACCACAACCGCGTCGGCGTTCGGAGAACGCCTCCCACATTGAGATGCGCGGGCCGCCGGGGCTTGTAGCGTGGGAGGCAATCCGTTGGTCAAGGAATCCGGGATGCGCCCCAGATCAAACGCGCGCTGCGATTCTCGTTCCGGTCGGCGGCGCATCGTGGTAGCGTTGGCCTCCGTGGCCCGAGGTTGCAGGGGCGCTAGGAAGCGGGGGCGCTGCTCGCGCCGAACGGATGGGGGTTGAAACGTGAAACGCAGACTCATCAAGTCGGTAATCCGGGTTCTGGTTGCGGTGTGCTTGGTGGTGTTTGCCGTCTGGGTCGTCGTGGCCCAGCCGTCCTGTGCACACAACCGGCCGATGGCGGTGGCGGTGCAGCCGGAGCGGCTGCGCGAGCATGTCGAGGCCCTGGCGCGGGCGTGTTCCCCGCGGGATTGGAGGCATCCGGAGAACCTGGACCGATGCGCCGACTACATCGCGCGCCAGTTCGAGGAGGCGGGCGCGGCTGTCGAGGCGCAGCCGTTCACCGTCGCCGGCAAGCCGTATCGCAATGTCATCGGCCGGTTCGCGCCCGACGCCCGTCCCCGCGTGGTTGTCGGCGCGCACTACGACGCCTGCGGAGAGCAGCCGGGAGCGGACGACAATGCCAGCGGAATTGCCGCGTTGATTGAGTTGGCGGGATTGGTGGGCCGATTCGCACCCACCTGCGCCGTGGACCTGGTCGCCTACACGCTGGAAGAGCCGCCGTTCTTCAGGTCGCCGCAGATGGGAAGCGCGGTGCATGCGAAGGGAATCGCCGGCGACAAGGCGGCCTGCAAGGGCGTGATCGTGCTGGAAATGGTCGGCTACTTCAGCGACGAGCGGGGATCGCAGGGCTACCCCACGCCGATATTCCACCTGATGTATCCGAGCCGGGGCAACTTCATTGGCGTCGTCGGTCGGTGGGATCAAGGCGCCTGGATCAAGACCGTCAAGGTCGGAATGAAGGGGGCAACCGACCTGCCTGTCTATTCCGTTCGCGCGCCGGCCGTTGTGCCCGGCGTCGCCCTTTCGGATCACATGAGCTACTGGCCGTATGGAATCAATGCCCTGATGGTGACCGACACGGCGTTTTACCGGAACAAGGCGTACCACACGGCTGGCGACACGCCGGAAAGCCTGGATTACGACCGCATGGCCAAGGTTGTCGTCGCGGTATTCGGGGCGATAACGTCTCCGGAGTAGGCACGCACTTCACCGGTGTTGTCTGCGATTCCGTTTCCGTGTGCGGGGTAGGGCGCGGCCGCCGGACGCGCCGCGAGACCACTCAGCGCGGTCACTTCTGGCCGTCGTAGACGGCCCTGGCCTCGTCCTCCGACAGGGCGCGGTTGAAGATCATGACTTCGTCCAGCGTGCCGTAGAAGAACCAGGGCTCCCAGGCCTGTGTCTTGCCGATGATCCAGTCGGTATTCGGGGTGGACGGCAGGGGCGATCCTTCGCTGTCCTTGGCCACGCATTTCCCGTCCACGTACAGCCGGTTGCCGACATCCGTCTCGTGAACGGCGAGGATGTGATGCCACTGATCGTCGGCCAACGGTTGATTTTCCGCGTTGAGATCGTTGCGCCCATCCGTGCCGCCGGTGGCCACGCCGTAACTGAATGCGAGCGTGTTCCAAGGCTTGTCCATCCGGTACAGCATGAACGTGCGACCGGTCCGGTCATCGCCGTCATCCTTGCCGATGATCGCCTGGAGCTGATGTGGCTCCCCCCACGTCTTCTCGGACTTCCTGAACCAGAGCGAGACGGTCAGGCTGCGGGTGATGTTCAGGCTTTCGTCGCGGCCGCAGACAATGCGCGCATTGCGGCCGTTGAAGCTGCAGCCTCCGCCGACCTTGCCGTCCGCCGCCCACGTCGCGTTCTCCATCCGCCCGTCACGCTTCGACGGGCTTGCGTCAACAGCCTTGCCTTCCCCGTCCCTGTCGAAGGCGTAGTAGAGCACGAGCCCGTCTCTGAGAATGGCCTCCAAGGCCCGCGTTCCGCTCGGCCGGACTGCCACGCTGACGATGACTTGCCGATCGAGGGTCACTTTTCCGAAGACGGTTTCCAGCTCGAAGCCTTGCTGGCCGATCGTGCCGGTCAGTTTGTCGCCGTTGGCCAGGGCGAGCGACGCGGACTCGTGATTGGTCTCCAGGTTGATGGCGTGGATCTTCGGCAGCGGGATATCCAACCGCGCGTACGCGGTCTGCAGCGCAAGCGACTCCTGTCGTGCAGTGCCGATAATCCGCGAGCCGTCGGTGAGGGACACCGTCAGCCGCGGCGGTTGCGGCTTTTCGGGTTCGCCGCCATGAACCCAGGCAGCTAAGGACAAAGTCGCGCACAGAGCAGCCGCGCAGCGAAGGGGTTGAGCGTTCATGTCCGAGGTCTCCTTCGCTCGCACTTTCGGCCATCTGTGTCGGCAGGACAAGCGGAAAGAATAGGGTGACTATCGTTTGGGCAGATAGACGCGGAACGTGACGTCGCGTCCTGTGGAGGGATCGGCAAAGCCGATCACGCCGTTGCCGTCTTCCGTTGTGTAGCGCAGGGGCTTTCCGCTGAAGGGGTCCACCCCGACGTCGGGGATGTACTTCGTCCGGAGGTCTTCCAGGTGCGCAGGCAACCTTCCCTCCGCGTGGACGTAGGCCTTGATCGCCAGCGCCAGCCGCGCACAGTGGCGTAGGCCCTGAGAGCGAAGTTCAAGCGCCTTGAACAAAGCAAGCATGTCCATGTACATCCGCGCCAGAAGGCACATCTGCGGCATGCGGCGACTCATTTCGGCGTGGCGCTCCTGGAATGCCGGCCACGGAAG
>Ga0172375_10013287_pt1 | contig 10223 bp, 12 predicted proteins | sample LakKiv1m_FD_114537 | JGI IMG/M metagenome (GOLD analysis project Ga0172375, IMG submission 114537) | Freshwater microbial communities from Kabuno Bay, South-Kivu, Congo - kab_092012_11.1m | ecosystem: Environmental > Aquatic > Freshwater > Lake | place: Democratic Republic of the Congo...
ATTAAATAGCCGCCATTAAATAAGAGAGGAATTGGCTTATTTTTGCGATTAAGTGGCCCTATTCAGAGAGGCTTTTTAAACAGCTTGTGGTGTGGAATAATTCGATATGCGGCCAATAAATGCAATGCCCTAACTCCTAGGGACATCGACAGATAAAAAGGCCCATAACCGCTACTGCGATCATGGGCCTTAAACTCTCCAATACTGCGAGGAGAAGGATATTACTGGGGTGGCTGACGGGGCTCGAACCCGCGACCTTCAGAGCCACAGTCTGACGCTCTAACCAGTTGAGCTACAGCCACCACAAAACTATTTTACCACAAAAAACGTTATTTTTTCGCCGGAACTACGACTTTCGGCGGTTTAATCAAAGTATCCAACAGAGACTTTCGTAATTCCCTACCCATAGCAAAGATGCCGTCCACGACAGACTTGGACATGTCTACCGCGCCCTTTCCCGCGCCCTGCAACAATTTAGCCGGCAGTATTAACACATCCCCGGGATTAATACTCTCACTATGTACTTGAGAGAGTTTATCTTCAAAAGCCATTTTTATATTGCCAAAACCGAATTCCGGACGGTCCATCTTGGTCCGGATAGTAAAATCTAAAACCACCTTGCCCTTATCGAGCGCCTTAAAAATATCGAGGACGGCATTGGTTATCTTCGAGGCCTTTTCTTCCGACCCGCCTTCGGGAAGAGGCTTACGCACGATATCGGTCAATTCCAGATGGCAGGCTGCGGCCACATTATTATCGGCGCCTTTGATGTCACTGGTGAAATTTAAATTAGCCTTCTCGATACGCGCCTTCTCTAAATCGACCCAGGCGGAATAATAGGGGTAGAGGTAAATCCCGTCGATCTTCTCTATCTTTAAAATCGCCTCCATGCTTTTTTTACGGCCGTCTATCCAGCCCTTTAATTCCACGCTACCTCTCTCCTGGCCTTCACGCCAGGGTATGGAACCCTGCAGCTGAAAAAATGTCCTGCTCCCCCAACTGCCGAGGTTTAAATTTGAGACCTTTAGATTTAAATGTTCGACTTTTATCTCAAGCCCGTCTTTGGTGATCCCGTGATCCACGAAATTAAACATACCCTCCGAGATTATGAACCTGCCGATAAAAATATTCGGCAGAGCTATACCGGCGGCTGCCTTTGGTTCGGCAGTAGCGGCAGATTGAGCAGGGGGATTAAGAACATTGATCAACTCTTGCCCCGGAACCGGGATATTTTTCCTGATGGTGATCTGCGGCCGGGTCAACATAAACAAAGAGAGGCTGGGTCTCCCTCTGAATAGATCAAAGAACCCCACACCTACAGCCACCTCTTGTATTTTACAAAGGTCCTCTATCTCAATGCGCCGGACGACGATTCCTAACGGAAAATATGTGCTAAGCCTGCCGATAGTCACTCTCTTGCCGAACGACCCCTGAAGTTTTGCGGTCAATATCGGCTTACCGAAAATATTGACCAGAAGGTGCAACAGAAGAAAAAGCGCCAGGAGCGCTACGATACCAAAAAGTATTCTTTTCCTCCAAGGGTGCATAATAAATTTACTCCCTACTTGCATTCTAAAAATGCGCCTGGGCCGAATCGAACGGCCAACCACCGGCTTAGCATCCAGCATCAGATTTCTCTGACCACCATATGGCTTGCTGGCTGGACTCTATCTTAGGCATTTCAGCCCCGCTGTGTAGAGTCTCTACACTCTCTGTAAACTCCACAGATAGCTCGGTATTGCCCTTACGGGTGTTCACCGAATTAGCAGCGTCCACTCTACAAGTTTAATTCCTTGTAGAGGCTCCCTCTTGTCCCGTTCGTAAACGCTCAGAAGATTTTTTCAAAATCTTCTTCGCACTCCCGGGATCAATTCGGCCCTCAAACTTACGTTCACTCTCGTTCCGTAAGTTTGGGCCTCATTGAAAGGCAGGTGCTCTATCCAATTGAGCTACAGGCGCATTAATACTCTTCTAAAAGTCGGGGCGACAGGACTTGAACCTGTGACCTCCTGCTCCCAAAGCAGGCGCTCTAGCCAAACTGAGCCACGCCCCGTGATTTACCCGCTATTAACTTAAGTAAATCATCCCGAGGCTCAATCGCTTAGTTTCCGGAGCCGAGGGATTAATTTTTTATTATATCAACTCGCTAATCGCTCTACAATATATTTCTGTATAATTTTTTTCGCTTCCAACAGGGCGCGGTAACGATGGCTCATTTTATGCTTTATGCGTTCGCCTAATTCTCCGAACGTCTTCTTATATTTTGGAATCAGAAATAACGGATCATAACCAAAACCATGCGAGCCCTTTAGGGTAAAATCAATTAATCCGTCACATCTGCCTTCGACTACCCCTATAAGGCCATGCTCATCAGCAAGCGCTACAGCACAGACATAATGCGCTCTGCGTTTCGAAATTGGCTTTGAACCGAGCAATTTCAGGAGCTTAGCGTTATTCTGCGCATCGCTCTTATACTTTCCCGAAAACCGCGAAGAATATACGCCGGGCCTCCCCCCTAAAGCATCCACACAAATCCCGGAATCTTCGCCGAGAGATAATTTGCGGTAAAATTTAGCTGATTTAACCGCCTTCTTTATCGCGTTAGCCCGAAAGGTCTTTCCATTTTCGACAATTCTCGGCTTCTTAGTAAAATCCGCCAGCGAATAGAGATTTACCTTGTGTCCTTTTAACAGCTCTTTTATTTCTTTAAGTTTTTTCTTATTTTTAGTAGCGACGATTAAATCCATTTAGAGGAGGTCTTTGAGGAGTTTTTTCTGCGCCTCGATCAGGTCCTCGATGCCTTTTTTGGCGAAGCCTAACATTTCGTCCATCTGCGATTTCTTGAAAGGCTTGCGCTCGGCTGTCCCCTGTATCTCGATAAACTCTCCCTTACCGGTCATTACCACGTTCATATCTACTTCGGCACGGGAATCTTCTTCATACGCCAGATCGAGCATCAATTGTCCGTCGATAATGCCGACGCTTACAGCCGCAACATAATCCTTAATGGGAATCTCTTCGATCACCCCGTTCTTCTTTAATTTATGGAACGCATCCGCGAGTGCTATAAAACTTCCGGTGATCGCCGCGGTGCGCGTGCCTCCGTCTCCCTGGATCACATCGCAATCGATCCAGATGCTGCGCTCACCCATGGATTTCATATCGGTGACAGTACGCAAAGACCTCCCTACCAGGCGCTGGATCTCATAAGTCCTCCCGGAATCTTTTCCCCGTGGGATACGCTTGTCGCAGGAACGCGGGAGCATCCCGTATTCCGCAGTCACCCAACCTGTACCGGAATTCCTCAAAAACGGCGGTACTGATTCTTCCACCGACGCCGTGCAGATGACCTTGGTATTCCCCATTTCGATCAAACACGACCCTTCGGGATATTTTATATAATTGCGTGTGATCTGGACCCTGCGGATCTTATCCGCGCCCCTGCCGTCTAACCTAGTCATAGATACTCCTCCCAAGTGAATCAATTGCTACTATTAAAGGAAAATCTTTTACCTCTAACCGGAATATCGCTTCCGGGCCCAAATCTTTGTAAGCTACGACTTCCGCTTTTTTGATGTATTTATTAATAAGCGCGCCGCATCCGGCGTAAGCTAATAAATAAACCGCCTTGTATTTTTTTATCCCTGCGATCACTTCTTTCGAGCGCCTCCCTTTTCCGATCATGCCCCTGATCCCGGCTTTAAGCAGCGCCGGAGTGAATTTATCCATCCTGCTGGATGTGGTCGGACCGCAAGAACCGATAACTTTACCCTTAGGTGTTGCGGTCGGGCCGCAATAATAAATGATCGCGCCTTTTAAATCAATGGGCGGCTTTTTCCCCGAATTTATCGCCTCAACCAGACGCTTATGCGCCTGATCGCGGGCAGTATAAATAACTCCGCTTAATCTTATTTCATCCAAAACCTTTAATTTCTTTATTTGCCTGTTGTTCATTATTTTAGAGGGTCGCGGTTGCGCTCCGGAGGGCATGGCAGCTGAAATTCAAGGCAACCGGCAAACCTGCGATGTGCGTAGGATGGGTCTCTATATTTACGGCTAAAGCCGTGGTTCTCCCGCCTAAACCCATCGGTCCGATATCCAGTTTATTTATTGCCTTTAATAAATCTACCTCTATCTTTAAACTACGCGTTCCGAGTTTTCTTAAGAGCGCCTTTTTCGCAAGCAGAGACGCAAGATCCGCCGTTCCGCCTATACCTACGCCCAGCACATACGGAGGGCATGCATCCGGACCCGCTGATCTTACCGCATCAATAATAAATCCTTTGATCTCTTCTATCTTTGCAGTAGGGCTGAACATTTTTAACAACGATTTATTCTCGCAGCCGAACCCCTTAGGCAAAACCGTCATCTTTAATCCTCTACCCGGTACGATATCAACGTGCACCACTACCGGAGAATATGCTGATTTTAAGCGCGCCAACGGATCTTTAACAATTGAATTTCTTAAACAGGCCTTTTTATAACCTAGCGCAACACCTTTATTCACCGCCTGTTGTAAACCACCGGTAATCCTTACATCCTGTCCGATCTCCAAAAACACTACCGGCATACCCGTATCCTGACAGATAGCTAAGTGTTCGGCGCGGGCCACGTTGGCATTTTCGATGATCGCGCCCAATAGTTTCTTGGCCCTTTTGGAGGTCTCGGTATTGCGCGCCTTTTTAAGCATTGCCAATACATCAGAACGCAGCTCAAGGTTAGCCTTTACGCATAATTGCGCAATGGTTTTCTTGATCTTCTCCGCAGAAATCGTTTTCATCTTCTCTTATACTCCCGGACTACTGTAGTAGTGATGCCTCCGCGCGGGTTAAACACGGCCTTGATGCGCATCCGGCGCGGTTTGACCGACTTTACCAAATCCTCTAACATCTTATTTACCAGGTGCTCATGAAAGATTCCTTTGTCGCGGAAAAAAATGGTATACATTTTCAAAGATTTTAACTCGATGCAATATCTGCGCGGCGAATATTCAATACTTATCTGGGCAAAATCCGGCAAACCTGTCTTAGGGCAGATACAGGTAAATTCCGGGATATCGATATTAATAGAATAGGCCTTATCCGCGTACTGATTTATCCAACCCTCGATCTGCGGGGTCTTTAGGTCCCTCACATTTTTCTGCAAACCTTCATAAGAAGACTTACTCATCATTTCACTCCCACTATTTTATGCAGCTGCGGGATAGTACAGCAGGTAACATATTCCTTGCGGCAGATCTCTTTGAATTTATTTAATTTAAACCCTAGAATCCCGGGATCTTCCAAACTATTCGGCTGCAGGATCAAGACCGCCGCCTTATTTACCTCTCTTATCATATTAAGCGCCTCCCGTAAATCTTCTTCGCGCGTTGAGCCACAGATGACCGTTTTTATAAATACCTCTTTCTGGGAAGCGATCTCTAAAAATTTATAATGCATCGCCCACAGCGGCCCCATGCCTGTGGAGCTGGGGAGCTTTACATCCATGGATACGACGTCAACCCGGTCGATAACATCCTTGAGTTCGCTATAGAGCGTGCCGTTGGTCTCAAGATAATTCCTATAGCCTTCCTTTTTAGTAAAGGCCATGACTATATTAAGGAAATCTTTTTGTAAGAGCGGCTCTCCTCCCGTAAAAGATATAGAATGAAAACTTCCGTGGTCATGGTGAAGCTTGATTTCATCTAAGAGTTCTTTTACTTCGTATTCCGCAAAACGGTCCAGCTTTGTATCGCAATACTGGCAGTTCAGGTTGCATCCGTAGAAGCGCACGAATATCTGCTTCTCTCCCAGATAGAGCCCTTCTCCCTGAATGCTCTCAAATATATCCGCGATCCTTGCTTTCATTTTTTCATTAACGGGTCGCGCAGGCCCGCCCTTCTAAAGCCTAAAGCCCGGAACTCACAACTGTCGCATTCCCCGCAAGGGAACTTTTCACCTTTATAACATGACCAAGTTAAGCCGAAGGGGACCTTAAGCCTCTGCCCCAGGCGGATTATCTGCGCTTTGCTTTTATTCTCAAGCGGGGCAACTACGCGTATAGGCTTATTTTCAACGCCCGACTTTGTCCCTCGCAAAGCCGCAAGGTTAAAATCGCGCAGGAAATCCGGCCGGCAATCCGGATAACCGGAATAATCGTGGATGTGCGCTCCGATAAAAATATTCTTTGCGCCTATTACTTCAGCGAAAGATAACGCAAAACTTAAAAATATGATATTACGCGCCGGGACATACGTCGAAGGAATGTGGTGCTCAAGTTTTTTATCGGAAAGCGAACGGTCCCTTCGCGGAATAGAGATACTTTTATCCAGAAGGCTTGAACCTTTCCACGGTAACCTGATTTTAACCAGTTTATGCCGGCAACCCGCTGTCTTTACCAGCCTTAGGGCAGAACTCAATTCCCTGCGGTGAATCTGCCCGTAATCAAAAATAAGGCAGTGACATTCAAAACCTTCGGCCCTTGCCCAATACAGGGTAGTCGCAGAATCAAGGCCTCCCGACAAAAGCACTACCGCTTTATTCTTCATAAGTAGCTGCGCTGGTATTATTCTCCCAGACAGTCACGGATTTCAAGCCGCGGATCTTGGTTTTGAGGCGACGGTAAACGTAGGCTGCGATATTTTCCGAAGTAGGATTGGTCTTTTTGAAATAAGCTATCTTATTCAGATATTTATGGTCAAGTTCGTCGAGCAAGCGGGTTAATTCCAACTTCATATATTTAAAATCGATGAGCATGCCTGCCCTATCCAGGGCCTTACCCTGCGCTACAAGCTCGACCCGCCAGTTATGTCCGTGCAGGTCTTCACACCTGCCTTTATATTCTCTTAGATTATGCGCGGAGCTAAACCCCGCCTCCACCCTTACGCTATACATTGCTTACCCTTCTTACATCTTTAAGCGGCTTACCTAAAAATCTCTGTGCCAAACCGGAAAACCATTCGGGATTATCGCTTACAAAAAATTTATGCTTGCCCCGGCTCTTCTTATTTAATAAATCCTCGCGGGTTAAAATATCTTTCACTTCCATCGCCGCCTGTTTTGCGGAATCAATCAGGACAACATCCGAGCCCATGACCTTCCTGATAACCGGCTTAAGCAGAGGATAATGAGTACATCCTAAAATCAAGGTATCTACTCCGGCGTCATTTAACGGTTTTAAATATGTTCTTGCAACGTTATTCACGACATCGCCGCCAAGCCATCCCTCTTCGACAAAAGGCACGAATAACGGACAGGCGACCGCAGTGACCTTAGCCTTGGGCAAAAGCTGCTTGATCTCTTTTTCATAAGCCTTACTTTTGATTGTACCTTTAGTCCCGATCAATCCGATGCGTCCGCTGCGGGTCGCATACACAGCCTCTCTTACGCCCGGGCTTAAAACACCGACGATAGGAACGCGAAAATGATTTTTGATCACCGGCAGTGCAAAACTGGATACGGTATTGCAGGCCACACAGATCAATTTCACGTCCTGCTTTAAAAGGAATAAAATATTTTCGATAGAAAACCGGATGACCGTTTCACGCGATTTAATCCCATAAGGCACGCGCGCCGTATCTCCGAAGTAAACGATGTTTTCCGTGGGGAGCTGGCGGATTAATTCCTTAACCACAGTTAGACCTCCCACTCCGGAATCAAAGACCCCTATAGACTTCATCTCTTAGCGACCTCCATAAGTTGAGCGTCGCGGGAATAACCGGCGACTCCTTTAATTATAGCCTCGGCGATCTTCTGCCGGTAAGATCCGCTATTAAGCAAACGCTCTTCGTTAGAATTGGAAAGAAATCCTACTTCAATAAGGGCCGCCGGCATGCGCGCGCCTTTTAGGACATAATAACGGCCACCCTTCACTCCGATAACGCGCGTATCCAGATCATTGCCTATCGCCGAGCAGATCGAGCGGGATAACTCGATAGACTCGGCGCGGTTATAGGTATAAATCATATCCCAGAGGGTAGTCCTTAAATCCAAAGAGCGGCCGGCAAATTCCGCTCCCTTCAAATCCAGCTGGGCGCTCCTTGCCGTGCCCTGCGCGCGCGCATTATCATTCACGCTATTGGCAACGTAATAAACCTCAAAACCGTTCATGCTTCTTACGCGGTTGGCATTGGCATGGATGCTGATAAAAAGATCCGCTCCCGAGCGGTTGGCAATATCTACGCGCCCGGACAAAGGGATAAAGCGGTCGGAACTTCTGGTATAGTCCACGGCTACGCCCTGGGCCTTAAATAGGTTTCCCAGCCGCTTAGCTATATCCAGGTTGACGTCTTTCTCGCGCAAACCCGTACGCCCGATTGTGCCGGGGTCATTTCCGCCGTGGCCTGCGTCAATAACTACCTTCCTGATATTTGTTAAGGCCAGAGCGGGCTTCCTGCCGGGATAATATTCCTGAAAGAGGGAATCGATGACTTCTTCTTTAAATTTCTCCGGCACCACCAGCGCGCCCTGATAGATATCCACAGGATGTTTTAAATGCTGCGGTTTGCCGTCGACTAATATCAGCGTATCCCCGACCATCAGATTGATGCGGTGGTTGTCTTTATTTAAACCCACTATCTTGGAATAGGTGTCATACTGCCATTCAATCTTTCTGGCATTACATAAAGGGACTAAAGCATAATAAGTAGTGTTATTAAGGCTGTATGCCGGCAGGGCCTCGCGTGTGTGGACACTGGCGCAACCGGAAAGGATGGTTGCGCATATCGCTGAAATTAAGATTAATTTTTTCATAAAGTTTTAGTGGTGGAGGTGCGGGGAATCGAACCCCGGTCCTCAAGAAATCAGATAAGAGTCGCTACATGCTTAGCCTAATATTTTAGCTTAGCCCTGCAACTCCTACCAGGCAGGATTTGCAGAACGCATCCTTTTATGCTCTCGTCACGCTTGCAAAGGCTAATTACACGTGACCAGCCTGCTGTCGGCTCTCAAAAAGGCCACAGGCGAACCCTGATGAGAGGCTCCGGACTAATTAAGTCCGAAGACTGGAACGCCGACTGGCATTACCATTGCTGGTGATGCTAGCCGATTTACCACTGTTGCTGGTTTTGCGTTTATATTTTGCACGGATTGATAACGCGGCTAACCATGCGTCCGCGGCATGCTACTTTTACCCGACTCGCTTAAGTCGAGCCCTTTTCACCCCCAAATTTTCAAAGATTATTTCCGCCTGTTTTTCATCACCCTGCGGATACCCAGATCCGTTTCGCGCTTCCTGACATCTTCGCGCTTATCGTAGAGTTTCTTGCCTTTACAGAGAGCTAACTCAACTTTGGCGAATCCGCGGTCATTAAAGTATATCTTTAAAGGAACCAAAGTCAAGCCCTTCTGGGTAAGCTTACCGTTGAGCTTATCTATCTGATTTTTATGCAAGAGCAGGCGCCTTACGCGGGCGGACTCTACATTCAGGTAACTCGCTTGTTCATAAGGAGTTATGTTCGTGTTATATAAGAAAACCTGGCCTTTTTCGATGCGGGCAAAGCTGTCATTCAGAACCGCCCTCCCCTCCCGTAGAGACTTGACCTCGCTCCCCTTCAGCTCTAAGCCGCACTCCACTGATTCCAACACTTCAAAATCCCGGAATGCCTTGCGGTTAGTGGCGGCAGTATTACTCATTTTAACATGATAAATGCAAAATATAAACTTAAAAGCAAGGGGAGCGTTACGATGCTCAATATATGGCCAAAAAATGTCCCCTGGCTTATCAATAGGTCTTCTTTTTTATAGCTGCGCACGATGACCGAGAGATTTGCCGCCGGAGGCATTGCCAACTGGATAAAAATAAGCAGGCTTACTAAAAACGGCGGTTTAATTTTCCACAAAATCAGAAAACCCAGCGCAGGCAGTATCAAGAGCTTTGCTAAACACATCAAAGACATAGTTTTTATATCGATATGCTTAAGCTCTATTTTTGCCAGGGATCCTCCCACCACCAGCATCGCCAGCGGCATAGTGCAGTCGCCCAGCCACTTCAAAGGCTGAAAAATAAAATCAGGAATAAACCTATCCAGTTTAAAGATTATGAGCAGGAAGCTGGCTAAGACCGCGATGACCGGAGCGCTGAATAAACTCAACCAATCGAATTTTTTATCTTTAAGAAAGGTCAAAAGGTAAACTCCGACGGAGAACATGATCAGGTTAAACCCGAGGAGAAATAAAAACAGGTAAATAAACATGATCTTCAACTCGCCTACCGGCAATAACGCGGCTAGCAATGCCAGAGGAAGG
>Ga0172375_10013288_pt1 | contig 10223 bp, 11 predicted proteins | sample LakKiv1m_FD_114537 | JGI IMG/M metagenome (GOLD analysis project Ga0172375, IMG submission 114537) | Freshwater microbial communities from Kabuno Bay, South-Kivu, Congo - kab_092012_11.1m | ecosystem: Environmental > Aquatic > Freshwater > Lake | place: Democratic Republic of the Congo...
CCGCCCTTCCAGCATTCTATAAGCTCTAAATTAGGCCAGAAATCTTTCGGAAGCAGCGCACCGGTTTTATCGATTATACTCTTTAACTCAGCCGCCCGTTCCGTGTTGGGTTTCAGGTTTTTTTCAATTTCCTTCCTGATCGTCGGGTCGATATCAAACTCATTGTTCAATGTCCCGTTCTTTATATCATCTATTATCCTGCCGCTCCATTGAGAGATCTTGCCGCACATAAGGACCAGCGTGCTGGGATTCAGGGTAGCGATAGTAGAAATATTTTCCTCCATCGTGATACGCAGCATCACATAGTATCTTGACATATAATCGGCTATTTCAAAAACACAATATGGTATGGAATAAAGGTTCTTGATCACTATTGGCAGGTTCTTATATTCGTGCCCGCTTTCGGCGCCGTACAGCATTCCGGAGCTTGTTCTCCCCTCTTCCTCAGGGCTTATGATCGCCAATATTTTTCCGTCCAGGACATTGGGATGGTCGCGATAAATGTAGTATGACCATAGGTCCATCAATTCGGTCTTTTTCGCCTTAGAATACGCGGTAACAGGTATCCATTTTGGTTTGCCCGTTGTGCCGCTTGTCGCGCCGAAAAATATCACTTTATCGCTTGTCAGGATCCCGTTTTCTCCGGCCGCAAGCCGCTTAAGGTACTCATGCATTTTTTCCGAATCAACCAGCGGAACGGCCGTCTGATAATCACTTATCGTCTTAATACCTGCAAAATTGCACTTTGATCCGTACTCCGTATTTTTATTCCGTGAAAGGAATTCGGCCAGGATGGCTTCCTGTGCCTTTATAGGGTTTTTAGTATCCTCTTCGAATCTCGCTGCTTTGTATTTAAGGGCGCGTAAAAAAACTTTCGCTAAATTTCTTCTTATATCCATATTTCACCGGTTTTTATATTTTTTATTATACGATTCACGGGTATTTTTTATATATTCCAGTTCATTCTTGGCGGTCATACTGTCCGGCTCAAGTTCAAGAGATTTTTTAAAAAGCTTTTCCGCCTTATCTAGATGATTCATGTCGATCATAACACTGCCTGCCCCTCTTAAAGCAAGGGCCTTCTGTCTATCGGACATCCATGGCCTTACCGTAAGGGCTTTTGCATAGTAATGATATGCTTTATCAGGATTATGCATTAACCGCGTAAGATATCCCTTTTCTGAATAAATATACGGATTATCGGGCTCCAGTATCTCTGCTTTCCGGAGCATTTTTTCCGCGCGGACCGGATTTCTTTTTTCGGCATATATATGCGCCAGAAGATAATACGCTTTAGAATACGAGGGTGTGATCCAGGTTATCTTTTTCCCGCTACTTTCGCCGATATACTTTTTGTAGGCGTTAAATTCATCGTCATCCCAGAAGTGTAAAAAAACCGTTCCGTTCTTTTCGGTAGCGGGTCTCCAGTCGGCAGGCACAACGCGTAAAAGACCGGTCAGCATTCGTGCTGCTTCGTCCAGCTTCCCGGATTTGATCAGATATTCCGCCTCCAGTATCTTGATCTGGGCAGGGTTAGCAAATCCTATAGGACCGCGCACATCCTGCGCCGAAATATATGTTGATGAGAAAACGGTAAGAAATATGGAAATAAGAGTTATATTGATGCTTTTTTTCATATAGCGATATAATCCGTTATTAACACGGACTTTAGATAAATTTTACACTATATGTTTTGGGTGTGCAACTTAAAATTGCGGCTCCGGTCATTTCATATCCCATCTTGCGCTATTCTCACTCAGGATCAGGTCCGCGATCAATTCAGGCAGATCGCTCAAGAAAACCTCTTTTTCAAAGTCGCCGCATTCGAGAGATACTTCGATAGCCGCGTTATGGAGCTTCTGGTTAACAAGTTCCCTGACCCTCGTAATAAGACAATCTTCGTTAAGCGTCACGAGGATCATTTCGTCCGCGGTATCACTTTTGATCCTTACAAGCACCTTCATTGAAAACCCCTTTTTTCGCCAAGCGGGTGCCCAAAATATCGCTTATTTATATCAATAAATAGACCGCGCCCTCGTACAATTTAAAGTATATCCGTAATTTGCCGTATTTTGGTAATAGGTATGTAAGAATTGTGTAACAAGTTGGTCATAAAAAAAGCGGTGTTATTTCTTTTCATCGCTGAAAAGTTGTTTTAAGGACTCAACAGCTTTTTTAGCGGTCTCTTCCGTAGAAGAAGTGGTTTCGGCCGGCTGGCCTTCCGTCTGTCCGCCGGATGCCGCATCTTTGCCCAATAAACCGGTCAGTGCCTTTATACCTTCTTTCTCGATATTCTTAGCGATGTTCCCTATATACGGCTTTACTACACTTAAAAGCACGTCTTCAAATCCGCTCAACTCCGGCTTTTCGGCAGTACCGCCGATCTTGAACTTCATCTTGAACGGGTCAACCTGATTAATAGCGTCGCATAATGCCGGCATAGGCACAAACCCTACGACCTGGCCCGTATTCTTGGGAATAACTTTGTGGCCTTCCAGAGTAAGCGCGTCTTCGGATCTAAGAGCGCCGTTGGTGATATCCGTTCTCGAGTTTATCGATAATAAGCCCTTTTCAAAATCTACAGGAAGCGAGTTTTTGTATATAAATTTAACTGCCGTCATATCGATCTCCTTGGCGGAAATATCGAATCCCACGGTCTGACGTTCGGCAGTTACGTTCTGCGAATAATGAACATCAAAATTCCCTGCCGTTTTCCCTCCTTTTGATAATATCCCTTTAGCAGCTATCTTGTTAAAACCGGTTCCCGTTACAGGATCGACTTTGAGGCCTTTAATGTTAATACCTGCCCTGTCCACCTCTATCGTTTCTCCGGTTTCAGCCGTAAAATTCAGGCGCGAATCCTTTACCTCAAGGTTATTTATTTCAAATAGATATTGGTCTTTCGGCCTAATGAAATTTACCCGTCTGCCCCGCGGAAGATCCTGTATTTTTCTCTCGACCTTGCCTGTTTTTTTCACCTGTTCTGTTTTTGCCGACTTTTTTTTGACAATATCGTATATCCTTGTAAAAAGATCCTTTTTTCCTTTAAATATATCAAGCAGTCCGGGCTTTGGGCCGGTCTCGCCTTTTGCCCGCGCAAGCTTCTGGATATTAAAACTACCGTCCGGTTCTCCTATCAGGTCTATATATGCCCGGTCCAGGACCATATCATTTATAACAACCCGCTTGGATAGTAAAGCCAACAGGCTGAGTTTCATCGACGCGTGTTCCACAAGCACTATGCGCACGTTCTCGTTATCCGGGTCAAAAACTTTAAGGCCTTCAAAAGAGCACGATAGAGTAAGCGGCCATACAACGGCTTTTTCCACCATTATCTTCGCGGCAGTACGGTCGTTGATAGCATTCATCACAGCCGGCGCGAGTAGCGGCGATAATACCAAACCGGAAGCGAAGTGTAAGATCAAGAGTACGGCTGCAACGATGGCTATCCCTTTAACATTTAATATTTTCATTACTCTTCACCTTTTAAACGTTTTGTGATGTTTATAGCCTTTTCAATAAGCGGTAGCTTAATAAGCCATTTCACTAATTTCGTGTTTTTTATTTTGTCGAAGTATTTTTTTCTTAAATAAATAATGCCGTATTTGGAACCTAAATATACGGGCAATGTGAAAAGAGCGGAAAGCACGAGCCCCCCTGCCACAACCGTATTATTCAAGTCAAGGAGCGCTAATACAGGCATGTGTGTAACGAAACTCCAGAAGCTCGTCAAGAATGAAGCGTCTATCAAAAGTATCCCGCCAAGCCGATCTGCGACATAGCTAATACCTAAAATATATAGCAGCTTAAATACCGGCAGCACAAGGATCACGGCTGCTTTATTTATCTTAAAAATAACAAAACAGATAAATAGCGCCAAGGCTATGGGGCTATTAAGCGGGGCAAATCCAAGGAACATACCCATACATACTCCGGCTGCAACTTCGCTCGGAGCCACATTGGAAACAAATATCCTGATAATTCTGATAGGAAGACTGACTATAGGTATCATAAGCGTAATTATAACCCCTTAAGTCAAAAGTTAAAAGAAAAAAACTGCAAAATTCAAAGTCTTACAAATATTCGCACAGTAAAACCTCCGGATTGATACTTTTTTTACTTTTGCTTTCTTCCGACGGTCTAACACTTTTGACTTTTGACTTTTTACTTTTGACTTACTTTTGCACGCCACGGTATGTGCTAACGACAGGCTGAGAACTTTTTACTTTTCTCCGCCGGTCCGACACTTTTGACTTTTGACTTTTTACTTTTGACTTAAAATCCGTGGTCTTTAAGGAACGATTCCGTAATAGGCTTGTTTTGTTTCAATGAATTCACTATATATTTTCCGACAATATCGAATTCAACGTTAAGGAAGTCTCCGGTTTTTTTATTCATCAGCGCGGTATTTTGTATCGTGAGAGGGATAAGATAAACAATAAAACTGTTTTGGCTGATACTGCCCACGGTCAGGCTTATACCGTCCAGACATACAGAACCTTTGTCTACTATATACTTTCTGTCTTCTCTCTCCATACCAACTTCTATAAAGCCTTTCGCACTCTTTAGAGACAAACCGAGGATCTTTCTTTTTCCGTCCACATGTCCGTAAACCAGATGCCCGCTTAATAATGCATCGGAGCGGAGAGCCGTTTCCAGGTTAACCTTGTCATTAACTTTCAACGTCCCCAGATCAGTTTTAACCATTGTTTCATACATACAGTCAAATCTCACAACATCTTTTACCTTTCCCGTAACAGTGAGGCATACGCCGTTGACGGCTACGCTGTCTCCAAGGCTGACCTTTGATGATATTTTGCAGGACCGGCAAGCTAATGTTTTCATGTCTTTTCCGCCCGTTATGTCTTTGACAATTCCTACATCTTCAATTATACCGGTAAACATAACTACTCCTTATATCCTCTGATCATAATGTCATTACCCGATAATTTATATGCAACATCGGACAACTTTAACGCTTCGTTTATTTTTCCGGATCCCATGCCGCCGATAGCTGTCAAAGCCTTCTTGCCGCCTACGATCACAGGCGATACAAATATTATAAATTCGTCGACAAATCCTTTATCGCATAAAGATCCCGCCAATTCTGACCCGCCTTCAACAAGGATATTTACGATCCCCTTCGAAGCAGCTTGCTTTAATAAATCCCCGAGGTCGACTTTACCGTTCGATGCTTTTGTCCGCATCAATTCAACGCCTTTGTTTTTCAAAACAATTGCTTTTTTCTTATTCGCGTTTTCAGTTGCGGCAATATAGACTTTTGCCCTCGCGGAGGATCTGACGATCCTGCAGTTTAAAGGTATCCGAAGCCCCGAATCCACAACTATCCTCGCAGGGAGCCTTTTAGTCTTTATTTTAGGCAGTAATAGCGGATCATCTTTTATCACGGTGTTTATTCCTACCATGACCGCGTCGCAGACAGAGCGCAGCTTCTGGACATATTGTCTGGACTTTTCCCCTGATATCCACTTACTGTCTCCTGTATATGAGGCGATTTTCCCGTCGAGAGATTGCGCCAATTTCAACGTTACATATGGCATCCCTGTTTTTATGAATTTTATGAACGGCCTGTTCATTTCCTTGGCGTCTTTCTCCATGACTCCCGTGACAACCCTGATGCCATTTTTCTTAAGCAGTTCCAACCCCTTACCGTTCGTCAAAGGGTTCGGGTCTTTCATAGCGGCATAAACGGCCTTTATTCCGCTTTTTGCAACAGCGTCAGCGCAAGGAGGCGTCCTGCCGAAATGACTGCAGGGTTCAAGAGTAACATACATGACCGCGCCTTTAAGGCTGCCTCGGGCGTTATTCATTGCGTTGATCTCCGCATGAGGAAGCCCTGCCTTGAGATGATATCCCTCGCCGATTATTTTATTATTTTTGACGATGACGCATCCTACGATAGGATTCGGGCTCGTCATGCCCTGCGCTTTCTTGGCAAGCCGTAAGGCCTTTCTCATAAAAAAAATATGGGGATTAACTTTTTTCGGCATTTCTTATCCTGTCTCTCTCTTCTTTAAGCTTCTCAACCACCGTATATTCCATCATCACCGTCCCGATAAGCATCCTGCCTTTACCCATACCGTGGCAATCTGATCCGCCTGTGGCGATCAGTCCGTGTTTTTCGGCTATCTTCAGGAACCTTTTCTGATCGGCCTTATTATGGTCGGAATGATATATCTCCAGGCCTCGCAGCCCGATAGCGGTGAATTCCGGTATGAACGGCGCATTATTCGTAACGGCCGGATGCGCCAGCACAGGAACTCCTCCTGAAGCCAGGATAAGTTTGATAGCCTCCTCGGGGGAGAATTTCATATGCGGCACATAACAGGATTTTGAAAAACCTATGTATTTGTTAAAAGCTTCCTTGATCGTCGCTATTTTTTCTTTTTTCTGCATGACGGACGCAAGATGCAGCCTCCCCAAGGTTCCGCGGCCCGCGTAATTTATCACTTCTTCGGGATCTATATCTATCCCTTCCTGTTTCAGAAGCTCGACCATTTGATAGATCCTTTTTACACGGCTTTCCTGGATCGCTTTGATCTTTTTTAATAAAGTATCCGACTTCCAATCGATATAATAACCCAGTATGTGGACTTCCCTTTCGTCTTTCTCGACTGTCATTTCAATACCGGGGATAACTTCAATGCCGTATTGTTCGCCGTATTTGATCGAATCGGGGATACCGTTAACCGTATCGTGGTCTGTTATGCTGACGGCAGACAAGCCGGAATCACGCGCCGCAACAATAACTTCTTCGGGTGAAAATGTGGAATCTGAATAGTTTGTGTGGATATGAAGGTCCGCGTACTTTACCGTCATATATGGATCATACCTGTTTAGCGGATTTATCACGGGCTTCTTCTTTATTGATCTTATCCAATACGCCGTTCACGAATTTGCCCGAATCTTTATCCCCGTAACGCTTGGCGATCTCAACAGCCTCGTTTATAGTGACCTTGGCTGGGATCTCTTCGCTGAACAATATCTCGAACGTGGCCATACGCAGGATATTCCTGTCGATAGTGGCCATCCTGTCCAGCTGCCAGTTTGTGGCGTATTTCGTTATAATAGCGTCGATATGTCCTTTATTCTTCACGACTCCCAAGACAAGATATTCCGCGAACTTTTTGATCTCGTCATTGGTCACTTCGTTATTTTCCCAATAATCCTTAAGGCATACCTCGGCCTCATCCTTTCTTATATCTATCGCGTAAAGGACTTTAAGGGCGCTTTCCCTTCCTCTGGTTCTCTTTCTCAAATGTACCTCCGATTATATTTTTTCGTACAGATTCACAAGTTCTATGGCTGTCATGGCCGCATCGCGTCCCTTATTCCCACTTTTTGTGCCGGCGCGTTCGATCGCCTGGTCCAAGGTATCCGCGGTTATTATGCCGAATACCGCGGGAGTTTCTTCGGATAACGATACACTGGCAATACCTTTCGCGGCCTCAGCGGCGATATAATCAAAATGAGGAGTATCTCCTCTTAATATCGTTCCAAGGCATATTATAGCATCATATTTTTTTGAACGGGCAAGTTTTTTACATACGGCCGGTATCTCAAAAGCGCCCGGTACCCATATGCTTACGATATCGTTATCGTTCACACCCTGCCTTAAAAGAGCGTCGTGAGCGCCTTCCAGCAGTTTTGACGATATGAATTCGTTGAATCTTGAAACCACCAACGCAAAACGTTTGCCTTTACCGAGCAGGTCTACTTTTATTTCCTTCATGTTGCCTCCGTGTTTAGGCATGCGACAGAACATGCCCCAGTTTTTCTTTTTTTACCCTAAGATATTTTTTATTAACGCTGTTGGGCTTAATTTCTATCGGCACTCTCTTTACTATTGTTATACCATATCCCTCTAGGCCGACCACCTTCTGAGGATTGTTCGTAAGCAGTTTGATCTTTTTAAGTCCCAGGTCCGCAAGTATCTGAGCGCCTATGCCGTAATCTCTCAGGTCTGCTTTGAATCCAAGCGCTTCGTTAGCTTCGACAGTATCCATCCCCTGTTCCTGAAGTTTATAAGCCTTGATCTTGTTTATAAGCCCTATGCCTCGTCCTTCCTGAGACATATAAAGTATAACGCCCTTACCTTCTCTGTTGATTTTGTTCATAGAGGCTTCCAGTTGATCTCCGCAATCGCATCGAAGAGAATGAAATACATCACCCGTCAGACATTGCGAGTGGACCCTGACGAGGACCTCACCCTTCGAAATATCGCCTTTTACAAGCGCTATGTGTATGTGCCCGTTGTCTATTGATGATGTGTAAAGCACGGTCCTGAAAGTCCCGAATTTCGTCGGCAGGTTTATTTCCTCTATTTTTTCGATCAGTACTTCCTGTTTTCTCCTGTATTTAATAAGGTCTTCGATCGTGCTGATCTTGAGATGATGTTTTCGCGCAAATTTCATGAGCTGGTCCCTGCGGGCCATTGTTCCGTCTTCATTCATGATCTCGCATATTACACCCACCGGAGGAAGTTTTGCCAGTTTAAGAAGGTCGCAGCAAGCTTCCGTATGTCCGGCTCTTACGAGTACACCGCCATCCTGTGCCCTTAACGGAAACACATGTCCCGGCCTTGTAAAATCCTTTGCCGTAGATGCCGGATCGGCGAGCATGCGTATCGTAAGCGCCCTGTCGTAGGCGGATATGCCCGTTGTTATGCCTTTTGATGCATCGCAGGATATTGCCCATGCAGTCTTGAACGGATCAGTAAATTCCCTGGACATGGGATGGAGATTCAGCCTGTCAAGATACTCTTTATCCATGGGAACACAGATCAGTCCTCTTCCGTTCTTTGCCATAAAGTTAATAAGAGAAGGGTTGATCTTTGCCCCGGACATAAGGAGGTCGCCCTCATTCTCGCGCGACGGATCATCCATTATAACGACCATGCGCCCGCGCTTAATATCGTCTATAATACTTTTAACTGAATCAAATTTCATAAAAAAAACCCCGAAGTTAGATCTTCGGGGATAAATAATATTTCTATCGTCTTCTTCCATCCCGACTTTACGGTCGGTGCCGGAATTTCACCGGTTCAGGCTGTATTCAGCCTCGCGGACTTTAACCGCCGATCGAGGAATTGCACCTCACCCCGAAGACATTTACTATTTTATCAGAAACTTTATAAACGTCAATAAGGATCTTAAAAATACAACATTAAGTCAAAAGTTAAAAGTAAAAACTCAAAAGTCTGGAAAAATGACCTATATGGTTCGACCCCCGGATTAACACTTTTGCCCGCCCCGGCAAGCGCACTCAGCGGGCCGGGGACTTTAGCCTTTTTACTTTGACTTTCCTGTCTTCACTTGCACTGTTCGACACTTTTGACTTTTGACTTTTTACTTTTGACTTACTACGCGTATTACTGCTGCTTTACTGGTCTTAAACAAGAAAAGGGTTGCGGAATTTCCGTATGTACTTTCCCGCAACCCGATTATAACTAATGTATTACTTCTTCTTTGATTTTTTCTTGCCGCCGCGAACCATTGCAGCTTCGCATACACAACCTTTTCTATCTATGTAATATAGATATCCTGACTTCTTCTTTATTTTGCAGTCGTGTACGATCTTCTTTCCGCCGCCTTTTTTGTTCCCGCGCGCCATCTTAGTTTCATACGCGCAACCGTTCTTACCTACGAAATAAAGGTAACCCGGTTTCCTTTCGATATTGCATTTACATACTACTTTACCCACTATAAATCACCCCCTTTCAATACTTCTATTTTACGTCCCGACGCGGATATTGTCAACAATTCCCCGCAAAGTTGCGATCGCCGACAACGCCGCAAGATAAGATGTCTTTGGATTGGAAATATACGGCACGTTCTCCGTAACCGTTCTTATCACTCCGAATTTCCCCTTTACCGTAACCTCGTGTATATTTTTATCGCTGCCCGGGCAGGCCATGATCCTCACTCTTGTTTTTTCCGGGCCTATACCCGCAATACTGAGAAGAGCGGACACATTTATATTTTTCGGGAAACCTTTCACCGCGTCTTTCGCGTTACCGTCGTAGATAACAGTATCTTCGGTAAGCTTATCAAGATCTATCTTGTTTTGCTCGACGTAAGGCGCGCCTTTCAATCCTGCGGGAGATTTTTTTGTGGTAAGAGTTGCCGAGTCGATACCCGCTATGGATGCCGCCTTTATCGCATCTATACCCGCGAGAGCTCCGCTTGGTATAAAGACTTTTA
>Ga0172375_10013289_pt1 | contig 10222 bp, 8 predicted proteins | sample LakKiv1m_FD_114537 | JGI IMG/M metagenome (GOLD analysis project Ga0172375, IMG submission 114537) | Freshwater microbial communities from Kabuno Bay, South-Kivu, Congo - kab_092012_11.1m | ecosystem: Environmental > Aquatic > Freshwater > Lake | place: Democratic Republic of the Congo...
CAATACAGGACGGGTTGGCGAAGCCCAGCGGCGAAACGGGGTTGTCGACCTCGACCATCGGCAGCCTGGCCGCGATCGCCTTCTTCACGGCGTCGGGCAGGTCGCGGTTCACGCGGATGGGGCCGACGCCCGAGATGTCGACGCGGGGCTGGTGGAAGGCGGCTTCGACGTCCATGCCGCGGTCGATCAGCATCAGCGAGATCTGCGAGACGGCGGGCACGATGCGCCGTCCGCCCGAGGCGCCGATGCAGAACCACGGCTTGCCGTCCCGGACGACGACGACGGGGCAGATGTTGCAAAGCGGCTTCTTGCCCGGCGCGATCGAGTTCGGCCGGTTGGGCTCGGGGTCGAACCACAGCATGCCGTTGTTCATGGTGATGCCGGTCCTGGGCAGCATGACGCCGGAGCCGAACAGGCTCATCAGCGTCTGCGTCAGCGCCACCATGTTGCCCTGGGAGTCGGCGGCGCAGAAATGCGTGGTGCAGGTGTCGGTCGGCTTGTCGCCGAGCGTCCTGAGGCGCTCGTCGTAGGCCTTGTGCATGCCCTCCGCGACAGCGGCGAAGAAGCCGGCGTCGGGCGCGCCCTTGCCCCGCGTCGCCGCACCCGCCAGCTCGATGGCGCGCTTCAGCGTCGGGCCGGCGGTGAGGCCGCCTGCGACATTGACGGTGACGCCGTTGTGCTCGAACGACAGCGGCTCGACGATCTTCGCCTCGTAGTTTGCCAGATCGTCGGTCGAGATCGCCGAGCCGCCGGCCTGCAGATCGGCCACGATGTCGCGCGCGAGGCTGCCCTCGTAGAATTCGCGCGGCCCGCCGTCGGCCAGGCGCTGCATCGTCTCGCCGAGATTGCCGAGCTTGATGTAGCGCTTGTTGGCCTGCCAATCGATCGACGGTACGCGGCCGTCGTCGCAGAGGTAGCTCGCCTTCGAGGCGGGGAACTTCGAGAGGTTGCGCGCGCCCTGCGCCAGCATGACCTGCATGTACCAGTCGAGCTGCATGCCGCGCTGGGCGAGCTCGACGCCGGGTGCCAGCACGTCCTTCCACTTGAGCGAGCCGAAGCGTTCCAGCGCCTTGGCGAGACCGGCGACCATGCCGGGCACGGCGATCGAGTGATAGCCGACCTCGTTCCTCTGCTCGAGGATGTCGGGCCAGGCGAAGGGGTTGGCGGGGCCGGGGCCGACGATCTTGTAGACCGACGGGTCGAGCTTCCTGGCCGACACCGGGCCGTAGTCGACGGTCCAGGCGCGGCCTTCCTTGGCGCTCCAGATGGTCATGAAGCCGATACCGCCGATGCCGCTCATCCAGGGTTCCACGGTGCCGATCGCCATGCCGGTCGCGACCGCGGCGTCGATGGCGTTGCCGCCCTGGCGCAGGATGGCGGCGCCGACCTCGGCCGCCTTGACGTTCTGTGCGACGACCACGCCCTTGCCGCGGACCGCGTGCTTGGTGAATTTCAATTGCCGTGTCAGCGACTCGCTCATCGGTGCTCCCCAAAGGATGGCGGACTGTAGCGGGGCCTCTTTTGGCCACAAAGCCTGTTAGACTGCAGGGCGGACGGGCGAAGAAAGAACGCAGGATTGACGGACCTCAACCAGATCGACCTGCGGGCTCTTTGCCGGGGCGACAAGCGGACATGGGATGCCTTCGTCGTGCTCGCCGCTCCGCTCATCAACGGCATGGTGCGACGCACACTCGGCCCCTTCGGGCTGGGCGAAGAAGACGTGATGGATGCCGCGCAGGACGTCTTCGTCCGGCTGTGCGCCCAGGAATTCCGGCTGCTCAAGACCTACGATCCGGGCCGCGCCGGCCTGTCGACCTGGCTGGCTGTGGTGAGTCGCTCGACCGCCATCGACCATGCCCGCCGGCGGCGCCAGGCCACCCAACCCCTCGACGAGGTTCCCGAGGCCGCCCTCGGGGTCGAGGACCGCCATGTCGAGAAAGTGAAGATTCCCGAGGGGCTTCTGACCGCGCGCCAGACGCTGATCCTGCGCTACCTCTACGACGAGGACCGGGACGTCGGCGAGATCGCGCGGCTCCTGAAAATCGACCCGCAAACCGTTCGCAGCACGCAGCACAAGGCGCTGGTGAGGCTGCGCGCATATTTCGCCGAACCGCCCGCACGGGCGGGGATAAAGTAGGGTTTCGTGTCGTATCCTGCAGCAGGAGAGATCGATGAGCGCGGATAAGCCCCCCCGGAGCGACAAGGAGCTGTGGCAGAGCCTCGCCATCGGCCGCGATGTCGCGCCCCGGCCGGTCGATGCCGCGGAGTTCGCGGCGTGGATCGAAGGTCGGCTGACCGAAAGCCAGGCGGCGGGAGTGGAAGCTGCCGTCGCGGCCGATCCCGAGCTGCGACGGGCGGCGCTCGAGATTGCCGATGTGCTCGGCCGTGACCTGCCGGCCGCCCCCGAGCGCACGATCGTCCGGGCGCGGGCCCTGGCCGGCTTCGAGGCGGAGCGGACGGCGCGCGGCGGGTGGTTCGACCGATGGTTCTTCTCCGGTCCGCGTTACGGCGTGCAGCGTGCAGCCGTGACGATGGCCGCGCTCGTCATTGCGGCCGGCGGCTTTGCGATGGGCGGCGGGCTCGGCGCGTCGTTCGCCCAGGAGCGGCTCGGCGTCGGCAACGACCAGGCCATGCGGGCGGCGACCGATTCCTCGAGCGAGATCGGCGAATTCCTGACATCCGACAGGATCTGACGTGAGTTCGCGCGTCCTCCAGCTTCTGCTGATCCTGTCGCTGCTGTTGAACACGTTCGTCGTCGCCGGCTTCGTCTATCGCAGCTGGATCGCGCCGCCGCAGATGGCGGGCATGCCGCCGCCTCCGCCGCCGCCGGGCGGCGCACCGCGTCCGGGTCCGCTCGAGGCGCTGGCGCATGACCTCGATCTTGACGAGGCCCAGCGCCAGTCATTGCGCGGCCTGATCGACCAGCAGGCCAGCGTGCGCCGCAACCGGTCGCAGGAGATCGGACGCAGCCGGGATGAGATCGCTGCGGAGCTGCGAAACCCCCAGCCGGATTTCGCGAAGGTCGAATCGCTGGTCGACAAGGTGAGCCGCCTGCGCGGCGAGCAGGTCAACGAAACGCTGCGCACCATGATGCGGCTCGAGCCCCGGCTGCGACCCGAACAGCGCCAGCGCATGTATTCTCTTTTCGCCGAACGGTTTGCGCGACCGCCCCCGCCGCCGCCCCGCCCGGCGGCCCCCGGTGCGCCGCGTCCACCGCAATAGGGGGCACCGCATGGCCAGTCTCCTGGGTCGTCGTGGCTTCGTGGCAGGTGCCGCCGGGTTCTCGGCCGGCCTGTGGCCGGCGTTGCCGGCACGTTCGGCCGCGGCGATGGGCTTCGACGAGGCGCGGCACCTGCTGGCGCGCACCTCGTTCGGCGCAACGCCGGCGGCGATCCGCAGCCTCGAGGCGCTGGACTATGCGGTTGCGGTCGATCGCCTGCTCGCCACGCCGCGGCGCGAGGCCATGACGGCATCGCCGCCGTGGCTCGCCATGGGGCCGGCCGAACTGCGGCGCGCCCAGCAAACCGCCGAGGCCGAGCGCAAGCAGGGAGTCGACGGCAAGCGGCTCGATGTGGTGCGCCCGCTGCAGGAGCAGGGGCGGGAACTCAAGAACTGGTGGATCGAGGAGATGCTCGCCACCGACCAGCCGCTGGTCGAGCGCATGGTGCTGTTCTGGCACGGCCATTTCACCTCCTCGCTGCTGAAGGTCCGCTACCCGGCGGCGCTGTTCCGCCAGAACGCGCTGTTCCGCCGCGAGGCGCTGGGCAATTACGCGACTCTCCTGAAGGAGATCGCGCGCGATCCCGCCATGCTGATCTACCTCGACGGCATGCGCTCGGTGGCGCGCCAGCCCAACGAGAATTTCGGCCGCGAGCTTCTCGAGCTGTTCACCCTGGGCGAAGGCCACTACGGCGAGGCCGACATCAAGGCCGCCGCCCGCGCCTTCACGGGCTGGTCGGTGAGTCGCGAGACCGGCCAGTTCATGGAACGCGCCGGCCAGCACGACGACGGCGAGAAGACCTTCCTCGGCAAGACCGGCCGCTTCGGCGGCGAGGAGATTCTCGCGATCCTGCTCGCCCATCCGCGCACCGCCGAAACGGTGGTCGAGAAGCTGTGGCGCGAGTTCGTGTCGCTGAAGCCGGATCCGTCGGAGATCAAGCGGCTGGCTGCCGCCTTCCGCAAGGGCGGCTACGAGATCAAGCCGCTGATACGCGCCCTGCTGCTGTCGCAGGCGTTCCGCGATCCGGCCAACCGCGGCAGCCTGATCAAATCGTCGGTCGACCTGATCGTCGGCACGGTCCACGTGCTCGGGCTGCCGGTGTCGGAGAAGACCGGGCTCGTCCGCATGCTGCAGGGGCTGGGGCAGGTGCCGTTCGATCCACCCAATGTGAAAGGCTGGGCGGGCGGTGAGAGCTGGATCACGACCTACACCTTGCTGCTGCGCCAGCAATTCATGCGCCGCATCGTCGAGGCGACGACAGTGGCGCCGATGGAAGGTGGCGGCATGCGGATGACGCGCCGCGAAGAGCGCCGCCAGCAGTTGCCGCGCGACAACGGCACCATGCAGATGATGGAGCCGTCGCGGCCCGTCGAAGGCCGCAGCCTGCGCAACGCCGGCACCGAGGCGCGGCTCGGTGCGACCCTGAACGGCGTCGATGCCACGACGCTGGTGCGCACCCTGCTGCCTCGCCAGCCGGTGGATGGCGTCGATACGGGTGGCCCCGCGGGGGCAGTCGTGGCGTCGGCACTGCTCGACACCGCCTATCAGCTGAAGTGAGGAGAGGGCGATGGGTCGCATCCTCCTGCTGGTCGAACTGAAGGGTGGCAACGACGGGCTGAACACGCTGGTGCCCTATGCCGAGCCGAAATACCGCGAGCTGCGCGGCGGCATCGGCGTGCCGCGCGAGAGGGTCATCCAGCTCGACGAGAAGGTGGGCCTGAACGACAAGCTGCAGCCACTAATGGAGTCGTGGAAGGCGGGAGACCTCGCGATCCTGCAGGGTGTCGGCTACCCCTATCCCAACCGCTCGCACTTCCGCTCGATCGAGATCTGGGACACCGCGTCGGCGTCGAACCAGACCCTGAGCGAGGGCTGGATCGCCCAGGCATTCTCGGGCGCCAAGCTCGCCAAGGGCGTGGGCGTCGACTGTATCGTGGCCGATACCAACGCGCTGCCCTCGACCGGGCCCGGGCTGCGCACCATCGTGATGCAGGATGCCGAAAACTTCCTGCGCCAGGCCAACGCGATGAAGCCGGCCGCCATGGACGACGATGGCAATCGGGCATTGCGTCATCTGCTGGCGGTGCGCCAGGAGATCAACGCGGCGGCGGCCGGCCTGCGCGACAAGCTGCGTGAGGCGCCGGCGCCAGCCGAAGCCTACGCGCAGGAGTTCCTGCTCGGCCGCCAGCTCGACCTTGCGACGCGGATCCTTTCGTCGAAAGTCCCCGTCGTGGCGATCAAGGTGGCGCTGGGCGGCTTCGACACGCACGCCAACCAGGCCCAGACGCACGAGCGGCTGCTTGCCTTTCTTGCGTCGGGTCTCGCCGCGCTGCGCCGCAACCTGATCGCCGCCGATCTGTGGAAGGACGTGGTCGTGATGACCTATTCGGAGTTCGGCCGGCGCGCCAGGCAGAACGCCAGCGGCGGCACCGATCATGGCACGGCGGCACCACACTTCGTCATGGGCGGCGGCGTGAAGGGCGGCCTGCACGCCGCCTACCCGTCGCTTGCCGACCTGCAGGACGGCGATCTGCGGCACACCGTCGATTTCCGCAGCGTCTTCGCCACCGTGGCGCAGGGCTGCTGGGGCAGGTCGTGCGATTTTGGCCTGCGCCAGCCGCAGAAGCTCGGTTTCCTCGCCTAGGCCCGGCCGCCCAGCATCTCCTCTCGGACCGAGCCGCGTTCGGCCTCGATCCGGATGTGCCAGATGAGCAGGGCGGCGATCGCCTTGATGACCACCGGAACGGCGATATAGACGATGATCAGGGCCGATTGCGAATACTGGCCGGCGCTGGGGTTGAAGCCCAGCAGCGCCGCAACGGGCAGGGAGCCGGCCGCGCCGATGGCCGTGGCGAGCTTGGTCGACAGCGCCCACAGGCCGAAATAGGCGCCGGTGTCTCCGCGTGTGTCCTTGCCTTCCTCGGAGTTGATGATGTCGGCAAGAACCGAGGGCGGCAGGCCATAGTCGGCGCCGATGCCGAGGCCGGTGACGATCGCGATCGGCAGGAACCAGATGAAATCGCCGGCCCCCATGAACACCGCGAGCGCCATGGCGGCAGCGGTCATGACCATGGCGATGAACCAGGCGGCCGTCTTGGTGAGGCGCCGCGACAGCACGAGCCACAGCGGGACGCTGGCCGCCGCCGCGCCGAAATAGACCAGCAGGATGATGCCGGCCTGCAGCTTCGTCCCTTTCAGAACATGCTCGACGTAGAACAGCATCACCGAGACTGCCACGCCGAGCGCGGAGCCGTTGACAATGAAGACCAGGAGAAGGCGCCGGAAGAGCCTGTTCTTCATCGGGGCGAAGAACGGGACCAGGGTCTTGAGCGTGAAGCTCCTGTCCATGTTCCGGGTCGGCCGGGCGAGCGAGGGCATCAGGCCGATCAGCCAGTCGCGGAAGTAGCGGACGTGGGTCTCCGGGTTTTCGCGCACCACCGCCGGATGGACCGATGGCGGCGACCAGGCGAGCGTCGGCAGGGCGAAGAGAATGGCGATCGGAATGAAGATTGCGCCCATGTAGGCGTAGCCGGCATTCTCGCCGAACTTCGCCGTGAAGTAGGTCGGCAGCACGACGGCGAGCGTCATGCCCAGCAGCCCGAACACCTCGCGGCCCACGGTGACGCGCGTGCGCTCGTTGTAGTCGTCGCTGAGCTCGGCGCCGTGGGCGTGGTAGCTGATCGACACGCCGGCATAGCCGAGATGGACCACGAAGAGCGCAACAAACAGCCAGCTCGCAAGCAGCACCGGCTGCACGAACAACGACTCCGGCGGATGGAACAGCATGTAGAAGCCGCCGATCATCAGCGGCAGCATCAGCGCCACGAAGGTGAGGCGGCCGCGCGGGCCGCGATGGGTGAACTTGTCGCTGATCAGGCCGATGACCGGATCCTGCACGGCGTCGATCACGCGGGTCGCGATGAAGATCAGGCCCATGATGCCGAGCGGCACCTTGAGTACTTCGCCGTAGAAATGGCTGACGTTCAGCACCACCGGCAGTGCCGCCATGTTGAGCGGGAGCTGGTTGGTTGAATAGGCGATCAGTCGATCGAAACTCAGTCTTACGGACGCGGTCGAGCCGAGGCCGGAGCGGGGCGCATGCACGCGTGATCTGCCTTCCTGTTCGGCCCGCCTTCGATCGGCAGCCATTTCGTTGCCGACCGTTATATATGCCTGAAATGCGCCTGCAAAACGTCCGTGCGCCGCGTCGAGAAGCCGGCGGCGCAATAGGCGAGATAGTACCGCCACATGCGGCGGAACCGCTCGTCGAAGCCCATCCGGCCGACCTGGTCGGCGACCCTGTCGAAGCGGCCGAGCCAGGTCTCCAGGGTTCGCGCATAGTCCAGGCCGAAACTGTAGAGTTCGGCGATCTTCAGCCCGGCCTGCCGGCACTGCTCCTTCAGGCTCGACGGCGAGAGCAGCATGCCGCCGGGGAAGACATAGGTCTGGATGAAATCCGGATGACGGCGGTAGCGCTCGAAGAAATCGTCGGCGATCACGATCGCCTGGACAATGGCCGAGCCGCCCGGCGCCACATGACGCTTCAATGTCGCGAAATAGTCCGGCCAATAGCGCTCGCCCACCGCTTCGATCATCTCGATCGACACGATGTGGTCGTAGCAGCCCTCGATGTCGCGATAGTCGCGAAACTGCAGGTCGACCCGGTCGGCAAATCCTGCACGTTCGAGTCGGGCGCGCGCATAGTCGAGCTGCTCCCTCGAGATCGTGACGCCCGTCACGCGCATGCCGCGTCGTGCAGCAACCTCGGCGAAGCCGCCCCAGCCGCAGCCGATTTCGAGGATGCTGTCGCCCTGGCGAGCGCCCAGGCGGTCGAGGATGCGCTCGTACTTGGCGATCTGCGCAGTTTCCAGCGGCTTGCCTTGTTCGCCTTCATACAGGGCGGAGGAATAGGTCATCGAGGGATCCAGCCACAGGCCATAGAACTCGTTGCCGAGATCGTAGTGGGCGTGGATGTTCTTCTTCGCGCCCTCGCGCGTGTTGTCGTGCCGACGATGCAGGAACTTCAGCACGAGACCGTGCAGCAGGTTGGTGCGCGTCATCTTGCCCAGCGCTCTCTCGTTGGCGGCGAGCAGCGCGATCAGGGCCGGCAGGTCGGACGAGTCGCAGAAGCCCTCCATGTAGGCCTCGGCAAAGCCGATGTCGCCGTCGAGCAGAACATGCCGGAAGAAGCGCCAGTCCCTGACCTCGAGCTCCGCAGCCGGGCCGGCGCCCGGAGGGCCGAACGCCCGCACCGAGCCGTCGGGCAGACGCAGGGTCAAGCGGCCGACGGTGAACCGGTCGAGCGCCATCAGGACGAATCGTGCGGCGAGCTTCATGCGATCGGGCGGTCGGTCGGTCAGCGGGTCACGAGTTCCGAGGGCGGTACTGGCTTACGGTAAAATTTCGCCCGCTTCCGCCACAGATGCAAGGCCTGCCAATGGATCCGGGCGACCACGGCAAGCGTCATCGTGGGGTTGCCGAGGAAGCGGCGCAGCACGCCGCGATCGTCCAGCGCCTCGCGGCGGCCGCCGACCGAGGTGGCGAGCATGAGACCCTGGGCATCGTGATAGTTGACGTCGACATGGGCGCAGCCGTCGTCCAGCCGGAAGCGGAAGCGATAGCCGCCCTCGACCGGCAGGAAAGGCGAGACGTGGAAGACCTTGCGGCCCTCCAGCCACATGCCCGGCAGGATGGGGCCGCGATCCTCACGATGGACGAGGTAGCAATGGCTCTCGCCAAACGTGTTGTTGACCTCGCACAGCACCGCTCGCAGAGCGCCCGCCCTGTCGCGGCAGAACCAGAAACTCACCGGATTGAAGACGTAGCCCAGCATCCGCGGCATGGTCATCAATACGACGTCGCCGTCGCAGGTCGCGGCAAGGCTATGGCCGTCGAGGATGTCGCGCAGCCATGCCCGGAGGTCCGATCCGTCGCGCGCGCCGTGATCGGCCCGACGGAAGGAAACGAGGCCGCGACGGTCGACCTTCAGCCAGCGGCCGGCGGCGCTCGCCAGCTCGTCGAGGCCGAGGCAGAGATAGCCGACGCGATAGCGGAACGCGTTCTCGCGCGGCCGCAGTCGTCGATGCACGATGACCGCGTCGACGATCGAGTGCGGTGCCGCCATCACGGCGTCTCCGCCGCGACTCGGGCGGTGACGGGAACCGGCAGGATCGACGGCCGGTCGGCCACAACCTTCGGCGGGTCGCCGATGCGACGATGCTCCGCGGGGCGCGCCCACGGCCGGCGGACGCCGAGCTGCTCGGCGACGTCGAGCCCCGCCGAGAGCGCATCCTCGTGGAAGCCGTAGCCGCAGTAGCTGCCGCAGAAGAACGTGTTCCGCCCGCCCTGGATGCGGTGGAGGTCGCGCTGGGCGCGGATGGCGGCGGCATCGTACATGGGATGCTCGAAGGTGAAGCGGGCATGCGCCGTGGCCGGCGCGGGAACGCGGCCGGGGTTCACCGAGACGAAGAGGGGAGCGGCGTCGGGCAGGTTCTGCAGACGGTTCATCCAGTACGTCACGCTCACGTTGCTGTCGCGGGCACGGCTGTCGGCCACGTAGTTCCAGCTCGACCACACCGCACGCCGGCGCGGCATCAGGCTCTCGTCGCCGTGCAGCCAGATCTCGTTGGAAGAGTAGGCGAACCGGCCGAGCAGGGCACGCTCCGCCGGATCGGCGTCGACGAGCAGGGCGAGCGCCTGGTCGGCGTGGCAGGCCATCACGACCCGGTCGAAGCGGTCCCAGTGGCCTGCGGTGTCGCGCACCTCGACCCCCTCGGGCAGGCGGCGCACCGCGCTGGCCGGCGTCGCCAGCCTGGCGCGCGCGCGAAGCGGCGCCACGATGCGCTCGACGTAGGAACGGCTGCCGCCGCTCACAGTGCGCCATCGCAGCTGCGATCCCACGGTCAGCAGGCCGTGATTGTTGAAGAAGCGCACGAAGGTCTGTGCCGGATAGTCGAGCATGCGCCCGAGCGGCGTCGACCAGATGCAGGCGGCCATCGGCAC
>Ga0172375_10013290_pt1 | contig 10222 bp, 12 predicted proteins | sample LakKiv1m_FD_114537 | JGI IMG/M metagenome (GOLD analysis project Ga0172375, IMG submission 114537) | Freshwater microbial communities from Kabuno Bay, South-Kivu, Congo - kab_092012_11.1m | ecosystem: Environmental > Aquatic > Freshwater > Lake | place: Democratic Republic of the Congo...
CGTCGCCCAGTACCAGAGCGCGCGCAAGCGGCGCGAAATCGCCGAACTCGTCGTGCGCCAGGCGACGGACAACCGCGACATCGTGAACGAACAGTACCGCGTCGGACTCTCCTCGTCGATCGAGCGCACCGACGCCCAAGTCGCCGTGACGCAAGCTTTGGCCGACGTCGTCCGGGCCCGCTACGACGAGCAGGCCGCGCAGGCCGGCATCGCCCGACTCGTGGGCGAACCGGCTGCCCCCGGTCCCGAACCCCGCGAGAACACCCCATGAAAAAGTTTCTTTTCGTCCTCATTCTGGCCGCCGCGGCAGGCGGTGGATGGTTCGCCTATCAAAAACTCCACAAACAGGCAGAACCGCCGTCCTATCGGACCGCGACCATCACGCGCGCCACCGTGGTCCAAGACATCCGGGCCACGGGCACGATCCAGCCGATCAAACAGGTCGAAGTCGGCACGCAGGTGAACGGCCGCATCGTGCGGTTGTTCGCCGACTTCAACTCGGCGGTGACCGCCAACCAAGTCGTCGCGATCATTGACCCCGCCGTTTACGAAGCCACCTACGCCAAGGACTGCGCCCAGCTCAAGTCCAACGAGGCAAACGTCGAACAGATGGTCGCGAAGCTGACGCTGGCAGAAAAGGATCTCGTACGCAAACGCGAACTCGCCACCCGCAAGATGCTTTCCCTGTCGGATCTCGACACAGCGGTTTCCGAGCGAGACGCGCTCGCCGCTCAGCTCAAAGTCGCCAAAGCCGCCGTCGAACAATCCAAGGCGTCGGTCAAAGTGTCGGCCTCCAACCTCGACTACTGCACCATCCGATCCCCCGTCGACGGCATCGTCATCGCCCGCAACGTGGACGAGGGCCAGACGGTCGTCTCTTCCATGAGCGCGCAAAAACTTTTCCAGATCGCCACCGACCTCAAGCGCATCCAAGTCGAGGCCAGCGTCCCCGAGGCCGACGTCGGCATGATCTGCACCAACCAGCCGGTTTCCTTCAACGTCGACGCCTACCGCGACACGTTCTCGGGCGAAGTGAAACAAATCCGTCTCGCGGCCACCACCGTGCAGAACGTGGTCACCTACCCCGTCATCGTCGAGGCCGACAATCCCAACGAAAAGCTCTTCCCCGGCATGACGGCCAACATCGCCGTCAAGGTCGCCCAGCGCGACAACGCGCTCACCGTGCCCACTGCGGCGCTCCGCTTCGCGCCGACCAACCTCGTCACCGACATCCACGGGCCCAAGATCTGGGTGCTCGGCACCAACGGCGTTCCCGAGGCCGTGCGCGTCAAGGCGGACATCTCCGACGGCACGCGCATCGCCCTGATCGCTCCCGACGACCTCGACGGCCGGGAGGCCGTCCTCGGCTTCAACGGCAAGCAGGGGTCCTCCGGCGCGCCCAAGAACCCGTTCATGCCCCAACCGCCCGGCAGCAACAGCAGCCGCCAGACCCGTCGCGCCCTGCGATAACGCCATGCTCATCGACATCCGCAACATGTTCAAAGTCTACCGCATGGGCGACACTTCTGTGAACGCCCTGGACGGCGTCTCGCTGACCATCGAGACGGGCGAGTTCGTCGCGATCATGGGTGCGTCCGGCTCCGGCAAGAGCACCCTGCTCAACATTCTTGGCTGCCTCGACACGCCGACGTCCGGTGCCTACGTTCTGGACGGCATCGAGGTCAGCCGCATGGGACGCGCGGAACTCGCCCACATCCGCAACCGCAAGCTGGGGTTCGTCTTCCAGAACTTCAACCTCCTCTCGCGCACGAACGCACTGGAGAACGTCGAACTGCCCACCTACTACAACGGCGGCATGCCCGCCAAACGCCGCCACAAACGCGCCGCCGAACTGCTGGAGCGCGTCGGACTCGGCAACCGCCTCGACCACACGCCCGCCCAGCTCTCCGGCGGACAGCAGCAGCGCGTCGCCATCGCCCGCGCCCTGATGAACACCCCGCCCGTTATCCTCGCCGACGAGCCCACCGGCAACCTCGACACCAAGTCGAGCATCGAAATCATGGATCTCTTCAAAGAGTTGAACGACGAAGGCATCACGATCGTCATGGTCACCCACGAAGAAGACATCGCCGCCCGCGCCAAACGCCGCATCGTGATGCGCGACGGAAAGATCGTTTCATGAACGACACGTAGCCGTTCATGCGAAATGAAGGCCAACACACGCAGAAGACCAATTCATCAGACAACTTTAAAAACTTGGCGGAATAGAAAGTTTTTAAAGCGTTGCTTTACGTTCTTGAGGCTGCACATAAAATGTGCAACACTGCCTTCGTGCAACCAGAGAGGTGTTTATGACACAGAATGTCACGCTACGCATGGACTCGGATCTGATGCAAAAACTGAAGCACCGGGCCGTGGATGAACAGACCTCGCTCTCAGCCTGGATTGCCGACCGGCTCGCACACATCGTCGAACAGGACGAATCCTTTGTTAACGCCCGCAAAGACGGCTTGACTCTTTTGAACAAAGGCGTTCACCTTGGAGGTCAGCCCTGCGTTCGGGAGAATCTGTATGACCGCTGACGTCTTCATCGACACCAACGTCCTCGTTTATGCGTATGACGTGGACGCCGGTGCGCGGCACGAAAAGGCCAAAGCGCTCGTGGCGGAGGCTTGGCAGAACCCTGTCACGCCATGGATCAGTGTCCAAGTGCTTCAGGAACTGCTTGCCGCGCTCCGCAAAGGCGGTCTGCCGTTGCGCCAAGCGTGCAAGATCGTGACGCCTCATACGCATTGGCGGGTGATCGAGACCGATCTCGCGCTGTTCCGTTCCGGCATGGAGGAGGCCGTGCGCTGGCAACTGTCGCACTGGGACGGCCTGATTCTTGCGGCTGCCCGCCGCGCCGGTGTCCAGACGCTCCTCAGCGAAGACTTCAACGCCGGTCAAGATTACGGCGGCATCCGCGCCGTCAACCCGTTCGCTTGACGCTCGATTTCGAAACCAACGACCACAACGGCATCCGCCAGCTCAACGCTATCGACTGGCTGCTCGGGAAAGTCTAGCCATGCCTAACCAACAGAGACTGTGGTTCACGACGTCGACCACAAGGCACCGAATAAAGGAAGAAGCAAACCGCGAGAACTTGAAGCGCATCTGGATTGGTGTTTCAGTCAAAAACAAAGAACTTTTATGACAGACCAATTCAATTTTTACTACGACGAGTCGGAACATAAAAAGGACTTGCCATGAACCTCTTCATGATTCTCAAAGTCGCCCTGCGGGTGATCGCGCGCAACAAGACGCGCTCGCTGCTGACCGCGCTGGGCATCATCGTGGGCATCGCCGCCGTGATCGCCGTCGTGTCCATCGGCCAAGGCGCCCAGACCATGATGATGGAGCAGATCAACAGCATCGGCAACAACCTGATCATCGTCTTCCCCGGCAGCAAGAACCAAGGCGGCGTGCACAGCGGTTCCGGCTCCAGTCAGACGCTCACCGCCGAGGACGGCGAGGCGATCGCCCAAGACTTGCCCCACCTCGTCGACGCCGTTTCGCCGGTCGTGCGCTCCGGCAGCCAGGTCATCTATCAGGAAAACAACTGGTCGACCCAGATTCAGGGCGTCTCGATCGACTTTCCCGAAGTGCGCAACTGGACGGTGGACAACGGCGTGTTCTTCACGCCGGGCGATCAGCATTCCGGCGCCCGCGTCTGCGTGCTCGCGCGCACCGTCGCCGACAACCTTTTCTTCGGCGAAGACCCCGTCGGCAAAAGCATTCGCATCCGCAACATGCCCTTCCGCGTGCTCGGCGTCATGGCGAGCAAAGGCAGCAACTCCATGGGTTCCGACCAAGACGACGTGATCCTCGCCCCCTACACCACGGTCAAGCGCGTCCTCCAGAACTCTATCTTCAACAACGTCAACATGCTGCTCGTGAGCCTGCACTCGCTCGACGACATCCCCGTCACCAAGGATGAAATCTCGAAGCTGCTCCGCCAGCGCCACAAACTCGGCCCCGACGCCGACGACGACTTCAACACCATCGACATGACCGAGATCACGAACACGATCGGCAGCATCACCAAGCTCATGACGATCCTGCTCACCACCGTGGCCTCCATCTCGCTCCTCGTCGGCGGGATCGGCATCATGAACATCATGCTCGTCTCCGTGACCGAGCGCACGCGCGAGATCGGTCTGCGCATGGCGATCGGCGCCTCGCCCGGCGACATCCTGCTCCAGTTCATCACAGAGGCCATGACGCTCTCCACCGTCGGCGGACTGCTCGGCGTGGCCGTCGGCATGATCGGTGCCAAGACCGTCGGCAAGGTCCAAGAGTGGCCGATCCTCATCACCCAGTCCTCGGTGCTCGCGGCGTTCCTGTTCAGCGCCGCGATCGGCGTCTTCTTCGGCTTCTATCCCGCCCTGCGAGCCTCGCGCCTCAACCCCATCGACTGCCTGCGGTACGAATAGGCCGCCGCGTTTGCTGCGGAACGTCTTTCTCCCCTTATTCATCCCCGCGCCACGGTCAGAGCCCACACCGTCCGCGCCCCCGCTTTTTTCAGTGCGCGCGCGCACTCGCCCAGCGTCGCTCCGGTCGTCATGACGTCGTCGACCACCAGCACACAGCGGTGCGCGATCCACTCGGGACGGACCACGCTGAACGCGCCCAAAATGTTCGCGCGGCGATGCGCCGCATCAAGATGCGTCTGCGTCTCCGTCACGCGCGTGCGCACAAGCGCACGGCCGTCGAAACGCCGCCCAATGCGCGCGGCCAACTCCTGCGCCAACAGGGCGGACTGATTGTAGGAACGCACGCGAAGGCGCACGGGGTGCAGAGGAACAGGCACCACGACGTCAACGGCACCCGCGTCGAACTGAGCACCGAGGCAACCAGCCAGAAGGTCGGTCATATCCCGTCTGAGCCAAAGCGCGCCGCCGTACTTGAACCGATGGATCTGTTCGCGCAGAAGCCCCGCGAAACGACCCGCCGACCGGGCGCGGTCGAACGCCGGCCGCGCCGCGCGGCAGGCTCCGCACACGAAGGCGTGCCGCACGTCGCCTTCGACCGGATGGCCGCACAGGCTGCACATCGTGCACGGCTGCAGTTCCAAGCTCGAGAAACAGGACCAGCACAACTCGCGACCGGGCCGGTCGGACGGTTCGCCGCATCCGGGACAAACGCGGGGATAGCACCAGTCCGCGACACGTTCCGCCATGCTCAGTATCCGTTCGAACATCGAACGCGTCCTCCCCGACGCGGCCGCACTCTCTCACCAGAGCTTGGCCGGATATTCCCCCGCTTCAACCAACTTGCGCACGGCCGCCACCACCAGCGGCTTGTCCTCTCGGTACGTGACCCCAAACCAAGCGCTTTCGGTTGGCAACACCTCGACGTCGGCAACGTCTTCGTGAATCATTTCGTCAACCACGAACGGAATATACCACTCGGCTTTCGGATTCGCGGCGTTCCGTGTCAGCCAAGCAGGGAAACGCGAATCCAGCGCGTTGAACAGCCCGGGCGTAAAACCCCAGAGATTCATCGAGACCCGTTCGTCGCCGGTCAGCGACACCGGATGCGCGGGGTCCTCGCGGTTCTCAGCCCCGCCCGCCGTTCGAACGATCTTGGTCATTTCCGTCACCGAAACCAGCAGGCCGTGCTCATTCGTACGGCACACGCCGCGCGCCACGCTGCCGTTCTCGGAAAGCGTCTGCCCTAAACGGTAGCCGACCATGGCGAACCGCGAACGCCCGCCGCCGTCGCGCGCACGACGGAGAAAGTCGGCCACGCGGCTGAACGCGTCGCGCCCATAGAAGTCGTCGGCGTTGATCGCCGCGAACGGAGCCCGCACGACGGACCGCGCCGAGCGGATGGCGTGGGCGGTGCCCCACGGCTTGGCGCGTTCGGGCGGAACGCCGAAACCGGCAGGCAAGTCGTCGATCGACTGGAACGCATAGTCCACGGGAACAGTCCCCGCGTATTTGACGCCGATCGTCTTCCGGAAGATTTCCTCGAAGTCGCGGCGGATGACGAACACGACGCGGTCGAACCCTGCCCGCACCGCATCGAAAACGGAATAATCCATGATCGTCTCGCCGGAGGGTCCCACGGGGTCCACCTGCTTCAGCCCGCCGTAGCGGCTCCCCATTCCAGCCGCCAAAATCACCAGTGTCGGATTCATCTATGCCTCGATTCCACTATTCCACTCCTGCCGTCAAAAATACAACCCAAGCCGAACAGCGTCAAATCATAATCGATGACGAACGGCATGTCCGCACCCTTGAGCGCCCATCCGGCGTAGCCGCCCGTGGCGACCAACTTGAAGTTGCACGCCATCGAGACGCGCAAATACGCGACGATCTCGCGCACGATGCCGCGATAGCCGACCTGCGCGCCGATCCGCATCGCCTGCTCGGTGCTGCGGCCGATCTTCGGGCAGGCCCCCGTCAGTTCCACGCGCGGAAGCAAGGCCGTCCGCTCATACAGATAGTCCGTCATCAGCGGCAGACCGGGCGTGATCACGCCGCCCACGTAGCGGCGGTCGGACGTGACGACGTCGAACGTCAACGCGGTACCGAAATCAGCCACAATCAGCGGCGCACCATAGCGAACGACTCCTCCGCAGGCGTCCGCGAGTCTGTCTGCGCCGATGGTCTCCGGTTTGGGGTAGTCCACCTTCACCGCCATCGGCAGGTCCGCGCCCACCGTCAGCAACCCGCATCCCGACTCGCGCCGGACCAACCGCCGCCACGCGCCGTTCACGCGCGGCACCACAGAACCGAGCACCGCGCCATTCACGCCGCCACGGGCTGCTTTGCGAACTGCGGCGGCACAAGCCTCCGGCTCCCGCACGATGCCGCCCTTCACGTGCGTCGTCCGCAGAACCGTACTGCCGTCATACAAGCCGATGCCCGTGGACGTGTTGCCCACATCGATCACGACACAGCGCATGTCTACACCACGCTCCATTCCAACGAGAGGTCTACCGATTTGACGGAGTGCGTCAGGCACCCCAGCGAAATCGCGTCCACGCCTGTCGCCGCAACTTCCCGTGCGCGGTCGAGCGTAATGCCGCCCGACGCCTCGGTTTTCGAGACGCCGCGACACAACGCCACGCACGCGCGCATCATCTCGCAGTCCATGTTGTCCAGCATGATCCATTCGGGCCGCGCGCGCAGCGCACTCGCGCATTCGGCCAAGCTTTCGACCTCGACCTCCACCGCCAGTTTGGGAAACGCCCGGCGCGCCGCGTCGACCGCCAGATCGAGGCGGTCGGGATCGCCCCCCAACCAAAGTCGCCTGTGGTTGTCCTTGATCAACACTCGGTCATAAAGTCCGAAGCGATGGTTGGCGCCGCCGCCGCACAGGACGGCATACTTCTCGAACAGACGCAGATTGGGCGTCGTCTTGCGCGTGTCAAGGATCAGCGTGCCGAACCCGCTCACGGCATCGACGAAGCGGCGCGTGAGCGTTGCGATGCCGCACATGCGCTGCATGAAGTTGAGCGCCGTACGTTCGGCCGTCAGGATCGAAGCCGCCTTGCCATGAATCGTCAGGATCGTGCCGCCCTCCCGCGCCTCGCTGCCGTCCGGCGCCACGATTTCGACCGCGAGCGACGGGTCCACGGCCAGCAGGACGGCGCGTCCCACCGCAGCCCCCGCCACGCGGCAGGTCTCGCGCGTCAGGATCACGCCGGTGGCGATCACGCCCGGGTCCACCAGCGCCAACGTCGTGGCATCGCCGACCCCGACATCCTCGGCCAATGCTGCCGCGACCGCGCGCACGGCCGCCGGATCGGACATCACGTCTTGAACGTTCATCGATAGAATTCCTCCTCCGCATCGGCGGATGCATCCGTCACGCCGCACCGCCGCAACCACAGGCCGTACAGATATCCGGCGAGACAGCCCGCCACATGCGCCTCCGAGGCGATCCGGCCCTGAACGAAAACGGTGGCCGCCAAATCCAAGCCCACCAGCAGGAACACCAGCGTCAAAGCCCGCATCCGAACGGGGAAAAACACCAGCAGCAGACAGACCATCCGACGGGGGAACAGCGCCCCGTAGGCACCGATCAACGCAAACACACCGCCCGAGGCACCGATCAGCAGGCCGCTGTCGTGCCCGCGGTGCGCGACCCCCGCGCCCAGTGTCTCCCGTACGGCCTGCGGCATCCAGCGCGTCAAGTCCGCCATTCCAGGCAGATGCGGCCACACGAACGACATGGCCAACCAACCCAAACCGGCCACCACGCCCCCGCCGAAAAGAATCGTCGCAAACCGACGCCCGCCCACTTCCGCCTCGACGCCCGCGCCGAACAACAACACCGTCAGCATATTGAAGCCGAGGTGCCACCACGAATCGTGCAGGAACAGGTACGTAACGGGTTGCCAAAAGAAACCCTGACCCAGGAGGGTCCCGCTCAGGCCGAAACACGTGTTCAGCGCATTTGCGTAACTGAACCGGTAGCCATAAATATCAACGAAGACAACCCGCGCCGAGACGAGTTGGACCACAAAAACAACCACACACGCCGCCGCGAACCGCGTCGCGACGGGCGCAAGAAAAAACAAGCCCCGCAGACGCCAGAGCCATCTGCGCATGGTTGAAATCAAACCGTCCCCCGTTCCCGGCTCAGGCTGACTGTATCGCGGTCCAGTTGAAATACAGCAACAGGGTGATGACGGCCATCAGAACGACGGCGACGATCGCGAAGATGCCGGCCCACAAGTCGCCCTTTCCGGAAGGATTCGCCGCAGCGATTTCCTCGGCCGGATTGCGCAACCGCGCCGAAATGAACGCGCCACCGCCAGCCGACTTGGATTCTTCAACCGCCTCGACACTTGATTTCTTCAGTTTCATGGGAAAAGCTTAGCAAACGGGCGTTCCATTGAGTAGGCTTTTTTGCATTTACCCGGTTTTGCACAAAACAATTTTTGGTCTGTACAGACCTCGCGCATCTGCCCTATAATCAAACGGCATATTGTTATTCCACCCCTTTGAGGAGTTTTACAATGGAAACCTTGTTGCAAGGATTGGTCCTTCTGGTGTCCGGAATGGGCATCGTCTATCTCTTTCTGACGCTGCTCGTCTGGGTCGTGAATCGTTCGGCGGCGATCGTCCCGAAGTTCAACTATATTCTGCCTGACGAGGAGCCCAAGAAAAAGAAGAGCCCAGTCCAAGCGCGCACCCAAGTGTCCGGCCAAGAAGACCTCGCCGTGGCCGTCGCCCTCGCGGCCGCCGTCGCGCGCGCTCGTTAATCCCGTCACCTTTCACAACCCACTTTCACCTTTCACAACCCAACCCATCCCATCCGAAACGCAAGGAGTTCCACCGTGGCTAAGAAACAGGTCCAGTTCATGTGTACCGCTTTCCGTGACGGTTTTCAATCCGTCTACGGCACCCGCGTTCTTCCCGACGATTTCTTCCCGGCAGTCGAAGCCGCGCGCGACGCAGGCATCACCTGGTTCGAGGCGGGCGGCGGCGCGATGTTCCAATCGCCCGTGTTCTATCTGAACACCAATCCGTATGAACTGATGGCCCGCTTTCGCAAGGTCTGCGGCCCGGGCGCCAACCTTCAGACGCTATCCCGCAGCGTCAACATCGTGGCGCTCGACTCGGCCTCCAGCGACGTGATCCGCCTGCACGCGCAGCTTTTCAAGAAGTACGGCATCACCACGATCCGCAACTTCGACGCGCTCAACGACGTCAACAACCTCATCCATTCCGGCCGCTGCATCCACGAGGCGGGCCTGAAGCATCAGGTCGTCGTGACCCTGATGTCCCTGCCGCCCAAACTGGCCGCGAGCACCACCGCGCATACGCCGGAGTTCTACGAGAAGACGCTGCGGGGCATCCTTGACGCGGGCATCCCCTACGACTCGGTTTGCTTCAAAGACGCTTCCGGCACGACCACGCCGTCCGTGGTGTACGAGACGGTCAAGCGCGCCCGCAAGCTTCTGCCCGAAGGCACGTTCATCCATTTCCACACGCACGAAACCGCCGGCTGCTCGGTGCTGGCCTACAAGAGTGCCATCGAGGCCGGCGCGGACGCCATCGACCTTTCGCTCGCGCCCGTCTCCGGCGGCACCTGTTCGCCGGACCTGATCGTCATGTGGCACGCCCTGCGAGGCTCGGACTACGAGCTGGCGGGCATCTCCGACATCGAGAAGGTGCGCGAGGCCGAGCAGGTCTTCCGCAACTGCCTCAAAGACTATCCGCTCCCGCCCGAGGCGCTGGCCGTCGAGCCGATGATCCCATTC
>Ga0172375_10013295_pt1 | contig 10220 bp, 22 predicted proteins | sample LakKiv1m_FD_114537 | JGI IMG/M metagenome (GOLD analysis project Ga0172375, IMG submission 114537) | Freshwater microbial communities from Kabuno Bay, South-Kivu, Congo - kab_092012_11.1m | ecosystem: Environmental > Aquatic > Freshwater > Lake | place: Democratic Republic of the Congo...
ACCTGCCCCCAAAAAGCTGATCCAAATCCAGCGATACACATATCCCCCAGAAGAATAAGAATAGTTTTATGAATACAACCATGAGGAAGTCTGTCATGGCATCTCCTCACTCATATTCGATTTCGATAACATACTTCCCGTTGATTTCTTTGACAAGCCTGTTGAAGTAGTCGTAGCACTCAAACCATCTGACAGCCGCCATTTCACCATTTCGATTGACGGGTTCAATGTTTTTAAAGGTTACGCTTCCAATGTATATTGCTTGCTCAAGCTCTTGTGCGTAATAATAACCTTGCCCATCATCAACCAGAATAGATTTAATTTTCATTGATTGAACTGTAGTCATTTTATCTCCTCGCGATTTTGTAATGCCCACTTCAATAAGGGCTGAGGCATGTCCTGAATAGAGTCAAGGGAAAGATGTTCGTTGATCGACTTCTTACCTACGGAATGTTTACAATTAGGACAGATGGGGGACAAACCCAACCTTTTGCGCGTTTCTGGTCTGCTGGGTTCGTACCCCTGTTTGACGATTCTATAGGCAAGCCCTGGATTTATCCTTCCATCTTTTGTGTAAATACCGAGTTCGGATGCAATATCGTCCCAATTTAAATCCTTGTCATTAAGTGCTTTTCCCTCTCTACAAAGGCTTTCTAGCGTTCTGTGTGTGGCAGGTCTAATTTGCATATTGAGTGCTTCCTGTTCAATCTTACAAGTTGTAACGGCTATAACAAAGTTAGTTGGTGGTCAGCATTAACCCGTTTTCCGTCTATCCAAATGTCCGCTCCGGCGTAATCCTTTTTGAAGCGGTTGTATTCCGCCTTTGAAATCCAGATTGGCAGGGCGACATCCGGGTACTCTATCCTTACCGGCTTTGGATCGCCTTTCTTTTTGTATCCCCATCTACGAGTCTTGCTGGGTGCGGCATTCATCCCTTTATCTCTCCAGGATACTTCGCAAGTTCGGCGGAGGCATCGTCAAGAGGCGGTGCATCTCCCGTCCAGACATGGGCATAATAACTCCCGTATGGCCCGTATTCTTCTTTCGTCTCCCAGCTTGATTCGTCTATAAGTTTTTCAAGTGCCCAGGTATTTTCGCTCATTTCATCTCCTCTACTGTTTTTATCAATCCAAATTTGGCGAGTATATGCAGTGGAATTTCATCCACCGGAGTATATTTATATTCCTCCGGAAGATACACGATGCTTTTTCCACCGCACCCGTAATAGATAATAAGTTCTGTCATTCGCCCTCCTGGTCTTTGTATTCGTTTCCAGAAAACCTGGTTGTCTCTGGATGAAAATTAACATCTACCTTGCCGCAAGCCCCGTTCCTGTGTTTGGCGATAATCAATTCATAGGATGATTCCTTTATTGGGTCTTGATAGATCATCACAACAGAATCGCTATCCTGCTCTATTGACCCTGACTCTCGAAGGTCGGATAATACGGGTCTCTTGTCTCCTCTTCCGTCCACCGCTCTACTCAATTGTGCGGCGGCAAAAAGCGGGATGTCCAGTTCCATTGCCAGGGCTTTGAGACCGCGCGTGACTTCCCCAACGTCCAGAACCCGGCTTTGCTGAGGTTTATCCGCGTTCGCAAGCTGGATATAATCCACCATGATAACGTCCGCTGGTTGTCTTCGGGATTCAGTACGAATCTGGTTTATTTTTATCGCTCCCATGTCGCAAATAATGATAGGCAGTTCCCCAAAGTCGTTTTTGGCAGTATCCAACTGTTCCCATTCATCGTGACTCATTTGCCCCTGCATAATGCGATGGGCTGGTATTTTAGATAACTGGGATAGAATTCTTTGGGCGACTTGAGGACCAGACATCTCAAGAGAAAATAGTTTTACATGCTTTCCGCGTTGGGCAGCGTGTAAGGCTATGGTTGCCAAGAGAGAGGATTTTCCTTTCCCTGTCTGCCCTGCGACAGTGATTAATTCCCCTCGCTGAGGATAAAGAAGTCTATCTAATTCCTTTATCCCTGTAGTTACCGCTCTTTCCCCGCGTGATGCTATTCGTGATAATTCCACAGCCCTTGCGCCTGATTCTTTGCTTGTCTGGGTGTGGGTGGCAAGTTTCCCGGAGTGTAATTTCAGAGTTCCAAAAGACGCTTGCAGGTCAGCCATGATCGCAGAGGCAGCTCTGCCATTATGCGCCTGCCCATGCGCTATCGTGAGCCATTGATCGATCTGCCGCTTCCCAGCATAATCCTGAATTGTAATGGCATACGATTCCCCTGTTTCTTGTGTTTCTATCTCGCGGATCAATCCAATGGCAGCTCGTCCGGTAAACTGTTTGCTTCCTGGAAGGCAGAATTCCTTTAGCTTTGCCTCGCGCTCCAACTCATCCCCCAGAACAACAGTATCTATTTGCAATCCCCTTTCTGACAGCCGCTCAAATGCTTCCCAGCACCACGCAAAACACTCCCAAGAGAACGCAGAAGGATTCACGATGTCCGCCAGTCGTTTGTAGTGGACTGGATTTTCGAGGACGCAGGCTATTAATGCTTGCTCCGTTTCGGGGGATGCAATTGGTTTTTCAGTCATGGCAATTCCCTTGGTTCGCCGTTTAATAACGGGGAGGTGGACAGTGGATACTTCTTTAGCTTTGCTTTCCTCAGATGCGTGTCTTCGTCCCGCAATCCATCCATCAGCATGGCGAGGCCACGGGTCGGGTCGGTTTTTGACAGGTAAACCGCATCCACTTGCTTTTGGAGATATGCAGGGCGGGGCTGGTCGGTGCGCTGGCACTCATCCACGCGCCTGAGGATGGTTTCAAGAATTTTCATTCCGCCTCTCTTCTTCTTTCCGTTCTTCTTCACGCTGCATTTCTTCTTCTACCCATCGGCGATAATATCCGTCTTTGCCGTGGTCTATGTCTCCATAACACATTGAGCAAGTTTTACTGCCTTGATTATCGGGAATAAGCGACCCACACATTACGCAATATTTTGTCATTTCTTCTCCTCATCAAATGGATATGGAACGTAATTCTTTTCATTCGGATCAGGTTCAAACTTTTTGTATGTTGTATCCTCTGCTTCTGCAAAACACACTCCCCAATCGCGCCAGATATTCTCTGGTTTCATCCCGTACCATCGGATCGTATTCTGTGCATCTTTCTGGTTATGCACCCAGCGGACGAATTGCTCCACCATCCCGGGACGGTCTTTTTCCGCGGCAAGGATGAGTTTAACCACCCGGTCAAAGTTTTTATTCTCCCCATAGCGCGGCCAGTTGCGGTTGAGGGCGGTCAGCCGCTCCAGGACGGCGGCGGCAGGGAGGGTTTTTTCTTCCATGGCGCGGGATGCTTCCATCCAATCTGTGACAAGATCACCAGAAGGGGTTGGAAATCCTTCTGGGATTCTTCTCTTGTCTTTTGAAGGACTGCTTTCCTTGGTGTTCTTTTCTTTATCTTTATTTAACCCTACCTGTCCCTCAACGGTTGAGGGTACCACCCTCAACCGTTGAGGGTGTTTAACTTTAACACCCTCAACGGTTGAGGGTGTTTCAATGATTTCCCATTCAGCTTTTGTTTTGTCGTTTGGGTTGGTTCTGCGAATAACCCCTCGCCTCTCCGCATATTTAGCCCCCAAAACTACGCCACCGTACGACAATCCAGTCATTTTCCGAAGGTCTTTTATTCCTGCCTTACAGAATGTCCTATGATATCCGTAGGTTAGGCGCACAATCGCCAAAACAACCTTTAGCTCCGCGCAGTCCATGTCTCTCATCATTATTTCAAACAGATCGTTTGGTGTCTGGGTGTAGTTGGGGGAAGCGAATCCAACTGGATTTTCTGGCACTTCTTGATTTCCAAGTAACGCCAACGCATCTTGCAAATCTGCTTCTGACGCATATCCTGGTCTGTCTTCGCTCATATCAAATCCTTCCAAAATAACAAAAGCCCTTTTTCTAGACCTGCGCTTGCGGTTGGGCGGTGGTGGTGGGTGTGCCCTAGCGCAAGCCTAGAAAAAAAGGCTTTTATCCACCATACCACCGAATTTCCGCACTTCCATCTTACTCCAGGATTATTCTGTTGTCAAGTCCTACCACCACGTCAGCCCTCCGGAGATATGCTGTTGGATCACCATAACTCCAGGGCTGGCTATCCAGATAAAATATACCGCCCTCGCTATCCTGTTTGGTATTGCCTGTTTGCAGTAATCGTAACACAGCAGAGTCAAGGTAGGTATCACGATTAGGAATATATCCTTCGAGATCAACAGGAGATATGCCAACCAGAGCGGTTTCCCGGTGTCAAGAATGACTCTCGCGATGGGATTGCCTTCCCGGGATAGATTCGGGCTGTGGTAGATAGTGGAGAACAGATCGAATGCTGTGGAGATGGATGCCAGCAATGCGATCACCAAGACGAGTTTGCGCATGGGGCTATTTGCCGATTTTCTTCTTCGAGTTAGCGATCACGATCCCAAGGATGGCCCCGAAGCAGGCTGCTACCACCCACTCTGCTGGCCAGGAGGTTAGTTCGTTGAGGATCCAACCTAATGCGAATAAAGAGATGGCACCTATTAGAATATTCATAGCAATTCTCCTTTTAGTCCGCAAATCTTTCTGTGCGCGGATCAAAATTGACCATCAAAATTGATACAGTACAGGCTTTTTCCGCGCTCATTAAGCAGATCGTGTGAGTTTTCAAACAACCCCAAGAATGACCTATAATCTGGACACTTATAAGCATATACAATCTGCTCTTCTCCAGTTTCTCCATTATAGGATTTGCTATAAACTACTTTCTTGAGGAGTTTTCCGCACTCTCGACAAAACTTTATTTTTGGTTCCGATTCACCCATGTCAATCTCCTTTACCAAATGCCCGCCGCCCGGTGTTATCATCGAGGCGCAACAGAACGGGGATGTATAGTCTGAACCGAAGTTCTCCTAATCCTGGGCGTTCTGTACTCTGCGCTCCTTACAACGGATTTCAACCGTTGCCGAACGGAGGGAAAAGATGGGCGGGGTATGACTTCAATCATGTGAGGGGCGAACACCCTTTCCCGCCCATCTCCAATCGCACCGCGATGCCACCAAAGTGCGACTAAGGACGTCGCGGTGCGTGATTGGTCAGAACGGAAAATCCTCCTCTTCCGCGGTGGCGAGTTTCGAGTTTACATCTTCCTCGCCCACAGTCAGGGCTTGCAGGGCTTTTGCCATGTTACCACCCTGTTCTTTGAGCAGTTGTTCGATCTCGATGTTTGACAACCTGGCTTCGTCACAGGCTGCGTTGAATTTCTGCACAAGTGGAGTTGATGTTGCCTCTTCTTGCTTGCCCTCTCTCAGCCACATATCGCAGTTCTTCCACGCCAGAGAGTTTTCAAACAGCTCGTCAAACTCAGGAATGACTTTGATGAAATTTGGATTTGAGATGTCAATAGCCTCAATGGGAGTTGATCGTCCTTGGCCTCCGAAAGTTTCAAACTTCGGATTGCCTTTTGCGTCACCAATTGATCCATACCGGCGAACCAGAACCATCCCCTCCGGGGCTTTACTTTTCTTCCACTGCGCACCAGCCTTGTTGAACGAGATGAATGACGACCACTTGTTTATGAACAAGACGGCGGGGGCATATTCGCTTCCGTTTGCAGAAAATACCAGCCCGAAGACTTGCCTTGACGGTGCATAACCTTGGATTTGTTCCAGGGATACTGCAACGATCTTCTCGCGTTCCTTGCCGGTGTTGGGGTCCTTGATGCGCTCACGAAGCTCAAACCGTTGTCGATTCTGGATTGGAAGAAAGTTCAGGACGTTGGTCGCGTATACCTGAAATTTGTATTTCCCATCCTCTGACACACGCTCTACGATTGGTAGAGGCAGGCGGGGATTCTCGTGCGTTTCGTTTGTGTTGGGATCGGTACGGGTGACACTTGCGCGCCATCCGCCATAATACAGGCCAGGGTCGGCGGTTTTCAATGCGGCGAGCTTGGACTCACCTCGCGTCCAGCGCAACCAGGCGAACGGAACGGGGAGTTCTGCATATCCGCTGGTACTGCCATCATCAAATTTTTCGTTACTCATTTTATTTCTCCTTGTAATTAGTTGGGACTCTGTCCCGGTGAATTAGGTTGTTGTTGCCTGACTGGGGCGGTAGAGTCTAATATCCAAACCTCTTCAGATGCGTTTCTGATTTCCTATCGCGTTCCTCTTCGTCTGTCCATTCTTTGAGTTCGAACAGCTCAATGCGCTCTTTCATCAGGGGGAGCATTTCACCGCAGGATTGCTCTGGTCGTCCATCGTACCATGGCTTCCAGTCTGGATCGAGGTCTTTTAGTCTTTCCAGGGTTTCGTACCATTCCCGCGTGAATTGCGCTTTGTCGTCAAGTGACTTCTGCATTTGATCCATGCGCTCCAGATGAGCGGCCTGCCCGGTGAAGTTGCCAGAAAGAGTCCTAGCCATTTGGACATTCTTTCTTGGCGAGTTCTTTTTTAAGGGCTTCGATCTCCTTGGCCTGCTCGGTGATCTTCTTTTCGAGCATTTCTATCACGCGCTGGTTAATGTCCAGAGTAGCGATTGTAGTTTGAATGTCGTTCATTTCGCCTCCTCTTTTTCTGCGGTAATTAGCAATAACCCTAACAGAATCAAACCAGCGATAAAAAGAGTTATGGCAATTTCCACAACAACAGGAATACTCAATTCTGATATTAAAATATGCACAAGCACTACCCCCACAGTCCAAAGAATAATTTTGCCTTTTTGGTAGTTGCTCATTTTATTCCTCTCTCCTGGCGTGTTTTACACGCAGGTTGTGGGAACCGATGTATTCCTCAAGGGCTTCGTGGATAATGTCGGAAAAAAGAAGATTGCGGGAAATCGCTTCCAGCGCAATTAGAGAACTAATTTTATCGTCTCTTAGCGCATTATTTATAATCTCTATGAGAGCAGTGTGTTCTTCGTTCGTTGTCCACAGGCGATTGTACTCCGCTTTCCAGTGGGCGAGTTCATCCAGAATTGATTTGAATTCTTTTTCCATGGCTACACCAATTAAAAATTTGCGCTTTCGTTTGAGAGATGGCGCAAATATAAGGCACCTGTAATATCTTCACTCCCTGACGACAAACTTGTATGTTGAGATAGGCAACTACGCCACTTGGGACATCGCCAGGTTGTTTGGTATAATGCCTCTCCTGTTTCCAGGCTGTACCCCAATTTAGTTTTGATAACAATTAATATTCTTCCGCAATGCTCGCAAAAATATGTTGGCTCTTTTGTTTCCATCTCGATCTCCTATGTCCCCTATTATACATATATCCTGGCCGAAGTAAAGCAAAAGTTGTCATAATTACCGAGGATGAATGTCACCTTCCGTAAATCTGTTTTAGGGTACAATTAGGACATGGATAGGATAATTCAAAAGGAGTGACATGAAAAGAATAATCCTTGTAGTTGCCAGCGACCTTCACGGAGGCCACAGATACGGGCTGCTCAGCCCTGATACAGTTCTTGATGAAATAAACGAGGACGGGGAGAAGATCGGGGATTATCACCCAGAATTGAACAGGATCCAGAAATATCTCTGGGAGATGTATCTTTCACAAATAAAAGCGATCAAGGAATACGCGAAAGAAGACGATATCGTTGTGGTTCTGAATGGGGACATGACCGCCGGAATGAAGTATCCCCAGATGCTTGTCTCGGACAGGCTGGCCGACCAGATTATTATTGGCATGTATAACGCTCTCCCTTGGTGCGAGATCAAGCCACGGGCTTTGCGTTTGATAAAAGGGACGGGGGCGCATACTTTCAACCAGGGATCTTCTGAAATCCTAATAACAAAACTACTTCAGGCGAGTTGTCCTGGTGTAGATATAGCGGTGTCTGATCATTCCCTGATAAACATGGCCGGGATAGATGTTGACGTTTCCCACCACGGGCCGTTTGTAGGTTCGCGTGCGTGGTTAAAGGGTAATGTGGCGCGGTACTATTTGCAGTCTGCCATGATTGATGAAATCACCGCCGGGAGAGTCCCTCCCAAGTTGTATATCCGCTCCCACTACCACGAGGAGATCGAGGAGGTCGTGACGATAAAGGCGAATGGACATCGTTATAAAAGCACGATTGTTGTCACCCCCAGTTATACTTTCATTGATGACCACGCCCGGCAATCTGCCAGAAGCCCCAGCAGGATAACCCATGGGATGATCATGGCGGAAATCGTAGAGGGGGAAATTTTGAGGTGTGTTCCAATGACGAAGACAATCGATATACGAACCAAGGAGAAAATAGAATGAGAGACGACATATCAGAAGAGGTAAGAAAGTATTGGGAATCCGCAAAAAAAGAACGAGATGAGCTGACGATCCAGCCTGGTGAGTTTACAACCCGCATGTTTTGTACTACAATAGGCATAACCTGGCAGTCCGCAGACGCGGAGCTTGCGAAGCGGGTAAACCGCGGGGAGTTAACTGTTCGTAACGGGAAAGACAGTAACGGAAAGGCGTGCAAACTTTACAGGATTATACAAAAGTTCGCCGTTTAATAACGTGGAAGGAGACAAAATGAAATACCTGTGTTTTGTAATATTTGTAGTTGGGTTTATATTTGCATGTATTCGCTTTGGAACAGGAAAAACCGATGCTGCGTGGTATTTAGCGACGGCTGTATTGTAGTACGCAATGTATGTGAGCACAAAAGTAAATGAAATAAAAAAGTAGAAGTGAGGAAGCAAAATGGAAGATGAGTTTGAGAAGGGTGATGCTCTGGCTGTGGCGGGGGACCAGGTGGCTCTTGAGTACGGGTGGTGGGCGAACGAATGGCTCAAGGGGGCTGCGAAGGAATCCAATGCCGATGCTCTATCGCGGGCTGCATTTACTTATGCCCTGACCAAGTTGGAAGAGAGGCATGGCAGATATTTGTCAAGATCCCAGATAACTGACAGGATACGGATCGGACGGGCTTTCCCAGAGGGGGAGTACAAAGACTTAAAAGCAGAATTGCATTACGACTTCACATTCTCACAGTTACGGGCTGCTTATGTTCGGGATGACAAAGAAGCAACGATGGAATTATTATTATGGGCTGCTGAGAATGATGCCGAGCCTTCTGAAATCAATGCAAAAAAGGTGGGGGCGGAAGTAGAGACAGACGAGGCGAAGGCGTGGCGGCATTTGGTAGAGTGGGCTGAGAAATATCTTATCTGCTGTGAGACCGATGGGCCGCGCTGCGTCGTGTCCAGGGAAGTGATAAAGGTGGATCAAAATGAAGCATAAAGAAAAAGGCGATGTGTATATTGTCATGTGGGTTCCGCAGGATGTAAAAAGCGAATTGACCGCCATTTCCTACCACATGGGGAAGATGGGAAAGAGGGCGACGGTTGCCAAGCAGATGATCAAGCATGGGATCGAGGAATACAAAAGCGGGCTTTCTCCTAAAGAACGGGCTGCCTATGACACCATCCTTGAGAATGTAAGGGTGGCGGTATCCCTCAATCCCCCCAAGGAGCGCAAGAAGCAGGTGTATGTCCCGGTAAAGACGGTAGAGCGAGGCGGGATATGAGGCTCTCTGTGTTCGTTAGTTCGCTTGGGTGGGCTTCGGTATTCGCAGAATCCTGGTTGTGGCTCCTGGGGGAGGTGCAGATGGACGGGCTGCGGATCAGTCTATATGTATTATTCTGGCTGCTCGCACTGTTTGGCGGGCTGTGGGCTGTGGGGAGTGAAAGAAAAACCCCCTAGTGGGGGTTCTCTTTTCCTATTTTTACTCCTTCTTCCAATCCCTGATCGAATCCATCTCTATGACCGCAGACATAGGCGGAAAGAGAGATTGATATTATTGATAAAACTAAAGCAACAATACTTATGTAAGTCGAAGTTATAGTCGTTTCGTTTTCTCCTTCGTGTCAAAATAAGTTATGGTGAGAGTGTGTCTCCCGGAGGGGTTATAAGCAACAAAAATGCTGTTGTTTGTTGACCAGGTTTTTACTTCTTCGTGCTCAATTGTTGTATTGTCCACATGAATTGTTCCGTGGGTAATACCATAAAGTAAATGCCGAAGTAGTTTTGATAAGATGGCGTCGGTTGTTTTCATTCGATCTCCTTTTCTATTCTAGCATGTCTGGTAAATTTTTTCGAATGAGGTCGGCGTATTGTTTGGAAGCCTTTTGCCTTGTGGTGGTTGGTGTGTTGGCGATGAGGCGATAAAGATTGGAGAGTGGGGCGAATGCGGCAGGGGGAATATCTTCTGTTTGTGTCACCAACCACATCA
>Ga0172375_10013298_pt1 | contig 10217 bp, 8 predicted proteins | sample LakKiv1m_FD_114537 | JGI IMG/M metagenome (GOLD analysis project Ga0172375, IMG submission 114537) | Freshwater microbial communities from Kabuno Bay, South-Kivu, Congo - kab_092012_11.1m | ecosystem: Environmental > Aquatic > Freshwater > Lake | place: Democratic Republic of the Congo...
AGTCCCGGATAAAATAAGAAGTGTCGATAAAACCCGGGTCGCTGAGGAAAGAAGCGAGAAATGCTTTTTCGAAAATAAGGACATACCCTTGTACTTTATCGATATTCCATTTCCGGATTTGCCCCGGCGAAGAAAAAAGAACCAGCCCATTTTTCAACATTAAAAAGAGGACAACATTCTTGATTTTTATTTTTCATAATTATTTCATTTATTAGTTAATATTTCGCAAAAATGGCTGAATTAACAATATTCCGCACTGCAATCAATATTGGGGTACCGTGTCAAAAACTCTTTGGGAGTGAAGCCGGAAAAGGTCTTAAAATCGTGTATAAAGTGAGACTGGTCGAAATAACCATTATTGTATGCCCGCTCGGTAAGAATCATCTCTTTGTTTCTTGAGAAATCGTTTAAAACCTCCTGAAAACGAATCAACTTAATTACCTGCTTGGTCGTTTTTCCAAGATATTGCGAGAATTTCCTTTCCAGTGTTTTTGACGTTATTGAAAGGCATCCTGACAGTGACGTAGCATTTATTTGTCCTTTATGATCTTTAATTGTTTCGATGCCTATCTGAATCAGCAGAACATCGTGCGAAGGAATTGGGGAATAGCGCTTCATCAGGAAATTTTCGATTACAGCAACTTTCCCGGTTGCAGTATTTGTGTAAAATAGTTTTTCTTCAATCTGTCTTATTTCAGAGCCTAAAACAGCGGTCATATCCAAACTTTGATTTGCTATTTCTGAAAGTGGGAACCGAAAGAAATGACAGGCACCTACAGGATAAAAACTTACAAAAACAACACCTGCTTCTCCATTGGTCGATACGTCTGAAAAGGTATCACTTAAACCACTTATAACCGACTGTGGTTGCTTTGCTATTGAATTATCAGAATGGTGAACAACAAACGGATTCTTATAATGAAACATTAGTTGAACATTTTCAGTTGGTATAACCCTTTCCATAATATCCTCTTCATAAGAAGATGACTCCATAAAGCAGTAATACTTTATGAAGTTTTTCAAGAATCCGGCAGGTTGTACTATTTGAAAATTCATAATTTTTATTTGAAACAAAGCTAGTTACTTTTACCGGAGTTGAGCGTTGGGAAATTGCGACTCTTTTGCAGACCTTAATTTTATTTTAATATCATTTTTCAAGTTCGTGGGCATTGTCTGCCGAAGCTGTTTTCTATGCTTGTTACTAACATTTGACCACAGATTATGAAAAACCCGCATCTAATTTGCGATCGCTTTGCGGATAACAAAAAAAATCTTGACTATCCCGTACATCAGCACCAGGGCAAATATGATGGCAGCACCGGATGGTATATCATAGACGTAGGAGAAGATCAGTCCTGCCAGCGATCCGACAAAACCAAAGAACATGGAGAAAAAGATCATCTTGTGAAAATGCCGGGTGAAAAGGTTCGAGATTGCTTGCGGGATGGTGAGCAATGACATCACCAATATGATCCCTACTACTCTGATATTCAATACAATTGTTAAAGAAACAAGACAGATCAGGATCATGTTAAAAAGGCGTACCGGCGTGTTGTTGGTCAGGGCATACTCTTCGTCGAACGAAATAAAGAGGATCATCCGGTAAAATAGAATAAAAAATGTGGCGATCACCAGCGTGAGTATGGTGAGGAAAATGAGATCGGCCAAGGAAACTGTCAGAATATTTCCAAAGAGGTAGCTCATCAGGTTGGGGGCATAGCCGGGTGTCAGAAAGATAAAGATGATTCCGAGCGCCATACCCAGCGCCCAAAGCATCGCGATGGCCGAGTCTTCACGGAGATCAGCTTTCTTGGTAAAGAATTCAATGCCCAAGGCAGAAAAAATGCCAAATAAGACGGCTCCCAGAATTGGGTCAAAACCCATGTAATAGCCCATTCCGATTCCTCCGAAAGAGGCATGCGTAATTCCTCCACTGATAAAAACAATCCGGCGCGAAACGATGTAGGTTCCGATGATGCCGCAGGTGATACTCGCCAGTAAAGAGGCCAGCAAAGCATTGCGAAAAAAACTCATCGCCAGAAGTGACATCAGATTTTCCATTATTGCTCGTGTTGGTGTAAAACGGTATGAGGAATGTTGCCGTGGGTGATGATCTGGATTGGACATTCATAGGCTTCCATCAGTTCAGGAGTAATCTTATTCCCGGGATGGTAATGCAAAGAGTGGTTGACACAGGCGATGGATTTGACGTAAGTGGAAATGGTCCCTAAGTCGTGCGATACCAACAATATTGCAATCTCTTCGTTCAATTTGCGCAGCTTTTCGTACAATTCTTTTTCGAAACGGTTGTCAACGTATGTATTGGGTTCGTCTAGCACCAAAAGTTTGGGCTGATTGACCAACGCCCGGCAGAGCAGTGCCCGTTGAATCTGTCCGCCGGAAAGTTCGCCGATGGCTTTGTTTCGGATCTCATAAATTCCCATCTGTGCCATCAGCTGTCCGGCAAATTCAAGATCCTTTTTAGGATACTTTTTGATGATGCGGTTTATGGACATCAGTCCCGAGTGGACTACTTCTGAAACCGAGATCGGAAATTTTCGGTCTATGTTGTTGATCTGAGGCAGGTAACCGATGCGGTGGTGGTTTCCTTCGGTCATGCAATCGTGAAAAATAACCTCCCCTCTGAAAGGTTTTAACAGACCAAGTATGGCTTTTAGCAGTGTTGTTTTCCCGCCGCCGTTCGGACCGATAACCCCGATAAAATCACTGTTGTGAATAGTAAGGGAAACATCTGTAAGTATGATGTTTTCGTCGTATCCGACCGTTAGGTGGCGGATGTCGATCAGTGGAATTTTATGGGAAAGATTTTGCGGCATAGTATCGTGTTCAAATTTACAAAATAATCGACGGATGAATTGCTATTTGACGCTGGCCATTTTTCGCGCCAAAGAGATTATTTCACCTGGCCAGTCGTAGGCCAGAGGGTCGATCTGGATCACCTTACTGCCCGTCTCATTAGCAATGATTTCTGCATTTTCAACATCAAATTCTCTTTGAATCATGATGTTAGCAATTTTTTGAGACATGGCCTCCTTCACAATATTCTGAATATGCCTGGGGGTGGGGACTTTGCCTTCAAACTCAATAGAGAGTTGTTCGAGGTGGTAGTCCCTGGCAAAATAGCCCAGTGCAGGATGAAAGACCATAAATTTTCGGGAGGGGATGTTGCTAAGAATGGCGTTAACCACCTGATCGACACTATCTATTTTTGCTAGAAGCCGGTCAAGGTTGACCTGAAAACGCTCTTTGTTGGCAGGGTCAATTTTGACCATTCCGTCGAAAATATTCCGGGCGATGATTCTGGCTCCTGACGGGGATGACCAGGTATGCGGATCAACTCCTTTTTTATGAGCGTGATCCCCGTGATCATCTCCTTCAGCCTGAATCAGATTGACCCCGGTTGAGGTATTAATAAAAACCAGATTGGGGTTGATGGATTGAAATTTTTCCACATAAGTTTCTTCAAAACCCAGATAACCATTAGCAAAATAAGCTCCCGCCCGGGCCATTTCGCTCATTTGCCTTGGCGTTGGATTATAGGTTTCGGGGCCGACGCCAGGGGGAACCATCACCTCGGAAGTATATAGTTTCCCGGTTATCTGGTCGGTAAAATATTGAAGGGGAAGAATACTGGTAAAGACGACCTTCTCTTTGCTCTTATTTGGAGCTGTTTGACAGGAAACCAGGGCCGTTATAAGTAATAGAAATGTAAACTTTCTCATTTTAAAACTAAATTTTCTCATTAAATATTTGTCCGGAGCTCTTTCTCATTACGTCTCATTTTTCAGGATTTTACGCCTTCTCATCCTGTCTCTCAGTCTTTCCTTCACTCTGTCCGTTTTCCTTGCCCTTTGCTCCGCGCCTCTTTTTGTTATTTGTTCCATCCGTCCGCCCTTCGGCAAGCTCAGGGACCACTTCGTCCGGGACCAGTCTCACCTTCTCATGTTCCCATCTTCTCCCATTCTTAACCCTTAACTCTCAGTTCTCATTTCCTCCGTTTCATCGTTTCCCTGTTTCTCGTTTCTTGGGTGGAACAGGATCGTAACCATGTGTCCCCCAAGGATGGCAATGAAGAATCCGGTTGGTAGCCATCAGAAATCCTTTAATTGGTCCATGAATTTTTAACGCTTCGATGGCATACTGCGAGCAGGTGGGAATGTGGCGACAAGATGCAGGTGTCAAAGGAGATATTGCCGTCCGGTAAAAATAAACCGGTATCAGCAGCAGTTGGACAAATACCCACCTTACTCCTTCGATGATTTTTTTGATCATTGCACCCTGAATGAAGCTGTTTATACTTTAAAACCCGGACGAAGTTACCCAAAAAATGACAGAAATATAGTCGACATGATTCAATAGAGGCATAGTATGTTGTTATTCAATCTGATACATGTTGTGACTTTCCTGTAAAATTACGATTATTTGTTTGAGTGCAAAGAGCAGAGGGCAAGGAGAAAGGAAAAGGGAAGAAAGAAGCAAAGAAACGGGGAAACGGAGAGAGGGGGAAACGATGAAACGGAGGAAATGAGAACTGAGAGTTAAGGGTTGAGAATGGGAGAAGATGGGAACATGAGAAGGTAAGACTGGTCCCGGACGAAGTGGTCCCTGAGCTTGCCGAAGAGTGGACGGAAAGGACAAAGATCTAAAATAGAGGCAGAAGCAAGAAACGCGAAGAGGTAACTTTCCTTCTTTCGTTACGTTTAATACAAACAAAACGATTTTTTTGTTTTGCCTTTGTATATTGCTTTAGCGACATTCGCGGTAAAATAATTTAGACACAAATAGGACACATTAGATGCTATTGTGCTCTATTGTGGTGATTTTAAAATTTAACGACAAAGTAACCCGAAGGAAAACTGAGAGGAGCACAAAGGAATTTTTAATCAAAGCTTGAACGATTTAGTTCCTTCGACAGGAACCAAATCGAAAATTTAAAATGACTTTATAAATTTTATTGATGCAATTAACAATCAAATACAGCATAAAACAGAATTGAAACCGGTTTGTATTACAGGAAATGTTGAAATATCTCCGAATGTGTTCGTTATTTCGTGGAAAAGAGAGACTGATTTTAACCCTGGTCAGGTAATTAAGATTGCCGCAGATCCGCATGAACCTCCGCGTATTTACAGTATATGCAGTGGAAATAAAGAGGAGGAGCTTTCAGTATTGTTTAATGTAAAACCATCCGGTATCCTCACGCCAAAACTGGCACAAATGAACCCTGGAGACGAAATCTTCGTCTCCAGCCCCTATGGAAGCTTTGCCTGTGATGAAACACCTGCCTATTGGATCTCAACAGGAACGGGGGTTGCCCCTTTTTATAGCATGATCCGGTCGGGTAGATTTAAAAACAAGAAGCTTCTTCATGGCGTGAGTTTTGCCAATCAATTTTATTTTGAAGATTTTCTTATGGAGGAGCTGGGAGATCAATACATCCGGTGCTGCAGTCGTGAAAAGACCGGAGATTTCTATCACGGCAGGGTAACGGATTATCTTCTTGGTTTACCAGAGCTTCCTAAAGAGGATAAGTACTATCTTTGCGGCCAGGCATTGATGGTGGTTGAAGTTCGGGATCTGCTGATCCAAAAAGGAGTTCCCTACCATCAGATTTTTGCCGAGATATTTTTCTAATAAGATGGATGCAGTCAAAGAACCTCTTTTCGGTAAAACGTTGAATGAGTTGATTCAACTCACCGTTGATCTGGGATTGCCTAAGTATACTGCCAGGCAGATGGCCGATTGGTTGTACAAAAAACCAATCGGATCCATAGCAGAGATGAGCAATCTTTCAAAAAAAAACAGGGATCTGCTGGCTGAGAAGTTCGGGTTTGGCGCTATCCCTCCGGTTAAAGTGCAGGTCAGTGCAGACGGGACCAAAAAATATCTTTTTGTTACTGGCAACCGTCAGTTTATTGAAACGGCCATGATTCCGGATGACGATCGCACCACGGTTTGTGTCTCTTCTCAGGTTGGTTGCAAAATGGGTTGTCTTTTTTGTATGACCGCCAAACAAGGCTTTCAGGGACAGTTATCGGCTGGTGAGATTGTAAACCAGATTCACAGCATTGACGAAGCAGCTTCCGTTTCAAATATTGTCTACATGGGCATGGGTGAACCTTTCGACAACTTGGACGAGGTGCTGAAAAGTATTGAAATTCTAACCTCCGACTGGGGCTATGGGATGAGCCCGAGACGTATCACGGTATCCTCAATCGGGATAGTACCTGCCATGCTACGCTTCCTGCAGGAGAGTGAAGCACACCTGGCAATCAGCCTGCACACTCCGTTCGACGAGCAACGCAAGAGTTTGATGCCGGTTCAGATAGCCTACCCAATCCGTGAAGTGGTTGAAGAGATCAAAAAATGGGATTTTAGCGGGCAACGGCGCGTCTCTTTCGAATATATACTATTCAAGGGGTTGAACGATTCTGCATTACATGTAAAGGAGCTTGGCCGTTTGCTGAACGGTATCAAGTGCCGCATCAACCTGATCCGTTTTCATCCCGTTCCGGGGACCCCATTGGCTAGTCCCGATGAAGAGACCATCCTCCATTTCAAAAACCAGCTCAACGAAAAAGGAATCTTCACTACCGTGCGTGCCTCTAGAGGGCAGGACATCTACGCTGCTTGCGGATTGCTCTCCACCAAAGAACAGAATGTTGGGAAATAAATGGGGATCCCGATGCAAGCCAAATAATTGATCAAAGTTTCTGTTTTTTCAAAATCTGTTCAAAATTCTTTGATTTAATAAAATTTTGTTTCTTTTTATTTACTTGAATAATCTCTAAATAGCCTAATTCAACTAACATCCTAAGGTCTGACCTTGCTGTAAAGTTTGAAATATTAAACCTTTTCTCAATTTCCTTAATATTTAGGATTCTATCTGAATCATCATTGACAATTTTAAGAATTTGGGCCATTCTTTCATTGACAAAGGGTATTTTCATGAATTTTGCTGCTTGAAATACCTCTTTTTGTTTTCGATTGATATATTCTTTCAATGCCTCATAGGCCTTTTCCATTGTCCTAATATGATAAGTGATAAAATAACTTAAATCATTACCATCCTTTTCAGTATATAAATACGCCTTCTCATACTGGTTCTTTGTGTCTTTAATTATTCTTGAAATTGATAAGTATTCAGTTAACCAGTATCCTTTTTTTAGCATAAACCAATAAAATATTGCCCTCGCAGTTCTTCCATTACCATCAGAAAATGGATGAATCCATCCGATCATAAAGTGAATAATGCAACCTTTTACAATTGGATGTATAAAATCATTTGATTCCTTATTGAAAAACACACATAAATCAGTGATTAATTTTTCTAACTGATCTTTTGAAGGAGGGGTGTGTACTGTTTCACTATTAGTATTGTTTACAACACGAACTTCATCATTATCTCTAAATTTTCCTTCATCCTTTGTGTCGTCTAAAGTCTTAGATGATATTAATTTGTGTATATTGAGTATCTTCCCTGGCGTGATCTCCTCATTTTTATGCATAACAATATGTTTCATTGTTATGTAGTTATTCATGATCATTTGTTCAGACTTATTCTTAGGCTTTTGCTCCTGCCTAATCATTTCCTTCGCCTTCTTTCTGGTCGTATTTGCTCCTTCCAGTTGACTACTTGAAATAGCCTCTTCCATTATCGAGCTAATAATGAATTTTGTTTTATCCGTCTCTGCAATTCCAATATTGCTCCCTAACGTACCCCCTATGTGCATATCGAATTGGTGAAGAGCTCTTTGCATATAATCTGTTATCATAAACTGGAACCGATAATTACCGAACCATACGAATGTACTATTTATAATACGATGCAGTTTTATTGCATTCCAGACATCTTCAGGTTTGTCCTCTTTAGATTTGTACTTTACTCTATCCCAGTATAAATATTCATCTTGAATACTCTTCAAAATCCCTTCATTCTGCAGTTTTACCATTAGAGAAATGGTATTATCATCTTGTTTGTATGGGGGCGCTTGCTCTATCATAGTGGTTTTTTATAAAAATAAACAAAATTGCGAGATTATCGAAAAATCTCGCAATTATTGACATTTTTTTATCAATTTCTTTTTTATTAAGATGTATGTTCAGTCATAAACCGACGAAGTAGCTTATTTTTACGAGAAAGACTTCCTCGTTAAACTGATTTTTCCTATGGGTTGTTTTTTGCAATCCCCGTACACGTCGAGGAGAAAACTTTTTAAGAAAAGAAGGGAACAAAAAAGAGTAGAAAGTGCATAACAGTGGGTGTATTGGTGTGTAAAAAAAAATACCCCTGCAAATCAATTGATTATTTGTAAGATTGTTACCCGACCAGGATTCGAACCTAGACACTCAGAGTCAGAGTCTGATGTACTACCATTATACTATCGGGCAATATAAAAACTGAAAAATTTTGCTACCACGGAGGAACTCTGACTGTCGACCTGAAGGTTGAGAGCCAATTATCAAGCCGCTTCGCTAAGGAATCAGTTTTTTAATTGAGGTGCAAATTTACAGTTTATTTTTGTTCCATTGCAAACAGAGATATAACAAATTGTCTCTTACGCAATAAATTTCTACTTAGTCAAGTCCCCACGAGAACTGCGGTCAGGAAGAGTGTCGGCTCGCAGTTTGTCTCAACAAACTCTAACCGTTTCTATCCCAAGTATCTGCCCAAGCTTCTCAATTTTGGAAGCCAGGTGTCCGACGCCGATTGCACAATGGTGTGCCGGTCCTTGTTTGGACCACTGGTTCATAAATGATTTGGCTCCCGTTGAGAAGCGGTAACGGCTGTTCGTGTTGCCGATCTCAAGGATCGGTCCGGAAACGGATTCTCCTTCGGCTACCAGAAAGAAGATCCCATCTTTCCCTTCAACAACGGAAAGTAAAGTAACCGGCCCAAGCCTGACACTCATCTGAATGGAGAGTCCTTTGCCAGGCTTACCATGGTAAATAGGAAGCGGGACCAATTTGACCCGGCCTTCAGCGATAGCGAAATGGGCAGGGCCGTCGTGACCCAACAAAACAACATCTTCGTTGAAATCCATCAGGTAAAATTCAGAGAAAGAACCTCCGGCCCCGAATTCTGCCATAATTTTCATCGCCTGCGCGTTCTTTACCTCACATTCCCCTGCTACAGGGATATTTTTCCCGGTCAACAGAGTGTTCCCGGCAATCACGGAAGTGACGATATTTTCGTAGTCGTTGCCCGATTCTCCTTCGTAATAATAAGCCATCGATCCTAATCCGTGCGCTTCTACCAGTTTGTCCAGTGCAACTGAGGTACGCGCTGCCCGATCAATCTCGTCGGGAGAACATTCGGGAATGACGTCAAATGTGGCTTGAAATTCGTCAATTTTATCGGCTACTTCCGCATTGGTAACCTCGTCTCTCCATTTTTTCAGTTCGCACATTTCGAGCATTTCAATGTGGGTGCCAAAGACGGCAGACTGCTTGGTAACGTCAGTGTAAACATCGAGCATCCCGCCATAGTAATGCCCTAGGATACCGAGCCGGTTATTGCGGAGACGGGCAGCCACCCGGGCAGCCTGGACGTAGTCTTCAATTTCTTTCCAGGATTCCTCTTCCCGAAGGTATCCGGTGACGATGTCATATTTGATTCCGGAACGATTGAAAACTCCGGCAATTTCAGGGACAGAACATGCCTGACAGTGTTCAAGCCATAGTCCGGTCATTTTGCCCCGGTCGTTCAATTGGTTAAATGCAGCATAATCGAGCGTGGGAACCGGTTGCAGGTTGAGCAGGATCACCGGCACCTTCACTTTTTGTGCGACAGGAAGGACGGTGGAAGAGAGGGCATAGGTTGAGATGTAGAGAAAAAGCAGTTCTATCTCCTGACTGGCAAGCAAGGAGGCAGCTTCACGGGCTTGAATAGGATTATCGACCATTCCGGCATCGATCACCTCTACTCCGTAACCAGAAATTTTTTGATTGATCTCATTTTGATATCCATTTAAGTGGTCGAGTAACCCGTCGAACTGTCCCCAGTAGGTATCGAGACCGATACCCATTAATCCTATTTTTGTTGTCATAAAAGAATATTATTTTGGTTGTAATTTTACTATTTAGCAAAGGTAACTTCTTTTTATATTTTGGCTCTTTCGTCCGCCCTTCGACCCTTCGACTTCGCTCAGGGACCGGATTTTGATCCATCATTTATCTTCCCTTCGGCTCCGCTC
>Ga0172375_10013299_pt1 | contig 10217 bp, 10 predicted proteins | sample LakKiv1m_FD_114537 | JGI IMG/M metagenome (GOLD analysis project Ga0172375, IMG submission 114537) | Freshwater microbial communities from Kabuno Bay, South-Kivu, Congo - kab_092012_11.1m | ecosystem: Environmental > Aquatic > Freshwater > Lake | place: Democratic Republic of the Congo...
GCTCCGGAACTGGGAACAAGGGCGGCGAAAACCCGAAGGGCCTGCTCGTGTTCTATTAAGGGTTGCTGCCGAATATCCTGAAGCTATACTGGATATTACAAAACACCCAAAAATGAGAAAGAGGGCATAATCGGGTAAGGGACGGCATTTAACCGTCCCTCCCCACACCACCCGGCTTGCGGGTCCGCCACCGGGCGGTTCGTGGAAATCATCGGGCCGTAGCCACAGGTGGAGGAGAACAATATGCGTGCCGAATATGATTTTACAGGCGGAGCACGTGGTAAGCATTACAGAGCCATGCAAGTTGGGTATACGGTTACTATTCATAAGGCGGATGGTACAACTGTCACTAAGGACGTAATGCCAAAAGGGGGCGCAGTTGTTCTAGAACCAGATATTCGGGTGTATTTCCCAAACTCGGAATCTGTGAATAGGGCTTTGCGTTGTTTAATTCCGCTGCTGCCCAAAAGGCGTAAAGCAAAGACAAAGAAAGCCTAAAGCGAGACTCGATTTCCCCAGCACATTGCATCATGCGATATGCAGAGGGATAGAAAAACAGGAGATCATAACCGACGATCGGGACTGGAATAACTTTGTAGCGCGGCTGGGGCAACCCGCCTCGGCAAGCAGGACGGCTATTTAAGCGGGAGCATGGGGTACCGATGGCGACAGTTGCGCGTGAAATTGGTGTGAAAACTTCAGCAATTTCCAAAATAATGAGGTTTACTGGCCAGCAAGTTGACTAATTCAACAACGTTATATAATGAAAAAGTTAAGAGGAACTTTACCCATTTTAATAAATGAGGTATACTGATATTTTTAAAATCCCTCTTCATCCCCCTTTGCCAATGGGGGAGCATGTGGACAGACTCTATTTAGGTTTTATCGAGGGAGGATATATTGGAAGATAGAGAAAAACTGATAAAGGAGAAGATAATAGAAGAAGAACATGTTGAGGAAATACAGCTTAAAGGTATAAAAACAAAGGTATGGGATATACTCACAAAGGAAAAGAAGTTTTACCCGGGAGAAATAGAAATAGACTCAGAATTTAATTTAGCGTTAAGTGATTGTGAGGTTACTGTAAGTATAGACTTTATAGTCAACTGTCCTTCTGAAAGCTTTATGGTAATAAAATGTTCACCAACAGCTATAGAGTCATGGGAAAGATATGTAATTTCATTTGCAAGGGTTATAAAGGATTATCAGATTCCTTATGCTGTAGTAACAGATGGAAATAATGCAAGGATAATAGATGTACTTAAAGGGTCTATTGTAAGTGAATCCCTGAAAGGTCTTTTTAATCGGGAAGAAGCATTAGATAAAATGAAGGATTTCAAAAAGATACAATGGCCAGCAAATAAGATAGAAAGGGAAAAGAGGATAATATATGCATTCGAAGGTATTAAATGTCCGACTCTAAAGGATTCCGGAGACTGACAAGACCATCTCTCTTGCTCTGAAAGAATTGGTAAGACATATGAGAACCCTGGTCCAGGAAAGATTTTTACCTAAGAAAGGAGGTTAAAATGGCAAAGGAGAAAAAGGAGCTTGAGCCGTATAGACCGTCAAGGTCCCTTTCGGTCTTTGAGCAGATGGACAGACTTTTCGAGGATTTCTTCGGCAGGAGATTTGGTCCCTGGTGGCCTAGTGCCAGATGGCCAGAAATCAGATGGCCTGCCGAAATGGAGGTGTCTCCCTCTGTGGATATTTTCGAGGATAAGGATGAAGTTGTAGTAAAGGCTGAGATTCCAGGAATGGTAAAGGAAGATGTTGATGTCAATATAACTGAGAATACCCTTACAATTTCCGGTGAAAAGAAGAAAGAAGAGAAGATAGAAAAGAAGGATTATTATTGTCTCGAAAGATCCTATGGCTCTTTCAGCCGGTCTTTTCATCTGCCATCCGATGTCCAGACTGAGAAGGCCAAGGCTACATTTAAAAACGGCATCCTCGAAATAAGGCTGCCAAAGACCGAGGAAGCGAAAAAGAAAGAAATAAAGGTTAAGATAGAATAATAACTATGTAAGGATGGGCCAGGGTTTAGCTTGTTTTAAAAGTATTTTTTATTGTTATGCAGTTAGAAGGGAAAGGAAGGAAGAATGACTTACACTGCAAAGGATTACTCAAAACTCATTGGGATGGAGGGGTTTAGCGAAACGCTTTTAAAAAATCACTTTACCCTTTATCAAGGATATGTAACCAACACTAATAAGGTACTCGACACGCTTGCCCAGATGCTGAAGGATGATAAGACAGGCGCCCCGGAATTCGCTGAACTGAAGAGGAGGCTCGGCTGGGAATTCAATGGTATGAGACTTCATGAATACTATTTTGAAAACCTTGGTGGCAAAATCCCGCTTGATAGAAATGGGCGTCTTGCAAAGAAGATTGCTGAGGATTTTGGCAGTTACGAGGCATGGGAAAAGGACTTTAGGGCAGTAGGAGCAATGAGAGGCATTGGCTGGGTCGTTCTTTATCAGGACACTGCCAATAAAAAGCTTATTAACTTCTGGATAAACGAACATGACGTCTCCCATCCTGCAGGGTGCAATCCCTTGTTGATAATGGATGTATTTGAGCATGCCTTTATGCTTGATTACGGACTTAAAAAGGCTGATTACATAGGGGTGTTCTTTGAAAATATTAATTGGTCAGCAGTTGAGGCAAGACTAAAGTAAATAAAATTGAGGGGAGTTATGCGATTAAAGGGGCACCACCAATTTTTCAGAAAATTGTAGTATGATTTATATTAAGCCATTGGCTGAAAAATTACTGTGGTAGGAGGAAGTAATATGAGGAAAATTGCTTCATTAGTGGTAATAGTATCTTTGCTGGGTTTCATATTCGGCTGCACACAATATCATGCCCAGGGTACAGGAACCGGAGCTGTTCTCGGAGGTATTGTAGGAGCGCTCCTCGACCATAAAAATCCCTGGCGGGGCGGTGTTATTGGAGCAGCGATTGGTGGGGTAGCCGGTGCAACACTTACAGATATTTCTATGAGGGCATCAAGAGAGGCAGCATTATCAGGAGGACCCGTGGAATATAGAACCGAGGACGGCCGGGGTGTTTATCGTGCTGAGCCGGTAAAGTATGATGCGCATACAAAATGTCATAAGGTTCATGAAAAAGTGTGGGAAGACGGGAAACTCATAAAGGATAATATAAGAGAGGTTTGCGAAGGCGAGAAATTTGAGAGGAGATATTAGAAATTATTTTCTTAACCTCTCCTTAAACAAAAAACTGATCGGAATGATGCTTTTCCTCAGCCTTGTCCTCGTCTCGGTTTCACAATTTTTATACTCGCAGTCTGAAAAGGCATTGCTTACAGAACTCGAAAAACAGACAGCAGAGCTTTCAAAGGCAATACAGGTTGGCGTTGAGGAGGTTACAAGCAGCGGCTATACAGATGAAATGAGGCTTCAACATTACCTTCAGAAGCTAAACGCAAAGGGTGTGAAAGAGATATCGATTATCAGTAATACGGATGAGATTATCGCAAGCACTAACCCGATGAAGGTGGGAGAGGAGGTTAGCCCTAAGAAAAAAGAGCGTATTATAAAGGCAGAACTTGGAGAACCTGTTTCTAAAGAGGGGAAAGTCTATAATGTCATTCTGCCTGTTGTTGCCGGCAATGAGCATTATGGCTATATACACCTGAAGATAAATGCAGAGGATTTCTCTGAAATTCTCAAGGTTAATGCAATAAAAAGGATGGTCGCAACTTCTTTAGTCTTTGGTATTGGCATATTCATCGCAATGTTTCTTTCGTGGTTGTATACCAGGCCAATACGTAATGTAGTCAATGCCGTACGGCTTGTCGCTGCAGGCGACTTGACAGTAGACCTGACCGCGGATAGGAAGGACGAGATTGGACAGTTAACACAAAGTTTTAACTTTATGGTTCAGAAGCTCAGAGAAGAGCGCGCGCTCGAGGAAAAACTACGCGAGGTTGAGCACCTTTCGGGTATAGCTCAATTGGCAGGGGGTATTGCCCATGAAATAAGGAATCCTTTAAATTTTATAAGCCTTTCGATAGACCATCTGAAGGAGAAATATAAGCCGGTTGAAACTAGCGAAAAAGAAAAATTCGAATCACTTATTACCAGCATAAAGCATGAAATACAGCGGCTTAACAAACTTGTAGGGGATTTCCTGGATTATGGGAAACCATTGAGGCTAACCCTCCAGGAGGTCGATATCGGCAGTCTTATCTATGAGGTAGTAACACTGGTAAGGGCAAAGGCAGAAAGGGACGATATCAGGATACATCTTCAATTGGGAGAGATTCCCAAACTCAACATGGATCCCGAATTGATCAAGACATGTATATTTAATGTTGTCCTCAATGCGTTTCAAGCAATGCCTGCTGGCGGAGATCTTACCATCGGCACAAAGGCATCTGACAGCACAGCCTTTATTGTTATTGAAGACACTGGCATCGGTGTTTCCCGTGAGAATCTGTCCAAGCTCTTCGATCCCTTTTTCTCGACTAAAAGCACAGGCCTTGGCCTTGGTCTTGCTATGACAAAAAGGGTTTCCGAGGAGCATGGAGGGAAGGTGGATTTCCAGAGTATAGAAGGTAAAGGTAGCGCTGTTACAATATCTTTACCCATCCGGCAAGATAGAAGCAGAAGGAGTTAAGAGTGGCCGTAGTGCTTGTGGTAGATGATGAACCCTTACAAAGGGATATACTGAAGACAATCCTTGATGACGAAGGCTATGAGACCTATACAGCCGCATCAGGCGCGGAAGGACTTGAGATTGTAAGGAAACTTCACCCTGATGTAATTCTTACAGATCTTAAGATGGAGGGCATGGGCGGGATAGAATTTATTGAATCTCTCCCCCAAGAGCCTTTTGAGCTGCCAGTTGTCATTATGACTGCATATGGAACTATTACTTCAGCTGTGGAGGCAATTAAGAAAGGGGCATTTGACTATCTTACCAAACCTCTTGATAAGGATGTGATTATCCTAACAATCAAAAGAGCGGTTAACAGGGTCGATCTGTTAAAAGAAAATTTGCAGCTTCAGAAGGCTCTTTTTGACAGGTTCAAGATGGAAGGGATTATCGGTCATTCAAGAAAAATGGTGGAAGCAGTTGAGATTATGAAAAAAGTTTCTTCAAGCTCTGCTACAGCGCTTATACTCGGTGAGAGTGGCACAGGCAAGGAACTTGCGGCAAGGGCCATACACTACAACAGCCCAAGGCGGACAAAACCATTCACAGCTGTGAACTGTGCTGCAATCCCTGAAAATCTAATAGAAAGCGAACTTTTCGGTTACGAGCCAGGCGCTTTTACTGGTGCAACCTCACGGAGCATAGGGCTTTTTGAGGCTTCAAATGGCGGCGCTCTATTCCTTGATGAGATTGGAGATCTTCCAACTCTGACGCAGTCCAAGATATTGCGGGTATTGCAGGACAAAGAGATCAGGAGGCTCGGTGGAAGAGATACGATCAAGATTGATGTAAGAATTATCGCTGCTACAAATAGAGACCTTGAAAAAGAGCTGCAAAAAAGAGGTTTTAGAGAAGATCTATATTACAGACTCAAAGTGATTACTATAGAGCTCCCGCCTCTGCGCGAAAGAAAGGAAGACATCCCTGCACTAACAGAATTTTTTATAAAGAAATATAACCAGGAATTTGGAAAGAGAGTTAAAGCGGTAGAAGAAAATGCAATGAGGGCGCTAATGGATTATCACTGGCCAGGAAATATAAGACAACTTGAGTCTGTCATAGAGCGTGCTGTGCTTATGTGCGAATCTCATACTATACACCTTAAGGATATTAAGAGCGAATTACGACTTTCTCTTCGAGATGATATTATTGATTTTGATCTTCCTGGTGATGGAATAAATTTTGAGGAGATTGAGAAAGAATTCCTGAGAAAGGCAATGATTAAGGCAAATGGCGTTGCGACAAAAGCGGCAAAGCTTCTCGGCATGAGCTATAAGACCTTCTGGTATAGATGGGATAAGTTTAATCTCCATTCCTCAAAAAAGGATACACTGTCCTGAAAGGGGATTAGGTAAAAGGCATATCTCTAAAGGCCCCTGTATTTATAGGTGTTTTATTCTTGGCATATATATTGCTTCTAAGATAAAACGCGTTGCGAAAACACACACTTTAAAATGAAACATTCATGCCGACAAATCGGCACAAAGGGGAATGAAAATACACACCCCTTAATCCCCTCTTAATATAGGGGAAACCGCACAGAACTTCCCCTCTATTAAGAGGGGTTGGGGGTGTGTTACAAAGGTATTTTCAGGTGAAAGGAGGTGATTTTGAGTGAAGAAGGCAATAGCGATTTTTGTATCAGTGCTTTTTGTATTTGCCATAGCGTCTTTATCCTTTGCAGTGGAGAAGAAAGCAGCGACTGCCCCCGCAGCTGTAGAAAAGAAAGAGGCAGCTCCAGTCAAAGCTGAGGAGAAGAAGCCCCCGGTAAAGGTAAAGCGGATTTCAGGCGAGGTAGTTGCTGTTGATGCAACAGCTGGAACCCTTACCGTAAAAAGCAAAAAGCAAGAGGTTTCACTTTCAACAGATAACAATACTGTTGTAAAAAAGGGCAAAGAGACGAAGGCCCTTGCTGATGTTGTAGCCGGAGACAAGGTGATAGTCAAGTATAAAGAAGTCGGTGGCAAGAATGTAGCAAAAAGTATTGCTATCAAGTAAGTGTACAGCACCTGAAAACAAGAAGTAATCCGATCTTTTTGCAAGGGGGGGGAATTTTCCCCCCTTGCAAACATTCTTTACCTTTCTTGTAGACAGACCATTCATGAAGGATAGATACTATTGACTGATCCTCTTTTTTATCTCAATAAGTTTATTAAGCGCGTCCTCTGGTTTAAGTTGTTTTAAATCCAGAGCTATGATTTCATTAATAATCGAGTCTGTTTTGGAAGAAAATAAATCAAGCTGAATTGTACCTTTTTTCATTTTTCTACCCGCGAACCTTGGCCTGCCTGTTTCATTCAGTTCCTCTTTTTCGAGATTGGCGAGTACCTCCTTTGCCCTATTTATGATGCCTTCAGGAAGCCCTGCTAATCTTGCTACCTGTATGCCGTAACTCTTGTCAGCGGGTCCCTTTTCAATTTTTCTCAGAAAGATAATCTCGTCACCCCATTCCTTTACTGATACATTATAGTTCCTGATACCGTCGTGGGTAAGGCTAAGTTCCGTGAGCTCATTATAGTGCGTTGCGAAGAGAGTCCTTGCATTAATCTCAATTAAGATATATTCTGCAACTGCCCATGCAATGCTAATACCGTCAAATGTGCTCGTGCCCCTTCCTACCTCGTCGAGAAGAATAAGACTCTTACTAGTTGCGTTGTGTATTATATTTGCAACCTCTATCATCTCGACCATGAAAGTACTTTGACCTTTTGTAAGGAAATCAGATGCGCCTATTCTCGTAAATATCCTGTCAGCAATCCCTATTTTTGCATCTGATGCAGGGACAAAGCTCCCAATTTGTGTCATGATGACTATAAGTGCAATTTGTCTCATAGATGTGGATTTCCCCGCCATATTCGGACCTGTAATAATAAGGAGACGATTATCCTCGTTATCCATATGAATACTGTTTGGTATAAACCTTTCATCATTCGGCATTCTTTCAAGTACAGGATGTCTTCCATCAGTTATCTCTATTACTCCGCTTTCGTCAACTGACGGCTTTACATAGTTATACCGTTTTGCAACAACAGCCAGTGATGCAAGAAAATCAACGATTGAAAGGGCAGAGGCTGTTTTTGATAGAAGAATGGATTCTTTCTGTATGTTATCAAGTATCTCTTGAAAAATCTGGTATTCAAGATTTTTAAGTCTTTCTTCAGCTCCGAGAATTTTAGCCTCATATTCTTTAAGTTCCGGTGTTATAAACCTTTCTCCTCCCACAAGCGTCTGCTTTCTTATGTAATCGTCAGGGACCATATGGAGATTTGATTTTGTAACCTCGATATAGTAACCAAAGACCCGATTGTATCTAACCTTCAGAGAAGATATGCCTGTTCGCTGCCTTTCCTTATGCTCCAGTTCTGCAATAAAGTCCTTGCCTTTTATAGATATATTTCTGAGTTCATCTACATCAGCATTGTATCCATCCTTTAATATCCCACCGTCTCTGAGACCTACAGGAGGGTTATCAATAATGCTTTTATCTAACAATCTCCCGAGGTCAGAAAATTCTGCTATTCCCTCTGCAATCGAATTTAAATAAGGATTGTTAGACAAGATAAGAGATTTTTTAATCTTTGGCAGATATGCTAAGGAATTTTTTATTGCTACAAGGTCTCTTGCATTTGCATTTTTTGAACTTACCTTTGCCGAAAGCCTTTCAATATCCTGTATTTTCCTCAGGGGTGTCCTTAGCTCTTCAAGAAGTTCATAGTCTTCTACAAGATATTCCACAGCAGCCTGACGTTCTTTTATTTCATTGATATCAATAAGCGGCTTCAGGATAGAAGCTCTTAAATACCTTCCTCCCATTGGGGTAAGTGTCTCATCAAGAACCCAGAGAAGTGTATTATGTTGTGAAGTATCCTTGAGGTTGTGTGTGAGTTCGAGATTGCGTTGCGTTGCCGCATCAAGGAACATATACGAATCCTGTCTTAAGGTAGTTATCCTTTTAAGACTGAAAGTTTCTTTTTGTGTATCTTCAAGATAACTTACCAGCGCCCCTGCAGCTGAAATTGCAGCAGTCATACCATCACACCCAAACCCATCAAGTGAAGAGACCTTTAGATGCCTGAGCAGTGTCCTATAGGCCTCTGAGTAATCAAAATACCAGTCATCATAAGTGGATATATAAAAGTTGTTAAGCGCCTCTTTGTAATGGATATTGTCCTTAACACTCTGAGGAATAAGGATTTCCCTTGGTTCAAACCTGTACATTTCATCCGCAATATTTTCTACTGTCTCATAGGTGATGAGACTTCCTATAGAGATATCTACCACTGCTATACCGTGCATATCTCCTGATGGGAATAGGCTTATAATATAGGAATTTTCCTTGGGATTTTCAGGCATATACGTTCCAGGAGTAATTACCTTTACAATATCTCTCTGAACAATGCCCTTGGCCTCTTTTGGATCTTCCAGCTGTTCACATATTGCAACCTTATATCCTGCCTTGATCAGCTTTGATATATAAGTTTCTGATGCAAAGTAAGGGACGCCGCACATTGGCATAGGCTCTTCTTTTGATTTATCCCTTGTCGTGAGCGCTATCTGCAGGACTTTAGATGCCTTCTCAGCATCTTCTCCAAACATTTCATAAAAATCTCCAAGCCTGAAAAAAACAATTGCGTCTTTGTGTTTTTCTTTTATGCTAAAGTATTGTTTCATTAATGGGGTCAGTTCTGACATAACTTATTTATTTAATAACATCAGACGCTGAAAGTGCAATATGCAAAAATCAAATTTGACTTATACTTTTTTTAATAAAATTTCTCTATTCGGTTTTAATTTGAAGGCATTAGAGCCCCTAATCCTTCGCTTGAGGAGTATATAAAAAAGAAGATAGGTCTGCATAATTTACATCTTGTATCAAAGTAAAAAATTGTATGCTTCAACGCCTGAAAAAGATATATATTGTAATTCTCATCATTCTTTCATCTGCTCCTTATGGTTATAGTTTTGATAGAAACAAGCTTCCTGCATATGAAGAAGAACTTTTGCATAACATTAATCAATACAGGGTCATGAATGATCTGCATCCTTTATCTGCAGATGAAACCTTGAACAGATTGGCAGAAAATCACAGCCTGTATATGAATAGGGAAAATGTCTTGAGCCATGATAACTTTCAGGAGAGATTCGGTATATGCAAGAGGTCGCACTGCGTTGAAAATGTAGGATGGAACTGTTCAAACCCAGAAGCTCAATTCAAGGCATGGAAAAAATCAAGAGAACATAATCAAAATCTTCTCAATAAGAACATAAGAGCTGCAGGTATTTCAAGAGTCGGAGCCTACGTAACATTCTTCGCCTGCGATTAAATTCTGGTGCGCTGGACGAGTACAATCTTTCCGATGCCGGCAAGTGTGAAAGCGAGAAAAAATGATAAATATTATTTGGAATAAGCACCTGTGATTGTCTAGGTCAGGGTTTCAACTCCTTCCTGAATCAACGATTTGACAAGTCTAGCATATGATTGTAGATTATAGCTAATAATCAATATATGGCATGTTAGATTGGAGAATTAA
>Ga0172375_10013300_pt1 | contig 10217 bp, 6 predicted proteins | sample LakKiv1m_FD_114537 | JGI IMG/M metagenome (GOLD analysis project Ga0172375, IMG submission 114537) | Freshwater microbial communities from Kabuno Bay, South-Kivu, Congo - kab_092012_11.1m | ecosystem: Environmental > Aquatic > Freshwater > Lake | place: Democratic Republic of the Congo...
CTAATTCACTCTGAGAAAAAACAGAATGCTTGGCCAGAACGTCTCTGATGATTGAAAAATTGAATTCCTGCCTGATGATCCGCTCATCAATTTCCTGCTCGAAATACCTGTCAATGTCGACCGGCTGAATCATTTCATAAACGGGTGAGAGAGCATATTTCGTCCCTTTCCCCTTTCCTTTTGATATCAGATAGTTGTCGGCAATGAGTTTAGAAATCACTCTTTTCAGAGTGGCATAGCTCACCTCAAGATCGATACCGTCAAAGATCTCTCCTGAAGAACTTTCTCCCGATGTCTTGATATAATCAATGATCTTTTGTTCCCTTGCGTCCATCATTTTCAGGTTTTATGGCTCACAAAGATACTGTTTATGGCTCATATTGTTTACAATTTGAGCCAAATCTTTTAGTGAAATGAGCCAGAAATGAGTAAGCTATCTCCGGTGCGTGGATTGAATGTATAATGAAGGAGGTGAGATATGTGGTTTAAATGAATTCCCTCTTCTTTGGATTCATACGTATCTGACACTGTTTAAAATGATTTGCCTTAACTGTTCCTTGATAGCTTTTTCTGATAGCAAGTCAACCTTCAACTGTAACTCATTTTCCAGCAATTCCTGAAGGTCGAAGAAGCTCCACCCGATTGGTTTTTTAAATGAAACCAAAATGTCAATATCGGATTCAGTTGTCTGTTCATTTCGTGAAAAAGAGCCAAAATATCCGATCTTATCCACACTGTATTTTTGAAACAATACGGGCTTTAATTCTTTTAACTTATTCTCTATGTCAATAGTGGTCATCATGTTTCAAAGGTAAGAAGAATCCGGGCAGAATCAAATGTCTCTTTCCTTTTTTAGTCTGGGTACCGACGTCTAATGTCCGTGTAAGTCCCCATTTATCCTACGAGGTCTAATGCATCATGCTGTTTTCCCAGTCAAGGAGTCTTCTTCTTTATGGGTATCCAGATTTCTTCTTCCGATTCCGGGTCCGCGTTCTTGTATTTGGGCCCGAGCACTTCAAAATGCGGTCTGTCGTCGAGCAGGTACTCCGAATTGGGAAGCCAGGTTCCAAAGATGTATTGAAATATGCTGATGTCGGTGCTCGAACCTTTATAGTCGAAAACCGCGTAGAGTCCGGCACCCAGGGTGAACGTCTCCATATCGTCCGGCACGCTGTCGAAATCCACGACTTCAACCGCCGCCCACTTTTCAAATTCACGTGTGGGATAAAAGTCGGCAAAATGTCCCGGCTGATACACCGCTAGGGAAATCAGATCGGTTGTCAGGTTGTTGGTGATCTCTTTCCGCCTGGGCATAAAGCTTCTCCACAGTTCACCTGTCTTATTATCTGCCAGGCTCATTTTCAGTCGTTTGCCGACTAGTTTCTTTTCGGTGAGGGTTGAGAGGTGGGGGAGCATATGGGATCAAGCTTTCTTTGGTTGCTGGGGGTTGAGGGGAAAACGATTTGGTCAATTGGTGCTGCATCGTAATCATGGACGCATGATTCTTTTACTAACGTTTGCAGATAGACGAAGTCACCGAAGCGAAGCATAGGCAATTTGGGCGAAGCTCTGAAACAGCCGAACAGTTTATCCGCAGTTATTTGCCCTGAGCCAATAGGCGAGAGTGCAACGTGGCAAGGAATCCGAAGACTTCCGCCCAGATCGAAAATCTATCGTAAATTATGTTGTTGCCGTAGTTTTATTTATTTTCTGTCATTCAATTTTTCCCCCCAAGGACGAGAGTTTTTATCCTATCAGCAAAATCGACGAAGTTGTCAAACCAGTATTGTTTGTAATTTTCCAAAACTTCCGCTATTCCTCGCCTCGGTTTAAGCAATAGTTTGGTCTTTATTGTAAATCCGTTATATGAAAAATCCCTGTTTTGTTTTTGTTCGCCAATTTCAAATATCCTTGAATAGCCGTCAATTTTTCTGTATCCGTCCGCGTGTTCGGTTCCTTTCGGGTCAACGAACAGAATTAAATATTGTTTGCCTTTTTGCGCCCAAAAAATAAAGTCGGGTTTGAAATTAGCGATTTTATTTTCCTTCGGGTTGTAATAAGGAATCAAAACCTCGTCCAGCGTTTGGTCAAGTTTTGAAAACATCCACCAGTCAAATTGCGTAAATACATTATTGGGTTTGGCAATATATTCTTCCAGTTGCTCAATAAATTTTACTTCGCTATCAACATTGACTATATGATTTAGATAGTCAATTTTTTCTGTCTCTGAAACAATCACCGGAAGATAGTAATGGTTAGCTAAATACTTGATGCTGATTTTTTGATTTTTCATTTCAAAATTCCCAACCTGCTCAAACAAGATCAGTTGTCTTTCAAATTCTTTTCTGGGAATTTTGCGATAGCGCTTATCCAATTCTTTTTGTTTTTCGGGATAGTGTTTAACTTCTTCTATCTTACGTCTGATTACTTCGTATTTTTCGCCATCGCTAAACCTAACCTTTTTGAAATGCACGATTTCGTTTTCCAACTCCTTAAACTTTTCAAATTCTCTGCTTTTAACTCCGAGGTAATCAAAAATCCGGTCAAGAATTAACTCTGGCTCAAAAAGAGAGTTTCTTTCATTAAAGTCATAATATCGTTCTTCATCCTCAAAACTTACTTTTGCTTTCTTCAAAACCTTAACCTCGCAATCATATTTAGCCAAAGCTATTTTATCGCCTAAAAAACCGTAGAATTGCGAAGTTATATCAAAATCCTCACGGCTGACAGGATATTTTTGTGGGTCTTTTTCCTCAGCAAAAATTCTTTCGGCAGTTTTATAAAATGGCACCAAAAGAGTATGTTTTTGCGCTTCTGGATTCAAAATAAAGGCATTACCCAAGTTTTTATCTTGCTTCTCTGCTTTCAGTGTTGCAATTATTTCTTTCAAGTTTTCTGCGTTAGTGCCAAAAACAAACAAACTCTCAATCGGTAAAATCAGATTTTTTACTTTATCAAATAATTGCTCTTTGACAGCTTTTGCATTAAGCAAATTTCGGAGCCGTTTCCGTTGGTATTTTTGCGGCTCTATTCTCACACCTCTGCCTACCGATTGTAGAACGAATTTTTTAGCGTCGCTTCCAACTCCGATATTCACAAACAAAAGAAGATTTGGTCTGTTAGAATCCCAACCCTCGTAAAAAGAGCGGGAACCCATTAAAACATTGATGTCGGAATCATCGCGATTGATTCGCCGGAAATAACTTTCGTTCTCAAAACTTTCATTTATCTCGTATCCTTCAAGTTTATCTTTAAGCCAGCTGGATATATCACCGATCTTGATCAGGGCAAATGGTTTATCAGCCGTCATTAATCTAAAAATCAGTTCTTGCCTATTCCCTGGGATTTTCAAAACCTCAATTTTACCCGGCGCGCTTGCGTTCAAAACATATTTCAGAATGTCTTTATAATCCAATTTTGAAACCAAATCAGTGTTGATGACGCAATCCAAATCCTCAAATACGAATTTAACGTTGTCGCGAAAGTCTTGGACAAGTTCCTCTTTTGCTGTTTTAAGTAAATCAGCTCTAATATCATTTTTCGCAAACTTTTCTAATTCCCTGAAAAATAATTCCAAATCAGATTCTTCCACATCGACGGAATTAACCAGCGTCAGAAGTAGCGGGCGGTGGTATAGTGAATTATTAACTTTCCTAATTTTTTCAAAATACTTGTTGATATAAGTTAAAAGTAACAGCGTTTTTAAAACGATTTTCTGTTTTTCAATCGGCGAAAAATCGCCACGCCCGCGAAACGCGCTGATTTCGGTAGAAGACACATAAATATGTTTGCCGTATCCTTCCTCTACAAACCTTGAAAGATTAAAGTTAAAAGCGCAAGTCGCAAAGTCTCTTGGATCGGTAAATGTGGCGGAAAAATTAAACAAAAATCCGTTTCTTGAAAGTATGGAGTATAAAATCTGCCGATTGCTGTCTTCTTTATCACCTTTGTGCGCCTCATCCAAAAGGATATACCACCGCCCACCGTTGTCGTAGTTTTGAAAATTGACAATTTTTTCTTTGTGTTCATCAGAAATCAAATCAGATCGGTAATAAAAAACAGTAATCTCATTTTTAGCAAATGGCAAGGCATTCTCGCGTTTTACGCTTTCGTAATTTCGTAAATTTTTAAGGTTTATCTTTGTGTTAAAGTTAAAACTATTAAACTCCTCAATATGGTTTTTAAATTGATCTAAAAGGTCATCGCGATGCGCCAAAAAAAGAATATCTAGCGCCGGCAATTCTTTTTCAACAATCAGTTTGCCCAAAAGCTCAATCAGCTTAACGATAATCAGAGTTTTGCCTGAACCAGTCGCCATCCAAAAACTCATTCGGTTAATAAAACGAGCAAAAGAAATTTTTGAATCTACAGCGGGGTAATCCTTGTCGTATTCTAATAGATATTTTGCCGTCTTTTTACCCTCTCTCTTTTTCAGGTCGTAATCAAAATTTTCAGTAAAATCATTGGCTTGATAATGAGCAAATAAACTCTGTTTGTTTGTTTTATTATCTTTGAAATAAAACCATAAACCTTTCAGAGCATTTTGAAGGCCTTGTTTTTGAAAATCAAAAAGCGTTTTGTCTTTTGAAAATCGGCTAAAATCAAACCCTTGCCATTTTGCAGACAAATTTTCAAAAGAAATATCATCTAATATGTTTTGAAGATAAAGACGCATATTACCACCAAATCAACGGTTTAATTAATTTATAATCCAAATCTTTGGTCTTGATTTTTAATCCGTCTTCAAACTCCACTTCATTATCGCTGATTTTCTTAACCCATTTTCCTGTAAGGTTAGACAAAGTTTCTGCAATGTCTATATTCGGATAAAGTTTCGCCAAATCAACTTTGACTTTATCTATTTCATAATCAATCTCTACTGTTTTGAGCATTTTTTCGTCTTTCAAAAAGACATATTCTTGATAAGGTGTTTTAGAAGGCGAATTAAACAAGTCACTTTCTTCGTACAAGCAACTCGACAATGCTTCTTCATATTGCTCAAGTTCGTAATACTTGAAAAACCCTCCGCCTTGATATTCTTTGACTTCTTTTAAAATACCGGGCTTTTCATAAGCTAAGACTTTTTTCATTCTTGGTAAAATAACACTGTAAAAATGCTTTCCCATTTCAACACCGATCCATTTTCTACCAAGTTTATGTGCTACGGTGGTTGTCGTACCAGACCCAAGAAAAAAATCTATAATCAAATCATTTCTTTGAGAACTGGTATCGATTACTCTTGCCAACAGTTTTTCTGAATTTTCAGTAGCAAATTCTGTAGTAGAAGAATATCCTGGTATATCTGTCCACTTAGAATCAATTAATTCAAATTCTTGATTTTTAACTTTGTATTGAGGAACACCCTTAGAATTACGTCTTATTAGTCCTTCTTTTTCCATTTCATCAATTTTTATTTGGCTAAACATCCATTTTCTTCCAGGAGGAGCAATCATCACCTTCCCTAAAATTATTCTCGGGCGAGGTTGTGGGTTAGCATCCATAACATCCATAGAGTGCCATTTTTCTTTAACTATTCCTTTTACTTTAATTTTTACAAATTTAAAGTATGATTTCTCACTATTTGCATAGAAAAATAAATAATCGTTTCCCTCGGGATATTTAATTGGCTGAAAAGACTCTCTATTTGCAAAACCTTTTTTACTTATTCTATTTACAATTAACTCGTTCCGTAAATTGTCTGGCCCAAAAATTTCATCCATTATCGGCCTTACAATCCAATTCCCATTGTAATCACATCTAACAAAAATGCTTCCTTTTTTGTTCAACCATTCTTTTGCAATACGTAATCGATTTTCAAGAAGGGTGGCCCAGTTGGCATTTTTATAATTCGTTCTATATAAAAACTGGTCGGAAGAATCTAAATTAAATGGCGGATCAATATAGATTGTCTGCACTTTTTCTTTGAATTTCGGCAGGATCGTGTTTAACGCCTGATAGTTTTCGCTTTTTATCAGCCAGCCGTCTAATGATTTATCCAAGTCTTCAAAATGGCTCAAAACCTCAAACTCCAAATCCTTAAAATGCTTTGTATCAATCGGTGCTTTGGGATTTTCCTTGCTTATACATAACTCTTTCCACTCTTTGACTTGCTCCGAATAGTTTTTGTGTTTTTTGATTTTCTCAACGAGTTTATTATCTGCGATTCTGTCAAGCGTAATCACATAATTTGAATTTTTGACAAACTTTGGCTTATTCCAGATTTTTACCAACTCATCTTCAAACTGCGAGATAAAATCAATTATCTTGAAGGCGATATCTTTGAGAATTTGCAGCTGGTTGACTCTGTCCGCGCCCCACTCTTTAGCGCCTTCCCAAAAATACTGAAAACTCCATAGTTTAAATTGTTCCTGTAAAAATGCTTTGGCATTTTTGTTAATAAAAAAATCTACTTCACTCTGCTTTTCAAAGACTCTAAAGACCCGTTCTAATTGTTCTTCGGTAATGGCAATACCGTTTCTCTTTATAGCTTTTAAAATCTCATCTTGGTTTGATTTTTTGCCTTTTTCAGAATATAAGACGCTAAAAACAATTGTTTGGTCTTCTTTGACCTTATTTAACTCAAAAACCAACGATCGTTTTTCATTGGCTTTTTTGTTTTCTGTTTTTGAAGCATCAAAGTAGAATTTGAATGCATCAAACTCAACCGGCAAACTTCTGAAAATACGATCAGTTTTAACATAGTAAAGCATCTGTGTTTTCCAGAAAAGGATGACATCATTTTCATCCGTATAAACTTTTTCGTAGATATTGTTATGAAAAGGCGTTGAATTGAAATAGATTGAGCCGTTTTCCGTAAAATAGCGGCTGAAAAATGAATAAAGTTTGTCAAAAAGCTCATCTCTGAATTTGGGATAATTTGTTAAAGCCGTTTCAATATCTTTTTTAAGAATGTCCTTAATTTTGCAGTAGTAATTTGATTTTATCTTCATCAAATTAACAAAACCGCCTTGGCCTTCAATACTGGCACCAATGAAAACATCCTGTAGAGCTTTGTAAAATTTTTGTTCTTTGGTCATAATATTACTCCACTATTTAACTTCTTATAAATGTTTTGTTTTTAAGTTAAAAAAAAGGCTTCCACATCGTAAAAATAAGAAAAAATTTTGTTCCACTGTTGTGTGATCAAAGTTGCATAAAAGTTTTATTATCTCTTTTTCTCCTATTAGTTTAAATGAAGGCAACAACCTAGTCATAATTTATGGTTACCTTCCCGTGAAATGCAGGTTTCGAATTGCACATAACTTCTGAGTATACGCATCATATTTATCTGTAATTAATCCACATTGTGTCTAGCAACGCAAAATAAAGAGCATATAAAATAGTTATTTTATGAACTTTTCATCATACAACCAAAGATACGCAATAATCGAAAACCGTCCCCCCCAACACCCAGAAAATCACGGGTATAAAACCCTCCGGCTTCGCCGGGATTGTTCGACTTGCAATTTTTCCTGCACTTCATTTGGAATAATTGAGTCTCACGAACCAACCCAAAACCGTAAGCCCGTGAGCCCGTATGCCCATATGCCCTCAAGCCCCCATGCCCTCGTGCCCTCGTGCCCTACCTCACATACTTTGCCTCATTCAGGAATTCGTAACTGACCTGCGCACTCTCCACCGGGTCATGGTTCGTGTAGTCCTCGATCTCGACATACCAGTCTTTGATCTTGTTGGCTTTCATCTGTTTGAAGATCGTTTTGAAGTCCATCTTGCCCGATGCCCCGATCTCTTTCACGTCCTTGATGTGCGTGAGCCGGATCTGTTTTGAGTATTTCTTAAGATAAGCGGCGGGATCAAAGCCCCCTTCCTGGCACCAGTACACATCGAGTTCAAAGATCACATGCTCCGGATCGACATGTTCAACCAGGTAGTCATAGATGCGTTCCGTTCCGATCTGTTTGAACTCAAATGAGTGGTTATGGTAACCGAACTGCAGACCGGCCTTGGCGGCCTTTTCCCCGATGGCGCTGAAATAGTCGCAGTACGTCTTCAGATCATCCAGCGAACTTTTCTCATTCACCGGCATCGAGGCCTGGATCATGTATTTCAACCCGGCCTCCCGGTGCGCCTCGATGGCTTGATCCCACCAGGCCATCACTTCGGCTTCCTTCTCTTTCGACCAAGAGCGGCCCACATGGGCGCTGGTGCACACCATGCCCAGGTCGGCCACCCTCTTTTTGAACTCTGCCGGAGCCATTCCGTAAATCTTGCCGTTATCGTAGGAGGCCGTCTCCAGGTTCTTGTACCCAATCTTCGCCACCGTCTCAAGAACCGGCAGAATGCCTGATTTGCTGATCACATCTCTCAGCGAATAGAGCTGGATCCCGATATATTTTCCTGATGCTGAGCCTGACAGGTTAGATGCCAAAAGCCTGGGAGCCACCAGTCCCCCGGCTACCAGCAGGGAGGTCTGTTTGAGGAAGTCGCGGCGGTTGTTCATGGGTCGATTGTTTCTCTAAAGATAACAAAAAACCCCGGGTGGAAATCCGGGGGAATCGTGACGCGTGACTCGTGAATCGTGACTCGTGACTCGTGACTGGTGATCCCCGGACTGAAGTCCGGGGTTATTCAGGAAATTTTTTAGTTGAACTTTAAAATATCCTGATTAAATTCTTATCTTTCTGGCCGGATTAATAGTACAAAGATGATTATTCAACGAACTATCTTGTCAGACCTGGGTCGTCTGGTCGACTCTTTCCCTGTTGTCGGAGTCATAGGTCCGAGGCAAATTGGCAAAACCTTTTTGGTTCATCAGTTGAAGGAGCAGCTAACTAAAAAATCGATTTATCTGGACCTGGAACTGGCTTCCGATGTGGCCAAGTTGAGCGATCCGCAATTATATCTGCAGCAGCAAGCTGATCAGATAGTTATTCTAGACGAGGTGCAGCGTATGCCCGGATTGTTCCCGCTTCTGAGGGCACTGGTTGATCAACATCGGGTTCCCGGTAGGTTTATTTTGCTTGGATCAGCCTCACCGGAACTGATCCGGGATGTATCGGAATCGTTGGCCGGACGAATCGCCTACTTGGAGGTCAATCCGTTTTCAATCAAAGAAATGCCCGCCGAATTCTCACAGAATATAATATGGCTAAGAGGCGGATTCCCGTTGTCAATTCTGGCTTCGACAAGCTCTAAAGCCAATGAATGGATGCGGTTTTTTGTGAAGTCCTACATCGAGCGGGATCTGCCCTTGCTTGGTTTGCAGGTATCACCGATTCAAATAGAAAGGCTTTGGAAAATGCTGGCCTGGCTCAATGGCCAGGTCCTGAATATATCGGATGTGGCCAACTCCCTTGGACTATCGGTTCCAACGGCCAAACGATATATTGATTTCATGGAAAACGCTTTTCTGATCAGGCGTATCTACCCGGTATGGACTAATCTTAAAAAGAGACTGGTCAAGGCACCTAAGATTTTCATCCGGGATACCGGAATTTTACATCACCTGCTGGGTATCCCTGATTATGATCAATTACTGGCCCACCCGGCCGCCGGTCATTCGTGGGAAGGATTTGTGATTCAACAGATTGCAGCGAACCTGCCGGCCCAGGTCGAAATGCTGTATTACCGTACCCACAACGGATCTGAGGTCGACCTGGTGTTAAACAAAGGGCTCACGGTAGTGGCAGCCATCGAAATAAAATTGAGCGATGCTCCAACCCTGAGCAGGGGCAACACGATTGCCTTCACGGATCTTGCGGCAACAGCCAATTACGTAATAACACCTTCTTCGGATGATTACCTGATCCGGGAAAACCTGCGTGTTTGTTCGCTCAAGTCCTTTATTCTCAATTATTTACCGAAGATAGCCTGAGGTTGTCGTGACTCGTGAATCGTGACTCGTGAATCGTGAATCGTGAATCGTGACTCGTGAATCGTGACTCGTGACTCGTGACTCGTGACTCGTGATTCGTGACTCGTGACTCGTGACTCGTGACGTGTGATTCGTGACTCGTAATGCGTGATCTGTATGCCCCCAGACTAAAGTCTGGGGCTAGTCATATTCCCTTCGTACTTATTACTTCTTACTTATGACTAATTTTTGCCTTTTGCCTTTTGCCTTGTGCCTTTCCTTCCTGCCCTCCTGCCTTCCTGCCCTTCTGCCCTGTTTGCCGGGCCTTCCAATTTCCGGCTATTAATTTGTATATTCAGATCTTTAAATATATCGAATCAGGACATGAAACTCTTGGCTGTTA
>Ga0172375_10013301_pt1 | contig 10217 bp, 14 predicted proteins | sample LakKiv1m_FD_114537 | JGI IMG/M metagenome (GOLD analysis project Ga0172375, IMG submission 114537) | Freshwater microbial communities from Kabuno Bay, South-Kivu, Congo - kab_092012_11.1m | ecosystem: Environmental > Aquatic > Freshwater > Lake | place: Democratic Republic of the Congo...
AACTTCAATGAATTAAGATAAACATGAATTGTTCCCCCAGAGCATCTCTCACTAATTTTTTCTAAGAATTCTTTTATATCTTTTTTAGTTACTTCTCTTGGCTCTTTACTGCAAAATATGACATCCTCCCCACACTAAAGTGTGGGGTTTCCATGATGACTCTCTTGGTTCAAGATATAATTTCTTACTCTTTCCTCTTGTACAAATCCTACTGATGCTGCAAATTTTCCTCTGCTCCATAAATGCCCATTAGGATATCTTAATCTTGCTTTTTCATTCTGTCTAAAAAACAAATAAGAAGATAATCCTTTTAGTATCTGCAATGTTTTTGCTGCAGACATACTAAGAGATACTTGCACCTCACAATGAATATGTTCGGGCATTACAGAGAGAACAATTATTTTTATTTGATGTTTAAATGCTGCCTGTCTAATACAAGCAATCATTAGATTTTTTTGCTCTTCTTTTCTAAACATCTTGTAAGCATATTTTGGCTTCCACTCAAGATGAAACATCATTACTCCAACTGAATGAGAGAAATGAGCATACTGATTTATTTGAATTTGTTGTATTAATTGATTTTCCATTTTTACTCCATAGCATTCGCTAAGCGAATGCAAAAGTTTATTTAGTTCGAGAAAGTTCTAACTATTGATTTGAGTTCAATGAGTTTAAACTAACTCATAAAAAACAGGCTATTTAGAAATAAATACTTGTGGGCAGAACCCCATCTTAAAAAGATGGGGATTTCTCCTTAGTTAAATAATCAAAATCAGGCAATATTCCTGCCAACCCCGCAATAAGAACATAATGCAATGGAAATATTTGTCTGTGATTATCAACATATTTTTTCTTAAAATAAAAATCTCTTATAACTGCAATTATTACTGCAGTCAATACAAAATGAGTTACTACATTTGGCATCTTATTTTGTCTCCTTTTCTTCCATCTCTCGTAACTTCATCCTGATTATCTTTCCTGAATTTGTTTTTGGCAACTCGTGAACGAACTCAATTTCTTTTGGATAAGCATGACCTGCATAATTTTGCTTTACAAACAAAGAAAGCTCTTCCTTTAATTTATTCTTTTCTTCATCACCAGTAGATTCATAAGCTGAGTTTAGAACAATAAATGCCTTTATTATTTGCCCTTTTAACTCATCTCCTTTTCCTATTACACCTACTTCTCTTACTGCTTTATGCTTCATTAAAATATTTTCTATTTCTAGCGGAGAAACTCTTTCTCCAGATGTCTTTATTATATCATCTTTTCTTCCTATAAAATAAAATCTTCCTGATTTTTCTTCAGCCATATCGTTTGTTTTAAACCATTTTCCTGAGAAATACTCGCGATACATTTTCTCATGCTTGTAAATTCCAGTCATCATTCCTGGCCACGGCTTTTCAATGTGAATTGTTTTATTAATTATTTTTATATTCAAGCCAGGAATTGCTTTTCCCATGCTTCCTGAAATAATTTTATCTTCATAAGCAGCAATTACAATTGCTCCTGTTTCAGTTTGCCAATAGGTATCTCTAATTTTAATTCCAAGATTAGAGTAAAACTCAAAAACACTTTCTTCCAAATGTTCTCCAACAGAGCAGATGTTTTTCACGCTTTCAAAATCTTTTTTCTTTATGTCATTTTTCAATAATCTTAGGGCTGTTGGAGCAGTATAAATAACAGAAATTTTATTCTCTTTTATAAAATCAATCCATTTTTTTGAATCAAAATGTCCTTGATAGACATAAATTGAAGAGCCAATTGACAATGGAGAAAGAATGCCATAAACACTGCCTGTAACCCAGCCAGGATGAGCAGTACACCAATACCTTTCATTTTTATCTAACTTTAAAACAAGTTTTCCTGTATAGTGCTGTTGAACTAAAGCATAATGTGGTATTTCAATTCCAGCTACAGGTGTTCCTGCTGTTGAACTTGTAAATATCATTAAAGCTGTTTCTTGCTTGTCAACTAATTTTGTTTCAAATTCCTCTTTTTGTTTTTTTATCTCTTCTTTAAATTCATCTGAATTCACCACAAGCAATTTCATTCCTTTAATTTTATTTTTTAATCTTTCTCCTAATTCTTTATTTGTAATAAGCAAGTTTGCCTCTCCTCTTGTTAATCTTAATTCTAACCCTTCTGATTGAAATGCCTCAAATAATGGGGAAGCAATTGCTCCAATTTTAATTGCGGCTAAAACAGAAAAATACATTTCTTTTATCTTTGGCAAAAAGATAAAAATTCTGCTACATTTTTTCACTCCTAATGAAACAAGCAAGTTTGCATATTTATTTACTTCTTTCTGCAATTGCAAGTAAGAAAATCTCTCATGCAGTCCATTCTCATCTTCAAAGATCAAAGCAGGTTTATCTTTCATCTCATTATCAGAAGCATGTCTGTCAACACAGCTCTCAATTATATTCATCTTTCCTTTTTCATGGATAACTATTTCTTTTTCTTGTTCTTCCCAGAAGTTTGTTTGCTTTGGTTTTTTCATGATTTTAATGGACAATCTTCAAAATCTTCTTTAGTTAAAATAATATATTTCCAGACAGATTTAATAAGCTGATTTGATGTTGAAAAGTTTTCGTCTCTAGCTTTTTGATAGTAAGTATAAAGAATAGTTTTAATTCCATACTCCTCTAATCTCTTAACGACTGGCACAAAATCACTATCACATGCGATTAGTATAATTTTTTTTATATTTTTATTATTAATTGGTACTTCCATTAAATCAATTATTGCAAGAGTATCTACCGCTTTTTGATTAAATTCAAAAGAATCATTAATCTTTAATCTCTGACATCTACCTTCTCTTATAATTATTCTGGGATCTTGTAAGATCTTTTTTTTGAATTTATCGTAATTCTTTTTTCTTTTTTCTTCATCTTTAGAAGGATTATTTGATTGAAATGGGGGAGCGGTGTAATAATAAATCTGTTTACAGGAAAGGTTTTGTTTCTTACATAGATTTTCAGAAAAATTTATTAAATCATACCTTAAATAATGATTATCCCCAAAATACTTACTTAATTTGGATAAAAACCCTGCATCAATAAATATAAAAGACTCATCCGGCAACTCCGAAGAATCACCGGGGCTCATGTTATTCTTAATACTTTTATCTTCTTTATAAGGTTTTTGGTTTGGTTCTTTTTTCATCAAATCACCTCAAATGAATATAATATTATAATTCCTATGACTATTAAAACTATTGGAACTATCTTTGATTTCCAATGTTCTCTATGAATTTTCCCAAATAAGTTAGAGGTAGTATTTTCAAAGAATAAAACTACCAATGGTTGTATTGATGCTATTGATGATACAATTGTTGCTTTTAATCCGGCCATTGCCAAAAAAGTAGTAGAAATACCCATAAAAGTAAATGTTTCTGTTAGAAAAGCCCATTTTAAATTTTTAATCTCGGATTTAAAGTCACTCCTTACTCTGCTGAAAAACAAACCGCAAAGAATTGATATTCCAATAAAAATAAATTCTAAAGATACACCATTCCATTTCGAAATATTATTTGTAATAACTTTAACTAAAAATTCATAGACCGAAGTTATTACTATAATTAAAGATATCATAAAAAGAACGGACTTTCCGCTGAATTTATGTATCTTAATAGAAAGCATTAAAGCACCAAAAGTTATAAACAGCATACCAAGATATCCCATAAATGAAAGTTTTTCATTTAAGAATAAAAAGGAAAAAATAGCAACAAGTATAGGATAAAAATAAATTAATCCTGCTAGATTAGAAGCATCTTCTTTTTTCATAACATAATAATATAAATAAAATTGAGATCCGAATAAAGTACCTGAAATTAATGGAAAAATCAAGTCATTAAAGCTAATCGAATTCCAAGTTAGAAATAAAGCCAATATAATTCCAAAAAGCAGATTTACAATTCCCGCAACTACTACAAATCCAAGTGGTTTTTTTACTTTTTTAGACATAACAAATTTATCCAGTATGTTCATAAATGCAAATATAATCGGAGACAAAATAGCAAAAAGCAGGGCAAGATATAGGGGGTTCATATTTTTACTCTAAATCTCTTTAAATCACTTTTTAACTGCTCTGCATCTTTAAATAAAATAGTTTTCATACCCAACTTTTTTGCAGGTATTAATGCTCCGTCCCAATCATCTATAAAAATTATCTCAGAAGGTTTAACTTTTTTTAATTTTTTAAATATAAGTTTATAAAATTTAAGTTGAGGCTTACAACATTTTTCCTTAAATGAGCGAAGCTTAAAGTCAAATAGATCATAAATTTTTTTTTCTAATCTTATCTTTTCATGAATCTCTACGATATTTGTTAATGTTCCAACAATGTATCCTTTGTCTTTTAATTCTTTTATAATTTTTTCTACATTTCTATCTTTTACAAGTGCCTTTCTCTTCCATTTTATCCAAGACCGATATAGTTCCTTTTTATTTATTCCTAAATCTTTAGCAACAAGGAGCATATACTCCGAAGTAATTATCTTGCCGATCTTGGCTTTTTTTACATGTTTTTTTTGTGATTTAGAAAATTTATCTTTATCTATACCTAATTCTTTGCACATAGGAAGATAATGCTCTTTCCATCCTCCTTTATCTAATACTCCCCCAATATCAAAAATTATTGCTTTTATCATCATCTCTTCCTCCCAAAAAACCCATCAACCATCTTTAAGCATATCTTTTGATCTTTCCAAGTTAGTTTTTTCATTGCTTCTTTGAATTCCATCCACTTGCCATAATAATGCTCTCTTTTATCTACTCTTATCCTGCCTTTTTTTACTTCAACTGAAAATAAAGTGGAAATCTGACCAATAATTCCTGGCCGATCTTTCAACATCTTTTGATATTTATATCTTCCTTGTATGTTAAATCTCTTTATCTTTTTGGATTTTAATCCAACTTCTTCAAATGTTTCTCTCTTGACTGCTTTAATTAGATTTTCTCCGCTTTCAACACCGCCTTTAGGAAACTCCCATCCATGCCAGTGCTTTTTCCTTTTAAGTATTACATAATAAGTTTTATCTTTTTCTCTTGCATACACAACTATGAAAACTGCTTTGCGGTATTTTGTTTGTTTCATATTGCCTTTTTTACCTCTTTTATGAATTCTTCTGCGTCTCTTACAATTTCTTCTGTTACAGCAGAATAAACTATAGAATCATCAATTGTAGTATAGTTATGAATAATTCTGTTTCTCATATCTTTAGCCTCTCTTAATCTATTAGCTAGTTTGGGGTTAATAATCTTGCTGTTTGAAAGGATTAAAAATGCATGTTCTTCATTTTCAGGAGAAACCAATTCCATTTCTTTAATTATCAAAAAAGTTATAGAAATAATATCTTCTATAATCATTTCAAATAATCTCTCGCATACTAATTTTTTCTCAAGGTTTTTTTGATATATTTCAAATTCTGGGATTTCTAAATTTGTAAGTTTTTCTAAGTTATCTTCAAGATTTATAACTTTGTCATTTATTCTCTCTTGTATTTCTTTCTCTCTTTTTTCATTCATTTTCTTTCATATAAAGTTCTTCCTTTTTCATCAATTTGTTTTTTTATCTTATCTGGAAGAACATTATAAACTTGTATGTCTATTCTATCTGAAAAATTGCTACCCACCTTAATACAAAATTTTAATGCTTCTTTATTATCAATTTTATCAAAATCAACAGCAATATCCAAATCAGACATTAAAGTCAGCTCATTTTCAGCAGCACTTCCAAATAAAATTATTCTTTTAATTCTATGAAATACCTCTGTTTCTTTTATCAATTTAATTACATCTTCAATAATCTTTTTATTTTCACTTCCTTTTTTTAATTCCAACTCCTTTTCAAATTTGCTTAATTCTTTTATTGCTTCAAATTTTTTTCTTATATCTCTAGAAAGCCGATTTTTTTCAGATTGAGTCAAATTAACTCCCCTAATTTGCTTTTCAATTATAACTATCTCTCTTTTTCCAAATATCTTTCTTGCATTCTCATTATTTTTTAATTCAGATAACAAGCTCATCTTTATCATAAATAACCGCTATAGCGGTTATTATAACCTAAATAATGGTTATATTTAAAGCTTTTGGTTTGGGAGGGTTTCTTTTGGTAATTTGGGTTTTTCTTCTTTGATTAATAAGTAAGCAATTATTGATGGGATGCCTAAAACTGCAGAAATTAAAATTACGCCTCTTGCTCCAATTAAATCTACAAGATAACCCCCTAATGGAAGAGAGATTAATCCTGCTAGAGATAATAACATTGATTCAAAAGATCCTATTGTTGCACGCATTTTTGATGGGATAAACTTATGAAAATATGGTCTCTCAATAGGGTATTTTAATCCATAGAAGAATGTTGAAGTCAGAATTATAACTAGTGCTAAAAAGTAATTGCTCACAAAATAAACTAAACTTATTATTATAGATCCAATTGCGGTTGCAAATATAAGAAAATTTAGTTCTGTTCTTTTACCAATTAATTTTTTAGCAAATAATGGAGCCATTACTAATAACAAAGATATTGCTGTTGAAAAATAACCAAAGGCATATTCGGGAAATCCTAAATCTTTAAGAAAAGGTATAAATGCAAGATTCTCGCTAAAAACAACCGAGATTATCATAAAAAATCCAGATAATAGTAAGTAAAATAAAACTGGATGTTTAAAACTATAACTTATTGATGTTTTAGATTGTTTCCATAATTTTATTAAGCTTTTTGATTCACTTTTTTTCTTTGTATATATTTCTTCACTAAACATTAAAATAAAGAATCCAATAAAGCATCCCAAGGCAGATAAAGGCCACATTATTGAAATTCCAAATTGTTTTACAAATAATGCTCCCAATATTCCAGAAAGAGCAAGTCCACTAAACTGAAATATTTGAATTTTTGAAAAATATTTATTGGCGTATTTCTTATTCTTCTTTTTTATTAAATCAAAAATCCATGCTTCTTTTGAACCGGAGGGGAGAGTAGTAGTTATTCCCGATAAAAAGAAAATCGTTAAAAGAAAATAATAATTCTTTGTAAAGAAAATCGTTAAAAGAACTACTCCTTGTAAAAAATATCCTAAAAGAACTGAAAACTTTCGTCCATACAAATCTGCTATTGCTCCAGTAGGAATTTCAAATATTAAAGAAGCTAAGGGCATTGTTGCAATTAAAAAACCTATTTGTGTTAATGTGAGTCCAATATTTATAAAATAAACAATAGAAAAAGCAGGTAAAAGATAAAAGATACTTGCTAAAAAATTAGTCAGATAAAATGGCCAGAGCAATTTCAACTCACCTTTTTCAAAAAGTTTCATCTCAATTCCTCAACAAGCTTATCAACTTGTTTAGTTATCATTTTAATTATTTCCTTAATTTGTTCAATTGTTTCTCCATTCTTCAAATCAGGTATCTTCCAGACAATTGTCTTTTTATGATACTTATTCTCATTAAAATCAAATAAACTCTTTGGAACATTGTCTGCTACAATAATTAAAATATCTTGCCAAATTAATTTTTTTGTTGTAACTGGTTCTGGTTTTCCACTTAGTTTTATCCCCATTTCTCTTGCTGCTTTTATCTCTTTTGAGTCAAGAGGATATGCTCCAACCATAATTCCTCCACTCTTTGCCTTTATTTTTGGATTTTTATTTATCTTATTAAAATAAGCTTTAGCTATTCTACTTCTAAATCGATTATATTTGCATACGAAGAGGATTTTAGTTTGTTTCATCTTACTCTCCAAATACAATTTCTTTAGTTTGTGAAATACAATCTTTGCAGAGATTTATACTTTTCTGTAGCTCTTCATGACTGCTAACAGATGTAGAAGTGCCATAAGTGTAAATCTCTCGTTTTTCAATTACATTTGATTCGTGCCTTTCACTTTCATCAGAAGTTTCCAAAGCAATTATAAATTTTTCGTCAAAATTAATCTTATTTTGCTCTTTTAGATATCTAACTAATGCAATTGTGCATTCTTGATTTCTTGATTTATAGCCAAATTTTGAAATTATAGATAAAAAGCAATGATATATGCAGTAAAAAACCGCACTCATGCTCCAATCAGAGAACTTGCTGTTTGCAAGAAAAGAAATAGCCAAAAGATTATGTTCTGCTTTTTCAAGATGTTTTTTTATTTCTTCACTATCTGATTTTTTTACTATCAAGCCCCTATGTTTTTTTCCTTGCTTTACTTCTTCTTGTGCCTTCTTCAAGCACCAATTAACCTTATTTTCACAATGGCTCATTGATATCCCTCAAAATTTTAGTTATCTCTTCTTGTCCAAATAATACAATTCCAGTTTTAATTGCATCTATAATAACTTTATTTTTTCTATTAACATCTATTTTAAAATCCGCAATTGTTTGATAGACTGGATGAATTTTTTTATTTAAAATTAGGTTTTTATCATTTATTTCTTTTTTAATATAATTAAAACGGTCACCTTCACCAGCGATTAAAATATCTATATCTTTTGCTTCTCTCTCGTTTCTTAAAATAGAGCCAAATAATACTACAAATCTTGCATTTTTTTTAATTTTGCTAAATTCTTCAACCCATTTTTTGTTATTTTGAGCTTCTATTGTTAAAATCATTTCTACTTCTCTTAAAGCAACAGGATTTTGCATATTTATTTTATATATTATTGCTCTGCCTATTTGTCTAGATATCACTATCTCTCTTTTTTCAAGTTTTTTTAATATCTTAAATGCTCCAACATGGCTAATCCCGACTGGTTTGCTTATGCTTCGACTATTATAGTCATTCAAAAAATCCTTGAAAAGGATTTTTATTATCTCTTGCTCTTTGCTTATTTTATTCATGTTTTAGATGTTAACATTTAGTTAATATATATTAACATTTAGTTAATACGAGTATTTAAAGCTTTTGCTTAGAAGTTTCTTTTGGATTTTCGGTTTTTTCTTCTTTAATTTTAAGATATAAAATTATAACTGGAATTATTAATGGAACAAACAAGACCATTGTATATCTTACTCCAATTAAGTCAATTAAATACCCTGAAAAAAATCCTCCAAATATTCCCCCAATATAAATCATCATAGACCTCACACTTCCCATTGTTGCACGCATTTTACTTGGTATAAATCTATGGAAGAATACTTCAGATGCAGGTCTTCCCATATTATATAAAAAGGAGAAGAACAATAAAATAACGAGAGCCAAGCTCCATTCTTTAGGAATTAAAATAAATGAGATTGCTATTGCAGAAGCTATAAATGTGAGGATTATAAAATTTCGTTCCTTACCTTTATTTAATATTTTACTTGCAACAATTGGTCCAAGCATCGAAAAGATGCCCATGGCACTCCACATATATCCAAAATACGAGTCTGGAAAACTAAGCTCTTTTAAAAAGGCGGTCCATGGAATACTTGCTGTTAGGTTTCCTATAAATGCGAGCAATAATGCAGCAGATAAATAATAGAATAAAACATGATGTTTATATCCATAAGAAATTGTTTTTTTAGATTGGGTTATAATCTTATTGAATGATTCATTAATTTTGGACTTTCTTCTTTTATAGTCTTCATGAGTAAGAGAACCTATAAGTATAATAGAAATTAAATAAGAAAAAGAAGCAATCATCCAGATTATGCTAACACCAAAATAATTAACAAAAATAGCTCCAATTATTCCTGAAAAAACTAGTCCAAAACTAATAAATATTTGCATTTTAGTAAAAAAATTGTGAACTAATTTTTTATTCTCTTTTTTTATTTGATCAACAACCCACGCATCTTTAGAACCAGACGAGAAGGTAGCAGCCATTCCCCAAATTGAAAATATAATTAAAACAGAATAATAGCTTTTTGCAAAAAATAAGGATAACATACATAATCCTTCTAAAGTATATCCAAGAAGAACTGAAAACTTTCTACCATATAAATCTGCTATTGCTCCAGTAGGAACTTCAAAAATAAGTGCAATTAAGGGATTTATTGCGAATAAGATCCCAATTTGAGTAAAACTAAAATTTAATTTAGTTAAAAATAAAACCATAAATGCAGGAGCAAAGAAAAGCAAGGAAGATAGTAAGTATTCCAGATAAAATGGCCAAAGCAGTTTTAACTCGCCTTTTTCAAAGAATTTCATCTCAACTCCTCAACAAGTCCAATAACTTTTTCTCTTACCATCAAAGCTATCTCTTCTATTCTTTTGAAATTATCCTGAGAGGCATCTGGAATTTTCCA
>Ga0172375_10013302_pt1 | contig 10216 bp, 13 predicted proteins | sample LakKiv1m_FD_114537 | JGI IMG/M metagenome (GOLD analysis project Ga0172375, IMG submission 114537) | Freshwater microbial communities from Kabuno Bay, South-Kivu, Congo - kab_092012_11.1m | ecosystem: Environmental > Aquatic > Freshwater > Lake | place: Democratic Republic of the Congo...
AGAGCCGCTTTTATATAAAGATTTTCTAAAAGAAACACTGAAGCTCACTGCTCAAGAAGGGCACAGGCATTACCTGGAAACTAACGGCACGCTTCCGGCAGAGCTGGAGGATGTGATTGATTATATTGATATTGTGGCCATGGATTTGAAATTACCCAGCTCAACCGGCATGGGAAATCTCTGGGGGATGCACCGCAAGTTCTTGCAGATTGCCAAGCGCAAAGAGGTATTTTTAAAGGCGATTATCTGTGAGGATACAGAAGAAGCGGATTTAAAAGAAGCGCTGAATTTAATCCGGGAGGTCAGCCCGGCAAGCGTTTTGATTCTGCAGCCGAACAGCTCTGAGGACAAAAATAGGCTGCATGAAAAGCTTTGTAAATTTAAAGAGGTTGCTGGTAGCGCAAACGTGGTTTCCTGCGTAATACCGCAGATCCATAAAATAGCGGGGATAAAATGAAAGATAAATCTAGTTATGAAGGGTTACAAAAGAATATACGCAAGCTCGTTACTCCGTCGATTGAGGTGTGGCTTAACCAGTACGCGGATAAAATATATACGATTAATTTAGAGGTTCCCGAATTTACCTGCATTTGTCCAAAGACCGGTTTGCCGGATTTCGCGGTAATTACTATCGCCTATTCGCCGGCAAAGTTTTGCGTGGAGCTAAAATCATTTAAGATGTACACGATTTTTTACCGTAATGTCGGGATATTTCATGAGCATTTAATTAATAAGATGCTCGAGGATTTTGTCAAAGCAGTAAAACCGCGCTGGGTAAAGATAACCGGAGTATTTAATCCGCGCGGAGGCATTACCACAACCGTCTCTTCCGAATTCAAGGAGGGACGGTTCTCAATATAAAGCTAAACTGTCCCCATTTTAGGGGACACTTTTGCTTCAGTTTGAGAACCGTCCCTAAAGAAGATGAGAAAGATAAAAGCAATAGCTATCTCCAAAGCCGTGGAAGAATTAGTAAAACGTGCTAGTTTCTACTTGCGCGCGGATGTTTTGTCCGCATTAAAGAAAGCTTACGCCTCTGAGAAAAATAAACGCGCTAAAACTATTCTTAAGGCAATACTGGATAATGCTGCCTATGCCCGCAAAGAAAAATTAGCTATTTGCCAGGACACTGGCATGCCGATAGTTTTTGCCGAGGTCGGCCAGGATGTTTCAATCAGCGGAAATTTTACTTCCGCGATAAATAAAGGCATCGAAGCAGGATATCGCAGCTCTTGTTTAAGAAATTCTATTGTAAAAGATCCTTTAACAAGAGGGAAATCCGGTTTTTCTCCCGGTATAATTCATACGGAGATTGTTAGGGGAAACAAAATCAAACTAATCTTATTACCAAAAGGTTTTGGCTGTGAGAATAAATCGCAGTTAAAAATGTTTAAACCGACAGCCGGTATTCAAGAGATAAAAGAGTTTATTGTTAACGCGGTTAAAAACGCTGGGCCAGATGCTTGTCCGCCTTATGTCGTAGGCGTAGGAATTGGCGGCTCCGCGGATTACTCCGGGCTCCTAGCAAAAAAGGCTTTATTAAGAAAACTGTCGAGCAAAAGCTCTTCGCTAGAGAAGGATTTATTTAAGCAGATTAATAAACTTAAAATTGGTGCGATGGGCTTAGGCGGGAACAATACAGTTTTGGCAGTGCATGTGGAAAATTCTCCTACGCATATTGCAGGTTTACCAGTAAGCGTAAATATCAGCTGTCATGCTTTAAGGAGTGCTACGATAACTGTATGACGACCATCAATACACCGCTAAGTTTAGATAAAATCAAATCCTTAAAAGCAGGAGAAGAGCTTCTATTAACCGGTACGATTTATACTGCCCGGGACCAGGCGCATCAAAGACTGGTTGCGGCAATTAAAGCAGGAAAACGTCTGCCGCTTGAATTAAAAAATGCGGTTATCTATTATTGCGGCCCGACGAAAACTCCGCGGGGCAAAGTGATTGGTGCCTGTGGCCCAACAACCAGCAGTCGGATGGATAGTTTTACCCCGGCATTATTAAAGGCAGGGTTACGCGGCATGATTGGTAAAGGCAACCGCGCAGAAGAGGTAAAAAAAGCAATTAAACAACACCAAGGGATTTACTTTTTAACCTATGCTGGCTGCGGCGCGCTTTTAGCCAAATATGTAAAAAAAGCTACGCCAATTGCCTATCGGGATTTAGGGCCGGAGGCGATTTTTAAGCTGGAGGTTAAAGATTTTCCTTTAATTGTAGGAATCGATTCCAAGGGAGGATGTATTTATGGCAAGATTTGACGGACGCGGCTGGGATAAAATCAGAAAAGTTACGATTACTCGTAATTATATAAAATATCCGGAAGGGTCATGTTTGATTGAATTAGGTAACACTAAAGTAATTTGTACAGCATCGGTAGAAGAGACTGTTCCGCCGTTTTTAAGAAACTCCGGCACAGGCTGGGTGACTGCGGAATATGGCATGCTGCCGCGCTCATGCGGCTCACGTATTCCCCGCGGTAAAGACTCTGGCCGCACCTATGAGATCCAGCGCTTGATCGGAAGATCTTTGCGTTCGGTCACCGAGATGAAATATTTAGGTGAGCGGACGATCTGGGTTGATTGCGATGTAATCCAAGGTGATGGCGGCACGCGCACCGCAGCGATTACCGGCAGTTTTGTGGCATTGGTTGATGCCTTACAAAAGCTTAAAAAAGACGGGAAAATCGAAAAAGTACCGGTATTGGATTATATTGCCGCAACCAGCGTCGGGATTTTAAACAATAATCTGATCCTGGATTTATGTTATGAAGAGGATTCCAAAGCCGAAGTAGACATGAATGTGGTGATGACCGGCAAAGGCGAATTTATCGAAATCCAGGGGACAGCGGAGCGCAAGCCTTTTTCCAAAGAAAAAATGGATACCATGCTGGATTTAGCCAAAAAGGGGATCGAAGAGCTCTTTGGCATTCAGAGAAAATTGGTAGGGGATATACTGTTATAATGCTGCAGCTATTAATTGCCACGCGCAATAAAAAGAAGCTATCCGAGATCAAGGATATTTTAAAAGGCATAGACGTAGAGCTGCTTTCTTTGGAAAATTATCCAAAAGCCCCGCATGTTCTAGAAAACGGCAAAAGCTTTTGCGAGAACGCGGTTAAGAAAGCGGTGAAGTTAGCGCGTTTCTCCGGTAAATTTTGCCTGGGCGAAGATTCGGGTTTATGCGTGGATGCTCTGGATGGAGCTCCGGGAATTTACTCCGCGCGTTTTTCCGGCCGCGATAAGAGCGACTTGAAAAATAACCTTAAACTGCTTAAAATGTTGGAGGGTTTACCCTTAAAAAAAAGAAAAGCGCATTATGTTTGCGCAGTGGCGCTGGCAGATAAGCAGGGATTGGTAGGGGTAGTTGAGGGGAGTTGCTTTGGTTTGATTGCCTTTGAAATGGCCGGCAGCGCGGGATTCGGGTATGACCCGTTATTTTTTATCCCGAAATACAAAAAGACCTTTGCGCAGCTGGGAGAAAAAATCAAACACCAGATGAGCCACCGTTACCACGCCTTAAAAAAGGTTAGGCGGATCATCCAGAAATACGTTGAGAAGCAAGTAGTGAGTTGATATACTTAATAAGATTAAGTTTGCGATAGGGCTTGCCCCGTTGCAAACTGCTAAAATTAAATATTTCAGTTTGCAACGGGGAGTGGCTCAGTTTGGCTAGAGCGCTTGCTTTGGGAGCAAGAGGTCGTGAGTTCAAATCTCACCTCCCCGATTTAAATGAAGCCACAACTTACGGAACGTTAGTGAACGTAAGTTGTTGGCTGAATTTAATCCTCGCGAGTAAGTACGAGCGAGAAATAGTTATATTAAAAAATATGCGCCTGTAGCTCAATTTTAGCAAGCAGATGACTTACGGAGTGCGCAGCACGACGTAAGTCATAGGCCGAAGGCCGTCTGCGAGTTTGAGCACCTTAAGTTTTTATTTAGCGAAATACTTGCGAACGTAGTGAGCAAGTATAATCCCGCCGTTCTTTGGCGGGATGATAGCGATAAAGAGTATTTGACAAATTTTTAATATGCGCCTGTAGCTCAATTGGATAGAGCACCTGCCTTTCAATGAAGCCGCGATTTATGGAGCGATAGCAAACATAAGTTGTGGGCTGAATTGATCCCGAGCTTCAGTAGAAATTTCGTAAGAAATTTTCAAAAGCTGAAGCGAGGGACCAACATTGGGAGCCTTCATAGGGAAATTAACTTATGAAGTGCATGCTGCTAAATCGGTGAACACCCTAAGGGGCGATACCGAGCTATCTGTAGAGTTTACAGAGAGTGTAGAGACTTTACACAGCAGGGCTGTGACGCCCAAGATAAAGTCCAGACCGCAACATTAATGGCCGAAGAAATTCGGTGCGGTATGCTAAGCCGGTGGTTGGCCGTTCGATTCGGCCCAGGCGCATAAATAAACTAACAAAAATGAAAAACTGGAACAAGGTATTTAAAATTATTTTAATCGTCGTTGTTATTTTTAGCCTGCTTTATATATTTTTAATGTTTAAGGCTAAAAACCTGCTTACTAGAAAGATCGAAGCAGCTACTGGCCATAAAACCACCATCGGTAAGCTGGAGATTAAGCCGCCGCTTAATTTGGAAATAAGAGACGTTGAGATTACGGGGTTGATGAAAGCAGGGTACATCTATTTGTCTCCGAGTATACCTAGCCTGCTGGTTGGAAAAATTGCCTTAAACAAGATAAGAATCGTTAATCCGGAGTTAACTTATCTGCGCACTCCTGCGCCGACTAATGTTGATAACAGCCGCGCTCAAGCACCTGATCCGGTAGAGAGTGTGCCGGCAGCGGCACCGGCTCCTATTGTTGAAAACCCTTTTCCAATATTAATTAAAAGCCTGAAGATTAAATCCGGCAAATTGAACTTTATCGATTCCACTGCTAAAACCGGCAGCATCAATATCACGGTTAAGGATATTGAGTTTTATATCACTAATCTATCCAGTACTAGCGCGGATTTGATCAGTAACTTTATTCTAAAAGGCAATATTTCCTGGAACAGCCGGGAGCCGGACGGCAAGATCTTTCTGCGCGGCTGGCTGAATTTTCAAAAGAAAGATATCCATGCTAATTTAAAGATCGAAGATATTGACGCGATTGTTTTCTATCCCTATTATTCAACTTGGGTGGATTTGGAAAAAGCCCGCATCGAGAAAGCCAAGTTAAATTTTAGCTCGAAAATTGCCGGGAGAAATAACAATATAGACGCGCAGTGTCATTTAGAATTAACCGATATCGTCCGCCGGATGCGTCCTCCCGAAGAGCCGCAGCAAAAAGCCGAGCGGCTTACTGACGCTGTTTTGGCGATGTTTAAAACCATGGATAAGGGTAGGGTAGAGTTAAATTTCACCCTGCATACTAAAATGGACCAGCCGGAGTTTAGCTTTGGCAATATCAAATCGGCGTTTGAAGGCAAATTGATGCAGGCGAGATCTAGCTCTGGCTTAAAGCCGCAGGATGTGTTATTATGGCCTGGTAAGCTGTTGCAAACCGGGCTTAAGACCGGTTCGGATTTAACCCGTGCTGCGGTTGACGGGGTGTTTGCCATTGGCAACGGCGTAAAGAAGGTTTTCGAAGACGCCATGAACAAACCCGCGCCGGGAAATTAATGAGCGGACACTTTATGGAGCGTAAGCGACATAAAGTGTCCGCTAGCTGTATGTTAGCGTCTACGAGTTTGAGCACCTTAAGTTTTGATTTAGCGAAATACTTGCGAACGTAGTGAGCAAGTATAATCCCTCATCTGCGAAAAAATCCTAGAGGATTTTTGAGCGGTTAGATGAGGGAGGTTAGATATATTGCGTTCCTAAGTTATAATTTAGTTTTATGGTGGTTGTAGCTCAACTGGTTAGAGCATCAGACTGTGGCTCTGAGGGTCGCGGGTTCGAATCCCGTCAGCCACCCCAATATATCCTATCTCATTGTGCCACAATGAGATATAACAAGTCTCCGACGGAGAAATCCGCCGGAGATTTTTTATGTAGCGATGTCCCTAGGGCTTGGGGCATTTTTCCCGTCGGAGAATTGCGCGATATTTTAAAACAGATTCTCCCTCGGTAAAGAGGTTTTATTTTAGAGAGAATAGAGAGAAAATAACGCAATTCCTCTCGTAGTTTATTGCGCGTAGTTTATGGAATATTGGCGGATATTAGCGATTTTATTCGATCATAAATACGCCATAAACTAAAAGCGAGGAGAGAATAAAAGAGAGAGGATTTGCGCCAAAAGTAATCCATTCGATATTTGTCCTCAAAAAAATTATTAAATAGAAATAGCTAATCCTCGCCAATCGACTTTAAACCAGCCCTTAAATTTGATTTGTATTGACAGCAGAATAAATTTGAAGTATATTCTATATGTAAATTACATATAAGTTAAATATGCTGTTAAAGGAGGTATTGTTATGTTTGAGGGCAGCCCATTAGCAAGGAAGTATAAAATAAAAAGATGTGAATGCCCAAGCGGCAAAATGACGCGGTTTGTTGAACCTTGCCTGTTGTTTTTTCTTTCCCAAAAATCCTCCTATGGATATGAGCTAATGTCCAAGCTGGACGGATTTGGATTCCCTAAAGCAAAGCCCGATCCGGCCATGGTATACCGGACGCTTCGCTATTTAGAAAAAGAAGGGTTTGTTTTGTCAAAATGGGACACAAAAAGCGCCGGTCCGGCAAAAAGAACTTATGAATTAACAAAAAAAGGGCTGGGCTTACTTCATCTTTGGGCGGAAAGCATCGCTACTAGGAAGGAGATCTTGGGAAAATTTCTGACTTTATACGGGACGCGTTTTAAGGGTGGGAGGCGTTAAGATGAAAAGAAAAAAAATGGAAGAAATACTCACGATGCTTGCCGGCCGGGGCAGCATAATTGTTTTCTTTATCATGGCCTTTGAGGTCATGATTATGATAAGCCCGTTTGCATTCTTTTTTTATTCGGTATTTAACCCGATATTCAAATGGCTCGACCAGTATGCAGCTACAAGGTGGCTGACAAGTTTCTTCTTGCCGCATATGATTTTACCTCCGACATTATTCCTTAAAATTGTTCGTATTCTCGGTTCCGCATTCTTTATAATCGGTGCGCTATCTTTTATCGTATGCGCATTACAGGTATACCTGGGCAAGATATTCAAATGGGGCATAGCAAGCAAGGGTTTATACAGCTATATCCGCCATCCGCAATACTTAAGCCTCGGAATATGGGGCATTGGCATGAGTATCTTATGGCCAAGATTTATAGTATTGGCGAGTTTATCCCTAATGTTTATCCTATATTATTTCCTGGCTAAGGATGAAGAAGGAAGGATGATGCGTAAATACGGGAAGTCATATGAGCAATACATGAATAGCGCGGGAATGTTTTTCCCAAGATTTCTAGAGTCACGTTTTTTTGCCCGTATTCGAGTAGCAGCTATTCCTGCCATAATTATAGCTGTAGTCATAGGTACAGGATTTCTTTTCAGGACAATCACGCTGAATTCGCTTCCTTTTGTTTCCAAAGATAATATTACGCTTGTGCCTATGCTGCCCGAAGATAATAAATTAAGCGCGCCAGCGCTAAATGGCATTCTTAAAGCTATGGCAGAAGGGAAGCTTAAGATTTTGAAGCCGGATAAAGATTATTTAGGATATTTAATGTTCCCCGATTACATCATGCAGGGCATGATCGCTAATACCGGAGGCGAGTTCCATTTATATAAGCAACACCATACGGTTAGCATGATTTCCGATTGGGTGTTGCATCCCTTCCAGCATTTACGCAGTTCTCCTTCATTACACATGGCAAAGATGCATCATGTTGACCCGGCAATTGCCAGAAAACATCATTGCCCGCTGGGCATAAACGATTCCAATTTATCTTGCGAAACCTGCCCTTACAGGCGAGTCATTATTGTTGAAGTGGATAACGGTTATGGCAGGCATCTTTCCGGCAAACAATTATTATCATTTAACACTACGAGAATGCCGATTTGTTCTATAGACATAAATACTCAAACCGGAGAGATTATAAGCGTCAAAGAAGTTGAAGAAGCAACCGCTTGGAAGGACGTTCCTACTCCTGCCATTTAATTTGGATGAGATAAAATGATACTTCTTAGACTATTTATAGTTTTTGTCAAGGTAGGCCTTTTTACAATAGGCAGCGGTTATTCAATGCTGGTTTTAGCACAAAGATACATAGTAGATACCTATCACTGGCTGACCCTACAGGAATTTACCGATTTAGTAGCCATTTCGGAAATCACGCCGGGCCCAATCATGATTAATCTGGCGACATTCGTCGGAACAAAGACGGCTGGGATTAAGGGGGCGATTTTTGCTACTTTGGGTTTAGTTGTTATTCCATTCATTGCGCTTTATATCATCGCTTTAAATTACGCCCAATTCAAAAATTATCCCATTATTCAAAACCTGCTTAAGATTATCCGGCCAATGGCAATCGGGTTTATCGCGGTGGCAATATTAAAACTGTTTAAGACTTCGATCGCTGATTTGCAGACAGCTTTTGTCGCGATCGCTGTGATCTTGTTGACGGCAATATTTAAAGTTAATCCTATTTGGACGGTAATTGGAGGAGTAGTTTTTGGGTTATTTGTTAAACTCTAAGAAAGGAGTTGGATTATGAAGATATGTATTCCAACAGAAACAAGTGAAGGGAAGTCCGCAAAGGTTTTCGGTCATTTTGGTAGCGCACCGTACTTTACCATTGTTGATATGGAGAAAGACTCCGTTGAAGTCATTGATAATGCTAATCAGCATCATGCTCATGGGATGTGCCAACCAATGAGCGCCTTAATGGGTAAAAAGATAGATGCTGTAGTTACAGGCGGAATGGGCGCGCGGGCGGTTCAGGGGCTTAATCAGGGTGGAATTAAGGCGTATCGGGCTATTCCGGGAACAGTTGCAGATATCGTTAGTCAATTTACTAAGGGTGGGCTTGAAGAAATAACTGTTCAGAATGCCTGCGCGCAGCACGGCTGTCATTAAGGGGGCACAAAATGAAGATAGGTGTAGTTATTTCAAGTAATGATGCGGAGACTTGCTGGAATGCTTTACGCTACGCCAATTTTTGCCTTGGCCAGAAAGACGATGTTAAGGTATTCCTAACTGGCAAGGGCGTAGAGTACCAGAAGATAAGCACTGAAAAATTTAATACGATTGAGCAGGCAGAGAAATTGCTCCAAGGTGGCGGTAAAATACTTGCCTGCGGAACATGTATTAAATCTCGAAATCAGGAAGGCACTGAGATGTGTCCGATCAATACGATGAAAGATATGTATGAAATTGTGAAAGAGAGCGATAAGGTTGTTACATTCTAAATATTAAGTTAGAATCCCTTAAGGGAGGGGTTGAGAGGCTAGACCTATTGTGAGTTCGGGCCCCGTCAGGTACCCCATTTTTCTTTCGGCCATTTTTGCGCGAAATAAACATAAGGTAACCTATACTCAAAACGCAACTTAGCGTCGGCGAGACGAAAGTTCGAGCCAATCTTTTTCGCAAACTCCCGTTTTTCTTCCAGCGATCCCTTCCGCGCTATGTAACTGGCTTGGCCAGCAGAAGTTACGATAGTTCGAGCGAGTTCGAGCCAAATCTTACCCTTGCCCTCATCGCGTTTCAAATTTTCCTTCAATTCTAACTTCTCATTAAGCAAAATTGACTTCTTTTTCTTGTATTCCTCTTCGCTGATAACTTGGTTAATATAACTATCTAAGAGCATATTAAGTTTTCGGTCTATCTCTGCAATCCTGTTATTGAGGGCAAGGGTAGAAACAGAAGAGGGGAGGCCAGCAGAAGCCTCGGTATCTATCTTATCAAACAAAAATTTCTTCAAGTCTGTACTAATCGCAACTTTTTCGATGGCTTCGCTAATTTGGCTAACGAGCGCATCCTCTCGTAAGAAAGGTTGCCGGCATCCGCCGCGCTTACGAGTGCAACGATAATAAATATATCTTTGTTTCTGAATTTCGGAAGTAATCATGCATCCGCATTCTACGCACTGTATAAAACCTCGGAAGACATGATAATGCGGTGCGCTGATGCGTGGCTTGCTGCGTAGCCTAAGCGCGGCTTGTGCCTTATCAAAGAGTTCTTTGGTAATAATCGGCGGATGCGTGCCTTCGTAGAGCTCGCCCTTAAATCTGAATGCGCCGAAATAAAAAGGATTCTTGAGGATGCGCTCGACATTGCTA
>Ga0172375_10013304_pt1 | contig 10216 bp, 12 predicted proteins | sample LakKiv1m_FD_114537 | JGI IMG/M metagenome (GOLD analysis project Ga0172375, IMG submission 114537) | Freshwater microbial communities from Kabuno Bay, South-Kivu, Congo - kab_092012_11.1m | ecosystem: Environmental > Aquatic > Freshwater > Lake | place: Democratic Republic of the Congo...
ACTTTTTTCATAAATCTCCCTTTTCTCCCGCTTTTAATACTTGTCTTGTCGTGGGACAGTCCCCTTCGGGGACAGTCCCTACTGGCAATACTCAGCTTAATAATTTTATCAGTATTGCCTTCTGCACATGCATACGATTCTCTGCCTGATCAAAGACAACCGAATTCTTGCCATCCAGGGCCTGATCGGTTATCTCTTCTCCTCTATGCGCAGGCAGGCAATGCATAACGAGCGCTTCCCTTTTAGCTAATTTTAACAGCATTTCGTTCACCTGAAAATCTTCGAATACCTTTTTCCTCGCCAAGGCCTCTTCCTCCTGCCCCATACTCGCCCAGACATCAGTATAAATCACATCAGCATTTCTTGCCGCATCAGAAGCGTTATTGAATATATTAATAACCGATCCGCTTATCTTAGCTGCCGCCTTAGCATCTTTTATAACAGACTCATCCGGCTGATAGCCAACAGGAGAACCCACGTTCATATTAACCCCTAATTTCGCACAGGTAAAAAGCAAAGAATTACAGACATTATTACCATCTCCGACATAGGCTAAAGTTATGCTCTTTAAACTTTTTAACTTCTCCCTTATAGTATAAAGATCCGCCAGCGCCTGGCAGGGGTGCGAAAAATCCGATAAACCGTTTATTACCGGAACTACGGCAGATTGCGCCATCTCCAGACAATTTTTATGCTCAAACGTCCTTAAAACTATCCCGTCAATATACCTGGATAAAGTCTTGGACACATCGGCGATAGACTCCCTCACTCCCAAGCTTATCTCGCTAGGGGAAAGATACAAAGAATTTCCTCCCAGTTGAAACATCCCTACTTCAAAAGAAACCCTCGTCCTGTTAGAAGGCTTCTGAAATACAAGGGCCAAAGTTTTACCATTTAATACCTTTGCGAATTTATCTCTGTTCTTTTTAAGCTTATCAGTAAGAGAAAAAATATCGCTTATTTCTTTAGCGGTTAAATCTTTAATCGTAATCAAATCTTTCTTCATCTCAAAGCCTCGTCTAATATGGAAACTGCTTTATCAATTTCCTTCTTATTTATATTTAATGCCGGCATAAGCCTTAAGACCTTATCGTGCGTACAATTAATCAAAAGCCCCTTGCTCATACATTTTTCTACTATCGGTTTTCCTTCAACATCTAATTCTATCCCCGCCATTAAGCCCAACCCTCTTACGTCTTTTATTACTTCGTATCTATCCTTAAGCGCGTTAAGCAACAAAAATAAATACTCCCCCATCTTCTGGGCATTAACAAGCAACTTCTCTTTTTTTATCGCCCTTAAAACCGCCAGGGCTGCTTTGCAGATAACCGGCCCCCCTCCGAACGTAGAGGCATGCATTCCGGCAGTTAAGGTATCGGCAATATCTCTTTTAACCACCATACAGCCTATCGGCAGTCCCGCGCCCAAGGCCTTAGCCAGCGTCATAATATCCGGGGTAACCCCATAATGCTGGTAACAGAATAACTTCCCGGTCCTTCCTATTCCGGTCTGGACTTCATCTATAATCAAAAGCAGCCCCTTTTCATCGCATAACTTTCTCAAAGCCAGGACAAAATCCTTCTCTGCCACATTTACTCCGCCCTCACCCTGAATAAGCTCCATCATTATTGCAACCGTCTTTTCGGTTACGGCGTTTTTTACCGCCTGAAGATCATTGAACTTAACCGTCTTAAAACCTTCGACTAACGGCTCAAAACCATTCTGATATTTTTTCTGCCCCGTTGCGCTTAAGGCAGCGAGCGTCCTACCATGAAAAGAATTGTCAAAAGTTATTATCTCGTACCTTCCTTTTCCAAATTTTCGCGTAAACTTTATCGCCGCCTCATTCGCTTCAGCCCCTGAATTACAAAAGAACACCTTTGCGGGATATGAACAATAAACTATCTCCTTAGCCAGCCTTGCCTGAGGAATATGGTAATAATTATTGGGGATAAAAATCAATTTCGGGATCTGATCTCTTACCGCAGAGACAACCTTGGAATGACAATGCCCAAGGTTTCCTACCCCCCAGCCCGGGAAAAAATCAAGAAATGCATTATTGTGGATATCCCAAAGCTTAGAGCCTTTTCCTTTAACAAATACTAAAGGAACCTTTGTGTATGTAGGCATTATATTTTCTTTATAACTGTCAAACACCTCTTCTTTTTTCATCTATTTAACTATCTCTGTGCCAATCCCTTTATCTGTAAAAATCTCCAATAACAATCCGTGGGGAGTGCGCGCGTCTATAATATGCGTTTTCTTAACCCCTTTTTTCAACGCCTCAACGCAGGCGTTAACCTTTGGGATCATCCCCTGCTGGATAATATTTTCATCAATAAGGCCGCGCACCTCTTCAACATTCAAAGTAGATAAAAATGAGTGCGGGTCATCGGAATTCCTCAATATGCCCTTAACATTAGTCAAGAGGACAAATTTCTCCGCCTCTAAAGCCCCGGCAATGCTTGCCGCAGCTTCATCGGCATTAACATTATAGGTTTTCTTATCCTTTCCGGAACCCATAGGCAAGATTACTGCTATCTTATCTTTTCTCAGTTCATCTGTAATCAACTGGGAATTTATCCCGGTAATGCATCCTACCAGGCCTAAGTCTATCTCAGCTTTCTTCTTTTCTGACTGGATTAACTTATCAATCTTGCCATTTAAACTTACTGCCCTAGCGCCTAACTCATTAATCTCTTTAACTATAGTATCGTTCAAGCTCTTAAGTTCTTCCTCTACTATGCCAAGGGTCTCTTCGTCCGTAACGCGCATACCGTCAATAAATTCTGATTTCTTGCCGCTTGAGCGCATACGGTCGCTTATATTAGGGCCTCCACCATGGACTAAGACCGGACGCAGGCCCATGAAACTTAAAAAAACAATATCCTCCAGCACTCCTGCGCGGATTTTTTCTTCGCCCAGGATGCTCCCGCCGTACTTGATTACGATTATCTTCTTATGAAACCTTTTAATATAAGGCAATGCCTCAATCAGGACGTCAGCCTTCTTAATTGCTTCTTCCATTTTAGTTATACTCCGCGTTAATTTTAATATACTCGGGGGTAAGGTCAGAGGTATAAACCACTGCCCCAGACTTACCCTTGCCTAATGAAACATTAACTAATATTTCCCTCCTTTTAAGCGGGCTTACCCTTATCTTTAAATCTTTCTCTAAGACATCTACCCCGCAGGCTCCGATGGCAGAAACAATCCTACCAAAATTAGGGTTCTCTCCGTAAAGGGCAGTTTTAAAAAGGTTAGAGTTGGCTATTGACAACGCCGCTCTTTTCGCCTGAGCAGAATTTATTGCTCCGCTCACCCTAATTTCAATAAATTTGCTCGCCCCTTCAGCATCTTTTACTATCATTTTTGCCAGCTCGAGGCAAACCGTATTTAAGGCCCTGCTGAATAACCCAAGCTCGCGCGAACTTGCCTTTAAGCCTCCGGAAGCCCCGTTTGCTAGAATCATAACACTATCATTAGTACTCATGCATCCGTCAACAGTAATACAGTTAAAAGAACCTTCCACCGCATCTTTCAACGCCTTTTTAAGCAATGGTTGAGACAGTCCTGCATCCGTAAAGATAAACGAAAGTAAGGTTGCCATTTTAGGCGCGATCATCCCAACTCCCTTAGCTATACCGCAAATAGTATAAGCTTTCTTTCCAATTTCAAACTTTACGGTTACCTCCTTTGGAAACGTATCGGTAGTCATTATTGCCCTTGACGCATCCTTTATCCCTTTTGATGAAAGTTTATCCGCAAGCAAAAATAAAACAGATTTAATCTTTGCAACCGGCAATCTTTTACCGATAATCCCCGTTGATGAAACAAGGATGTTCTCTTTCTTAACATGCAGCACTTTAGCTAAGCTGGCTGCGGTAGCTAACGAATCAGATAATCCTTCCTTGCCGGTAAAAGAATTGGCATTGCCGCTATTTACAATAACCCCCCTGAAAAACCCTCTTTTACTTAAGAAATCCCTGCATAAGATGACCGGGGCTGCGGGAACTTTATTAACCGTAAATAAACCCGCGGCCTTTGCAGGAAAGAAAGAATAAAAAAGCGCTAAATCTAACTTTCCTGATTTCTTTATCCCGGAAGATACCCCGGAGGCTTTAAAACCACAAGGTAAAATTGCCTTCTTGCATATCCTCATCGTAACCCCTGAGACTCAGGAAATCCGCACATAATATTCATATTCTGCACTGCCTGGCCTGAGGCTCCTTTTATTAAGTTATCTATCGCGCTTACTATAATAAAACTATCCTTCTCTTCCCTAATTCCGATATCGCAAAAGTTTGTCTTTACCACATCCTGGATTGAAGGAAACTCCCCCTCTTTTCTAATTCTTACAAACGGCTCCTTATTATAAAATTTCTTATAAACCCTAACTATATCCTTACCCTTGGCCTTGCCTAACCTGCTTTTCTTGACATAAATAGTCTCTAATATACCCCTATTCACGGGCAGAAGATGCGGAACGAAAACAACGTTGATCCTCTTATCCCCAATATTAGAGAGTTCCTGATCAATCTCAGGAGCATGTTGATGCACGCCAACTTTATAGGCTTTGAAATCTTCCCTTGCGCCTGGGCTTAAGAAGAATTCCTCTGCCTTCTTTTTGCCTGCGCCGCTTACGCCGGATTTAGCATCAATAATTATACTCGAAGCATCAATTAATCCAGCGGCAACTAAAGGCGCTAAAGATAAAATTGCCGGAGTGGGATAACAACCCGGATTAGCGATTAATTTTGCATTCTTAATTTTACTCCGGTATAACTCAGGGAGCCCATAAACAGCTTCTTTAACCCTTAGGGGGTCCTTATGCTGCACCGCATAAAATTTAGAGTAAACTTTTAAATCTTTAATACGATAATCAGCGCTTAAGTCAATTACTCTTACCTTAGCCCTAATAAGCCCTGACGCTATCTCCATTGAAGCAGTGTGCGGGAGAGCGAGAAAAACAAGGTCACTCTTTCTAGAAATTTCTTCAATGCCGGGCTTACAACAAATTAAGCTTAGGCTTGAGGCAAACTCAGGCAATACCTCTTTGACCTTTTTATTATAGGAACTGCTTGAAAAAAGCCCGGCGATCTTGGCTTTGGGATGCTTAATAAGTATGCGTATAAGCTCCTGCCCTGTATAACCTGTTACTCCAACAATCCCAACCTTAACCATCGTCCTAAAATCTCCGATCTATAATGAATTAATATTATGCTAAAACTCGATATCCGTCAAGCTTTTTCTCGTCGGACATCCAAATCAACCTTAAGCAATAAACGGGTCCTGTCTTGGAGTATTCCTCGCTCGAGCGACTTCGCTCGGAATCACTCCAAGCCACCCGCTATGGATAATATCTACAAGCCGGCTTGGCTTGATTCGAGCAGCACGTTAGAAAGCTTTTGCGGGCACGGTGTCCCGGCGATGAAGGTATCCGGGACGAGCAAAAGCTTTCGCTCGAGCGTAGCATTTCCACGCTGGGAAAATGCAAGCGGTGATGCGAGAACAAGGCAAGACGGCTTACCTGTCGAGCGCAGGCAGAAACACGCTAAAACAAAAATCCCGCTTTGAGAGCTTCGAGCGGGATTTTCAGACTAACAATATATTCTAAATAGACTACATAATAATTTTACCTCTTAGTCCACTGGAAGCGCTTACGTGCACCCTTCTGACCGTATTTCTTTCTTTCCTTGGCGCGAGGGTCACGTGTAAGATACCCCTGTTTACGCAATAAATCCTTGAAAGCAGGATCGATTGAAATTAGGGCACGTGAAATACCGAGCCTTAAGGCACCGGCCTGTCCAGTTGAACCTCCTCCACTTATATTAGCTATAACATCGTATTTATTCATATTGTTTGTCACATCCAACGGCTGCTTAACAATAATCCTGTCGGTCTCCCGTAAAAAATACTTCTCATAGGGCCGCCTGTTTACCTTGAATTCTCCTTTACCCGGGATAAGCTGAACCCTTGCTACTGATTCCTTGCGCCTGCCTACTGCTGTATATTTTACGGTATCACTCATTATTTAACTATACCTCCAGAATTTGAGGATTCTGCGCTTTATGATTATGTTTATCATCCGCGTAGATCTTTAATTTCTTAAGCATATCAGCCCCGAGCCTGCCTTTAGGCAACATACGCCTTACCGCAAGCTCAACTACGGTCTCCGGCCTATGCTTAAACATCATCTCAAAAGGCACCTCCCTTAAACCACCGGGATAACCGGAATATCGGCGGTAAACCTTCTGCTTGGCCTTTCTCCCGGTAAGCCTTAATTTAGCGGCATTAATGATAATAACCGCATCGCCTGTATCTACATGCGGAGTAAATATAGGCTTATGCTTACCGCGCAATATTGACGCGACCTTAGCAGCAAACCTGCCTAATATCTTGTCCTTGGCATCTACCAGATACCAGGCCCTTTTAATATCTTCTTTTTTAGCTGAATAAGTCTTAATCATAGAAAGAAAAGTATACCATATTTACGCTTTAAGTCAAATAATTTTTCAGATTATTAATACCTGACTTCCATTAAACAGAGAGCGCAGGCAGGCGCAGTCTGCCCTGCCTTCTTCCGGTCTTTGGCGAGCAGAATGTTTTTTAGGTCTCCTTTCAGCAATTTCCTCTTCCCCACCAGGATAAGCGTGCCTACGATATTCCTGATCATATTATAAAGGAACCCGTCTGCCTCTATATCAACAAAAATAAAATCTTTTTTCCGGGAGATAGATAACTTCTTAATAGTCTTAACTGGATTCTTATCTTTGCCTAAAGATGCCTGGAAAGAACTAAAATTATGCCTGCCAAGCAATACCCTTGATTCCCTGCGTATAGCTTGGATGTCAAGCGAATGCGGGTAAAAAAACACCCTTCCCTCCATTAACGGAGAAGAATAACCGCGGTTTAATATCGTATAGCGGTAGAGTTTTGACTTACTGGAAAAACGGCTGTGAAAGCTAAGAGGTGCTTCTTTTATCTCGGATATTTTTATATCGCGCGGCAATAGGCCGTTTAAACCCAGTTTCAATCTGCCAAGGTCAGTTTTAGAAGTAGTGTGGAAATTTGCTACCTGGGCTAACGCATGCACGCCGGCATCTGTCCTACCTGAAGCAATAAGCCTTACCTTTTCACCAAGCAGCCTAAAAAGAACATTCTCTATTGCCTTCTGGATACTCTTTTTCTTAGTATTCGGCTGTACCTGCCAACCGCAATAACGCCTGCCGTTATACTCTATAACCAGCTTTATATTTCTTAAACTTTTTTTATCAGGCATTCTGCGATCTGGACAGCGTTAGAAGCAGCACCCTTACGCAGGTTATCTGCAACAACCCAAAGCCACAAGCCGTTTTTGACAAACGCATCAGAACGTATCCGGCCGACAAAAGTCTCATCTTTGCCTTCGCAATCATAAGGCATAGGATAAATATTTTTTCCAGGCTCATCCTGCAGCACTATTCCGGGAGCTCTGGATAATATATCCTTTACTTGTTCAACGCTTATATGCTTATCTGTTTCAATATACACAGACTCTGAATGCCCTGTCCTAACCGGCACCCTTACTGTGGTAGCGGATATCTTCATTTTAGGGGCGTGCATGATCTTATGTGTCTCTTTAACTAACTTCCACTCTTCATTTGTATAATCACCTTCCACAAAGCTGCCGATATGCGGGAATACATTATAGGCTAGCTGTTGAGGCATGGCCTTACTTTCTGCTTTTACATGCACCTCATTAAATCCGCCCTGGGCAATCAAAAAATTCTCCTCCTTTAATTGCTCAACAGCCTGGCGGCCTGCGCCGCTTGAGGCTTGTAGCGTGGTAACGATAACCCTTTTAACCCCTGCTTTTTTATGTATAGGATTTAACGCAACCACCATCTGGATAGTAGAACAGTTGGGATTTGAAATTATTCCTTTATGCTTTTTTATGTCTTGCGCATTCACTTCGGGGACAACCAAAGGAACCTTAAGATCCATTCGGAAGTCAGCCCCGTTATCTATAACCACTGCCCCTCTTTTTACTGCTTCTGCCGCATAAGTTGCCGAGGCTCCCTTTTCCCCTTCTGTGCCGGCAAATAAAGCTATATCTACACCTTTAAAGCCTTCCGGGCTGATTGCTTGTACTGAATATTTCTCTCCGTCAACCTCAATATCTCGCGCGGAACGGGCAAAAACACGTAATTCTCCAGCCGGAAAGTTACGCTGCCTTAAAACACGCAACATTTCAATACCGACCGCGCCTACACCGACTACTGCAATATTATATTTTCTCATTTTCTCTTATCTCCCAAACTATACTCCTCTTATCGTGGGACAGTCCCCGCTTCATCACTAAGTTAGGCTTTCTAAAACAAGATCTCCTACTTCCGTAGTAGAATACCCCATCTTCCCTGCTGCCAAAGACTTTAGTTTATTATTGGCTACTTTTATAACCGCATCTTCTATCGCCTTACCTGCCTTATCTTCTCCTAGATTCTCAAGCATCATACCGGCAGCGCAAATCGCAGCTAAGGGATTAATTATATTCTTGCCAGTATATTTAGGGGCGCTTCCTCCGATAGGCTCAAACATAGACACACCCGCAGGATTTATATTCCCTCCGGCAGCAATTCCCATCCCCCCCTGTATCATCGCGCCTAGATCCGTAATGATGTCACCAAACATATTATCGGTTACAATAACATCGAACCACTCCGGATTCTTCACAAACCACATAGTGGTTGCATCAACATGCGCATAATCAACAGTAATATCCGGGTATTCTTTTGCTACTTCATAGAATGCCCTCTCCCAAAGATCCCAGGCAAAGGTTAAAACATTAGTCTTGCCGCAAAGGGTAAGTTTCTTTTTCTTATTTCGTTTACGCGTATACTCAAAAGCGTATCTAATACAACGCTCTACCCCTTTTCTGGTGTTATAAGAAATCTGGGTGGCCACCTCATCTTTTGTGCCCTTATCCTTAAATTCACCCATTCCCTTGTAAAGCCCCTCGGAGTTTTCTCTAACAACCACAAAATCAATATCTTCGGGTTTTTTATCTTTTAACGGACAGAAAGAAGAATTATAAAGCTTTACTGGACGAAGATTTATATACTGATCCAAGACAAACCTTAGCTTAAGCAATACCCCGGTTTCAATAATACCGGGTTTTACATCAGGATCTCCTACTGCGCCAAGATAAATCGCATTATATTTCTTAAGCTCTTCAACATCGCTATCACAAACCAGCTTCCCGGTTTTTAAGTATCTCTTTCCGCTAAAATCAAAATCTTTTGTCTCGTATTTAAAGCCAAACTTTTCACTCGCGGATTTAATGACTTTTATCCCTTCCGCAACTACTTCCGGCCCTGTCCCATCTCCTGGTATAACTGCTATCCTATACACTATTACCCCCTTAATCTCTATATTACTTCTGTAATTCCTCAACCCATTTAATAGAAGATTTATTTAATAAGATAGTATTCTTCCTTTTAGAGATTTCATTATACAGCTTAAAAGCGCGTATATCTCCTGCGCTCTGAAAGACCGCGTTGGTTACAACTATAAACTGTTCATCCTTATGGTTAATAAAATCCATTACCCTTTGCCCCGGGTTAATATGTATAAAACCGGTTACGACGGATTTATCGATACATACAATGCTAGCCTTACGCTTTTCCTTTTCTACCCTCATTTACCTACCCCCTTTTTTCTCCTAACCCAATTCATCAACCCATCTTCTCTGACTAACTCCTGCAGAAAATCTGGGAATTTCTGAGTATGATAAACGTAATTCTGGGTAATATTTTTTATTTCTCCGCTGGCTAAATCTATCTCAACAATATCGCCATCTTTAATTTTATCTGTATCTTGGGATTCTAAGAATGGCAAGCCTATATTTATAGCATTTCTAAAGAATATAGCGGCAAAGCTTTTGGCCAAAACCGCAGCTACTCCGCAACCTTTTATTGCCATAGGCGCATGCTCACGCGAAGAGCCGCATCCGAAGTTATTACCAGCAACAATAATATCTCCAGAGCTAACTTTCTTTGTAAAATCCGGGGCTATTGCCTCCATACAGTGGCTGCCGAGTTCTTTAGAATCAGTAGAAACAAGGTATTTAGCAGAGATAATATCGTCTGTGTTTATATCATCTCCGAATTTATGGGCCTTACCTTTTATAATCATGACTACCCTTTTGGTTATATATTAAATAGTATCAGGATGC
>Ga0172375_10013306_pt1 | contig 10215 bp, 12 predicted proteins | sample LakKiv1m_FD_114537 | JGI IMG/M metagenome (GOLD analysis project Ga0172375, IMG submission 114537) | Freshwater microbial communities from Kabuno Bay, South-Kivu, Congo - kab_092012_11.1m | ecosystem: Environmental > Aquatic > Freshwater > Lake | place: Democratic Republic of the Congo...
ATATTCCTGATGGTGATGAAGGGTTCTTCTGTAGTAAAGGAGATGGCGGATTTAGTAATAGTCAGGGAGTGTATAAAAAGTCCTGGATTATGGGAACATATAAGCCCACGGGTGAGATGGCTGCTTCCGGAAATACTAAATTTGTAGATACCTGTTCAGGGAATAACTTGAATTATTATTATTGTCTTGATGCTCAGTATTTTGATGTTAAGACCATTAACTGTTTAGAGAAAGGATCAATCTGTAATTCTACTTATGGATTCTGTCAAGGATGTACTCCACAATGTTTTGATCCAGTAACCAGTATTGGTTATCAATGTGGAGATAATGGTTGTGGTGGCAGTTGTGGAACGTGTTCTGCAGGGACAACATGTAACGCCAGCTGGCAGTGCAGTACTCCTCGTTTATGTAATGATTTAGACCAGACTTATTCTCCCAACAAAGAAGAAAGTCCCGTTCTTAACGAGAACTCCTTTAGGATTAACTCTTCCGTGATCATATCTACTTTGGGAACAGTCAGTTACAGTGATCTGTGTGGAGGCGATCTTTTCGATGATGGTGGAAGATCTAAGGTCCAGGAATATTACTGTCAGAATTCTACAACTTATGGGCATATAGAACAAGACTGTCCTTTCGGAACACATTGTTTTGATGGTGCATGTACCGCTTCGCTTAATGCAGACGAAGATGGGGATGGAGTGTTAGATAATGCGGATAGGTGTCCATCAGTGGGTAAAACCGGAAAAGTTTATCTCGTCGGAGCGAATGTGGGCTGCTGGTACGGAGATCAGGATGGTAATGGTTGCCTTGTGTCAAAAGAGTTCCTTTCCTTACAATACTATTATTTAAATCAAGATAATCCCAAAACAGTTGCATGTACTAATTCACAAAATACCCGCTGTTTGACTTCGGTAGGTTTCCTATCTTTACAATATTATTATTTAAATCAGGATAATCCCAAAACAGTTGTATGTAAATAATGAGGTACATAAATATGAAAAAGACACTTACTTCCATCATTTGTTTGATGTTGATATTTGTAGCTTCAGTAGTTGCATTAGATGCTCATCGAACAATTAGTGGAAACACAATTACAATAGAGGTAAATAACTTAACTTCTAATTCTAATGAAGTTCAGGAGATATTTACGGGTACTGCAAAGGTGGAAGTAGAATCATATGAGGGGTTAGTAACTTGCGGTGTGAGTAATAATAATCAGAAATTGATCTGTTCCTATCCTTCACAAAAGAAAGGATCGTTTACTTATCGAGTTACAGGAACAGGAACAGTCTTAGGACAACTTTCTTCTTATGTTCCTTCTACAGATAGTTTGAATACTGTTATGATTTCCGGAGATAGCACTATCACTACTTGTACTTCTGCTGACGCCACTTGTGCTGCTCCCGGAGTTAGTTGTGTGAACGGACAACCTACTGTTATTGACACAATAGTTTGTGATGCGAGTAAAACCTGTGTTGCAGGTAATTGTGTAACCACTGACTTAACCCTTACTGCTTCTGATCAAGAAAACTATGACTTGTTAACCTCTATCAACAATAAATTAAAAGACTTAAAGTTAAAATATACCGAGCCGACACCAACCATGTTGCAAAAACTTTCCGCTATAGTGGCCGGAATAAGAGATTATTATACTAAATGAACAGAAATAAGAAAGCAGAAGTGAACAAAGTATTCGTTGTCTTTATAATCGGTGCTATCGCTATCTTAGCTTTAGCTGCTTTATTATGGTTTGGTCCCACCTCCGCTGGAAAGGCTATTTATGCCGGAGGAGCTGGAACAGTAGGAATATTTGCTCCTGGGACAGTTTCCTTAAATACTCCTTTTGAGATGATCGTGGGAGCAAATATTGGAGATGATAATACTGTAGCTATAAGGTTTATTTTACCTTTACCGAATGGGATTAGTTGTGAAGGAGTGACAGTAACCAGTTTGTTATGGGACGATCCCAGTTTGTTCCTTCTTAATCAATCAGAATGTAAGAATAACCAGATCACTTTTGCTTATGCTACTGCTGCATATAACCAAACTAAGAACCAATCTATTGATATTGCTAAAATATCTTTTCTCGGGATAAAAGTTATGGGAGAATATTCTTTCCATTTTTCTTCTTTTGAGATCGTTAACTTTAGTGATGCGTATAATAATCTGGCCTTAAACCCTTCTGGAATAATTGTTAGCGTAAAGGGTGTATGTTCTAACGGAGCGACAAATTATCCTTATTGTACATTATGTCCAGAAAACTGGCGCATGGATTCACAGAACCATTGCTTTAAGGCTTTTACCGGTAGTGGTGAAGTCACTCTTACTTTGAAAGAAAAAGGTACACTTCAAGAAGTTAAAGCGGGAACCTTAAGTAGTAGTAAAGAATACGAGTTATCTATCGGTATTACTCCTCAAGTTAAACTCTCTAAAGATCATCTAGTCTTGACCACTATCGGTTATAACGGCACACAAGAAGTACAATATTGGAACCGTATGCCGGCACTTTATGCTAATCGTACCGAATGGGTCACTTTAGATCATAAGGTGTTGACTAAGAATAGTCCTTTAACCATTAAAGTAATGGTGTGGAAAGATTTCCTTTCTTCCACCTTACCTTGGGAAAGTTTGATGGATTATACTGAGATAAATTATGAGATTAAATAATCTTTAGAAACTCAGTTGGGGGGATTATTCTAATTCCTTTGAATTCTTTTAGTTTAAGTAAGTGTTTATCTTGGCTTATAATAAATTCTGCTTCTCCCTCAACTGCACAATCTAGGATCTTGTCATCATCAGGATCATCTTTAATCTCATGAAAATTGAGTTGAGGTTCTACTATTGTTGAAATGGAGGCTATCTTTTCAACCGTTCTCTTCATTTCAAGATTTTTGTCTTTAATTTTGTCTTGGATCTCTTTATATCCTAAAACACTTATGAATTCCTCAAGAATCGATTGAGAAATAATCAATTCTAACTCCTTATGTTCAACTTTTTCAATAATTTTGTTAGAATCTCCTTCCCAGAATGTTGCGGAGATTAGTACATTAGTATCTACAACTATCTTCATCCTTTAGTTTTCCTAAATCGAGTAACTATTTCTGCAACGTCGGCTTCTTTCATTCCTAATTTCTTAGCTTCTTCTTTTAGAGGTTTAGTTATCTCTGCAAAAGTTTGTGGAGTTATTTTTTTAACTAATAACGAATCGTCTTGCAGAACAAATAATACTCTGTTTCCTTCTTTTAATCCCATACCTTCTCTAATATCATTAGGTATACATATCTGTCCTCTTGAGCTGATGGTTCCCATTTCAATTATTTCTAACATGATTTTGCCTCCAATATGTTCTATCTTATCTATAAGACGTATCTTATTTATAAGCTTTTCGACGAATTAACTAGATGAAATCTAGATCCTTAATGAACTATCTCTTAACCACTTTAGAAGCTACTATCTCTGTTTTTCCATTATATTTTTCTATCATCCCAGAAACTTCTACAAAATCTCCTTCTTGTAAGAACAGATCTTCTCCTGAGAAAACTATCGCCGGAGTGGTAACCACTTTATTTCCTTCCACCTCTATAAACAAGGTTCCCTCTTGGGTATTAAGTTTAGTAATAGTTCCGGTCAACTTAATTGGTTCTCCGGGGGTAACAGTTTCCACTGTCTCAATAGCTTTCATATCTAATTCTCCTGCGTAAATAAACAAGAAAAACAACCCTACTAAAATCATAATCAGAGAAACGAGATAAATGGTTTTCTCTTCCATTTTTCAGTATAAATGTGTTTATATTAATAATTCTTACCTAACTTTTATATAATCGAACCAATTATCACTGATTATGTCCAAAGAACGTATCGCTGAATTGAGAGAACATCTGTTTCAACTAGAACGACAGATCCGTCCGTTAGAGTGGGATGCTAGTAGAAACCAGATCAACGAGTTCAAGAAAGTCAGATTAGGACAGTTAAGAGTAGAACACGAGACTTTGAATAAAGAGTTAAGTGCTTTGGAAAGTATCCCTGTTTAAGTTATATTTCTTATAATGGTTGAATAAACTAGAGATATCTTAATTATCCTCTCTGTTTCCTTCTTTGTTATGAAATACACTACCCTGGTTACTTTATTAACTTTAGCAGTAGGCTTCTCTGCTGAAGGAATATTAGAATCAAAGCTAAATGCAAAGGAAAGGCCCCAAAAAGTAGATTGTTCCGGGAAATATGAATCGGCTCAACAAGAATGTGGAAAATTAGATGATCTTGCTCAAGATCGTACTTCTCGTCAGTATGGGGACGAGGTAAGTGCATGCCCCAGAGAGGAAACTCCTTCTCGTTGGAAGTGCCAAGATGAAGCACATAAGAGAATGCAAACTCGAAGAACACTTACTCAGGAGAACTGGTACGCTTGCTTAGATAAGGCTAAAGTTGATTATGATAGATGTATGGGGAAGTAGACCTATTTGGAAAATATCTTAATCACCAAAGGAGTTATCATTTTATTTCTTTTTAATCTTTGAACAAGACTTGCTTTTAATGGTTCTTTAATTCTTTTTGAAAAATAAGTAGCTAGAGGCCTCTCGGCAATATGATGATGACATAACAAAGTCATTCCGTTATTAATATAGATATCCAATTTCTCCGGAAAATATTTTTGTCCTTTCTTGAACATTCCTAAAGCGTATCCAATTGTCTGCCCTTTAAACAAAGGATATTTGACTTCGGTAGAAGATAAACTGATTAGTCTTGTAAACTCAGAACTATCACTTATCTTATCTTCTCGGATAAGGTGATATTCTAACTTAAATCCCTTTTGCATCTCTTTACTTTCTTCCATCCGAATCATCTGGTCAATAAACGCTCTTAATTCGGGCAGGTTTCTTAGAACTACTTCTCTTGCTCGAGAGTAAGAAACTTCTCTCTTTTTTGCAGCGAGAAGAGAGAGCAGAGCTTTTCTAATTGGTGGATATCTTAAGACATCTGCTCTTTCTAGCAGGTTGAAGGCTTGATATAAATGATCACCATTATCTTCTTCTATCACTGCAAAGGCTATACCAATACATTGTCCTCTAGATTCAGCATACATCGGATCTTTTAAGTTATCTGTAGTGTAAATCATCAATTCAGAATATTTCCCACTTAATTTAGAAGGGTTATCTTTAATTAGGGTGTATCCATCGTTATATCCTTTGTTTATCCAAGAAGGAAGAACCGCTTCAAAATCATTAAATGCATCTACTGATAACATCTTTATCTCGCTTGTTTAACCAGTATCTTGTAAGCGCCAGTTAACTCTTTCCAGTCATTGTTGATCTGTCCCGGAACTTTGAACAAAGAGTGGGGAATGAGAATTGATCCTTCTCCATATTCACAACTTTCTAACATTTTTGTGATTGATGGTTTCTTAAGTGAGAATCCTAAACATATAAATTTATGATGAGCATCACCCATTTCTGAGTATCCATAACTCTCATCTTCTTCTACAGAATCCTTGAAGGGATGAGCAAAAGCAATGAGGGAATTATCAACATAATAAACTCCTTCTTCTTGCGGTTCTGCGTATCTGATGGTGTGATTGCCTAAGGTGGGAATCTTTCTACCGCTGGCTCGCATAAAAATCTTAACTTTACTTCCAACGACCTTCCAACCAAATTTCCATCCATAATGAATTATTGCCGGAAGCAGAATATAAAGACGGTATACTTTGGAAGGATGATTGAAGATCATCTCTTTGGTCCTTTGACTACTTAATTTCCTACCGCTGTCCAATACTTTGAACAATAAACTGGGAAAAGGATTGTAGACCTTACCTGCTTTGCAGAGAGTATTTGCTTCCTCAAATAGTTTATCAAACTCTTTCCACTTCTTTTCTCGGTAGAATATTAAATAAGAAATCTGTACTGCTTTCACCGGATTAAGATCGCCGTCTTTAATCGCTTCGTTTAGCTTCCCCGCTTCCATTAAAGAGGATAATATTGGATAATATTGCAAAGCTTGTTTAATTCTCTCTTTCCCGAAAAGACCTGTTTCTTCTATGAATTCTGGATCACTTTCTTGATAGATAGAATCTACCATGGTTTTAAGGGCAGCTTCCATCTCTTTCAGTAATCCTTGCATTCCCACAATAATCTTTTCTGCTTCTGAAATTAATCTCTCTATTACTTTATCTAATTCTTCTAAAGTTTTCTGATGTTTAAGAATAATCTCCTCTTCCTTTTCAGCAGAAATATTTTCTATCTTTTCTAGGGTGTACATAAACTTGTATATATCTTCCCATAATTCTCCTCTTAAAGAAAGTTCTTCAGTTAATTGGCCGTGAAAAACCAAGAATTTTTGTAACATTTCGTATATTCTACGATGGATCTTTCTATTCTCGAGGTGATCATTAAGTTCCGAATATTTAAAATTTTGATGTGGGTAAGACAATAGTCTCTCGACTCGTTTGATGATCTCATTCTCTCTTCTATAATCTCTTCTTTCTCCTCTAGTGATCCATTTGAGAAGTGATTTTAACTTTCTAAAATTTACTCTGGCTTTATCTGTTCCTTTTATCTTAGAAATCTCTTGTTTCAATTCTTCCAGAGAACTATGCTCAGCTCCTAAAAAATTCAGGTGAGATTTGGTGAGTTCTCTAACCTCTTTGTTTGCAGAAAGGAGTTGTTTAGCATCTTGTCCTATCCGTACCAGACGCATCTCCACATCCATCGATAAGTTCTTGCCCATTTTGTTCTAAGTTAAGTATTTCTTAAGTATTTATATGGTTTTCTAACCTCTACCAGAGAGGATTTCTGTCCAAACCTTTATAAATTAAGTTCCGATTTAAGTATAAACATAATGCTGAGATGCCCTATTTGGGAAGAACTGCTAGGTTCGAGGTCTCGGGAGAGATAAACATGGTAGAATTTAAGTTAGTTATCGGATGTAAAGACGGAAAGTGTTATCAGAAAGAAGTTAAAGGTAATGACGCTGAAGCTTTACATAACCTAACCATTGGAGATAAAATTTCTGGTGACAAATTAGGTTTTCCAGGGTATGAATTCGAGATTACTGGTGGCAGTGATAAGTGCGGATTTCCAATGAGAAAAGGGATCCAATTTGCTAGAAAGAAAATCATGACTGGGAAAGGAGTAGGATTCTCTGGACTAAACCGAAATGGTGGAAAACAGCCAGGATTGGTTAAGAGAAGAACTGTGTGTGGAGAAATGATCACTAAGATCATTGTTCAGGTTAACTTGAAAGTTCTTAAAGAAGGAGCTCAGAAGTTAGGCGGAGAAGAAGCTCCTGCTGAAAAGAAAGCTGAATAATTAATTTAAATTTATATTTTTACCTTTCTCTTTAATATTGGTAGCACAGTTTATTGCTCCACCCTTCTTAGTAGAACTAGTGAAGGGAACAGCAATCACTTCAATTCCCCTGTCTCTAAGCATTCTTACAAAATGTGGTGTTTCTTTATTTGCGAAAACTCTTTCTGCACCTTTTCCATCAGGAAGGGGCAGACAATTAAGGGGATAATCTGCTTGTAAAGTGCCGCAGGACTCTGGGTCATAAAATTGTAAATCTAATTCCTCTTCTTCCGCTATTTTCTCAAAGATTTTGCGATATCCAGAAATCCCGGAATAAAAGCTCTTATCTACCACTAATAACTTATCTAAGGGTAACAATAAATTGGAAAGGTCTATGTGGCCATGCTGGGTAACATCTTCATGATAAGGGTGAGATGCTTCTGGAATGAAATGAACTCTAGAACGGGGGAAAATTGTTTTCATAATCTCTCGTGCATCTTTCTCAGAAATTCTCTCTTTTCTGAGTAAAGCATCAGAAACTAATAGATAATCTAATCCTTGTCTATATAATCCTCCTTCTCCGAAATGGCCCCACTCTTTCCTGCTAACATATTGTCCTTGGTGAAAAACATAACTATCCCTAGGCCAGCATTCGTTGATTGTTTCAACACTATATCCATAAGTAGCGAGGGCTTCTGCTAAGACTTTTCGTTCCCTAATCCAAGGACTGTCATGATCATACATACCTACCAGTACAGTCAAATTATGTGGCATATTTATTTTGGACAAGGGGTTATTTATTAACTTTGCGGTGGTAAATTACACTATCGCTTGGAGACAACAACCTTTATTAACCTCTTTTGTTTACTTAATATAAATGGATGTTCAAGCAACCTTAAAAAACATGAATGAAAGTATCAACGACTTCTTTACTTTTATTGCTGGAAAACTTAAAGATTTCAAGAACCTCTCGTTAGGAGAGCAGATTGCCTTTCCTTGTGTTGGCTTGGGTCTATTGCTGATAGTTGTCTCTCTATTTATGTTTATTCTGATGTAATTCTCTTGACCATATATGGTCCTTCTAACTTATATCCTAATTTGTGATAATATTCTCTTACCCCCACTCCAGAAATAATTACCATCTTTTTCTTGCCTTTAGCCAAAGCTATTTTTTCTGCTTCTTGCATCAATCGTTTTCCCCAACCCCGGTGCTGTACACTTCCTTCTTCCCCAATACCTGTAGCTGTACCATAAACGTGCAGTTCTCGGATCAAAGCACTTTCTGAAGGAATTTCCTTACGTAAAGAAGTGGAAGGAAAACGTAACCTTACAAATCCGATCAGTAGATCATTCTTTTCATCTTCAGCAGAGATAAAGTATTCTGTACCTTGTGAAGCGGCATATTCAGAAACTTTAATTCGCACTTTCTTCCAATCGATCAGATTCTTTTTTGGTTCACGGCAACGGATACATCTACATCTCGTAGGATATTTCTGGTGCAAATACTGTCTCAAATTAGTCATTTCTACGCCCGCGACTAATTGTTTAGTGGGGATATCTCTTTGAATGCGCATAATTCGACAATATTCCGGCACGAAAGGTTTGAAATCAGAAATGAGTTTTGCAGCATCATCAGCATTTAGCGGCTGGAACTTTCCTTTTTTGTACTCTTGATATAATTTAGTTCCTTTAGCGACCATGCACGGATAAATCTTTAGCATGTCCGGACGATAATTTGAATCAGAGAACAATTGTTTCATTCCTTCCAGATCTTTTTTTCGGTCCACTCCTGGCAGTCCGGGCATGTAATGGCCAGCAACTTTAAATCCTAAATCTCTAAGGATACGGAGCGATTCCTGAGTCTGTACCGCGCTGTGCCCTCTTTGGATTTTCTTTAATGTTTCTTCGTACACGCTTTGAATTCCCAACTCTACTCGGGTGCATCCTAAACGCAGTAGTTCATTTCCTTCTTTTAGCAGCCCGTAGTCCGGTCTGGTTTCAATGCATAGGGCAACACATCTTATTTTAGTAGATTCATTTTTCTTTTGTTCTGACTTTAATACACATCTCCCTTTTTCTCGCAACAATTTCTGTTGCACTCGAACTATTCTTTCTTCATTCTCTCTCTCCGAGGGCAGTTCAAAGAAAGTTTTAAACTTTAGATAGTCGAACTCTCCGTTATGATAGAATAGTTTAGAAAAATCGTTCATGGCTTTAAAAGAGTACTTGACGAACTCTTCTTGATACTCTTGAGGAAAACTAGGAAAAGTTCCTCCCATTACGATCAGTTCAACTTTTTCACAGTTGTGGCCGAGCAGGACGTACTGTTCTAGACGGTTCATTACCTGTAAATAAGGATCATAATGGTTACGCATGCCTCGCATGGTAGCCGGTTCTTTACCGGTGTAAGATTGAGGCACATCGCCAAAAGCACTTTTCACTCCGCCTGGGCACATAATGCATTTACCGTGGGGGCAGGGAAAAGGTTTAGTCATAATGGCGACAGGAGCTACTCCTGAACTGCTGCGGATAGGTTTACTGAGCAAGACTTTCTTCAGTTTTGGGAAATCTTTAGGGTTACAATTGAGAAGGATTTGGATGTTAGTAGGGACTTCTTTTAGTCTGTATTTGTCCGCTAAAGTAAGTTTGAGTTTAGATAACTCTTTTGAGGAAAGCTTTTTCTTTGTAAATAAAGTATGGGATCCTTTATTTACAATTGAAAAATGATTTTTCATTTTTCTTGTTTTCAGTTGGGTGGTGATTTCAGAGTAAAAGTCGATCATGGTTTCTGGAGTAATACTGGTGAATAAAAGATTTTCCTTTTTAACTTCAAACTTACTGGTTCTGTAGAAAATGTCCCGCTCGGACCCGCTTTCAGAATAACTAAAGCGCAGATGAAGTCGAGGGCTTCATCTTGCGTTCGCGACATTTTCTA
>Ga0172375_10013307_pt1 | contig 10214 bp, 2 predicted proteins | sample LakKiv1m_FD_114537 | JGI IMG/M metagenome (GOLD analysis project Ga0172375, IMG submission 114537) | Freshwater microbial communities from Kabuno Bay, South-Kivu, Congo - kab_092012_11.1m | ecosystem: Environmental > Aquatic > Freshwater > Lake | place: Democratic Republic of the Congo...
AGCGTGGCATAGCCGATCCCGATATTGGTCGCGCCTGATGCATTGTTAACAACCGGCGGGCCCCTTGTCAGGAAATTCGTGCTCGGGCTGGCCCAGAAATTCGTAAAAGCGTTCGTCGCCTGGAAAGTATAATAGTAAGTCGTATTGCTCAGTAGACCGGTAACATGGTTTGTAAGCACTATTGTCTGGTTCGTGTACCAGCCGACAGCATTTGTGTATTGCCACCTCCCGGCGACATTGTTCGTGCCGTCCTCAGTGCCCCAGTATGCCCAGACCTGGTAAACCGCGCCCGTAGCATACAACGTCGCCACAAGATCCGCGGCATTGTTGACAACGTTCGTGGCGTAGTTGTTCCTAATGCCCGAGGGAGCTTGGACCGTTCCCGGCGTGTTGAAGAATGAATTAGACGCCATGCTCATGTATTCAGCCCAAACCCAGTTAGCGGATCGGTCTACGCTGGAAATCCGCACCTCGTCCGCCACTCCGTCAACCCCCACCGCCGCACCGCCCCCAAATAATCTAAACCCACCCCATCCCTCGGTAGGCGCTTGTTGCGTTCTTGGACCAGCAAGTATTGTCCCATTCCTGAATAAATTTGCGCTCAATGATGCATCACAGGTGAAGGTCCAGTAATTCCATGAACCTGTATTCAGCACATTGTTGCCAGTCTGGGTTGGCGTGAACCTGTTAGCATCGTTAGCCGTTATACCTGCGTATATCCCGCCGTTTACTGTAGTGTGGAAGTTATAAGCATTCCAATCGTTTACCGCCGCAATCGTTTGATTATAGTTAGCGCGAGAATTCGGCTTTAACCAGAACGACACGGAAAACCTGTTTACTGTCCATGTCGGACCGCTAAACGTCAGGCTCTGGTTTTGGTTGAATCCCTGTCCAGAGCCCACATACCCGGTAGCGTTAGTGTTGCCTGCCGATGTTGCGCTATAGCGATTAGTAGAGGAATCCTGCGCATTTGTCTGAGTCATATGCCACACGCCCACATACCCTTCAGACCATGTCGCTCCATTCGTTGTATATGCCGGCTGGCTGATCAGCGAAGAATCGCCCCACTTCGCCCAGATATAACAGTTACTGTAGAACTGCGGCACCTGCACCCAGACATATGAACTGGAGCCGGTGGACCAGCTTTCAATTTCATAATTGAGATTCGTGGTCTCAACATCGTTCCAGAACCGCAGGTCATATCCGTTGGTTGTCAGGAATGTTCCGAAATTGAAGGTGGAGCCGGCCATATTGTTGCTGAGCACCACCAGCGCCGGGAAGTTGGTAAGCGTTTCAGCCTTGTCGTAGCCGGGGAAAGAGATCTTCATCTTGTATCCTGATCCGCCCGGCACCAGCGTCGTGAAGCTCGCTGCCGACGGCGCCCACCCCTCACCGTATTCATTCGTCACGTAACAGCGATAATAATAAGTCGGGCCGTACAACAGGCCGCTGATGGCGTTGGTGAACGCGCCCTGGTTCCTGATGCCAAGCGATTCCACATGTTCCCAGTCACCCGTGGCGGTTGTGCCCTTATCGCTCGTTCCCCAGCAGATGTAGACTGCCGCGGTGCCGCCAAGGGTGAGATTGCCCTGCAGAGTGGCATAACCGATTCCGATGTTTGTCGCGCCGCCGGCATTATTAACATACGGACGGCCTCTATTGACGGTAAGAACTCCTGATCCCGCGAAGAAATTGTCATTAGTCCACATGCAGCCGCTGCCCGTGGCGCCCCAGGTACCGCTCTCCTGTTTGACAGAATCAAAATAGAGGAAGTCCACAATCTCGTTCACGCCATTAGTCAGGTAAAGCACGCCGTAGCCGGACACGTTGGTATTCAGATTCACCGTACCTGTGTCGCTAATCACGCTCTTCGTGGTTTCGACAATCCCGGTTGACCCTGCGTTGATAGTGAGATTCGTCATCGCATTCGAGCTTCCCGCCGCAAAGTCCAGGATCCCGCCGTTCACCGTAATTGAGCCGGTAAAGGTGTTGGTCCCGGAAAGAATCAGCATCCCCGAATTGGTTTTGACCAGCTCGCCGGCACCGCTGATGATGCCGCTCAATGTCTGGTTCGCACTGCTGTTGAACCTTAACGTGGCACCGCCGGCAATGGAAATATTGGTGGCATAGGTTCCGCCGCCAAGCTGACCTGAGCCGTTGATCTCAAGCGTTCCGCCGCTGACTGTCGTCGCACCCCTGTACGTGTTCGTGCCGGACAGGACCTGCACCGAGGCACCGGCCTTGACGAGGCTGACTGCATTAGTGACGCTGGTATCGCTGATTACCCCGCTGAAAGTAGTCGTGCCGCTGTCGGAGCTAATACTGATTACTGATGGCCTGGTTACATAACTATTGGTAATAACGCCACCACCACCGCCTGAGTCAGCCAGCGAGGCAATTGTCTGGATTGAACCGTTCAGGTCAAGTATTGCACCGCTAGCAATCGAGACTGCCGTATTGGTCGGCAGGATGCTGTTGGTCGAACCGACCTCTACCGTGAGCACGCTGGCGTCGCCCGGATCAGCAAATTGCGTCCAGGTCGAACTGCCGGGCGGCTGAAATGCGATACCAAAGCTGCCATAATTGCCACCATACGGACCCACTCCGCCTCCCCCCTGGCCGAAACGCAGATCGATGGTGTGCCAGCCTACGGACAGGTTGGTTGTCGCTGTTACGGCCGCGTTCCAAGTGTTGTTGTTAAGGATTGTGGCACCGTCAATCTTGAGGAAGCCAGTATCGTCAAAAGCCTTACCGAATGTATAGGTTCCAGCCGTGGCAGCATAGAAATAACCACTATAACCCCAGGTGGTAGTGTCTTCCCAATTTGGGTAGACGTTATTGCCTTGTTGACCGGTCGCCGTGCCCCATCGGGCGGAGAGCTGAATGCTCGTATTCGGAATTGGATTGGCAAAGTCTGACTGAGAACTGGTGGAAACAATGCCTTCCCAGAGCCCGGCGGCACCAACACCCTGCAATTTCAGCGTACCGCCGCTGATGACCGTGGCGCCGCTGTAGGTGTTGTTGGAGCTGCTCATCACCAGTGTGCCGGATCCGGACTTTGTCAAGCTCCCAGTTCCTGATATCGCACCGGAGATCCTCAGCGCATTCGCCGAGGCGTTACTGACAACCAGATTGCCGCTGAGCACCAGCGGAGCGCTGATCGTATCGCCAGCACTGGTACTTGATTGATTGATTTCTCCATCCGAACCGTTGTTGTTAAGAGTAAGCGTCGCCCCGCCGCTGGCGGCAAGAGTGTACCAGTGGGTGTTGTTGGAATCGCCGATGTTCAGAATGCCGACTGTGCGGGAAGTCGCGTCAATTGTTACCGTGCGGGCAGCGGTGATATTATATGTCACATTGACGGTCGATCCTGCTCCGTCCGGAACAATCACCGGACTCCAGTTGGCGGCAGCACTCCAATTCCCGGATGCATCCACATTCCACCCGAAGCCACCCGGCACAGAGAACGTCACATCAATGTACTTATTGCCTGCGTCAATCGAGAATACCACATTAATGCCGGCGGCGCCGCTGACAGTCCAGCCGGTGAACCCTGCGGAATTGTCCGTTAGAGTGCCCGTGTACTTGATAAGATGATACTTCCCAGGGCCAAAACTCGCACTATTTGTCACCGTCAGCGTCAGATTCTGGCTTATCGTGAGATCGTTCGTAACGCTGATATAGTCGTTATTTCCAGCTCCCCAGGCCTGATCGGGATCGTTCAGGTTATAATCAAGAAACACTGTGTCACTCAGTGTCAGCGCTCCGGTAGTGGTCAGCGTCCCCGCCCCTGAATTGCCGGGGGCAATGCGGCCTGCCACTCCGCCGCCAGCTGAATTGACCGTCACCGTTCCGGTAATTGTACCTGTTCCGGCCAGTGTCGGCATACCGCTTGCGCCCGCACCACCAACATAAAAGGCGCTGGTACCAGTGTTTGTTCCATTGATCATTAATATGCCGCCGTTGACCGTCGTATCGCCGGTGTAGGTGTTCCCCCCTGAAAGCGACATCCTGCCGGCGCCTGCCTTAATAAGACCAACGCCTGTCCCGGAAATGGATGCATCAATAAGCAAGTCCTGATTAGCGCCTGTTCCCTGGCCAATGGTAAAAGTCCGCGTAGCTGAACCAAGATCAACATTCCCGCTGATCTGGGCCTTTCCTGTGGTCGCCGCGGTAAATGTCACAGTTCCTCCGAGTGTCAGCGTGCCAGTGCCTGAATTTACCACGCTTGTGAACCCGGCCACAGGCGTGATGCCCAGTGTGCCAATCGTCAGGTTGCCGCCGCCTGCTGTATTGATTATAGGCGTTGGATTGCTGCCCGTAGCCCCTGTTGAAACAATCGCTACGGCTCCGATAGTATCCGTCTTGCCGTTGAAATCGAAAATACCGCGCCCGTTGATCGTCACAGTCCCGGTCCCCATCATGTCACTACTGTCACCGGTGTATTGCACCGTCGCTGCGTTATTGTTCGCACTGCCGATCGTCAACCCGCCGTTAGCAATGGCGTTGACCGAGCCCGTCTTGGCAAGCAGCAAAGTTCCACCGCCACCCGCAATCGTTGTCAGACCACTATATGTATTGGCGCTGGCTCCGGATACCGTCTGCGTACCGGTTCCGGTCTTGGTCAGGGCAAGCGTGCTTAAGGGGTTGGCGATAGTGCCGGAAAAGTCGCCAGAGCCATTACCGGCTCCCACTGTCAGCGGCTGGGGGTTAGCGTTGTATCCCTTAGTAATCGAGCCGGCACCTGTCAGCGCACCAACAGTGACCGCGTTTCCATCCCACACATCGAATGTTCCATCGACATTCAGCTGGGCCAGGTTGGCAGTCCAGGTGAAGTCCGCCCAGCCGCCGTTCATCAGAGTGGCGCCGGATTGTATGTCAATTAGAGAGCCTGCACCCAATGACATGGCAGCGTCCATGCCATTAGCAGTGCTGCTAAACAGTCCTCCGGTAATCCGCAGTGTTCCGCCGCCAGAAATCGTTGTCGTACCAGTAGCGATGTCGGTCGCTCCGTCGAGGTTCAGAACCGCCCCCGACGCGATCGACCACGTGCGCGGGGTCGTGCTGAATGCGCTGCCCTGGGTTTTCAGCGTACCAGCTGAAATCGTTACCGTCTTGGCAGCACTCCCGAACGTGTTGGCGCCAGACATCAGCAATTCGCCGTCTCCGGTCTTGGCAAGATTGAAAGCACCGGAAACGATGCCGTCGATTGTCAGCGTCCCGGCATCCACCTGGATCGTTGCCGTATCAGCCGTCAAAGCAACCGTACGGGCTGTACCCAGACTGTAAGTATTAGCCGTTGAATTCAGAGTTCCGCCCAGGCTTATTGTATTGCCGGAAGCACCACTGCCGATGTTGTTCGCCGCGCTGATCTTCAACGTACCAAGCGTGATAGTCGTCACGCCGGCATAGGTATTGGCAGAGGACAGTGCAAGGACAGTACTGCCGTTGTTCAGCGTGACTCCGGCATTGGCCCCGCCCGCAATAACGCCGCCGAAAGTGGTGCTCGGCCCAGTGTAGTTCAGGATACCGCCGGCAACTGAGCTGGTGATGACTTGGCTGACGGCCGTACTGCCGGCTGCATTCGTCAGCAAGCCGCTGATCGTCCGCGACCCGCCGTTGAGGTCAAGTGTTCCGGCGGTGGCATCACCTGCCACACCCAGTGTCACCGTGCCGGCGCCGGCGGCGGTCGTCGCACCCAGCTTAACAGTGCCGTCCTGAATTGTCAGGCCGCCGGTGAAGGTGTTTGCAGTCGACAGCGTCACATTACTGCTGCCCGACTTCGTGAGCCCGGCGGTGCCGGTGATTCCGCCGGTCCCTGAAATTGTGATGTTCTGCGCGGAATTGTTGACAACGACAGAGGCGGGTTTGACAATCGTGTCGAGCGTAACCGCGGCGTCAGCTGTCAGCGAGTTGTCGGTAAATTGAACCTGGTTGCCGATTAATGCAGATTCCAGGTATTTGATTCCCGTGTCGTTGTTGCTGTTTTTCCAGGCGGCCGTATTGTTGATATCCCACGTTCCGGTGTTGCCGTTATCCCACGTCAAAGGTTCATAAGAAGCGCCGGTTATAGTCACTGACAATGTCTTGTTTCCAGTGCCGCCCCACGAGGCAGTGCCTGCCAGCGTTCCGCCTGCCCCGGTAATGGTGACAGCCGGAACACCCGATGGCGCTGTGCCGCCAACCTCAATCAGCGGATACGTGCCGGCCGTCAACATGGCCGCATCAATTGTGATCCCCGGGGTGTCTGTAAAAGTCAGGTCGCCTGTGACCTTCAGCGGAGCCACCGTGATGCTTGGCGAGACACTATATCCGAACGACAGCGTCGCATTAGTGCCGGCGATTGTCTTGGAAGCACAGGTCCATTGCTTTGTGTTGTCGTTGATGGCGACTCCGAGCGTGCAGCCTGCGGTGTCATTCACCGTCACCGCACTGTTGATACAACCGCCACCAACAATACCAATCAGCGTTCCACCGCTGATCGTCGTCGCGCCGGTGTAGGTGTTGGTCCCGGCAAGCGTCAATGTGCCGGCGCCGGTTTTGGTGAGTCCAAGCGTCTTGCCGGCACCGCCATCTGTAATCAGCCCGCCGAATGTGCTCGTGGTGTCGTTCGAACCGACGGTGAGCACGGAAGCGCCAGTACCGCTGTTGGTGATCATGGCGCCAGCAGCGGCGCCTCCTACGGTGAGGCCGTTTATCGTGTCGCTGTATCCATTAAGATCCAACACTGTAAGATGGTTGGCATCGGCTCCGTTAAAGACGACGTTCCCCGCGCTGGCTCCGTGAGGGATCACATTGGAAGCCCCCAGCCTTAATGTCGTCTTGCAGCCGGTCCGGGACGGCGTCGAATAATCATGGTTATCAATCTGCGTCGCGCCGGTGTAGTCATTCGCGGTATTCGACAGAATATAGACCTGGGCTGCATTGTTGGCGTTGTTCAAGCCGTAGAAACTCATGGCGAACCCGCCGGTGATCTTGCCGCTGATGGTGTTCGTCCATGTCCCGTAGCTGCCTATCCTGGAATTCCCGGAAAGCGTGATGGTCCCCGAGAACGTGTTGCTCCCGTCTGAGCGGATCGCGCCATCAATGCTTGTGGCGTCTCCGGGTTCCACATAGCCTGTGGTGCTGATGTTGAAATTATTGGCAATATTTTGTCCGGTGCCGGATACGAAAAGCTGGCCTGTTCCGGATTGCGTAACGACGCTGGAAGAGGCAATTCTAGTCGCTGTTGCGACAATTATTCGTCCATTGGTGATGATGGTGTTGCCGGTGTAGGTACTGTTGCCTGAGAGTGTCAAGTCACCGGCGCCAAGCTTCGTTAGGCCTCCGCCGGTCGAGCCGGCATCCTCCAGAAGCGCCTGGCTGATGGTTATATTGAAGGCACCGGTGTCGAAAGTTACTCCTCCGGCTTTAATCTTGGCGCTGGTCAGACTGCCCATATAGGTTCCGCTGCTGGCGGTCGGCCTCAGGGTTCCCCCGTCAAAGTTGATATACGCCGTCGAACTCGTTCCGCGCGTTGTCGGGAATGCCGGCAGGGTCACATCAGCCGTACCGCTGATAGAGATCGTGGAAGTGACGCTATTGCCTGCCGACAAACCGCTGAAAGTGGTGACCGAGAACGTGCCGGCCGAGATCGCCAGAGTGGCGGTTGAGTTTGTACCACCGGTCGCTCCATTTCCTCCCACCCATAAGGTCGCGTGGCTCGCGGTTCCGCCCGATTGCGTGTAACTTGAGGTAAAGAAACCGGTCGCGGAATCGGGGCGGACGATCATCAATGTGTTGGAGTTGTTGATTGTGCCTCCAGTCATATTGAAAGCCGCGACGTTCGGACTGCCAACAGAACCGCCGTTCACACCGACCATGATGCCGCGACTGGCAACCGCACCCCCGATATTCAGAACGCCGCTGTCGCTGAGGTTGTAAGTACCTTGCCCCGCGGATCCTCTCCCGATAAGAAGTTCAAGATTGTTTGCCCCGGCGAACGACACCGTTCCCGTTGAATGGTTCACTGTGCCGGGAGCAGTCGCATAGCCAACATCCAGTTGATTGTTGCCCGCAAAAGGCAGATTACCTTGAATATTGAGTGTTGCACTGCCGCTGACGCCGACAAATACGGCACCACCTGCCACCGTACGGTTGCCTGTCAGCGTCAGCGTACCAACACTGTTCGTCGTCGAACCGGTGTAGTAGTTGACCCCGGAAAGGGTCAGGGTGCCGGCGCCGACCTTAACGAGTTGCGACCCTGCAGTGCTGTTAGTAATGCTGCCGCCCACAACAATATCGCCGGACGCTGTGTTAAACATGGCCCCGATCGCATAATCTTTGCGCAGGATCAAACCCACGTTAATGGTCTGCGTGGCGGTGGAGTAGTTATTAATCAGACAAAAATCATTCGTCAATCCTGCCCCAGTACCATTCGTCCCCAGCATATCGAGATATGCACCCACGCCGGTGCCATCCAGAGTAAAGGCTCCGGCTCCCGCATTGAAATCAAGTTTGCCGGTGTTAAACCCTCCGGAACCGGCTGTGAAATCGTTGGTGGTAATCATCTGGTTTGTGCCATCGAAAATGAGATAGGCGAACTCAGGGGCCGCCCCTTCGGTCAGGGTGACACCACTCCAGTTGGTGCTGTCCGTCCAATTACCGCCGGCGCCTCCTCCATTCCACGTAAATTGCGTTGCCAAAGCGGTCAGGGTCAGACCTAGAAAATAGAAAATAAAGCTGAGCGCAAGCCGGCGGGCTTGCGTGCATAATGCGGCGGTCGACGGCTCGTGCTTCGCAGCGAAGGCATACTTCGCAGAGTAGCAAGCGACCGCCCTGCCCCACAAAGAGGCTGCCAGCCCGCCAGTCTTCCCTCTCATCCCCACTATGTCTCTTCCGCTATTCATCGCTCAAATCAGTCATCAGTAATCAGTATTCAACCCGCTGACTTCAGTATTCTGTATTCTGCCTACTGCCCTCTCTTCTTTTGCCTTCCTGGCTTTTTAGTTCGCATCTCCCTGACTTTCATAAGCTCTTTCGCGTCCCTTCGATGCCGGGGAACATCTATGCGCTGCTTGACCGCAATAAGGCTGTCAATATCAATCCAGTTCGCCGTCACTTTGCCGTATGGTCCGCGATCCCTCTTCTTCCACGCATCAACAAATGCAACGCCTTCTATCGACTGAAGCAGATCAATCCTGTTCGGAGGCAATCCCACCTGAACAACCTGATCGGCTTTCCCGGCATCCAGCATGTGTGGACTGCCGAATTCCGCCAGGGCCATGTTTACCCTATCGATGTTGGCCGGTGTTGACTCCACCCACAAGTCGATGTCCTTCGTGAAACGCGGTTTGGCATGAAATATAAAAGCCAGACCGCCCACTATAAGATACCGAACATCATGCTTGTGCATGACGATCAGCATATCCTCAAAATCTTTAACCGTATCCATCATCGTCAGTCATCCCAATCAAATTTCTTATTCCTGCCATGAATCGCCACAAGGTCATTCCTCAGCGCTACCAGCGCCGACAATCTTCCCTCAGGACCCTGCTTCTGCCAGAACTCCAGGTCCCACTGCTCGGCATCGGCAAAATTTCTTGCGACATTTCCGACAATCCTCTTTCGCCGCTCAACTGCACGACGCCTCATCGCACTCGCTTCCCTTGCTGTCATTTCAACTTTCATTTCGCAAATCCCGCCCTCAGCCCTTCTTTTTCTCCTCTTCCTCTAACCAGAGCAAACCGTTGTGGAAATTTGTGCCGTCGATCCGCCGCGGCGGATCGACCAACAAATTAACACAACATCTCTTTCTCTCTCATTCGCGTTCATTCGCGCCTGCCCTGCGAAGCTTCCCGGCGTAGCATGGATCCGCGGTCAAATTCTTCTCTATCCTCTCCTTCATTCCCTTCGTTACCTTCTGTTCAAATCTTTTCCACTAACCACGAACCAAGAACCACGAACTCTCATCCCTTCTCCCACCCCTCATTCCGTCTCAAACAACGAATATCCATAACTGCTGGAAACCGTAAAATAATTGGTAGTGCCGACAACACTCAGTATTCCCACAAGACCCGGCGGCATGATCAAATCGGAGGTACCAGGCGGCGTGCCGCTCGTTGAACCCCAGGTCATCAGCGGGTATGGTGTGCCGCTCGTAAAATTGATTCCTGCAGGAATGGTTATAGTGGGCGTGGTAGTGAAAGTAGCCGCGCCCGTTATATTCAACGGCG
>Ga0172375_10013308_pt1 | contig 10214 bp, 6 predicted proteins | sample LakKiv1m_FD_114537 | JGI IMG/M metagenome (GOLD analysis project Ga0172375, IMG submission 114537) | Freshwater microbial communities from Kabuno Bay, South-Kivu, Congo - kab_092012_11.1m | ecosystem: Environmental > Aquatic > Freshwater > Lake | place: Democratic Republic of the Congo...
ATGGACGGTTGTGTGCGCAAATATGCCACGCGAGGTATGTTGTACGCCGCTCTCGCGGGCACCAATCTGTTGCCATTCCTTGGGATAGTCGCGGGCAAAGGTTCGTTCCGGCTTGCCCAGAGCAAAGCCCCATTCATCCTCGGCGGCTTTAGCCTTCAGCCAGTAGCCGTCACGATTGAGCACCATCAATTCGCCATCGTCTTCACGCATAGCATTGCGATCCTCGACCCTTTGCAGGAAGCGCCCGTAACGCAGGTTAATGATCACCGCACCGCGATTTTTTCCGGCTTTATCAAACACCGGCACCCCGATACGCACAGTGGGTTTTATCGGAACTTCCAGCGTGCCGTATTCCTGATTCAGATCAATGGGCGAAATATAAAATTCCCCGGCCTGCAAACGCATGAGCTCGATAAAATAACTTCGGCGAGACTTGTCCTGCAGTTTCGTTTCCGGCACAACGCGAGGATAGCCCCTGTCGTTCTTCACACGAACCACTTCATGCCCCGCTTCATCCAAAAATCGCAGCTGGTCGAGATGTTCCGCAAAGCGGGCCAGCGTCAATAATTCAGCGCTGAACTCCTGTAGCTCGGCGCGCGAGTTCAAATCCAGATAGCGCTGCAGATGGCGGCTTCCGGCAATTTCGTAAATGGCAGGAAGTGCTGCCGCGATATCGATTCTAGAAAGGTCGGCAATATCTTCGACTCTTTCAGACTCCTGCTTTTCAAGCGCTGTTTTGTAGGTATTCCACTGGGCCGCATCCAGAATAAAAAGGGCTAGGGAAAAAAGCAAACATACTGGGATAAACAGCACAACGAAGCGTTTTATAAACGCGATCGTAGGCAGTTTATGCGCCATTTTTTTGGTCATTTAATTTTATTTTTTCAGGCGGTTATAAATAAAAAGGCAGGGAGCAAATAGAACAACAAACATGTCATCTGCTGGCATTCTGCAGCAATCATCCGCGACAATCAATGAAAGTTGCTTTTTTCATCGCGCCGATCAGCGGATAATGGCAAGCAATCCTGTACAACCTCCCGAGTCGCTATCATGAGTACCGCTCCATCTGCCGTCGAATTACCCGAACAAGAAGTTACCCCCGAAGTCCTTCGGGAAAAATATTGCAAAGACGGGGAACAAACTGCTGATGAAGTACGCCGACGCGTGGCCCGCGCACTGGCTACCACAGAAAATGATGCAGGCACCTGGGAACAACCATTTCTGTGGGCGCTGCAAAACGGCTTTATCCCTGGCGGACGCATCAACTCTGCTGCCGGCACACGGCTGCAGGCCACGCTGATCAACTGTTTTGTGCAACCGGTGGGCGATGCCATCAGCGGGATCAACGATGGCAAACCGGGCATTTACGACGCGCTGCAACAGGCGGCGGAAACTATGCGCCGGGGCGGCGGCGTGGGCTATGATTTTTCCGACATCCGGCCGCGCGATGCGCTGGTCAAAGGCACCAACAGCCGCGCTTCCGGTCCGGTTTCCTACATGCGCGTGTTCGACCGCTCCTGCGAAACCGTGGAATCCGCCGGTGCGCGGCGCGGCGCGCAAATGGGAGTGTTACGTTGCGACCATCCCGACATCGAGACTTTCATCCACGCCAAGGATCAGGGCGACCTGCGCAACTTCAACATCTCCGTAGGTGTTACCGATGCTTTCATGCAGGCTGTAGTCGCAGATGCCGACTGGGATCTGGTGCACAAGGCCATTCCTTCGAATCTGGCGCTGGCTAATGGCGCGCATCAGCGTGCAGATGGGCTCTGGGTCTATCGCACGCTCAAGGCGACAGAATTGTGGCGGCAGATAATGCAGGCCACCTATGACCATGCCGAACCCGGCGTGCTGTTCATCGACAAGATCAACCGCGACAACAACCTCGCCTATCTGGAAAAAATCGAGGCCACGAATCCCTGCGTCACGGCCGACACCTGGATCATGACCACCGAAGGTCCGCGCCAGGTCGTCGAACTGATGGGGCGGCCTTTTGCGGCTTTTGTAGATGGCAAGCCCTGGGCATCAACGGCGGACGGGTTTTTCAAGACCGGCGACAAGCCCGTCATCAATCTGCGAACAGAAGAAGGCCACGCGCTGCGTTTGACAGCCGATCATCGTCTGCGCCGCACGCGATTAAGCCGGCACGGACAACAGGCCGAATGGGTCGAAGCCGGCGATCTGCAACCCGGCGATCTGCTAGTACTAAACAACCAGCGTGAAGTGTCCGGTTGGCAAGGTGAAGGCACAACCGAGCATGGTTATCTGCTGGGTCTGCTGCTGGGCGATGGCGTACTCAAAAAAACGGAAGCCGTGCTCTCGGTTTGGGATCACGCGGGCAGCGCTTCGATTCGCGCTTCTGTCACCGAGGCGGCTGAATGCCTGACACGCCGCGCCGACCATCGGGGCTGGCACAGCATTGGCGGCCGCGGCGAATACCGCTTCAAGTCGGCCAATCTGCTCGCGCTTGCCCGGCAATTCGGTATGCACGACAGCAAGCGCATCGGGGCGGAAATCGAGCAGGCCTCCGGTGAGTTCTACCGGGGCTTTTTGCGCGGCCTGTTCGATGCAGATGGCTCGGTGCAAGGTTCGCAGGAAAAAGGCATCAGCATCCGCTTGTCGCAGTCGAGCCAGAGCACGCTCGAAGCCACGCAACGCATGCTGGGGCGATTGGGCATTCTTTCAAAAATCTATACGTTCCGCCGCGAGGCCGGATTCAAATTGTTGCCGGACGGCCATGGCGGAGAAAAGGAATATCCCGTCAAGGCGCAACATGAGCTCATCATCGCCAATGACAATCTGATCCGCTTTGCCGACCTGATCGGGTTTTCGGATGCCTCAAAACAACGCAAGCTCCAGCTACTGCTATCCGCTTACCGGCGCATGCCCAACCGCGAGCGCTTCATCGCCACCGTCAGTCATCTCGAGCCTGCCGGAACAGAGGCGGTTTATGACGCGCAGATTCCCGGCATCAACGCTTTCGATGCCAATGGTTTTTACGTGCACAATTGCGGCGAGCAGCCACTCCCCAGCTACGGCTGCTGCGACCTCGGCAGCATCAACCTCACGCGCTTCGTGCGTCAACCCTTCACACCGGAAGCGACATTTGATTATGAAAATTTCGGCAAGGTGGCCGCACTTGCCGTGCGTATGCTGGACAACGTGCTGGATGCGACCGTGTGGCCGCTGAAAGAACAGCAGGCGGAAGCGCAAGCCAAGCGCCGGGTGGGTGTTGGCTTTACGGGCCTCGGCGACGCGCTGGTCATGCTGTGTCTGAAATACAACAGCGCCAAAGGGCGCGCGATGGCGGCACGTATTGCCGAAAACATGCGCGATGCGTGTTACGCGGCCTCGGTTGATCTCGCGATCGAGAAAGGCGCTTTCCCGCTGTTTGATGCCGAACGCTATCTGGCCGAGCCGAATTTCGCCGCGCGCCTGCCGGAAGCCCTGCAACAGCGCATTCGCAAACACGGCATCCGCAACAGTCACCTGCTCTCGATCGCGCCCACGGGCACCATTTCGCTGGCGTTTGCCGACAACGCCAGTAATGGTGTAGAACCGCCCTTCTCCTGGTTTTATTTCCGCAACAAGCGCATGGCGGACGGCAGCAAAAAATCCATCCAGGTCGAGGATCACGCCTGGCGTCTGTACCGCCATCTGGGCGGCAACACCGATGCGCTGCCGGACTATTTTGTGACCGCACTGGAAATGAGCGCGCTGGATCACATGGAGATGGTCGCGGCGATTCAGCCCTTCGTCGACACTGCCATCAGCAAGACCGTAAACGTGCCGGCCGATTATCCGTTCGCCGAGTTTGAAAACCTTTATCTGGAAGCGTGGAAGCGCGGCCTCAAGGGCATCACCACTTACCGCCCGAACAGCGTGCTGGGCGCCGTGCTCGAAGTTAAACCGGTTGAACCCGGCAAGGATGCGCCCCAGGATATCGACCAGTCGGATGCCGACCGGCGCGTGGTGCTGGATGTGATGCCCACACCGGCACTGGCCAGTCTGCGCTGGCCCGGCCGACCGAAACAAGCGGCAGGCAGCGACGCCTGGGTGTATATGATCGAACATCCGCAGGGCAGCTTCGCGATCTTTGTCAGTCACATCACCAATGGTGAAGCGCATCCGTTCGAAGCCTGGGTCAATGGTGCCGAGCAGCCGCGCGGCCTGGGGGCGCTCGCAAAAACCCTCTCGATGGACATGCGCGCAGAAGACAAGGGCTGGCTCAACATGAAACTCGCCGTGCTGGAGAAAGCGGCGGGTGACGATGCCTTCGATATGCCTTTCCCGCCGCAGGGCGAAACACGCCGCGTGCCCAGTCTGGTTTCCGGATTCGCGCAGATCGTGCGTTACCGTTGCGAACAGCTCGGCGCGCTGGAAATGCGGGACGGCGAAGCCACGCCGGTGCTCGATGCGATGTTCTCGCGCAAGGAACCCAAGGTCAGCCCGGACGGCACCATGAGCTGGACGGTGGATGTGTTGAACCACGCCGGCGGCGACGATTTTGTACTCGGCCTCAAGGAGCTGGTGCTGCCCGACGGCCAGCGTCGCCCCTATTCCGTGTGGCTTGCCGGCGAATATCCCCGCGCGCTCGACGGCCTGTGCAAGGTGCTGAGTCTGGACATGCGTGTGATCGATCCCGCGTGGATCGGCATGAAACTGCGCAAGCTGGTAAATTATCCCGAACCGCTGGGCGATTTTATGGCCAGAATTCCAGGCAGCGACAAATCCCAGACCTGGCCTTCCACGGTAGCCTATGTCGCGCGGCTGATGATCCACCGCTACGCGATGCTCGGCATTCTGACCGAAGAAGGTTATCCGGTGTCCGAAGCCGGCATTCTCGCGGCACCGCAGGCCCAGAAAAAACAGACCGGCGACCTGCATCTGATCGCGGGGAAAAAATGTGCCGAGTGCGGCAATCGCACCGTCATCCGCAAGGACGGCTGCGATTTCTGCACGGCCTGCGGCGCAGTCGGCGCCTGCGGCTGATTTCGGCTGTGATAAATTTCGCCTGACAACAACGACAGCCACTTTTGCCTGACACAGGAGCTTTTTCATGCCGTCCCGCCGTATCCAGATTTTTGACACCACATTGCGCGATGGCAATCAGACCGCAGGCATCAATTTTTCCGCCGAAGACAAAAAGCGTATCGCCGACCGGCTGGCGGAATTTGAGATTGACTGGATCGAGGGCGGCTGGCCGGGCGCCAGCCCCAAGGACGACCAGTTTTTCGAGCTCATGCGCGACCGCCAGTGGACGCACAGCAAGCTTGTTGCCTTCGGCTCGACCGCGCGGCCGCGTCATGCCACCGACGCCGATCGCGGCCTAAGCCGGCTGGCTGAAAGCGGTGCCGACGCCGCGTGTATTTTTGGCAAAAGCTGGGACCGCCATGTCACGGTGGCGCTGGGAATTTCACTCGAAAGTAACCTTGAGCTTGTGCGCGAATCGGTACGGTTTTTAAAGCAGCATCTGCCGATGGTGTTTTTCGACGCCGAGCACTTCTTCGATGGCTACACCGCCAATCCGGAGTACGCGCTGGCCGTGCTAAGTGCAGCGCGCGACGGCGGCGCCGATGGCCTGATTCTGTGCGATACCAACGGCGGTAGCATTCCTTACCGGATCGCGGAAGTCACCAGTGAAGTGCTGCGCCAATTCCCCGGTCTCACCATCGGCATCCACGCCCACAACGACAGCGAACTTGCGGTCGCCAATTCCATCGCCGCCGCGCGGGTCGGTGCCACGCAGGTGCAGGGCACCATCAATGGCATCGGCGAACGCTGCGGCAACGCCAATCTGGTTTCCATCATTCCCACACTGCAACTGAAAATGGGGCTGGATTGCGGTGTGACGCCGGAGCGCATGAAACAGCTTTCATCGCTCTCCAGCTTCGTGAATGAAATGGCGAACCGCCTGCCCTGGCGGCACCAGCCCTATGTCGGACTCAACGCCTTTTCGCACAAGGGCGGGATCCACGTCTCGGCCATCGCCAAATCATCCGATTTGTACGAGCACATTTCACCCGAAGTGGTGGGTAATGTGCAGCGCGTGCTGGTCTCGGATCAGGCCGGGCGCAGCAATGTATTGTTCAAGGCCGGTGATCTGGCCGGCATGGACGATCTCGATCCCAACGATCCCGCCGTCGCCCACGCCGTGGCCCGCATCAAGGAGCTGGAAGCCCAGGGTTACGCCTACGAGGGCGCGGATGCCTCGTTTCAGCTTTTGCTATTGAAGGCGATGAACCGCTTCCGGCATTTCTTTGAGCTGGAAGGCTTCCGCGTGCTGGATCAAAAGCAGGGACACGAGGGCGAAGTGCAATCCGAAGCCACCGTGATGGTGCGCGTCGGCCAGGGTTTCTCGCACACGGCCGCGCTGGGCAACGGCCCGGTGAACGCCATCGACCAGGCGCTACGCGCTGCCCTGCTTCCCTATTACCCGCAACTTGGCAACATGCGCCTTTCCGACTACAAGGTGCGCGTGCTTACCACCACCGCAGCCACCCAAGCCGCCGTGCGCGTGCTGATCGAATCCACCGACGGCGTGCGCAAATGGGGCACGGTCGGTGTCTCCACCAACATCATCGACGCCAGCTACCAAGCACTGGTGGACGCCATCGAATACAAACTGCTGATTGATCAGGCCGTGCCGCCGGGGATGGCGGCGTAATTGCGGGTTAGACGTTAAACAGGAAATTCATAATATCGCCGTCCTGCACGACGTAGTCTTTCCCTTCCACGCGCATCTTGCCTTTTTCCTTGGCACCCGCTTCGCCACCGCAGGCAATGAAGTCGGCGTAAGCAATGGTCTGCGCGCGAATGAATCCGCGTTCGAAATCGGTGTGGATGACGCCCGCCGCTTGCGGGGCTGTATCGCCCTTGTGGATAGTCCAGGCGCGCACTTCCTTCACGCCTGCGGTGAAGTAGGTCTGCAAGCCGAGCAGGTCGTAACCCGCGCGGATGAGCTTATTTAAACCGGGTTCATCCAAGCCGAGGTCGGCGAGAAATTCAAGTTTGTCGGCGTCATCCAAGTCGGAGAGTTCGGCCTCGATCTTGGCGCATAAAGCCACGACCGGCGCACCTTCGCTGGCGGCGTGTTCACGCAGACGATCGAGATGCGGGTTGTTTTCAAAACCATCCTCTAGCACATTGCCCACGTACATGGCGGGCTTGATGGTCATCAGGCACAGCGGCTTGATGAGCAGCTTCTCTTCATCACTCAGATCGAAGGTGCGTGCGGGTTTGCCGTCGTTCAGATGCGGCAGCAGTTTCTCCAGCACGGCGACGAGTTTCTGCGCATCCTTGTCACCCGATTTGGCCTTTTTGCCGTCGCGCTGAATGGTGCGTTCGACCGCCGAAAGATCGGCCAGCGCCAGCTCGGTGAGGATCACTTCGATGTCGGAAATGGGGTCAACTTTGCCGGCCACGTGCACCACGTTCTCGTCATCAAAACAGCGCACGACGTTAACGATGGCATCGGTCTCGCGAATGTTGGCGAGAAACTGGTTGCCCAGGCCTTCGCCCTTGGAAGCACCCGCGACCAGTCCGGCAATGTCTACAAACTCGACGATGGCATGCTGCACACGCTGCGGGTTGACGATTTTCGATAGTTCATCCAGGCGTGGGTCGGGCACTTCAACAATGCCGACGTTGGGCTCGATGGTGCAGAAGGGATAATTCTCCGCCGCGATGCCCGCCTTGGTCAGCGCATTGAACAGGGTGGACTTGCCAACGTTGGGCAGACCGACGATTCCGCATTTCAAACTCATAATATTTTCCTTCTAGGCACTGTGCAGCTTTAGCATGGCTGCTTCCTGTTTTCCCTCGATGATTAGCGATGCCACATCCAGGGCACGCGCTATCGCATGATCGATAGCATCGCGCTCTTCGCGACGCGGGTTGTTCAACACAAAATTACTCACTTCCGCGCGTTCGCCCGGATGGCCGATGCCGAGACGCAAACGCCAGAAATCGCGACTACCCAGATGGGCGATGATGTCCTTCAGACCATTGTGACCGCCATGGCCGCCGCCCAACTTGAGTTTGGCGTTGCCCGGCGGCAGATCCAGTTCGTCATGCACCACCAGAATTTCTGCCGGCGCGATTTTGTAAAACTGCGCCAGTGCGCCGACCGAGCGCCCGCTGACGTTCATAAAGGTCTGCGGTTTGAGCAACCACAGCTCGTGACCGTGCCAGATGCCGCGTGCAGCCAGTCCGTGAAACTTGTTCTCGCTGCGGAAATCGAAACCCTCTGCCCGCGCAAAAGCGTCCAGCCACCAGCACCCGGCGTTATGACGGGTGTCTTCATATTCACGTCCGGGATTACCCAGACCAACGATCAGGCGAATGGCAGTCATGTCAGCAAAAAGACAAAACCCGCATGCCGAAATCAGCAATGGCGGGTTCGCCGGGGTCACGTCCGGATTACTTCTTTTCTTCCTCGGCAGCAGCTGCAGCTTCAGCTGCGGCCTCAATACCGCCACGCGGCACCTGAATAGTCGCAACAACGGCTTCGCCGGTATGCGTGCCATGCGCCGCCACTTCCAGACCCTTCGGCAGTTTGATGTCGGACACGTGCACGGATTGGCCGAGATCCAACGCACCCAGATCCACCTCGATGAAGGCCGGCAGATCCTGCGGCAAGCAGATCACATCCAACTCGTTCATCACGTGCATGATCTTGCCGCCGCCCAGTTTGACACCCGGGCCAGCTTCTTCGTTCAGGAAGTGCAGCGGAACCTTGATGTGCATCTTTTGCTTGACGTCCACGCGCTGGAAGTCGAGGTGCAGGACTTGCTGGCGGAAAGGATGCATCTGGAAATCGCGCAGCAGCACGGCATCCTTTTTGCCCTCGACGCTCACGGTCAGCACGGAAGCGTGGAAAGCTTCCTGACGCAGGCGGTGATAGATCTCGTTGTGATCCAGATCGATCATCACGACATCGCCGGAGCCGTAGATAATACCTGGCACACGGCCGGTATTACGCAGACGGCGGCTCGCACCCGTACCTTGCGCACTGCGAATTGTTGCATTGATTTCGATTGTCATTTCACTTCTCCAAAAAACAGAATCGTCCGCGACCAGACGATTCCGGGTTGGCGACGACCCACGTGGCCGTCGCGCATCTTTTTACTCGGTGAACAGCGAGCTCACCGATTCTTCGTTATTGATCCGGCGGATGGTTTCCGCCAATAGCTCTGCCGTGCTCAGCTGGCGGATGCGGCCACAATTACGGGCGGCATCACTCAGCGGGATGGTATCCGTGACTACCAGCTCGTCCAGCGCCGAGTTCTCGATCCGGCTGATCGCCGGACCGGACAGCACCGGATGGGTACAGTAGGCCAGTACGCGGGCCGCGCCTTTTTCCTTGAGCGCATTGGCGGCTTCGCAAAGCGTGTTCGCGGTATCCACCATGTCATCCATGATCAAACACGTACGACCCACCACGTCGCCAATGATGTTCATCACCTTGGCTACATTCGGCTTCGGCCGGCGCTTGTCGATGATGGCCAGATCTGCATCCATCTGCTTCGCCAGTGCACGGGCACGCACCACGCCGCCCACATCCGGCGAAACCACAATCAGATTCTCGTAGTTCTGCTTCCAGACATCCGACAGCAAAATCGGGCTGGCGTAGATGTTGTCCACGGGAATATCGAAAAACCCCTGAATCTGGTCGGAGTGCAAGTCCATCGTCAGCAGGCGATCCACACCAGCGGCGGAAAGCATATCGGCCACCACCTTGGCAGTAATCGCAACACGCGCCGAGCGCGGCCGGCGATCCTGGCGGGCATAGCCGAAATACGGCATGGCAGCGGTAATCCGCCCGGCAGAGGCGCGTTTGAGCGCGTCCACCATGACCATCACTTCCATCAGGTTGTCGTTGGTCGGCGCGCAGGTGGATTGCAGCACGAAGACGTCCTTGCCGCGCACGTTCTCGAGCAGCTCGACCATCACTTCGCCGTCGGAAAAACGGCCTACGGTCGCGCGTCCCAGATGCATATGCAGATGCTGGGCGACGGATTCGGCAAGCTTGGGATTCGCGTTGCCGGTGAAAATCATCAGGCTGTCAAAGGAAGACACGTGCAACCCCGTATTTTAATGAATGCCGAACCGGCAAATATCCCTGAAAACTGGCTGGGGAGGTAGGGATCGAACCTACGAATGCCGGAATCAAAATCCGGTGCCTTACCACTTGGCGACTCCCCAATTAACTA
>Ga0172375_10013310_pt1 | contig 10213 bp, 10 predicted proteins | sample LakKiv1m_FD_114537 | JGI IMG/M metagenome (GOLD analysis project Ga0172375, IMG submission 114537) | Freshwater microbial communities from Kabuno Bay, South-Kivu, Congo - kab_092012_11.1m | ecosystem: Environmental > Aquatic > Freshwater > Lake | place: Democratic Republic of the Congo...
TCAGTGGGTTACGGTAAGAGCCCTTTGGTACGGACCCTCCGACGGGATTATGGGTCTGCGCCGCATTCGGGGAAGGTTCGAAGGCAAGGGGGCGATTAGCGGGATGAGTCCATTTCCGGTTGCGAGCTCGGCAGAGACCACACCCCCCAGTCCTGGGCTCAAACCAGATTTGGTTGCGGCCAGGGGCCTGCATCAGATCATTGGGGAAAAGCATTTGGTCCCTATCTTGCTTCAATGAGTGATCTTTGGGGGCATAAAGCATGAATAAAGGATTGAAGCAGTACGTTATCGCCGTCCCGCCGTGGGTCATTCTTGGAGCCGTGGCCATTCTGGTTCCTATTTTTGTGTTCTGGACCCTTCAGAACATCAGCAAAGAACGGGAATATGTGGTGCGGTTGCTGACAGAGAAAGGATCGGCCCTGATCCGATCAGTCGAAGCAGGAGCCAGGACCGGAATGATGGGGATGCGAGGAGGGTCCTTCCGGGTTCAAAGGCTCATCAGCGAGACCGCACAAACACCCGACATCGTCTACATCATTGTCACAGATGCATCCGGCAGCATTCTTGCTCACAGCGATGAAGGGGAAGTCGGGAAGGCGCACGGGACCGAACTCGATCTTCAGCGCATCTCGAGATCGGACAAGGTGCAGTGGCGGCTGATTCCAGGGCCCGAAGGGACCTCCACTTTCGAGGTCTTTCGTCGCTTCTCGCCCACGCGGGGCACTTTTCGAACCATGCATGGCGGACGAATGCAGGGGCCATGGCCGAAGGAACTGCGGGACGGGATCCCTCCTGAGCAGCCTGAGGTCGTCTTCGTAGGCCTGGACATGGGGCCCATTGAGGCGGCAAGAAAACAGGACACGACCAACACCATCCTTGTCGCCTCCATTCTTCTCTTGATTGGATTTGCCGGGGTCTTCTCTCTTTTCCTTGCGCAAGCTTACCGTTCAACCCGAACCTCCTTGACAAGTTTGGAAAAGGAAGTGGAAACCAGCCGGCGCCTGGCTTCCCTGGGAAGGCTGGCAGCAGGAGTCGCCCATGAAATCAGAAACCCTTTGAGCTCCATCAAGGGATTCGCCACCTATTTCAAAGAACGATACAGAGACAATCCCGACGATCAGAAGACCTCGGAGATCATGATCCAGGAAGTGGATCGGCTCAACAGGGTCATCACCCAGCTCCTGGAGTTTGCCCGGCCTCCGGTCATTCAGAAGAAGCGGGTTTCCCTTCAGAGCCTGATCCAGCACTCCCTCAAGATGATTGAGAGGCAGGCTTCGGCAAAAAAGATTCAGATCCTCTCTCACCTCCCTTCAGAGATCCAGGAGGTCGAACTGGACCCGGACGGGATCAACCAGGTGCTCTTGAATCTCTACCTGAATGCAGTCGAGGCGACGGATCAGGGAGGAACGCTCAGCGTTGCGCTTTTCGCGGATCAAGACTCTCGGTCGGTGAAGATCACGGTTTCGGATACAGGGATGGGAATCGGCAAAGAAGACCTGGAGCGCATTTTCGACCCCTATTTCACCACGAAGCAGACCGGCACAGGGCTCGGTCTGGCCATCGTGCACAAGATCATCGAGGCTCACGGAGGGGAAGTGAGGGCGGAAAGCGAAATCGGCCGAGGCACCACGGTCACCGTGGTTTTGCCGGCATAGGTCAAACAGAGGGTTAACCGTAACCTTTTGCTGGATGCGGATTGGTTCTTTGCGGGGCATTGGTGTCTTTTCTTTAGTGACTGGCGGGAGGCCTTCCTCATTTCATGGAGCTACGGAATGGGGGACCCGATGGCCCCGAGCGAACGCGAGGGGAACAGCGAGGGGGGAGGCACTGCCCGCCGCAGTTGCGAGCCGTCAGGCGAAGCAGGCGGGCATCACCCGTCCGTAACTCCTTGAAATGAGCAGGCCGGGAGACTGGCCGCTCTAGGCGGCCTTGGAACGAAAGAAAAGATACCAATGACCCGCTGGTCCATTTTGTTTCCAGCCAGCAGTGTGCATTCACTTATGGAAGACAAGAATACTATCCTTGTAGTCGATGACGATTCGGGCCACCGGACCATGCTCCGCACCCTTCTCTCCGGGTGGGGTTATGCGGTCACAGAGGCCGACGACGGCGCCGCCGCCATTGAAAAGGTTCAACACCAGGCCTTTGATCTGGTGCTCATGGATATCCGGATGATTACGGTTTCGGGGCTTCAGGCTCTGACGGAGATCAAAGCCTTCAACCCTTCCATCCCCGTGATCCTCATGACGGCCTTCTCTTCGGTGGAGACCGCGGTCGAAGCGCTCAAGAACGGCGCCTACGACTACCTGACCAAACCCCTTGATTTTGACGAGCTCCGCCTCACCATGGAAAGGGCCATGGAGCACGTCCATCTGAAGGAAGAGAACCGGCTTCTTCGCGAAAGCCTTGGCAGTCACTTTGACCGGCGGAACCTCATCGGGAGAAGCCAGGCCATGGTCAGGCTCCTGGAGACCGTGGCCCAGGTCTCGCCTACAGAGGCGACCGTGCTCGTCACGGGGGAGTCCGGAACGGGCAAGGAAATGATCGCCGGTGCCATTCACTTCAACAGCCCGCGCAAGGGTGCTCCCTTTGTGAAGATCAACTGTGCTGCCATCACGGAAACCCTTCTGGAGTCTGAGCTCTTCGGGCACGAGAAAGGGGCCTTCACGGGCGCCTACAAGAGAAAAGAGGGGCGATTTCTTCAGGCCCACGGGGGGACCCTCTTTCTGGACGAGGTGAGCGAAATGTCCTCGGCCATGCAGGTGAAGCTGCTCCGCGTCCTTCAGGAAAGGGAATTCACCCGCGTGGGCGGCGAGGAACTTCTCCGGGTGGATGTGCGAGTGATTGCCGCGACCAACAAGGACCTGCTCCGGGAGATCGAACTCGGCCGAATCCGGGAGGACCTTTACTATCGCCTCAACGTGGTCACACTCGTTCTCCCGCCCTTGCGCCAGCGTCGGGAGGATATCCCCCTTCTCGCTCAGCACTTTCTGCGATTCTTCTCAGAGAAAAACCACAAGAACATGAAAGGGTTCACTCCCCAGGCCATGGATCGACTGCTCAAGCACGACTGGCCCGGCAACGTGAGGGAGCTGATGAATGCGGTGGAACGCGGGGTGGTCCTTGCCAGGACCGATTACCTTGACACGCAAGACCTCCCGCTTCTTGCTCAGGACGCTGCAAAGCCTTTTTCAAAGGAATTGCTTTCCGGTGACCTTCCCCTCGATGAGGTCGAGAAAGCGACCATTTTGAATGCCATTGAGATCACCGGAGGCAACAAGAGCGAGGCGGCAAGGCGCCTGGGCATCACCCGGAAAACGCTCCATGCCAAGCTAAGAAGATACGGGTTCCACTTCGAAACAAGGGACTAGGGCATTGCCTTCCGGCGAGGTTTGTGCTATGATTTTGCGCAATTTTCTTCAAACGGAGCCTAACTGCATGCCCGTGGACGGTTCATGACTTTGTATTAACCCTTTAACCGGTTGCGGCAGCGAAAAAGCACCGCAAAAGGTATTTTTCTAGAGCACGGCCAAATCCTTTAATGAGCGCCTTCACTTTCCCCGCTTAGCTTTTCTTCCGCACTCCAGGTTCTCATGTTTTGATTTTGTGCGAAGAGCCCTTGCTCGCCAAGAATACCTCCCATTCGAAAAGGAGACTCAGGGCAGAACGCCATGTCTAGAATTTATTTTCTGAACGGCCCCATGGCCGGCCGCTCCTTCGAAATCGACTCCAGGAGCCTCTTCATCGGAAGAGACCCGGACAATGACATCCAGATTCAGGACCCTTCTGTTTCCAGGAAACACGCCAAGGTCTATCAGAAAGACTCCAAGGTCTTCATCGAAGACCTGCGGAGCTGGAACGGAACATGGATCGACGGTGCCGCGCTCAAGAGCGTGGAATCTTATGAGCTGGCAGAGGGTCTTCCCGCTGCCATCGGCAACATTCTGATCTGTGTCGGGGAGGCCTGCATCAAGGACCCTGTGAGCCGTGAGTACTCCTTTGACCTTTCGTGGCACCTTGCACAAGAAGGGGATGAGGGCTCGGGAAACGACACCCTTCTCACCGACAGAAAGAAGCTGGAACAGCTCTACCAGCTCGCTCTGGAGATCGGGAAGTCCGCAGGGGTTGAAGAGACCTGCGCCAAGATCATGGATTCCCTCCTCCTCTTCCTGAAACGGATCGACGGCGGCGCCATCCTCATGCTGGATGAAAAGAGCAGGGAATTGAAAGAGGTGGTCTCACGGGTCCGAGATAAGGACGGGCCAGGGGTTCCGCCTTTCAGCCGGACCATCGTCCGCCGTGTTTTCGAGTAGGCCAAAGCCTTGATGATCTCGGATACCTGGAATCAGGGGAAGGAGAGCTTTTCTCAAAGCATCCAGCTCAGCCGGATCCGGTCCATCGTCTGCGTCCCGATCCTCAGCAAAGCCGGCCCCATCGGCGTCCTGTACATGCACGCCACGCATGAGCCCCAGCGATTCCAGAAGGAAGATCTCTTTTTCTATACCGCCCTGAGCAGCCTCGCCTCCATGGCGATTGAAAACGCTCTTCTTCACTCCAAGAGCCAGCAGGCCGAGGCCGCTCTGGAAGAAGCCCGTGCTGACCTCGAAATTCAGGTCAGGGAGCGCACTGCCGAGCTGATCAAGGCCAACAAGATGCTGGAGGAGCTTTCCATTACGGACGGGCTCACGGGCTTGCACAACTACCGTTACCTAATGCGCGTTCTCGACACGGAATACAAACGGGCCCGCCGGTACAATCACCGGTTTGCCCTGCTGATGCTTGACATCGACCGTTTCAAAGACGTGAATGACCATTGCGGACACCCTTGCGGGGACTTCGTTCTTCAGCAGGTCGGCCGCCTCTTGAAAGATTGCGTGCGAAACACGGATATCGTGACTCGCTACGGAGGGGACGAGATGGCGATCATCCTCCTTGAAGTCAGCAAGCCTTTGGCCATGGAGGTCTCGGACAAGCTGAGGCGGGAGATTGAAAAGCGCTCCTTTGTCTGGCAAGGCACGACGGTGAAGATCACGGTGAGCATCGGCGTAGCTGCGGCCCTCGAGGAAGGGATCCAGGATTGGAACGCCCTGATCAACGCCGCGGACCAGGCTCTGTATAACGCCAAGGACGGCGGTCGCAATCGCGTGGTCGGCTGGACGCCGCCGGCTACGAAATAAGTTTTTTGGCCTTCAAAAGTGGCATAGGGTCCACCAGGTGCCGCTTGAACCAGGTTCTTGATCCTTTTGCTCCAAAGGCCAGAGCGAGAATCTCCGAAAAATGAAGAGTGGGGACCTTCTCTTCCGATGTGCACCGGATTTCCAGATTCAGCTGACACATGGCGCAGGCCGTGACGATACACTCGGCTCCGGCTTTCACCGCCCCCGCGATGATCTCGTTCACCAGGGGCACGGCAATGTCCGGCCTTGCCGCCGAAAGAAAGGTCCCGCAGCATCGCGAGGAAAAAGACCAGGGAAGGCTCTCAGCCCCGAGGCTGGACAGGATTTTCTCGATGAGCCCGTGGTAGTTTTTCTCTCTCCTCAGAGAAGGTGGACGGGCCAGCATGCACCCGTAGTAGGGGACACACTTCAACCCTTTTAAAGGCCTCTCCAGAGCCGCCTCCAGCCGGCTTTGTTCAATCCCCGAAAGCACCTCGAAAAAATGCACGATCTTGAGCCCCGGATCAATGGGCCGGCCCCAGCGCGTCTCCTCCCCCGCCCTTGCTTCGGGATTCTCCGAAAACTTCTTGTGAGCGAGCTGGAGCCGATGCAGACAGCTGGGGCACATCACCAGGAGAGGTCTACCGGACGGGGCGAGGGAAAGGTTCCTGGCCGGCAGGCTGTAGGCCAAGGATTGGTCCATGCTGTGAGCGGAAGAGGATCCGCAGCAGTTCCAGTCCTCCAGCTCGATCAGGTTGAGCCCGAGCTTCTCGCACACGTTCATGAGCGCCTGGTTGCTCTCCTTGGCCGTGGTCGCAAGGGAGCACCCCGGGAAATAGGAAAGATCCATTTTCTCAATGCTTTTCATCTTCAGCAGAGCCGGCAAAGAGCCGGCTCACCTCCTCAGGCCGGTCGATCTTGGAGGGTGTGAGGTCCAGCTTGCGGCGGGCGAGCATTTTAAAACCCAGGTCCATGTCTTGGAACCATTGCCGCATCCGGACCTTGTACCTCATCATGATTTCGAGCTTGTGGGTTCTCCCATATTTCTTGATGCTGCCAAGAACTTCTTCATGAAATTTCACAATTTCAGGCTGGGCGATCTTCACGCCCTCTTCCACCGCTATGTGTCGAAGCGCGTCCATGATCGCGGGGATGTCGATGGCCGCTGGGCACTGGATCGAGCAGGTGTTGCAACTCACGCAGATCCAGATCGTAGAGCTTTCCAGCGCCTCCTTCCTCAGCCCCAGCTGCACCAGACGGAAAACGGCGTGCGGGTGATAATCCATCGCCTTGACGTACGGGCACCCGCCGGCACAGGTTCGGCAGTGCCAGCACAGGCCAACGTTCTCCCCACTCAGTTCATTCACCTCGCGGCGAAAGGAGCGGTCGCAGGATGCGATATCAATGGGGCTTGATTGGAAGGAGTTCTTTTCCATAATGGATACTATCCTAATCATCTTTTGGGGAGAGTCATTGACCTAAATCAAGAAGGGGGGAAGGTCCACCTGGTCGACGGTGGTAGGAGCCCTGTTGAGATGGGCTTAGCAGGATTCTGAAAAAGACATTGCCTCCAGCTGATCAACGACACCCAGATGCAGGGCATTCGAAAGGAGTGATGAGTAATAAGTTAAAGAGCAAAAGATGGACTTGTCCCTCGCTTGGCAGGCTATGAAGTCTCCTTACACCGGAAGTGGTTTCCGGTTCCCGACACTTCGGCTCTCATGCCGGAGGCCGTAAAGGCCTCGCCCTGAGGAAGAGGTTATCAATCATGTTTCTGGGATGGCACAGAACGCACTTGCTGATTTGCCCCTGTTGCTGTCTGTGGCATGACATGCAGACTTCCATAACGGGCGTTCTCGGTTCACCGAGCAGAGTCCCGTGAGCTAAATCCACGTGGCACTGAAAGCACTCGACGTTGTGGGCCAAGTGTGCCGCGTGGTTCATCTCGTGGCCGGGGTTCCGGCTTGCAATGTCTTCAACTTTGTGGCACTCGGTACAGGCACTTGTGTAGACCTTCCCTCGCAGAATGGCACCTCGGTTGCCCCCGGCGAGGACGACTGCCACATAGCGCGCCCCGTTCAAATGTGCATTGAATTCGCCAATAATGCCCGGCTCTGAATGGCAGTCAATGCAGTCGGCCTTAGCATGAGCTGATCGGGCGTGCGTGGATCTCTCCCAACCCACGTACCGCGTCTGCATGATCTTGCAACTGGCGCAGAAGCTCGATTGCGTGGAGTAAACCGCCATCCCTCCCAGCATTACCGCACCGATAAAGATCAGAACCCCGGCGATCACGACAACACTGAAGGTTTTTGCTATCGCCATTTCAGCGCCTCTTTGGTTAGGGTGTCAGACCGGCGACCGTTAGCTTTTCCAGAAGTCTCTTCCCCTCATCCAGGGCTTTCTGAAGGTCCTCAGGCTTTTCCTGCTTATGCGAATGGCAATGGTTGCATGAGTTAGGCTGCTTCCCCGGGTCCCCTTGCCCCAGTTCTACGGTGACTCTGGGCGGGATTGTCCGGAATCGGTGGCTGCGTTCGTCACCCCGTGTCGCACTCTGGCCCGTAGGAGCCATGTGGCAGCCTATGCAATCCGAGTGCTGGGGTGCTCGGGCAATGGGTGCATGGCCCCGGATAGAGTCCGTACTCACATTGCCGTGGCAACTGAGACACAGATTGTTCGGGTTCATGGTTGTGGCGAATTTGGTTCTGGCCTCATGAACACTGTGGCAAGTGCTGCAACCGATCCCTGACTTTGCATGGGCGCTCTCTCTCCACTCGGGATACTGCTGCCTGTGCTGTTTCACATGGGCGCTCGGCCACCAGGCAGACTTGTCGGATTTGTCTACGATTCGGAAATGCTGCGGGCCGAGATAATCTCCCGCCTTGAAGTTGACGGGGAAACTCCATTTACCGTCAGGGCTTGTCCCGCGGGTGTGACACTGTCCGCAGACGTCCGCAGAGGCTTTGAACGGCAATGTGGCCGGGTTCACAATCGTTTTGTTCTTGTCCTCAAGCCTCGCTTGAATGTGATTGCTCGCTGGGCCGTGACACGCCTCGCATCCGACGCTCAGCTCACTCCACGTCAGCTTGTCCCTGTCGAACCCGACCACGTGGCACTGACCGCATTTTTCTCTCCAGTCAGCGGTTTTCCATCCTTCAGGGTTGTAAGGAGACCAGTTCTCGGTTTCGAAGTTCCATTGTGCAACTCTGATCCTCCAGTCTTTGTCAATGTAGCGCTGCTTCCACTGGACGCCGTGCGTCAGGATCACGTCAGCAGGCTTAAAATCGACTAGCGGGTTCGGGTTCACAAAATCGCCCTGGACCGCCCTGGGGTTCTTTTTCGCGTCCTGCATGACTTTGGAGTGTAACGTGTTGCGAAAAGTGACGGAGATCCGGCTGTGACATTCCGCGCACTTTTCTGTTCCGGCGTACGTTGCAGGACCCATTTCTGAAATGGGCTTTCCCGTATCGCACGACATTAATGCAAAACCAATAAATGCACTCACGATTACGACGAGAATGAGCATCCCCATTTGTTTCATCGCACATCCTCCTGCCCTGAAATGTGGTATCCTTATTGCTGAACGCTTTCGCAACAGACCTTGGTTATTATTATTCGCGCGCGGATAGGTCAAGGCCGTTCATAGATCTCAACGAGAACGATTCCGGCGTCTTCGCCGTACAGCCACAGAGAGATCCTGAGCGGGTCTTCAGCTCTCTCCCAGATTGACAGATAGTATCCCCGCCCCCTTCTCAGCCATTCATATCGATCTTGGACAGTAGGCGCTTCCATGAAAGACGCTTCCTTCGACGGCTGACCGAACTGCTGCATGAGTCGCGCTTTTTCGTTCTCATATCGCCGTATCAGTTTTGTCGCGGAGGCTTCGTGGGCTGGGATCTCGAATGACAGCACTAGCTTAGATAACTTCTTGGCGTTAAAGGAGCATTTTGCCTCTTTGACTCCATCCAAAGAAACCGGGAGAGCCCTGACTGCTATGGTTTCCTCATTCTGTTGGATCGGCGTTATGCCTTTGGCTTCGAGCGCTCCGACGACTTCAGCCACGTCCATTCCCAGCCGCAAACCGAGGATGTCTGTCTCGCTTTGCGCGGAGGGCGTAGGAAGCATGGACCACAATCCGATGATTGCGGTTAAGGCTACGCGTCCGCGAAACGATGTGGCCGAACGAGTCGACACGGCCGTCCAGTAACACCTTCAAGACGAGAATCGATTATTGCGAATGACAGGCCATAGCAAAGCATCATGCTAGCCCTGCAGGTCGTATTCAATAGGGTGAATCCCCTATTTTTGGTCTATGAGCACAGTAGTTTGAGGATATCGCCGAAGGAAGTTTTACGGAAACCGAAAACGTTTCTCATTAACTCTGCCACAATGGGGTACCAATCTATCCCGAACTTGTCAAGAAAATACTTGCCCTCAGCCCTGCTTCACGGAAAGGACATAGCCCTTGTTGATGACCAGCGATTTGGGGTTGGACTGTAGGCAAATGTATTGCGGCATGAGATTGAGGTAGTCGCTGGCCCGCCTCGACTCCGGCGGCAAATCAGTGGGGAAACTCCCTCGCAGCGTTTCACCGCTCACGAGCTCCACCGTCACGGGAAGTTCATCAAAGTTTTCCCCTTGAACAACACCCCCACCTTCAGGCAGTTCCACGTAGACGATTCGAGTCTTTCCGATCAGCAGAACTTCGCCCATGAGGATGTCTTCAGTCGGGACGAAGGTTCGATCCGAGTTCAGCAGATCCCACACCGTCTCTGGGCCATTGTGCGTTTCAGCTTGGTATCCCAAGAAGAAGTGAACATCGAGAGATCCACCGGTGCTGAAATGTACGTTTGCACGGCACTTGAATTTTTCGATTTTCAAGAGAAGAACTCCTTTCGTCAAGGTGGAGATTTCTCCGACGGAGAAGTTAAAGGAGGTATTGGGTTCTCGAATTACGGACTATAGGGTAAGGAGGATAAACTGTCAAGCTGATGCCCTTGCTTGTGTTGGGGCGCATCAGCCCAAAAAACGGAACCTCAGGTTCCTGTTCTTCTCAA
>Ga0172375_10013315_pt1 | contig 10211 bp, 19 predicted proteins | sample LakKiv1m_FD_114537 | JGI IMG/M metagenome (GOLD analysis project Ga0172375, IMG submission 114537) | Freshwater microbial communities from Kabuno Bay, South-Kivu, Congo - kab_092012_11.1m | ecosystem: Environmental > Aquatic > Freshwater > Lake | place: Democratic Republic of the Congo...
CGACAAGTGCAAGGACATACCGGATTGACTGCACGTCTGCCCCCGTTGCGGAGTCCGCAGCGAGCGGCGGGTGTGCGAGTTGTGCGAGGGAGACATGCAGAGGGAGTTGATATGAACCCGATCCGCGACGAATGGCGCAGGGAGAATCAATGCTCAAAGTAACAAACCGGGACATTGACGCGATCCTGCTGAACGAGGCTGATCCGATTGAACATGCGGCGTCAGAATATCGGTGCGCAAGTTTGTATCTGGACAACTTAGGCATACCGCTTCACGAAAGCGGACGGCCGCTATCACTGGTGGGAAGGATTGCCGCGATGAATGCGACATCGCCCGCAAGTGAAGCCATAGAAGCGCTGCAAAACATGCTGGGCATGTTCGATACGCCAGTAGTGCGGCGGGTGTTCAATTCTGAATTTCACCAACTGGCGTGCAAGTCTGCTCGCAACGCCGTAATCAAAGCAATGGAAAGTAAGGAGCGTAAGACATGTCAATAATCGCTGGCTCATCAAAAGCGCGTTTAAGCGTGATCCTGAAAACGTCCGCTTAACTCTGTTCGGCGTGGGAGTTGATACAGTGAAACTCGTAAAGAAGTTTCAAGCACCGCAGTGCTGTTACTGCGGACGCAGGCTGTGGCATATCCACTGGTCACCCGGTATCAAAGCCTGCAAACTCGGATGGGTGACAACGCATCGCAAGACACCCGACGGCCCGGCGTGCTGGAACAGTATCCTGTGTGCGAAAAGGAAAGGAAAATGATGTACAATAAAGGTAAGGTTGAATTATTAAAAGAGCGGACGGCCACCGAACTATCAATAGAATCAGACAAGTTATCAAAGCAATCACATACCAAAGTTTATGTAAGATGTACAAGATGCGGTGAAATATTTAAACGTGAATTTAGAAACCTACATCAATTACATAGCTGCCCAACATATAGAACAATTGGTAATGTAAGACATAAATGGTGTAATAAATGTTATAAATTTAAACCGACCCATCTATTTGGTTTAAACAATGATGGATATAAATCACAATGTAGATTATGTGACTCATATGACAATAGCACCGCACAAGATCTAAAAAACGATATTACAATCAATGAACTCATTGATTTATTGGCAATAACCGTCTTCGATATACCATTGAGATGTGAATTTATTAAACTAGATCCAAGAGCCATAATGCCAAGTAGGAAATTAGCTACAGACGCTGGGCTTGATGTATACGCTATAGAAGAACATACAATTCCACCCAATGAAGTAATACAAATCAACACTGGTATAGCGTTAGTTGTGCCTAATGGTTATTATTACACAATTGAAGGTAGATCCGGCTTTTGGAAGCATGGAATCGTACCATGTCGTGGTATTATCGATGCCACTTATGCTGGTCCAGTTATAATAGCAGTACACAACCATAGTTCTGTGCCATTTACAATAAAACCGGGTGAACGATTTGCACAATTAATAATGCATCGCTTTGTACAAGTAGACATCACTGAAGTTGAAAAAATAGACGATAGTTATTCTGACAGAGGACAAGCTGGCTTTGGATCAACTGGAGTATAAACATGGTTAGTAATATAGTATCAACAACAGCAACGGAAAAAGAACTCCAAAAATCAATATTAAATAATGCAGAAAAACTACAAGAATTAGTCAGTCATATCATTGAAGAATTAAAACATAATATGGAAAATGCGATGGTTCCGGTCAACCACGATCATGCCGTCGTCCCATTGTTGATAGATGAACTGATGAAGAAAACCTATGAAATAATTTATGAAATTGGACAAATAAAAGGTGCTATCCTGACCCGCAAATCCAATAAACACAACAGTTGAATTAGCACTGAAAAGGGTTGAAAGATGAAATTAATAACAATAGAATCAACAAATCTTGCACACGCATGGGAAGTAGGTATCGAAAGATGCCTAAATGAAGGAGTAGAATTTTCAACACAATACGACAAAGAAGGTGATCCACCAAGTAAAGACTGCACTATGGTTTTACATATAACAAAGCCTTTCGCAGAACCTCGCTATCATCTGGGCATTCCAGCTTCTCTGGAGGATTTAGAAAAATACACACAAGAAGTGATTTATGGCGTTCATGATTATTGGATGGACGATCAAACAAACCCAAATAGATGGACATACACTTATCACCAAAGATTGTTTAGATATGGACCCATTTCTATGCCTATAGACATTTATTCCCATCGAGATTATTCTTATAATCAAATTGATCAAATTGTCAGACAACTAAAAGAATGCCCATACACTCGCAGAGCGCAAGCAATCACATGGGAGCCATGGGATGACCCAGATCACATTGACCCACCATGCCTACAGTCATTGTGGTTTAGAATAGAAAATAATAAATTAAATATGAACGTTCGCTTTAGAAGCAACGATTTGTTTAAAGCAGCATTCATGAACATGATTGCTTTAACAGAACTCCAAAAAACAATCGCTAATAAGCTCGATGTTGAAATTGGTGAATATCTTCATATATCAGATTCGATGCATATTTATGGTAAGGATATAAAAGATGTAGAGAAGATGCTTGTTTTGATTAATAATAGAAAATTTGATAAAAGGGTTTTTACGACACTACAATGTGCTTATTCGTTTTCTGAAGGTTGTAAACAATTATTAGAGGAAGAAAATATGCCACAGGATAAAAGAACGCTAGTTGAACAAAGATTGAAATATTGGGAAAAATTGATGTTATAATAAATCAGTTATATCCATTAATTCACTATCAAAATATAAACAATCAAACACATGGCAAGAATCACCGAGATTAATCCTCGGATTCTTTAATAATTTCCGGATGGCCCCAATAGAGATCTGTGCCTCCCGCTCAGTAAACCCATCTTCTGTCATTTCTTTAACCGTTTTTAACTTATCTGGGTCCTGATATCCCCAGAATTTATAATCACCATTCGGCAATATTTGACATGTTTTTGGTACATTTGCACATGTAAAACATATTAACTCATAATTTCTACCATCAATAAATGGTTCATGGGCAAAGCACCGTACTATTGCTGTTGGTTCTGCACCACACACTTTACATTTATCGTCGTCTTGCATATTACCTCCAACAAAATAAATACATGTCGCGTATTTTAGAGGTAACATAAGCTGATTACGTAAAAGGTATAAAATGCGACAAACTAAAACACTAGATCAACTCAGTTTAATGACTGATAAACAATTATATAATTACTTCTGTAAGCATGCTGGATATATGGAAGATGCTCAACCAAACGCTAAATATATAATTAGACTTGGAAGTCTTCATCTTCATTCGGATGATACTAAAAAATTATTCGACAAATTCATCGAAAAAGTGCGAACACACAAACCAACGAAAGAAAGCTAATGCCAACAACACCATTAAAATTCCACGGTGGTAAACATTATTTAGCCACACGCATCATACAACTGATGCCACCACATCTACATTATGTAGAACCATATTTCGGTGGTGGCTCAGTCCTTCTACGTAAAAATCCAACAGATATATCAGAAGTCGTCAATGATATATACCTAGAATTAACAAATTTTTGGCGTGTGCTCCAACATGACGCATTATTTGAGAAGTTTAAAAGGAGAATGGAAGCAACACCATTCTCAGAAATTGAATGGAGACAATCAGCCAATTCTATTCCAACAGAATATTTGGATTTTGATGCAGCAGTTAACTTCTTCATAAGATGTCGACAATCACACGCTGGAAGACTAGATACACCAACAAAATTGGCATGTTTTGCTGCTACAACTAAAAAACGCTTACGTCGTGGTATGAACGAGCAGTGCTCCGCATGGTTAGGATGTATAGAAGGTCTTCAAGAAGTCCATAACAGATTACAAAGAGTTCTAATCAGAAACACTGATGCACTAGATGTGATCAGCGAAAATGATAGTCAAAACACATTATTCTATCTTGATCCAACTTATCTAAGTGAAACAAGAACAGCACCAGATGTTTATCAACATGAAATGACAACACAACAGCATATCGACTTACTCGATCTTATTGTCACTTTAAAAGGTAAAGTAATGATTTCGGGTTACCCAAGTGACTTGTACACACAAAAATTACCAGAATGGAACATACATGACTTCGAAATACCAAATAATGCCGCTGGTGGAGAAACAAAAAGAATAATGATAGAAAGAGTATGGATGAATTATTGATAACGTGATATTTCCTGATTAGCATAATCATTATCAGACTCACAAATTTGTATGTCAGTTGTACCATCACTATCAGACACAATAATTCCTATTTTTACTTTTTCACTACTATGTTTTGTACATCTTGTAGTATGTGGCAATGCATCTATCCTATCCTGCAAAATTTTTTCGCCACAAATATCACATTCTCTATTGCTATATTTCATAATCAATTTTTCCTTAAGAGTTAAATTCTTTTAACATAAAACATTTTTGTGTAACAACCTATTGTTTTAACTGTATGATATCATACAATTAAAACGTAAAATCGGAAACAAAATACATGTCGATACTCGACTTGAATTGGGCCATGCGTACAAAATCAACCAATCCAGAACCAGGCTACCCAACTAGGGCAGATATTTATAAACATGCCCAAACCAAGATAGATAAATATCATCCCAATATTCCACCATCAATTTCAAGAACTGCCAAAATCATCAAAAAACACATAGCAGCATCATATATAAATATAAGTTTAGATCGCATAGAACAATCTATAATGAATTTGACACCAAAAATCGTATTAGTCATATCAGAAGAATTATATAAACAAGGAATATGTAGATTACCAGGAGATACATTTTTCCCAGATATATATCACACAGTAGTTCCAAGGAATGAATTCGCTACGATGGGAGTACCAAACGAAGCATCCACAATACAAAAGTTATGGCCATGTGAAGGAACATATAAAGGATTTCTGATTCCAATATGTCGTGGAAAACTATGCGGCAACGGTACATATGAATTAAACACTAAACATGAAACCCTCACATTCGACATGAATAATGAGTCAGATTTTATAAAACTCATCCAAACCATTATATTATTATGTACAAATCAGGAACACCAATAGCAGTTTATCTTGGAGAAGACAGACAACTATATCTAAACAGACCAGCAAAATACCTTTTTGAATTTCCAGCACGTATTATAAATGGAGATGGCGGCAAAACGATTATATATATCACAGCAATACCATACAACTTTGATAATAAAACAATATTAGCACCACCAGGATACATCATAAAAGGAATAAATTCTAGTGATAAAAATTGAATTAACAGCGGCCAATTTATATGATTATATCAAAATATCAGCAGTATTAAAACCAAATGGCAAATGGGATGTTAGCATTGGCCCAAACGGTCGTCCCTGTAAAATATCTGGCGAACGAGATATAATTGAAATATTTGAAGCATTCTCTGATATACTTCAATTCGATGTGCAAAACCCACATGCCTCCTGCCCAAAATGTATATGTCCACAAGAATGTGATTGTCAATCGCCAGAAATTGGCTTAATAAGTAACCACTGTCCAGTGCATAATGAAAAACCAGAACCATACAACGATTGTCCGCAACATAATATCGATATATTTAAATGAAGCACGTCATAATACCAGTACCATCAGAACCAACACCTGATGGTTCAAAATTTCGATTATATTCTAACCATTTAGCTAAGCCAGGATTAACAACCCACACACGAATATATGCCCTATTAACATCACTTTTAAGATATTCAAACTTGTTTAAAGCCGCATCGATAAGCTTAACACCAATCCCACCGGACCGCATCCCCTTAGCTCTCGCAGTCTTCTTAACAGCAATATCAAAATCGTATACCCACACATCATCACCATAATCGCCACCATGATCTTCTTCAAACGAATCCCATATTGCACCATATACTTCATTATCATCTTCGGCAACAAATGCGAGTTCTTTATTACTAGAAATTCTAATACCAGAATTTTGAGCTATTGCGGCAGCTTTTTCCCACACAGAATATCCATCTGAATCATAAAATGCCTCATCTGAATATGCAACAGGCGTTATTTTAATATTATCTAAAAACTCGACGATAATATTTTGCAATTTCATAGCCTATATTTGACCAAACATAATATATGAGACTACGCCAAATAGTAGAACTAAAATTTAGCAAGGCCATCGAACGAATGGCCCCTCTTCTTGCCGTAATGCCAAGAGGAAAAATAAAACACTCTATACGAGCAGCCAAAAACGTTCACAAAGTAGGTGGTGGAAAGAAAGCCGTATACACAACAATATTACATGACTTTATAGAACGAGGCGGAGACATAGATCGTCTAAATGACCATATTGAAGAACTAAGATTACCACGCGATATCATCTTAGCTGTCAAAAGCTTAAGTTCCGACGAAAAAACAGAATCAGACGAAAAAACAGAAAACGAACCACTACTACACTTACAATCAATATTATCAGCAACCGACAATAAAGAAATAAGAGATATTATTATCTTAGCCAAAATGGGCGATAGAATAGACAATCTTAAAAAACGACTCAAAAGACGCGGCAAAATAGGTAAAAATTACAATAGAAAAAGTGTAGAATTGCTACAATTTTTAACTAACACACACACTGGTAAATCAAAACCATTCAAAAGATTACAAGAAAAATTTGTAAAATTAATCAACCATGTTTAACGCACACCTATTATCACTATGTGATGGTCAATCATACGACAATGCCACCATATTGGAAGATCAAGACATAATAAAACGCGACTTACCAAGGCCATTCGAAGATTGGACCGCATATTTCATATGGCACGATAAAACAATTTGCCTACACCACTATACTATTGCTCTAATTCAACTAGACCAGAAGAGACGATGGATCGAAGGTTGTATTGAAGCGGAAAGATTAATACTTGCCAGAAATATTAGCTACCCAGAAGTACTTATAATCCCACGGAACCTATGGGCAGATTGCGATATTCCATATTATTTCATAAAAAGATATGGTTTTGAAGGGCAACTCGCATTCACATGCCAAACCGGCACGATCATAACAGTTGAAACTAACGTATCAAGTCTCATCTTTTCAACACCACCACGAGGTATAATAAAAACACAACCACAAATAATCAAACCACAAATAACACCATTATCAACAAAAAAGGTCACCCGTAATGAAATTAGCAAAGATTAATAAGCAAAAGCAAAAGCAAAAACCACCAAAACTAACAACCAGTGGCGGCTCTGCTAACTCAGGCACCCTAGGTAGCACAAAAGGTAGCGAAACAAGATACGCAGAGCCAATCAGATCGATCAATCGTAGTCGCTAACGCCAGCTCCTAGAAGAGATATATTCATAAATAGCCTGTAAAGAATACGGATCGGTAAGATCAAATCTTTTACAGGTAATTAGCAAGTTAACCTTAAATACTGACACAACACAATCACATTCGTTAATTGTTAATTGTAAAACATGCTTGGTTTTTGTTACCTCAATATAACCACCATAAATCTGCACACTAAGATAGCGTACTCTCAGAAACTCATAAATACCATTCAATACATCAACCATATAATTACTATTTCGGAATAATACTATCACGTTTCCTTAGCCATTCACCAATCGCATATTTTAATAGATCAATCTCAACATCATAACGCGCATGAACTTCATTATTACAAACCCTTATACCTTTAGCAACCTTTGTAACAATAATATTTGCCATATAGTCAATTTGATAAATCGAATCCGGCCTACACAATTCAATAACAATATAACTCTTAAAAGATGAAAAATTCTTTACACCATCTAACACCACAGTACGCCGCACACCACGACGATGAAAATGCTTTGGAATAATAATTCTAGTCGGAGACCCGAACGCAGCCCCATTCAAATTAAAAGTAAACCCAAAATCAGCACTAACTGGCTGAACGGGCATATTAGCACCAATCGTCACATTAGAACCCATCACACTAATAGACAAAAATGGCTTTCCACACAAACACCCAAAGAAAATATTATTATTTCTTATAAAACTAATATAAAAATTCTCACGTTTACCAAGAATTTCATCAAAATGCGACATAAAAGCCAATATATGATCACTCACTCGTCTCTCCTGTCTGACCATTAGAATCGTTAATTATGATCAGTTTCATCAGACCTCCAATCGTCTGTGACGATCCCGGCTCTTATGTTAAGTCCTCTATATGAGTTGTTACATGAACCCCACCGGGAATCCGCTGCATTTTATAATGGCGCAGCTTCTCAACAACATATCTATCGTAAGAAAAACCAAACTCCTTTAACTCAGTGATGACAGACATCAAATTATCAAGAAAATTCGGATCATTCAATTCTAATCTATCAAGTTGATCAATAATAAGACCACCATCATAAATATAAACAACAATACCACAAAATTCAGCGGAATCTGGAACTTTCCAACATCTAATGCTATATTGAACCTTAGCAGAAACGAAAACCGTAGACACATTCGATGCAGTGCCACCAATCTGCATTCTGCACCAATCCTCAGAAATTAGACCCAACTCCGACGCTATAGCATCAAGCATATCACCGTCATCAATACCATTCCATAATTTAATCACCACGACCCCTTCTCAATAAACGGAGCCAACTCCACCATTTGCTCAGATAAATCTTTATATCTGTCAGAAAACGTCTTACGATCAATAATACTACATTGAAAGTTGCTGAGGTTGCCATCAATCGCAGACAATAATGTCACCAACTGAGCAAAAGGATCAGCCTGCTTCCACGTTTCTCTACGAACAGGAGCGTTCATCCACCATACCTCCGCCTAAAAGAATCAACACTATCTCTTATACCATCACCAAGGCAAACACACTTACACTTAGCATTATTAAACAAATCGATCAAAATATCCCACAACGGATCATTAACATTATCAACCTCATTCACACAAACATACAAACCAACACCACCACAAAACAACACCGATAACACATGAACAACCACAATCAACCAAAACGGTGGATCAACCCTAATAAAACTAAAACCACCATCAGGCGCATTCTTACTAAACTGCTTTCTCTCCCACTTCTCCTCCACAATCCCACGAGTATAAGACAGCAACTTTGGAACATCAATCTTAGCACTATTAACAATAAAATCCCTTATCTCATAGCTCAAAGTCTGATCATCCATCCATGAAAAAACATAAGCCCACTGAGGAACACCATTCTTATCAGCACTAAAAGTAACAACCAACTCATTCTTACCACCACCCCTCCAATAATGCTGCTGATCAACACCAACAGATTGTGGCTGATCCACCCACCCACAAATAAAAATGATACATTGCTTATGTGGACCAACCTGACTATTGATACGTGCCAACTCAAGATTATTAGCATCAGACCACCACGGACCAAGAACAAACGTACCACTCTCATCAGGCTTCTTATAGACGGGAGTCTCTTTTGGGTCCACCGGCTCAAAACGATACAAACTATGGGCAGCCTGTGTCCTATTCTCCCAAGCATGACACACAAACACTGGCTCTAACGTATTCCACCTATTATTATAATCCACTTGCCACATATCACCATCAACACTATGATATGAACGATGCTGATCATGAAAAACAGGCACACCCCACCAACCAACAAGTTTATTATAATGTTCCTCCGATGTTGACCAATCACCAAGAGTCGTTAACAACTCATACCACTCAGGATGATAATCAACATCATACATATGCTCATAACCATCCTGAACAGTACGCGTCTGAGTCTTCCCACTCGAATCAATATACTCTTCTGTCTTATATTTTGGATGTCTGCATGACACCCTCTCATCCCACGCCTCCCACTTTCTACAAGTAGTCGCATAACCACCAAGAGTCTCATAATCAGTAATCTGTAAACCCCTACCAAGACCAATACACAACGGAATCAAAATAAGAACCGGCACCCATGGCATAAAAAACTCGAAACTAGCCACCCTCCTCCTCAACACTGGAACTGACAAAAGAATAACAGCAGTCAAAAACGGCCAAACCAAAGCCACCCACATACCCATAACAATACCCACCAATCAGAATTAAAGACTATGTAACCACAACCGGCATGTGGCAACAGAAAAACACATATTAAACGCCAGAAGTCTTTTTGATCATA
>Ga0172375_10013318_pt1 | contig 10210 bp, 11 predicted proteins | sample LakKiv1m_FD_114537 | JGI IMG/M metagenome (GOLD analysis project Ga0172375, IMG submission 114537) | Freshwater microbial communities from Kabuno Bay, South-Kivu, Congo - kab_092012_11.1m | ecosystem: Environmental > Aquatic > Freshwater > Lake | place: Democratic Republic of the Congo...
CTGGTCGCGCGCGGCCTGTTCCGCCTCGACGGCGTCGCGCAATCGGTGTTCGCACTCGGCGGCGTGTTTTCCAACAACGTCATGCTCGGCCTTGGCATCGCCAGGACCACGCTCGGCGACGCGGCGCTGCCGGCGGTGTCGATGGTGATCGTGTTCAACGCGCTCATTCTCTGGACGCTCGTCACCGTTTCGGTGGAATGGGCGCGCCACGGCGCATTCTCGCTGCACGGCTTTGGCAAGACCGCGCGCGGCGTGCTCACCAATCCCATCGTCGCCTCGATCCTCGCCGGCACGCTGTGGGGTTTCGCCGACATCCCGCTGCCGCCCTTCATCGATGCGCCGCTGGAGATGCTCGGCCATGGCGCGGTGCCGCTCTCGCTCTTCGCGCTTGGCATGGGACTGGCCGAGTACAAGATCCGGGAAGGACTGAACCAGAGCCTCGCCATCTGCGCGATCAAGCTCGGCGTGCAGCCGCTCGTGGTCTGGCTGCTGGCGCGCGCGCTGGGCCTGCCGCCGCTGGAAACGCAGGTGGTGACGCTGCTCGCCTCGCTGGCGATGGGCATCAATGTCTACATGATGGCGATGCAGTTCCGCAGCCTGCAAGGCCCGGTCGCCGCCGGCCTCGTGCTGTCGACCCTGCTGTCGTCGCTGACCACGCCGCTGGTGCTGACGCTGACCTCAGGCAATTAGCGGCCCAACCGCCTTCCTGCGGACCCGGGATTTGGGGTTGCTACTTACGCGCTGCCGTGGCCAGACTGATCGGCCCCGATCAGTCAGCAGCGGACGACGAGCAATGATTGTCCTCAGTGAATGATTGGGAACAGAACCTAGCAAATTTCCTGAAGGGTCTTTACACCCTGTGAAGCGATGGCCAGCACACAAGGATGCGTCGAGCGACGCTGGACGGTCAGGGCAAAGTAATTGATCCGGATAGTGTCGGCGCTCCCGACCCGGACGAGGACGCCATCCTGCTGATATTCGCTGGCGAGCGCGGTCGGGATGGGAAACACCCCGACCTGCTCCCGGCCGAAGGCGGCCATCAAGGCAGCATCGTCGAATTCGCCGGCGATGGAGACGCGCAGCCGCTGTCGATCCAGCCACTCGTTGATGGCCTTGCGCGTGGCCGAGTCTCCCCCGGGCAGCAACAGCGGCAGTTGTTCCAGGTTCTTGGGAAAGGCCAGCCTGGACTGCTTTGCCAGTCGCGGGTGCGCCATGAAGGTCACGCCCGACTCGCCCAGTTTGTGGCTGTAGGCTTTGATATCGACATTGGCTGGCACGGGAGAGTCGGAAATCACCAGATCCAGTCGATGCAGCGCCAGTTCGGCGAGCAGGCGATCGAGTCGCCATTCCCGGCAGACGATGCGGACCGGCACGTCGAGCTTGATGGCCGGGCGCAGCAGCCGATAAGCCAGCGATTTCGGCAAGGCATCCGAGACACCGACGCGGAACTCGACGGCGCGCCCTTGGGGATACTGGCGCAGGACCTGATCGAGTTCCGCGCTGAGCGCGAACATTTCATCCGCGTACTCGAGGGCGAGCTTGCCCGCCTCGGTGAGTTCCAGGCTGCGGCCCTGGCGCTTGAACAGTGCGGTGCCGACCCGATCCTCGAGCAGCTTGATCTGGCCGCTCAGCGTCTGGGGGGAGATGTGGATGGCTTCGCTGGCACGCACCACGCCGCCATGCCTGGCGACCTTCCAAAAATAGTAGAGATGCTTGAGGTTCATGGCGTTCAACTATACGAGAAACTCGTAACACGTATATCAATAATACGAATTTATCTTTAAGCTGCATTTCGCTATTTTTCTGTCCATCGCAGCCAGAGCTGCACTGACAGGAGACGAGACATGGAGATGAAGATCCAGATCAAGGGCCTGCCCCACGCGGCAAAGCTGCGCCGCGTCGCCGCCTACAAAATCGATGCCGCGCTCGCGCGCTACGCCCACGCCATCGAGGCGACAAGCGTGCGCCTCGACGACGTCAATGGGCCTGACCGGGGCGGAGTGGACAAGCTCTGCCGGGTCGTCCTGAGGATGAAGGACAACTCCGTCCTGGTGATCGAGGAGCTGGGCGCGGACATCGGTCGGGTGATCGAGCGCGTCGCCGATCGACTGCGCCAGAGCGTGGCCCGGCAGTTGTCCCGGCTCGTCGGCATCGACCGCAATGGCCTGCGGCCCCGACTGATGGCCGCGGCGAGTTAGCGAGCATTTCCCAGAAGGGGGCGAGTACCGCCTCCGCAAATCGACAGCAAGGAGACACTCATGAAAACTGCCAGCAGCAATTCCAGAATCGGCAAGACCGTCATGCCCGCGGCAACAAGCGATTCCGCCAACGAGCCGGATTTCGGCGCTCGTTTGCAACGCATCGCTACGGCCGCCTACTACAAGGCCGAGGCACGGGGGTTCGTGCCCGGACTGGAAATGGAGGACTGGCTTCAGGCCGAGGCCGAGGTTGACGCCAGAGTTCGACATTAGCCCGGCGGCCGATCAGCCGCGAAACGCATCGCAACGCACCCCAGCCCCTCTCTCACGGAGAACAGACATGACCTCGTACAAGACGCAAGCCATCGCCCTGCCGCGCGGCGCCGATTCGGCGCTGGCCACCAACCGGGTGATTCGCAACACCTACCTGCTGCTGTCGATGACGCTGCTCTTTGCTGCGGCCGCGGCTGGCGTGTCGATGGCACTGAAACTGCCCCATCCGGGCATCCTTATTACGCTGGTCGGCTATTTCGGCCTGTTGTTCGCCATCGCCAAGTTCCGCGACAGCGGTCTCGGTGTCGGCCTGGTCTTCGCGCTGACCGGTTTCATGGGCTACACGCTCGGCCCGATCATCAGCCATTACCTAAGCCTGCCCAACGGCGGCCAGACGGTGATGCTGGCGATGGGCGGCACGGCGGCGATCTTTCTCGGCCTGTCGGGCTATGCGCTAACGACAAGGAAGGACTTCAGTTTCATGGGCGGTTTTCTGATGGTGGGCATCCTGCTCGCCTTCCTGGCCGGCCTGGCGGCGATCTTCTTCGAGATTCCGGCGCTGTCCTTGACCGTCTCCGCCGCATTCGTGCTGCTGATGTCCGGCTTCATTCTTTATGAAACTGGCAACATCATCCACGGCGGAGAGACGAACTATGTGATGGCGACTGTTTCGCTGTTCGTCTCGATCTTCAACCTCTTCACCAGCCTGCTGCATCTGCTTGGCTTTGCCAACAGCAGCGACTGATGGCGCGGCGGCCGCGCGACCCGCAGGAGCCGCCGGTCGGTGCCACAGAAAGTCGGCGCTGGCGGGACGGCATGGCGCGGTGGCAGCTGTGACAGAATCGCCGCATGGATAGCTTCGCACTGATGGGCGGTCTGGCTGGCGGCGTCGGCCTGTTCCTGCTCGGCATGGGCCTCATGACCGACGGCCTGCGACTGGCCGCCGGCCCGGCCCTCGAACGCATCCTCGCCCGTTCGACGAAGACCCGCCTGCGCGGGCTCGCTTCCGGCGCGCTGGTCACGGTTGCCGTGCAGTCGTCGAGCGCGGTAACGGTGGCGGCGATCGGCTTCGTCAATGCCGGCCTGCTCTCGCTCGGCCAGGCGCTGTGGGTACTGTTCGGCGCCAACGTCGGCACGACGATGACCGGCTGGCTGGTCGCGCTGGTCGGCATGAAATTCAAGATCGACGCCTTCGCGCTGCCCCTGATCGGCGTCGGCATGCTGCTGCGCCTGACCGGCGACGGCAGTCGGCGCGGCGCGCTGGGTACGGCGCTGGCCGGCTTCGGCGTGCTGTTCCTCGGCATCGACCTGCTCAAGGACACCTTCTCGGGCGCCGCCGCCGACTTCGCCCTGCCGCAGTGGGACGGCATCGTCGGGGTGCTGGCCATGGTGCTGGTCGGCATCCTGATGACCATTTTGATGCAGGCCTCGGCGGCGGCCCTGGTGATCGCCTTTTCCGCCGCGCAGAGCGGGCTGGTGAGCCTCGAGGCCGCCGCCGCGGTGGTGATCGGCGCCAACGTGGGCACGACCGTGACCGCGGTGCTCGCCGCCATCGGTGCGACATCGAACGCCAAGCGCGCGGCGGCGGCGCACATCCTCTTCAACGTGCTGACCGGCGTCGTCGCCCTGCTGCTGCTGCCATGGCTGCTGGGCTTCCTCGGCTTCGTGCGCGAACTTCTGGAACTTGATTCCGGGCCGGCCGCCAATCTCGCGCTGTTCCATACCGCCTTCAATATTCTCGGCGTGATCCTCATCTGGCCTCTCGCCGGCCGGCTCACCGACTTCCTGCTGCGGCGCTTCAAGAGTGCGGAGGAAGACGAGGCGCGGCCGCGCTACCTCGACAAGACCGTGCTTGCCGTGCCAGCCCTGGCGCTCGACGCGCTGGCGCGCGAGCTGCATCGCCTGGGCGGCATCGCGCTCGCGACAGTGCGCGCCGCCTTCGATGCCGCGCCTCCGCGGCTCGAACAGAACTGGCGGATCGCCGACCGGCTGACAACCGCTATCGCCGGCTTCATCGCCCACTTGAACCGCGGCGGGATGGCGCCGGAAAGCGCGCAGCGCCTGCCGCAACTGCTGCGCGTGGCGCGTTACTACGAAACCGCCGCCGAACTGGCCACCGAGGCGGCGGCGGCCCTGCGCGAAACCGAACCCGGCGCGAACCCGGCGCTTGCGGATTATCGTGCCGCGGCCGAAGCGCTGCTGGCGCGACTCGATCCGGGCGCGCCCGCCGGCGCGATCGACCTCAATCCCTTCGAGGCGGCCTACCAGAGGCACAAGGCAGAATTGCTTGAAGCCGGCGCTCAGGGCAACATCGGCGTGGCGGCGATGGATGCACAGCTGCGCGCCGCCAGCGCCTTGCGGCGTGCAATGGAGCAGGCAGCCAAGGCGCTGCGCCTGTTGGCTGACGGGACGGCCGTCGGGGAAAAGGAAACCGACGATGGACAATGAGGAGGTGGGCAAGCATCATGGGCACACCCTTGCTGCATGCCGCCGCGCATCTCCCTTGTCACGCGTACCGGAGAGGATGCTGCTGTCGACATGTCCTGCAATCTTCGTTGCGACTGATCACAGGAGATAACGCCATGCAGCTCAGCCTGATTCTCGGCATCGTCTTCGCCATCGCGGCGGTGCTGTTCGCCATGCAGAACATTGCGCCGGTCACCGTCACCCTGGGCATGTGGAGCTTCGGCGGCTCGCTCGCGCTGGTGCTGCTGATGGCCCTCGGCCTGGGCGCCCTGATCGCCGGCCTCGTCACCTCGCCCGCGATGATTCGCCGGCAGTGGGAGAGCAAGCGCCTGAAGCGGCGGGTCGAGGAACTCGAACGCAAGCTGGAGGATGCGGCGCGCCGCTACGACGAGCAGCGCGCCGAACTGTCACGGGCGCGCGCGCCGACCGGCGACGACGGCAAGACGGCGCCCTGAAGGGCCTGACCTCCCGTAACCTCCGGGCTGCCGACATTGCCGACGCCATCGTGCTGCAACAGCGCGTCTATACCGCCTCCCCGCTGTTGATGAAACGCAATCCGAAAACCTGATCGAACGCTTTCCGCAAGGCCAGTTCGTCACCGAACTGGGTGGCCGCATGGTCGGCATCGCGCTTTCGCTGGTCATTTTCCGGGACGACTACAGCCTCCATCACACCTGGGTCGGCATCACCAACAGAGGACAGTTCGATACGCATGAAAGTCGGCGCTGGCGGGACGGCACTAGTTGAGCAGTTCGAGCGGCAGCCGCACGGCCATCGCCACCAGGAGCGCCGCGCCGACCGACAGTGCCACCGAGAACGCGGCCTCGCGCCGGCCGAGCAGCTTGAGCATCATCGCGAAGGTCGACACGCAGGGCACGTAGAAGGTCAGGAAGACGAGGAAAGTGGCGATCTGCGTGGCATCGAGCACACCGGCGAGTTCCTGCGTGCCTAGCGCCTGGAAAACCATCAGCAGCGAGAGTTCCTTGCGCAGCACGCCGAACAGGATCGGTACGCCCAGCACGGCGGGCAGGCCGAGCCACCAGCTGGTGATCGGCGTGAGCGCCAGGTTGATCCATGCGTCGGCGCCGAAGTGGGCAAGCAGCGCGAGCACGATGCTGCCGGCCACGAGCAGCGGCAGCACGATGGTGACGATGTCGCGGCTGCGTTCCCAGGTCTGGGCGAGCAGCGTGCGCAGCGTCGGCAGCGCGTAGGGAGGAATTTCCTGGATCATGCCCGGCGTGGTTTCCGGGTAGCGGTGCTTGAGCAGCTTGCCGATCAGGCTGACGACGATGGGCGCCAGCATGAACAGCGCGAACACGCCGAAGCCGCCGAGATACTTGCCGCCCAGCGCGAGCAGAATCGCCGAGCGCGCAGAGCAGGGCAGGAAGGTGATCAGCAGGGCGGCGACGGTGCGGTCGCGGCCGTGCGTGACGGCGGCGGTGGCCGCCAGTGCCGGCACATTGCAGCCGAGGCCCATCAGGAAGGGCAGCGCCACGCCGCCGTGCAGCCCAAGCTGGTGGAAGCCGCGATCGACGACGAAGGCGACGCGATGCATGATCCCCGATTCTTCGAGGAAGACGAGCAGCAGCACGAGCGGGATCATGTAGGGGATGACGATGCCGATCAGCCCGATGAAACCGTCCAGCACGGCGCGGCCAACGACGCCGGCTAGGTCGGTCGGCTGCCAGGGTTCGGCCCATGCGATGATGCGCGCGACGGTGAGGCTGTCGAGCCAGCCGCTGACCTCGAAGACGAAGAACAGCACCAGCGCGAAGATTGCCAGGGTGCCGGCGAAGCCCCAGCGCGGATGCAGGAACAGTTCGTCGGCCCAGCGCTGCCAGCGCGGCAGTTTCTCGCCGCCACCGGGCCGGGTGACCATTTCGTAAAGCAGCGCGGCGCGGTGGTGGCGGTCGGCGTGGATCTCGTCGGCCAGCGGGCGCGGCAGCGCGGCGTCGGCGGTATCGCGCGCGGCCAGCAGCGCCGCGTGGCGGAACGGGAAATGGCAGCGCAACTCCGCGAAAAAGTAGTCGTCGTTTTCCGCGAGCTGCATGGCGAGAAAGGTCGTCGGCACGGCGAAGGCCTGAGCGACATCGGCCTGTCCGGCGATTTCGGCAATCGGCGCGAGCTGCGCGGCGATGTACGGGCTCGGCGGCTGCGGCGTTGGCACGCGTTTTTCGCGCGCGGCGCGCACGACGGTCGTGAACAGGTCGGCGAGGCCGATCCCCATGTGGGCGACAGTGGGCACGACGGGCACGCCCAGCCTGGCGGACAAGGCGCGCACGTTGATGAAGAGGCGCTTGCGGCGCGCCTCGTCCATGCGGTTGAGCGCGACGACCATCGGCTTGCCGATTTGTGCGAGTTCGAGCGCGAGTTCGAGATCGCGCTCGAGGGCGGTGGCGTCCATCACCAACAGTAGTACATCGGGCGCGGCAAAGCTGGACTCGGGCTGATCTGCCTCATGGTGTGCGATGGCAGGCCAGCGGTCGCCCCACAAAAGGTATTTCAGAATGACCGGCACGTTGCCGGCGAGCGTGTGGAATGTGTCGATGGCGGGCAGGTCGACGAGCGAGAGCTGGTCGAGGCCGACTTCGACCTGGCATTCATCGTAGCCGGGGCCAACGCCGGCGAGCTGTTGGTGATGCACCACGGTACTTGCCGCAGCGCGAAAGATGCGGCTTTTGCCGGCGCGGGATTGGCCGAGCAGCGCGACGCGCGGGCAGCGGCTTCCCCGTAGCAGGGGGCCCGTGAGCGGAAAGGTATGGGAGGATAATGACAAGATTGCCGATTACTAATATGAGAACAGTTCTCTTTATGTTAGCAGTTCGGCGAAGTTGTCAATCGCGGGATAGTCGCGGGTGTCTTTGGGCGGCAGTTGCGTATCGGGCGTGCGCACGGCGAGCAGGTGCTTGATGCCGTAGGCACGCGCGGCGTCGAGGACCGGCAGGCTGTCATCGACCAGCAGGGTACGCGCGGGATCGAAGGGTTCGATGGCCTGCAGTTTTTCCCAGAAGCCGTGCTGCTCCTTGGCGAAGCCCAGCGCGTGCGCGCTGACAAAGGCGTCGAAATGCGGCTCGAGGCCGGTTTTCGCCATCTTGAGCGTGAGGCTCTTGTGGTGGGCGTTGGTGGCCATCACCACGCGTTTGTTCAGGCGGCGCAGCAGGGCGAGGAAATCGACCACCGCCGGATGCACGGCGATCAGGTGGGCAACCTCTTCCTTGAGCTGCATGATGTCGAGCTCGAGCTCGGTCGCCCAGTAGTCGACCGAATACCAGTCGAGTGTGCCGGCGCGGGCGTGGTAGCGCGCCATGAGTTCGTCGCGCGCGATGGCGGGGGGCAAACCGCGCGCCGCAGCGTAGCGCAGCGGCACATGGGTCTGCCAGAAGTGATTGTCGAAATGGAGGTCGAGCAGCGTGCCGTCCATGTCGAGCAGGACGGTGTCGACCTCCGCGAGCCTCGGCAGCCCCGTGACGCGGTCAGGGTTTGAGATAGGCATAGCCCTCGTAGGTTTGCAGCTTGCCTACCTCGGCGACGCCGGAGGGCACGATCTTCGCCTCGGGAATCACCCGCTGCGGATCGATCTTGCGGCTCGTCAGCGTGAAGTTGCAGACGCGAAAATCGACACCCTTGCTCACCAGATCCTCGACGATGATCTGGTACGGATTGCCGTTCTTGTCCTTGGCGCCGTCGAGCAGGAAATCGACGCCGAGCGCGTGGGTGACCACGGTGATCTTGGCGGTGGGATCGGCGGCGAGATGGTTGCGGATGTTGCGCAGGCCATTGCTGGCCTGATCGAGGCCGAGGTTGATGTGATAGACGGTCTTGGTCTGCTTCGGCTGTTCCGGCGTGCTGGCGCAGCCGGACAGTGCAAGGGTGCCGGCAATCATCAAAAGGCTAAGTGTGGATTTCATCGGGTCTCCTCCGGATGGGTGAATGTGTGAGCCATGTCTTGTTGTGTTATTGGCATGGCCGGCGTCAGCTTAACAGCACATTTCCCGGGAAAAAACCCTGATCGAATCAGGGGTGCACTCAGGGGCGCAAATAGGCCCAGCCCTGCTGCTGGCGCTTCATCAGCTCGACATAGCCGGCGACGCTGACCGTCACGCTGTCGACCAGATCTTCCTTCGCGAGCTTCTGCGCCTTCATCGAGTTGCCGCAGGCGACGAATTCGACGCCGGCCGCCAATGCATCCTGCACGCCGTTGGCGGCGAGCGATTCGGCGGTCAGCATGCCGAGGCCGGGGCCGATCGCCACGACGGCGATCGCCACATTCTTTGCGCCAAGCTCGACCTGGATGTTGTGGATATTCACGAGCACATCGTTCCACTTCTTCACGTTGTCCTCGTTGACCTGAATGACGATGCGGTTCTTGATCGCTTGTGCCGTCCTGCCAGCGCCGACTTTTTCAGCAGCGCTGGCGGTGCCGAGGGTTCCCAGCAATAAGCAGAGGATGAGCAGGAAATTTCTCATGGCGAGCCTCATTGGCCGGTAAAAATGGGCGGCCGTTTCGCGCGAAACGCCGCCAGTCCTTCTGCGTAGTCTGCACTATCCAGAAATGCAAAGGAAGCCCGCAGTTCTTCGGTCGTGAGCGGAGCCGGCTGTTGCAGGCGGGCGATCCACTGCTTGTGGGCGCGGGCGACCAGCGGCGCGCCGGCGGCGATGCGCGCGGCCGTGGCACTCACCTCGTCCGCGAGCGTGGCGTCGGCGACGACGCGCGTCAGCAAGCCTTTTTCATAGGCTTCGCGCGCGGCGAGCAACCTGCCTTCGAGCAGGATCTCCTTGACCACGGACGGGCCGGCGAGGCGTAGCAGGCCGGCGAGTTCGCCGGGGTACATCGAGAAGCCGAGCTTGTTGATCGGCGCGCCGAATTTCGCCGACTGGCCGGCGATGCGCAGGTCGCAGGCGCAGGCGATCTCCAGCCCGCCGCCGACGCAGGGACCGGCGATCTGCGCGACTACCGGATGGCGGCAGGCGGCGACGGCGTCGAGCGCGCGCGCGACGTCGGCGTGATAGGCCAGCGCGCCGTCGACACTGGCGCGCAGTTGCTGCATTTCGTCGAGGTCGCCGCCGGCGGCGAAGGCCGCGCCTTCGCCCTGGATGATCACGCAGCGCAGGGAGGCATCCGCGTCGAGCGCGGAGAACACGCTCGCCAGCCGCCGCCACATGGCGGCGTTCAGGGCGTTGAGCTTGTCGGGGTTGAACAGCGTGACGGTGGCGATGCCGCCGTCACGCGCGGACAGTATGTCCGGGGCCACCGTGTCAGTGCAGGCGATTGA
>Ga0172375_10013320_pt1 | contig 10208 bp, 6 predicted proteins | sample LakKiv1m_FD_114537 | JGI IMG/M metagenome (GOLD analysis project Ga0172375, IMG submission 114537) | Freshwater microbial communities from Kabuno Bay, South-Kivu, Congo - kab_092012_11.1m | ecosystem: Environmental > Aquatic > Freshwater > Lake | place: Democratic Republic of the Congo...
CGCTGCCCGATCGTAGATACCTGGTGGCAGACGGAAACCGGCGGAATCCTCATAACCCCGCTTCCGGGCGCCCATATTCTGAAACCCGGTTCAGCAAACCGCCCGTTCTTCGGCGTGGAACCGGCTGTCCTGCGCGACGACGGCACGGAGTGCTCTCCGACGGAGGGCGGCAAACTCTGCATCAAGAAGCCCTGGCCGGGAATGATGCGCACCACGTGGGGCGATCACGACAGGTTCATCGACACCTACTTCACGATGTACAAGAACCTGTATTTCACCGGTGACGGCTGCAGGCTCGACAAGGACGGCGACTACTGGCTGATGGGCCGCATAGACGATGTTGTCAACGTGTCGGGCCACCGTATCGGTACGGCCGAAGTCGAGAGCGCCCTGGTGAGCCATGCGAAAGTGGCCGAAGCCGCAGTCGCGCCGATGCCGCACGAAATCAAGGGGCAGGGGCTCTATGCGTTTGTGACGCTGCGCGAGGGTGTGCACCCGTCCGAGGAGCTCAGGCAGGAACTTGGCAAGCATGTGCGCAAGGAGATCGGGCCTATCGCCGTGCCCGACAAGATCCAGTTTGCGCCGGCGCTGCCGAAAACGAGGTCCGGCAAGATCATGCGGCGTATTCTCCGCAAGATCGCCGAGAACCAGGTTGACCAGATCGGGGACACGACCACGCTGGCCGACCCGCATGTCGTGCAGGATCTGGTGAATGGAAAGCTGTAAACAGGCGCGTGTTTGTGGATGAAGTGTTTGCCCGGCGCGCGATCCGCGCCGGGCAAACTGCTTGTGGGCCCGGATGGGCGATCCCCAGGCGGGACCGGGAAGGAGTGGAACTATGTCGGAGCAGAAAGTGATGAACCGGTGGTGGGTGGTTGTGGGAGGCATTGTCGTCCAGTTGTGCCTGGGAGCGATCTACGCATGGTCCGCGTTTACAAAGAAGCTTGAAGCGGATCCGTTTGCCTTCAGCAAGACACAGACGCAGGTGATATTCTCGGTCGGACTGGTGTCTTTCGCCATTGTGATGGCACTTGTAGCGGGTAACTGGCAGAAGAAGGCCGGGCCGCGCAAAGTGGCCATGGCTGGTGGCATAGTGCTGGGGCTTGGCTACGTGCTGGCTGGCCTTGCCGGTGCAAATTTCTGGGGCATCCTGATTGGCGTGGGACTGCTGGGAGGCGCCGGTATCGGACTCGGCTATGTGTGTCCCATCGCGGCGCTGGTCAAGTGGTTCCCTGACAAGAAAGGCCTTATCACCGGGCTGGCGGTGGCAGGTTTCGGATTCGGCGCGTTGATCTGGATAAAACTCACCAGCGGCTTTGTGTTCGGTCCTGTTGATCTCACGCCCGGGTGGAAAGGCCTGTTTGGAATGGGCTGGGGGGTCAGCAAGATATTTGTCCTGTACGGCATTCTGTTCGCGGTACTCGTATTGCTCGGATCCATCCCCATGGTGAACCCTCCTGACGGATGGAAGCCAGCAGGGTGGAATCCGCCCACCGGTACGGCCGCAGCCGTGTCAGGGGTGCAGAACTTCTCAGTAGGACAAATGGTGCGTACATCGCAGTACTGGATCCTGCTGGCCACGTTTGCCGTTGGCGCCACGGCGGGACTCATGGTGATAGGTGTGATCAAGTTGTTCGGCATGGACGTGTTGGCGGCCAACGGCGTAGAGCAAGTCCGGGCCGACGTCATCACGGGCACGGCGATGGGATTGTTCTATGCCCTGCTGAACGGTTTTGGGCGTATCATATGGGGGTCCTTGTCCGACAAACTCGGGCGGCGCAACTCGATAGCAATCATGACAGCCCTCCAGGGGCTCATGATGATCGCGTTCTATTTCGTAGGTGGCAGGGAATGGGGGCTCTATTTCGGAGCGGCCATCATAGGGTTCAACTTCGGCGGCAACTTCGCATTGTTTCCTGCGGCCACGGCTGACTATTTTGGCAACAAGAACGTGGGTACTAACTATCCCTGGGTCTTCATGGCGTACGGTCTGGGCGGGGTCGTCGGACCCATCTTGGGCGGTTACATGGGAGATGTCAGGGCCTGGATGTGGGCTTTTATTCCTGCCGGTATCGCATGTCTCGTCATGGCCGCGGTCTCGTTAGCCCTGCGGCCCCCGGCGGCCAGGCAGGAAGCCACGAACTGAGACTGGCTGAGAGTAACTGAAGCACAGAAACGCCCCGGTCACAAGCCGGGGCGTTTCTGTTTCAGCCGGCTGCAGGCGGCCTGACAGGAACTCAGGAACGAGCAGGTCGCTGGAACGGCTGGCGACTCAGTACGAATGACAGAACCAGACCGATCACGAGGAAGCCTGCGCTGACTTCAAAGGCGTAACGCGATGCGTTCGCCGCATGGTGGTCCTTCAGGTACGCAACGATCTGGGGGCCCGCGATGCCGGCGGCGGACCATGCAGTCAGGATGGCACCGTAAACCACGGGCATCATCCGCGATCCGAATGTATCCAGGACAAAGGACGGCATGGTTCCGAAGCCACCTCCGTAACAAAGCAGGATGTAGCAGATCAACACGCCGAACAACCATGGGTTCCCCACGACAATCAGCAGGCCGAATGCGACTACCTGGCTGCCCAGCATCACGCGGAACGCCATGGCGCGGCCCATCCGATCGGACAACCCGCCCCAGAAGAGCCTGCCTGCGCCATTGAATAGCGAACTGACGGCTATCAGTGTGGCGCCGAAACCCGCAAGGACGGCCGGGGAAAGGCCTGGATCAATGCGTCGCCACAAATCCTGGAACAAAGGAGACTGGAAACTGATAATTGATATGCCGGCTAGAATATTGCAGAAGAACACAAGCCACATCATCATGAAACGGCCGGACAACAGGCACGCGGCAGGGGTGAGATCCGTCGCCGCGGCGGATGTAGCGGGCGTCATGGCCCGCAGTGCGGACGAAGGCGCAACGAAACCGTCAGGCGGATTCCTCAGGAATGAACCGATAATAGCGGTAATGACCGTGAACATGGTCCCGATGGCGCCGAATACCGTGACAAGGTCCCCGTCGAAGATATCAACCAGCAGCGGAGCAATCACCTTGCTCATCAGGAGAGCCCCGAATCCAAACCCCATGACGACCATGCCCGTGACCAGTCCCTTCTTGTCGGGGAACCACCTGGCTGCCGTTGCGACCGGTGTCACATAGCCGAGCCCGAGGCCGATGCCCCCGACTATGCCATAGCCAACGTAAAGGAGCGCGAGCGATCGGAAGTGGAGCGCAAGTGCGGCAAGAAGGTAACCGATCCCGAACAAGGCTCCTCCGATCATGGCGAGTCGGCGCGGGCCGTGTCTTGGGAGAAGGAGACCGCCTGCTGCGGCCGCGAGGCCCAGAAAGCAGATGGCGAGGCTGAAAGCCCATGCCACCTGCGTGTTTGCCCATCCATATCCGGCCACCAGTGGGTTCTGGAAATAGCTCCAGGCATACACAGTTCCAAGGCACAGCTGAAGAAGAGTACCCATGATGGCGATCAGCCACCTGTTGTGATCTGCGGTTTGATTGTTCATACAGGCTCCCATGCCAGGCAATGGCGCTCGTAAGCTTCCATACCGGTCTGCCCCTGTCAAAGGATTACTGATCCAGCGCCTGCGGATGCCGGTTCCGAACGGCCTGTTAAACGATTCGACGTCCGGCGCGCGGATCTGCTATATGCCGGTTGTGTCTGTTGTTCCCGCCTGGAGGCATCATGACAAGACGCATGGCGGCATTTGTCTACTCTCCTGAACTGGAGAACCACGGCTATCCGTCCGAATGTCCGTTCAACAGCCGTCGTCCTGGACTGACCCGCAAGACAGCTTTCAACATGGGCCTGCTGACCGGTCCTGACCGGCGGGAAGTTGCCCTCGCCCCGCTGACCCGTGCTGAACTGGAATGGTTCCACACACCCGCCTACCTTGATGCGCTGCGTCGAGCAGGCGAAGGCGATCTGTCGCCTGAAGCTTTTGCCATGGGGATCGGGACGCCCGACTGCCCTGTCTTCAAGGGCATGTATGACTACGTGTCGCTGGCGGCCGGCGGAACAATGACTGGTGCACGGCTGATCCTCAAAGGGGAGACCGGCGTGGCATTCAACCCGGCCGGCGGGTTCCATCACGCAATGCCCGGCAACTGCGCAGGATTCTGCTTCATCAACGACGTAGTGCTGGCGGCCACGGAATTGGCGCGTGCCGGCAGACGTGTGGCCTTCCTGGACATCGATGTCCACCACTGCGACGGCGTTCAGCATGCCTTCTATCGCCGCAAGGATGTAATGACGGTGTCACTGCATGAAAACGGCAAGACGCTCTTTCCCGGCACAGGCTTTGAGAGCGAGATCGGCGAAGGCGAGGGTCGTGGCTACAGTGTGAACATACCGCTTCCGGTCGGTACGTACGATGGTGCCTATCTCAGGGCTTTTGAGCAGGCGGCACTGCCCGTTATCAAGGCGTTCAATCCGGACGTGATGATGGTGGAGATTGGGATGGATACGCTGGCGGGTGACCCCCTCGCGCACCTGCACCTGACCAACAATGTGGTCGTCGAGGTCCTTGAGCGTGTTCTCGCGCTTGGCAAGCCAGTACTGGCCACTGGTGGGGGTGGCTATCACATCGAGAACACTGTCCGGGGCTGGACTTTGGCATGGAGTACGCTATGCGGAGAGTCTTCCGACGACATGATGATGGGCCTGGGCGGCGTCATGCTCGAGAATACCGACTGGGCTGGCGGACTTCGTGACCGTGTGCTGCTCTCTGATGCCGGCAGGCGTGGCAATGTTGACCGGGAAGTGGATGCGACGATCACCCGGATCCGCGAATTTGTCTTTCCTATTCACGGGTTGTGACCGAACCCAGAGACGGTAAGGCGGCTCCTTTGCCCGGAAGCTTGCCCCAACATGTATCCGGCAGAGCGGGAGCTCTGCCCTCCATTGTGAATCCAATACGCCTGACTGCAACATGGAGGGCGGACCTCCGTGTCCGCCGCTGCTTCCGAGCACAGGGGAAAATCTCCCTTCAATATACCGAGGCATCAGACGTTGCGCGTGGCAGCGGTTTGACAGAAGATGTGTTTGTCCCTGGCCCGACAGTCTCCATGACTTTCTGCAGCATCTGCAGATAACCGGGATCCTTGCGGCTTTCCCAGAGCGGCCGGAATCTTGCCCACCCGCCCGCGACCTCCGAAAGGGGCAGGTTCAAAGCCCGGCTCTCAAGCGGTGCAGCCACGTTGACTAGCGCCGCAACCGGCGCCTTGTCCACGTCGCCCAGCAGGGTGTAGTTGAGCGTCTTCAGATGTCTGCGCAGTTCAGCCAGTCCAGCCTCCGAAACGGTTCGGCGCTCTGCCTTGATGAAAGCGTAGTCGCCGTAGTACGGGGCGTTGAGATCAAGCCACGTTGCAAGGCGTTCAAAGCCGGCTTCGTCAATGGAGGCGAATTCTTTGTGCTCGTTAAGTAGAAAGGCCGCAAGCCGGCCGCCGTGTGACCCGTAGTCACGCGGTTCGCTGGAAGCAGTCTCCTGCTTGCGGCGGGCAAGGGCCACGAGGCCGGGACGCGATATCAGCTGTTCGTAGGCCACGTTGAAATACTCCGTCGGCGTTCCAAGCAGGCTGATTCCGCCGGCCTGACCTTGCAGGCCATGGCACGAAATGCAGTAACGGTCGAGCACAGGCTGGACACTGCGGGTGAAACTGAATCCGCCCGGATATGCCGGGCCGGGCACCGGCCTGAGCGATTCAGGCCTGGCGGTTGGAAATGCAGGCTGGACAGGCACAGCGCTCCGGCGGTCTTCGTGGCAACCTGCGCAACCTCTGATTTCACCGGGCTGGAAGAACACCTGGCTCCGCATGCTCATGACCGCCATGTTGTTGCTGTCGACAACCTGGAACAGTACGGGGACCTGCGCCGGGACCGTAAACGCCGCCGACCCGTCAGTCTGTACCGGGGCGGTACCAAGGGCTGCCTTGGCAATCTCAATGCCGACAACACTGCGCGGCGGCGCGGAGATGCCTTCCTGCTCGTAAAGGCGGACCACCCTTATGCGGCGCGGGGCCCCACCGCGGAAATCATGCGGGCTGTTGTCGATGTTCTGGACGATCACAACGGCATTGGTCATGTCTGTTCGTCGGGCATCCGCCACCACTGGTGGGGTCTGCCGCGGTCTGAGGGGAATGGGCTGGAAGAGTGAACCGTCTTCCGTGCGACAGATCAGCTCGCGGCCACCGAAGCGGTCGAACAGGTACAGGCCGTAGGCGTTGAACCTGCCGATTTCCCAATGGCAGGGCACCCTGTCGGGCGAATAGGCAACCAGGAAGAGATCCTCGTTCAGCGGCCACGGGGTCATGTAGGAGCCCATGGGCCAACCCTCTGTTTCCGGGAAGTCCATCTCCGGGTTGAGGCGTGTCACCGGCTGTTCACCGTTCTCGCCGCGGTCAGGATCGAGCAGGATCATCGGGCCGCAGCTTATGGAGTGGTGAGCTGCCGCCAGTGCTATCAGCCTCCGGGAACCCGGCACCTGGCCGGCCTGTGCCACCACGCAGGGGTTCACGGTGTTGTTCCCGTACAGGTGGGCAAACCCTGAACCGTCTGGCCGGCATGTCCACAGACCCTGGAAGAGTACCTCGTGCCGGTTCACATAGTCCCAGCGTGTGAACATCAGGGTCCCGTCGTTCCTGACGAAAGGGGTCCATTCATTGGACTCGGCGAAGGACAACCTTTGCACGCCGGAACCATCGGGCCGTGTACGGTAGAGGACGTATGACGGTGCATAGCGGCCGGCATGGCATCGGCTGAAGCTGCCGCATCGTGTCGATACGAAGGCGATGTCCCCGTCAGGCAGGTAGCAGGGGTCAAAATCCTCGACCAGTACATGGCTGCCGTTACCGCATTCCGGCAATGGATCGGTGTTCTGTCTTCCGGTCACCTGCCGAACCCTTTGCGCGATGAGGTCCAGCTCGTACAGGAGGAACCTGCGCTTTTCATGGGACGGTTCACTGTGATCGGCAAAACTGAAGATAGCCTTCTTTGCGTCATATGAGAGCGACAGGCGCTGGACAGCGCCCGTCGGCAGGAGAGATGAAATCAGTTCCTTCACCCGTGGCGCAGTTTTCCAGTCCGTGATCCGTACAATCCCCCTGCCTGCACGGCTCCACCGGCCAAGGTACTGATCGCAGATGTTACTCGTGTAGCGAGGCGGCCCGCCATGAACCGCGAGTATGGAATCGAAATCCAGCAGGGGACTGGACAGGAGAATCTCACGACGCAGCCGGCGGAGGCCCAGGTAGAGCTGTTTCCACATGTCGGGAGCTTCCCGGCCCTTGTTCAGTTCAACCTGGCGCAAAAGCGCCTCGAGGGCGGGGCTGACCTGCGGATGGCCCCCCTCGTGTTCCACGAGGGTCAATGCGTTTCGTACCAGCTCAGCATAGCGTGTGGCGGCCGCGGCGTAATCCGGTTGTGCGGTTGTGAGCCCATCTGCCTCGAGCCAGTCGGCCTCGACCTGGTCCTGGAACCTGGCCGCGAGGCGAGGTGCGGGAGGAATGGTCACGTATTGCCGCGGCTCGCGAGGCCGCTCGCCCTCCATGTTGCCGTCAGAGCGCGTGTCCTCGGGAATGGAGGGCGAGCGGCCTCGCGAGCCGTTCGGGGCAGACGGATCCCTGTTCGGATTCTGCCTGCGAACTGTCCGTAGCCCGGTGAACGGGGTGGCCATGCCCGGTTCCAGGTAACTGCGGTACGCGCACCGGAGATGCTGTGGAATTGTGAACCAGCATCCGCCACGCATGACGCGGCAACTCCACGGACTTGAAGGGGGACCAGTGGGGTTCGCCGGCCATCCGTTCGTTGCTAGGCGGGCATAGCTGTAACCGTCAAACCAGTCCCAGCACCATTCCCACAGGTTGCCGGCCATATCCTGCAGGCCGTAGAGATTCACCCTGTTGATGGGGGCAAACGTCCAGGCGTAGTAACCGACCGGCGATGGCGCGTTGTCAAACGGGTCGCCGCTGTCTATGTAGTTTGCCTTGCTTCCGTCGATCAACGGCATCGGGTCATCTCCGGTGCCGGTCCAGGGGAAATGGTTACCCACCAGTCCCCCCCTTGCGGCCTTTTCCCATTCAGCTTCCGTCGGGAGGCGATAGCCTGTCTTTGAGAAATCACAGGTCCACGCGGTAAGGTCGATGCACTGTTCAAGTTTGCCCTGCTTCTCGTTCTCAATTTCCGTCCGGAAGAAGCAGTAGGCTGCGGCACCGTACCACGTCAGCCATGGACACGGCATCTGGGGGTCAACGGTGACCCTGAAGCTGCCGTTCGAGAACTGGAGGCCGCACGGCCAGTTACTGAGCACAAGCAGCACCTGCGGGGTACCGGTTGCGTTCATCACATCGCCGCCGCGGAACGAGAGGAGCCTACGATCGAACGCCCACTGGAATGCCTGAGCTACCGCCTGGACGGTGACCTCGGTCCGGTCCATCAGAAAACCATCCGTATCAACTGTGTGGACGGGGATGGCGTGTCCGTCCAGCCCCTGCGGGTCGCCCGCCTGGAAAGATCCCGCGGGGATGGCGACCATGTCAACGGTCGTAGTTTCCTGTGCAATACAGAAAGAAGCTGTCAAGGCAGCAACAAGGATGGCTCTTTGGAAACTCATGTTCGAAGCAAGTGTACTGTACGCGACGCCAGCGGCAAGAGGGAAGGGAGCCACTGAGTATTCGCTCAGTCAGCCGGGTATCACTGACGGCTCGGCAAGCCTCGCCCTTCTCCAGGCAGACTATTGCCGTGGAAACTGGAGGGCGAGCGGCCTCGCGAGCCGTTATACTTTGGCCTTACCCGGTCACCCGTAGCTGTGCAGGGTGCTGGAGAGTCGGGGCACGATATTGACGAGCAGGAACGTTGTGAGCAGCGCCAGGAAGGCCAGTGCGTGCAGGACGTGGCCGGCCGGTCGCCATCGCCCGGTGCGTGGCACGTGAAGAAACGCAACGTACAGTGCCCAGGTTATAAGGGACCACGTTTCCTTCGGATCCCACGACCAGTAGGTTCCCCACGCGGCATCGGCCCAGATGGCCCCGGAACACAGGCCAAAGGTCATGAACGGCAGCATCATCCGGATGACGGCATCCGCCGCCGTTGAGTGACCGGCAGGATCGCGCCTACGGATGCCGGCCCACCACACGGAGATGAGACACGTGAAAGCTATTGCCGCGAACGCGTAGGCGATCAAGTACGCGGTGACATGAGGGATGAACCACGGCGACTGCAGTGCCGGGGCCCTGCGCCACAGAATATCACGCTCCATGAAACTGGCCCCCACCAGTGGCAGGGCGGACACGACCGCAAATGATGATGCCAGCCACCGCAGACCCGGATCGCGCGCGAGCCACAGGTATAACGGGAAGAAGCAGGCGGCCAGGAACACCATCACGTGGTACATGCTGCCAAGAGGCACATGTCCGCAAGCGATGCCGTTGAACGCGAATAGAAGCAGGACGGTTGCCCAGGCCGCCACAAACAGCCACGTGCCCGCTCTCATCCGTCTCATGATAAAGCATGCGGCGGCAAGCACCAGGATCGCCGGGGCTATCTTCAGCAACGCTGCGATAGTGAAGCTAATGGTCATTCTCTCACCATATCCGGATTACCGGCTTGGGGTCTCTCGGGTTGCCTTCCGCCAAAACACGACAGGCAGGTTCCGATCACGAGCAGCAAGATTCCCGTGAAGACGGTGGACCGCCCCGGGGCACGGCGAATCCTGACCAGCACTGCATCCCTCGTTGCCCTGTCGTAGGACATGAGGTAGAAGCGCCAGCCCCGGTATTCCGCAGGGTGATTGACACGTACCAGGAGGCTTGCGGTAGCAGCCGTGTCTGAACCGGTGGGGTTCACCAGAAGGTTCAGCAGGTAATCGCTGTCAACGCGGTTCAGCGCGTGAAGCAAGGTGCCGTCGGGCATTACCGCCTGCGTTGACCATCGGTCTCCGCCGCCGGGGAACAGCAATGATCCCGGTGGAAGGGAACCATGCCGACCGGCCTGGACAGACCCGTCATCAGCCGGCCTGACTTTGCCAATGAGTTCATAGTCCAGTGCTTCCGACGCGACGTCCGAGACCGCGATCCGCGGCACGGCTGCCGTTGCAACGGCGCGATACATCGCATAGTCAGGAGGATAGCTCTTTACGTCGAACATCGCGGCGGCGACGTCCAACTCCCCGATGACCTGTTGCCACGTCCGGGAGTCA
>Ga0172375_10013325_pt1 | contig 10205 bp, 5 predicted proteins | sample LakKiv1m_FD_114537 | JGI IMG/M metagenome (GOLD analysis project Ga0172375, IMG submission 114537) | Freshwater microbial communities from Kabuno Bay, South-Kivu, Congo - kab_092012_11.1m | ecosystem: Environmental > Aquatic > Freshwater > Lake | place: Democratic Republic of the Congo...
CGCGGAGGAGTTAAACAACCGACCGCGGAAACGATTCGGGTATCGAACACCAAACGAAATGTATCAATGTTTGTTACAATCGAAAGGAGAGTCTACTGTTGCAGTTGGAACTGGAATCTAGGCAAGAATGCCAGAGATTTAGAGTCGGTAAAATATATAGAGGCGAGAGAGGGGGTGTTTATCTACCAATACCGCTTCATCGTGGGTATATGCCCAATCTTTTGCTAACTGAATGTCAGGATAGTGATCGCGACAATGGGATTCATAACAAAGTACCGGGACGCTTGGACGGCTTGCGAGTTTGGAGGCGACCGGACAGAGTATATCGTCGCATAAAAGGGCAAGCGTCGTATATTCCCCTCCCGTTATGGATTGAGGAGACAGTCTCATAACGCGCATGAAATATCGGTAATGAAGGTCCGAAAACGACCGACTGTTTATCAGGGTAAAAGAAAACTGACTATCGCCGATCTCGCGCTTGAGCTTGCCCACAGTGGCGCTGACTCTCCTAACGTCATTATTACCCATATTGAAGATGTCTGTATGGGACAAATGGACAATAGAAATGACGCTGATAAGTGCACATGCAAGCGTTATGTAAAGGGATCTACGGAGTATAGAAAAAACGGATGCAATCATAAAAAACGGCACCGGGATAAGAAAGTAGAGATAATGATCATGCACAACTCCCTGATATCGAGTCATGGCAATAAGTCCCCCAAATAGCCAAAGGGTAAGAAATTGGGTTAATTTTCTTGGGCGAAGCATCACAAAAACGGTCCAGATACCCACGAACACCGCTGCCGGAGCCCGGCTCATGTTCGGAACTGCTCTTCCCAACACCCGATACGCATAATCCAATCCGGCATAAAGCATGGCGCGTTTTCCCGGGTTTGCACTATCGGCAAAAACGCCCAAAATCCCCGTAATATCACGAAATCGCACCGTATACTCATACCCAAGAAACGGAATGAGCGTTAGGATAAATCCAAGGGAGCACCATAGGCCCGAAATCACACTGAAAGATACGCCTCTCGTTTGGAAAAATAGCCCACCGACTAAATATAGGCCCGTAAGCCCGATAAAAAAGACGTTGGGGTAATGAAGCTGAACCAATACCCCCACTGTTATTCCTAACGCCGTCCATAGCCACCAAACCGACTCTTTGTGTACCCTATATAATAGGTAGATATAAAGGACGGAAAAAAGCGGCACCATGTTTGGCTCCCATATAGTACGGTCCGCAGTGACAATATATGGCGACACCGCCCAAAGAAGAGAAACGATGCGCGCTGAATTCACGCCAAACATCAATCGTACCGTTTCGTACAACACAACAACTGTGATAACACCGAGTATCGCCATCCAGAAGGAAACGCCAATTGGCCCACGGCCCAAAAGATATCCAGGAAGCAAAAGATAATAAAACATTGGCCCCAGATTATGGCCGGAAAGTGTAGTTGGACCAACCAAAGGGACGACGCCACGCTCAACAAAATCATACATGGTAAGCATCGTTCTGCCCTGGTCACCCAAAAACTCAGTGAGTGCTTCCAAACGATACACCCGGAGAAATGAAGCGATGCCAATAATTCCGATTTTCCATACGTCAAACCGACCGGAAAAGAAACCATCATGAATCTTTGAGCCTATATCATGTGTGCGCACCGATTTCTTTGTTATAATGCGAATAAGGTCACTCCAACGCATGAAATCATTTAAGCATTATCTTCTCATCATTGCAATTTCACTCCTCCCGTTTATCAGTGTTTTGGCCAATCCTCTTGCCCCCCACACGCATGACAGCCCCGTACATTTTGCGCGCATGGCAGCCTACTACAAAGCACTCTCGGAAGGCCAAATCCTCCCCCGCTGGGCAGGAGAACTCAATTACGGCTACGGCATGCCGCTTTTTAACTTCATCTATCACGTGCCATATCTTATAACCTCCATCCCGATTGCGCTTGGGGGCGGATTGGTCTTTTCGTTTAAGGTCGCCTTATGTATAAGCTTTTTACTCTCCGGTGCATTCACGTATCTGTTTACTAAGCGTTTTTTCCAGGATGACAAACGGGCATTTGTCACAACCATGCTTTACCAATTTGCGCCGTTTCATCTTGTTGATCTTATTGTCCGGGGGGATATGGCAGAAGGATTTGCGCTTGCCTTTCTCCCGCTGGTTCTCTATACACTCATATCCGGATTTGAAGAAAAGGACGTTAGGAAAAACATTGTTTTCACTGCTGTCACAACGCTTTTCCTCATTACCTCCCACAACGCGATCAGTCTATTATTTTTCGGTATCGCGGTGCTTTTTGTCCTCACCTTTGCACCGAATAATCGAAAAAGGGATGAAGCATGTACGGGACTTGTGTTGGGACTCACCCTTTCTGCATTTTATTGGATGCCGGCGCTTATTGAGCGTAAGTTTACCTATGGCGACCTGTTTATGAAAGACATGTATACGTCCCATTTTGCGCCTCTTTTGCATTTCTTCATCCCCAATGTCACCAACAGCGAATCCTTACAAACCGGTGGCATTACCGTTTCATTTGGCATCACACAGGTTATGGCAATCGCTATCGCCCTCCTTCTCCTCTTTCGAAAAAAAATCCGGGATGTAAAAGAGGTAAAAATCATCTGGTTTACCCTGGGTCTTACCATCGTCGCCCTCTTTATGATGCAACCGGCCTCTCAATTTTTCTGGGGAAATATTCCGATACTCAGGATGTTTCAGTTTCCATGGCGCTTACTAAACATCACCACCTTTTCTCTCGCGCTTTTGGGCGGGGTCCTCGTACCGAAAAAGGCGTCTCTTTCCCTGTATATCGCGATTATCACAGTCACTGTCGCCTCATGCTTTGTTTATTTCCGCCCTCCGCTGGGTTTTGACAAAATCGACGAACAATATTATTGGAACTATCCGTTAAATACGACGTATTTCGGCGAAACAGACGTCATTTGGTCCGCTGGTCCTGCAGGGTCCTATCCCAAAAACCGTTTTGAGGTAATCGGAGGCATGGGAACGATCAGTGACCCTGTAAAAAAAGGAACCCTCCACACATTTACCGTCACGGCCAAAACGGACGTACAAATCGTTGACCGTACACAGTATTTCCCCGGCTGGAAAGTGACGAGCGACGATGGGACTAAGCTTCCGATTGAGTTTCAGGACCAGAACTGGCGTGGGATGATCACATTCCGTCTGACTCCCGGCATACATCGCGTCCGGGTAACATGGGGGAAATCTCCTATCCGACAGGTGGCCGACAGTATCACGCTGCTTTCTATCTTTGGGATAGCAGGATATCTGCTCCTTCCAATAGGGAAACGGCACACACGATGAAAAAACGCGAATGGTACTTAATTATCGCAATACTTACTGGCGTTATCGCGCTATTCTTTTACCAGACTTTTCTCTGGGGCAAAGTGCCGTTTCCGGCAGATATCCTAATGAGTGATTTCCAACCGTGGCGGTCAACGTCATATTTGGGATATGACTCGGGCGGAATTCCCAACAAAGCACAGTACCCCGATACCATACGACAACTTTACCCGTGGAAAACGCTTGCGGTCAGATCACTCAGAGAAGGCAAACTACCGCTCTGGAATCCCTATAACTTCTCGGGTGCTCCGCTCCTTGCCAACTTCCAAAGTGCGGCACTGTATCCTTTGGGGAGTATCTATCTTTTCCTCTCCCAGATTGACGCGTGGACTATTCTCATCATCCTCCAACCACTCCTTGCCGTACTTTTTACGTATCTTTATTGCCGAAAAATCGGCATGGGCCCATCCGGAAGTGCCATGTCCGCACTTTCCTATGGATTCTCGGGATTTATGGCAGTCTGGCTCGAATACAACACGGTCGGACATGTCATCCTCTGGCTGCCACTAATGTTACTTGCTATCGAACATCTCAAAGATCAACCCCGCGCCCGTTGGCTCGGCATACTTGCGCTTAGTAACACCGCGTCGCTTCTTGCCGGGCATCCTCAGGTCTATGCCTATGTCCTTACCTTTTGCCTGGTATACGCACTGACCCGAACACCAAAAACCATGTGGGGATACATTGTGGGCTTTTGTGGCTTGGGTATCGGGATTGCCGGGCTACAAATAATCCCGGGTGCTGAACTTGTCGCTCTCGCTTCCCGAAGCTCCCATGATCCCAATACCGTATTTACAAAAATCCTGATCCAGCCTTGGCAGCTACTTGCCCTCGCCTTCCCAAACATATTTGGCAACCCGGCAACCAGGACCTACTGGCCGCTTGATACGTTTGTCGGTAAAGTCACAACCATCGGATTAGTACCACTCTTTTTTTCTCTCTCCGCCTTCCGAAACAAAGAGAGAATCGCCAAATGGTATATCACGGCTTCATTCGTTACATTATTTCTTATTACGGCAAATCCCGTAACGTACGTGCTTTACCGAATTCCCATCCCGCTTGTCAGCGCAAGCAGCCCCACCCTTATGTCATTTTTGCTTTCCTTCTCACTGGCCATTAGTTGCGGGCTGGGACTGGAATATTGGCTGACTGACAAACATTCTCTGCGTAAACTTATCCGAAGAACGATTGAAGTCATCGCCGTTTTTGGCGTATTACTCCTTTTTACCAGGCTTTCCGTCATACCAATGCTGTCAGAGCATATGCATGTTGTTATCCGCGCGCTTCTTTACGGGGCAGCGCTGGCAGCTCTCACTCTTCTGTTATTTTGGGTCGCCGTTAGTGTACCGAAATACCGAACACATTCTATCATCCTGCTTATAATCGTCCACACATTGGATCTATTCATCTTTTTTCGGCGGTTTAATCCTTTCGTGCCAAAGGCGTTAGTATTTCCGGATCATACAATGATCACATACCTAAAAGATAAATCCCCAGATCGATATTGGGGATACGGAACTGCAAATATCGCAGCAAATTTCGCATCCCAGTACGGTATGTTTTCTCCGGAAGGATACGATCCGCTATACCCCGGGTTGTATGGCCAGTTCCTCTATGGATATCGGGAGGGTAAACTCATGGAAACATTTGACAATGCCACCCGATCTGACGCGGCCATCACTTCCGGCTTTGGGGACGGCGGACTTTCCGACTTAAAGAAACTTAAAATACTGAGCGCCTTAAGCGTTCGGTATGTCCTCGACCGCACTGAAAATGCGGGAAACGAAACCATCTATCCGCCGGGCGTTATGAAACCGATATATTCTTTTGAAAACTGGAAGGTATTCGAAAATATGCAGGCTGTACCCCGTGCGTACCTTGCGCGTGATGTCCGAACGTATCCGAATGCCAAAGAATTTAACCGACAATTTTTTTCGCACGATTTTGACCCTCAAACTACTACGCTCGTATCGACTATTCCGAACGGACTCGTCAAAAATGACGGTACCGGATCCGCCACGATCTCGTCATATGAACCCGAATCAGTAGGGATAGAAACAAAAAGCGACACGCCGGCAATACTTGTACTTACCGATACCTATTATCCGGGCTGGATCGCGACGGTTGACGGACATACAACCGAAATACTCCGAGCAAACTGGACCATGCGGGCAGTTGTCGTTCCCGCGGGCACACACACAGTAGTCATGACCTACTCCCCAAAGAGTGTTGCCATAGGAATTTGGTTGAGTATGATAAGTATAGGAGTCACTATATTCGGACTCATAGCGCTAAGCCGTAAAAAACCATGAAAAAAATATCCTCTTATATTCTTGTTCTCATCATCCTTCTGGCCGCGCTTCTTCGGCTCTATCGCCTAAATGACGTACCCCCGGGGGTAAACCGTGACGAGGCCTCTATCGGAGTTACCGCCTATTCGTTGATGACCACCGGCCGTGATGAATATGGTAAATTCCTCCCGATCTCCTTTGAATCCTTCGGTGACTGGAAGCTTCCGCTTTACATCTATATAACGATTCCGTTTGTCAAAATATTCGGTTTATCGGAGATTGCCGTCCGCTTACCGTCTGCCCTTGCCGGTATCCTATCGGTGGTTGCCCTCTATCACCTCGTAAACCTGTTATTTGCATCAGAAGTACTCGCGCTTCTTTCGGCAGCTATCCTCGCAATTTGCCCCTGGCATATCCACATCTCCCGCGTGGAATCCGAAGCGATCGTTGCTGTACTTTTCACTATCTTAGGCTCCATACAGTTTTTCACCGCACTCAAAAAGAAATCGCTTGCTTTGCTTATCGCATCCGCCGTTCTTTTTGGGATGACCTACTACACCTACCACGGCAACCATATTTTTACCTCGCTTCTTCTCGCCGGGGGAGCGCTCATCTATTGGCGGGATATCGTCAAAATCCCTCGCTGGTGGATTGCCGTCGGAACCGGAACAGTTCTCGTACTTATCATTCTTTCCGTCACGCTATCGGCTGACCACACAAAAATTAGCGGCATCAGCATCTTTTCTGATCCAACAGTCGTTTATAACCAAATCGAATTACCCAGACTTGCACATGATGATCCCAATTCACTCGCGGCACGCCTTATCCATAATCGGATAACGTATGCCGCAGTCACCATCCTCCAAAATTATCTTAAATCATACGGGCCGGATTTTCTTTTTATAAAAGGTGGCGGGAACCGCGCACACAATATCCAAGGCTATGGAAACCTCCATCCCATCGAGTCGTTGTTCCTCCTTCTTGGCGTCGTTTGGCTGATCACCAGAGTCAAAGCAAAGGAATCTAAATTTATATTGTGGTGGATTGCTATCGGCGCCGTTGCTGCCGCGATCACCAAAGACGCGCCTCACAGTAACCGGATGCTTTCTGTCGTTCCCTCTCTTGCCATCGCCGTTTCTATGGGTATATACATGCTGACAGTACTTATACCGAAACGCTTCCATGTGGTTATGTACATTATCATCATTTCTGGATATATTTTGTCCATGGGAATATATCTCGACCAGTACTTCGTGCATTTTTCGAAAAATGAGGCCGCTAACTGGGGGTATGCATATAAAAAACTGACACCGGTGCTTTTTGCACCCGAAAACAAAGATAAGTCCGTCATAATGATGCATCCTGAAAAATCCCCATATATTTACCTCATGTTTTATAGCAGCTACTCCCCCTTTCTGTATCAGAAACAGGCCAAGCGGTATCCCATCTCAGCAGACGGATTTACGGATGTTTCCGGTTTCGGCAGATTTTCATTTCGCGGTATAGATTGGGATCGCGACCTGGCACGCCACAATACCTTGCTCGTTTCTAACGCCGACGAAGTCCCCTCGGCGCTTTTCCCAAAAAATATCGCCACAATTACCACCCCCGACAATACAGTGCAATTTATCGTACTTGACACCGACAAATGATATATACGTGGGTTATATCTCAAATAGCACGGGATGATGCGAAATTTTCGCGTATCGCTTCCCGGGCTCCAAAGTATTAGAGCTATGAAAACAGTTGATCGGAATACCGAACGAACATCTCAAAATCGAACGGGCAGCGGAGCCGGAAAATTTCAAATCGATACGGGCACAATAATAATATGTATTGGCATTCTACTTATCGGTATCTACCTTCGCTTTGACCGACTCACCACCGTTCCTCCTTCCCTTTCCCACGATGAAACGGCGATTACCTACAATGCTTACTCGATACTTAAAACGGGTAAAGATGAATATGGCATTCGCTTGCCGCTGCTTTTTCGATCTTTCGATGACTACAAACTCCCCGGCATGGTGTATTCGACAGTACCTGCTGTCGCGCTATTCGGACTTACTGAGCTATCTGCCCGACTCCCCTCTTTTATCTTCGGCGTTTTCTCAATCCTCGTCATGTATGGACTCGCCATTGAGTTACTCGGGGACAAACGGTGGCTGGCTCTCGGTAAAAGGAAATTCGATTCCGCGCTTCTTCCTACGTTTATGTTTGCCGTGCAGCCATGGCATATAAATTTCTCCCGGCAACTATTTGAAAGTAACGGCGCCGTCTTTTGGTTTATGCTGGCGACCTACGTTCTCCTCCGAAGCCGGAGAAATTACAAAGAAATCCTCATGGCCGGGCTCTTTTACGTTACTTCTCTTTACTTCTATTATTCCGTCCGACTCGTCATTCCGTTTATTGGACTCGTTTATCTTCTTTTGTTCCGGAAAAAAATAATCCGGGAATGGAAAACAACCGTCGTTACGCTTGCTGTATGTATAATCGCATTTCTTCCCATGGGCCGGGAAATGTTGAGCCCTGGAGGCATGGAGCGGATATCAATCGTCAGCGTCGTCAATGATCCTAACTATCTCAAACTCAAGGAGGAGTATGTCAAAAAATTTGGAACCAACCCGACACTCGTCAATAAAATCATCTACAACCGGAGAGTTGCCCTTGTCCGAACAGTCTTTGACAACTACGGCAAAAATATCTCACCTCGTAATCTATTTATCACCGGCACCGGCACCTACGGCGCGCTCTACCCTTTTGAATCTATTCTCATTCCTTTAGGTATTCTCTCCCTGTTTTCTCTATCACAGTTTTCTACGTACCTGATAATTGTCTGGGCGCTTACTGCCTTTTTACCGGGGGCGTTCAGTGTCAATCAACCCAATACGCTTCGCACCCTGATTGCCGCACCTGTTTTTGCAATACTTTCGGGATTAGGCATATACAGGATTTGTCTATTCATTCTTGATAAACGCCGAAATCAAATCGTTGCGTTTTTCGTCATGGTAATATTATTTTCCTTGTTTGCCGAGGACTTTCCACGGTTTCATGACGCATATTTTGTGGATAATCCGACAAAAAACGCAATCGCATTCGGCGACGGGTACAAACAAATGGTGACGTACGTAAAGGCGCACGAAACGGAATATGATCGTATATATATCTCCGGCTACTACTGGCGACCGTATATCTTTTTCCTCTACTGGGGTAACGTCAATCCAACCGACTACCAGCGCTCCGGCTCGCGGGAAATACTTGGTAAGTATATCTTCACCGCAGCCTCATGGGACACAAACGGCATCAAACTTATGGACTCGTCATTTGACCCCAATACGCTTCATGATAGGAAAAACACGCTCTATATCCTAAGTGACAAGGAGTACAACATACAAATGAAACACTTCCGCCTGATAGAAAAAATCAATGGCCGCCATGCCGAGCACGTTTTTATCGCCGCAGTACAACAGTGACCCCCTAAACGCAAAAACGTTATCAGCTGATCATTTCCCTGCTTTTGGGACGGCCTCAATATAACCTAAGGATAGGAGCTTTTCGATAATTTCTTTTTGGTATCGTTTATCGAAATTGAAGGTAGCGTCGATATCGAAGTTCTCGGTTTTATTTAGCTTCCACTTGTACTGCACGTCTTTAAGCTCACCGTTTAAGGTAAATATCCGGAAGTAATTTTTATCCAAAAAGTCCGTCATCCACCAATTGTATCCTTTGGGATCCCCACCCCACGGGGCAAAATCGCGCTGGAACACGATGACTTTGGGCATATTTTTAGTTAGGTCCGAGATCAACTCATCTTTAATCTTGCTTTTTGCCGCGTGATCCAAAAACCAGTGATACTTACTCGGCTGCCGCTTCGTATTCAAATAAAAAAGCTCTTCAAAATTGAAAGGCCCGATATACACGTAATCGTCAGGTGAGACTATTGCGTTGACGTATGGCGCAATCTGGGGCCGGCTATAGATAAGCGGGGCGGTCCCCATATATTTGGGGAAAAACTTCTGTTCCATCTTCATCGCAAAATAAAGCGGTGTCGCGATCCAATACAGGAGCAGTATGATAAAAAGGAGCGACAGACCAATCTTCTTTGAAAAATCCCGAATACCGCTATCGAGCAGCTCCTTTACTGCCCACAGACTGAACAATCCGTTAAACATAGAGGTAATGATATATACGAAAGCCTGATAATCAGTCTCCCTGATTGACTGCGGGTTGCTCCGGGCATTAGAAAATACAAGGGTTACCAATAGCGGAAATAGGAACAGCAGCCTACCCCGAAGTATCACGAGTATAATCGCAGCAAAAGAAGAAAACGCGATGGTCACCTGTGCCGGATTTGCCAATGGAAAATCCTTGACTCCCCATGCCGCAAGCAGGTAATTGTTGATGAATGTGTCATAAATGACGGCAGCATACCGGATCGGGTTAATCGGAGTTCCCGGAGCGTGCGGATAGTTATATATGTAGTAATTGGTGTTATAGACGACATTTGCCCAGTAGTAATCCGCCAGGCTTCC
>Ga0172375_10013327_pt1 | contig 10203 bp, 6 predicted proteins | sample LakKiv1m_FD_114537 | JGI IMG/M metagenome (GOLD analysis project Ga0172375, IMG submission 114537) | Freshwater microbial communities from Kabuno Bay, South-Kivu, Congo - kab_092012_11.1m | ecosystem: Environmental > Aquatic > Freshwater > Lake | place: Democratic Republic of the Congo...
AGTTGTCAGTGTTTAGGGTGGTTGGGTATGAACCGTATTGGGCAGCGTAAGTCTTGAGGATAGTAGCGTCATTAGACAAGTCAGACTGCAATGAAGCCACGACAGCCCGGCTGGTGACACTGGCATAGGCTACCAGGCTGATGGCAGCGAGGATGGCGATGACGACTATGACGACTAATAGTTCTACTATGGTGAAGGCAGGTGAAACCGCCTTAACCTTACGAAGCCTTTGGCGGAGTGGGGTGAAGCCTCTATTGGGACTGGGGGTTGGGAAATGGGAAATGGTTGGTTGTGGGTTGTTAGCTTTTTTCATTGCTATGGGCCGTCCTTGATGGCGTTGGTGACAGTGGAGACGTCGGTGTCAGAGAGAGCGGAGGAATAAACGGTGAAGCGTTGAGCAGGGCTATCCAAACCATAATAGTTTGTACCTGACGAGCCAATATATGCCATAGCAGGGAGAGAGTTGGGAGTGCCCACCGCTGTGCTTCCAGTTGTTTTACTCCCTCCATTACGATAACTGCGCAATGAATTACCTGAATTCCAAACCATTGCATATGTAGTGTATCCGGTTGGAATCCCGCCAGATAAAGCAATAGATCCACCAGTGCCAGACGCGAAAGCACCAAAACTCCCACCACTTGTTTGCTGTGACCATATACGATCATTAGAAGACGCTCCCCAATACCATAAGGTTTGAGCCCCGCCGGGAGTCCAAGGACCGGACGGTGCCGTCAGAACCATTGCAACGGTTCCTGTGCTCGCACTCCACCCCGTTGTCGGCACTGTTACTAAATCAGCATCTCGGGTTACAGCAGCGGTAGTTGTTGGAATATACGACGTAGGTGCAGAGCCTTTTTCCAGCTGCACCGCATCTATCGTTAAATCAACCGTATCGCCTGCGTCAACTGAATCAATTAGTATCGGAATGGCGTATACCCCAGTCGTCCCCGTTGGACAAGTGAACGAAACCGTATATTTTGTAAATGTTGATGTGGGCGTAACAGCTGTAGTGGGTTGATTAACCCAAGCTTGGTCACTTATGTTGATTTTAGTTGTTACCCCTGTTGCTGAGCCTTTTATATACACACTAACCGATGCAGTTCCTCCCGCCGAGAAACCACTGGCTAAATATGACGTCATAAGATATATTCTTTTAGACACATCCCCCGATACACCTGTATATTGGAACCTTTGGGCGTATTGTCCGTGCAGCTGCGACGGTACTCTGGTGGTTTGTATGGTGCCAAGCATGGTTCCGTTAGCAACCCATCCATCTGACAACCCATCAGAGTTAGAGTCAGTCTCAAATGATGAGTTGGTTAGGTAATTAGTCCTCCTTTCCTCCACCTCCGCCTCAAACCCACTCTTATTGTCTGTGCGTGGGCGTATGCCTAGGTAGTTTGCTGGTACGTCATAGATATGTTGGGTTAATGGGTCATAGATGGTTTTGGGAGTGCTTCTAGTAACTGTAGCGTATTGTTTGCTAATAGAGTCATAGTAGTTACCATAGTGATCATTACTTGGCATAGCTAACCAATCAGCTACGGGAGACAGTGGAGCGATAGAGCTAGCTGGTATGATTGGTTTAGAGTCACTGGTGACAGCACCAAGGGTGTTAGTAGTGCTGTTTGTGATAGTTAGGTTATAGCTTTGGGGAATAGAGCTATTGTTAACGTTATAGCTAGCTGTGTTATTAGAGCTTAGTTTAAGACAGATGTTAGAACTGGAGGATGGATTAGGACAGTCAGTCACCGAGTCAGGGTATTTAGTATTATCTACTTGGTACATCCTTAGGACGTTAGAGGCATTAACTAGATCGGATTGGATGGATGCGTTAGAGGCTCTGGTGGTTATGCCGTTATATGCGACTATGGTAATGATGGCTAGGATGGCGATGATTACTATGACGACTAATAGCTCTACAATCGTAAAGCCATGCCTATTGACGAGGCTTGTCCTACGAAGCCTTGGCGGAGTAGGAAGTTCGATGATGGTGAAGGCCGGTTGTTTTTTATTTTTATTCATAGGTAATATTCGATAAATTATGGATATAGTATAGCATAAGCGTGTAAAAGGTTAATACTACCTTTAATAACATTAAAACACCGTTCTACTACGTTATCGAGATTAGAAAGACTGGGTTTTAGGCCTTTTTGATACTTAGGCTGAGTCGCCCGCGATCGTCAATTCCAATCAGTTTGACTTTGACGATTTGGCCTTCTTTTAATACATCGGTTACCTTGCCGACGCGATCGTCCGATAGTTCACTGATATGGACCATGCCGTCGATGCCAGGCAAAATGTTAATAAATGCGCCAAAATCCTTGATGCTGACGACTTTACCTTCGTAAATGGTGCCGATCTCGGGCTCTTCGGTTAAGCTTTTAATCCATTTCATAGCAGCTTCGATAGATTTCGTGTCCGCTGAGGCGATTGTAATCAAGCCATCATCAGCGATATCAACCTGCGCGCCCGTTTCGGACGTGATTTTCTTGATGATATCGCCATTCTTGCCGATGATCGCACCGATTTTGTCGGGGTTAATCTTGATTTTTTCGATTCTTGGCGCATACGGACTGAGTGCCTTGCGAGGCTCGTTAATGGTGCTTAGCATGTGATCTAAGATAAATGCACGGCCGGACTTTGATTTTTGCAAGGCTTCAGTAAGTATATTCACTGGCAAGCCGTGGACTTTCATATCCATCTGAAGTGCCGTAATGCCGGCGCTAGTGCCGGTTACCTTGAAGTCCATGTCGCCGGCGAAATCCTCGGCGTCAGCAATATCACTCAGAACGTACGGCTTGTCACCGTCCATCATGAGTCCCATGGCGATACCGGAAACGGGCGCTTTAAGCGGTACACCTGCGTCCATCAGCGCCAGACAGCTGCTGCAGGTCGCGGCCATTGACGTCGAGCCGTTCTGGCTCATGATTTCAGTTACGCTACGGATTGTGTATGGAAAATCCTCTAGTTTTGGCAAAACTGGGACCAAGGCCCTTTCGGCCAAATAGCCGTGTCCGATTTCGCGCCTGCCAGGACTGCCTAACCTGCGGACCTCACCAACGGTATAGCCGGGCGCGTTGTAATGGTGCATATAGAAACGCTCGCCGTCGGTAACTTCCATCGTATCAACGATTTGAGCATAGCTTGGCGACGCCAGGGTCACGATGTTCATGGCCTGGGTTAGGCCACGCGTAAAGATACTTGATCCGTGAGCTCGCGGCAACACACCGACTTCGGATGAAAGCGGGCGGATTTCGTCCAATTTGCGACCGTCCGGGCGTACGCTATTTTCAATGATGCCTTTTCGCACGTCTTTGTGGATTGCCATCGTAAAAGCTTCGTCATACTCATCATGCAAGTCTTCGTACTCTTCGGTGCCGATTTTTTCAGCCATTTTTTCGTGGAAATCCCAGCGCAGCGTCGAGACCAGTTCGTTTCGTTCAGGATATGGTTTTTGCAAAGCTTCGCCCAGTTTGCCATCAACCCATTTGTCGGTTTCGGCCTGGATTTTTTCGTCCGGTAAAACTAGTTTGTATTCTAATTTTTCCGGCGAAACTTTGGCAGCTAGTTCCTTTTGCAATTTTATTGCCGGTTGATAGGCTTTGAATGCCCACTCCAACGCATCGGCAATCGTTTCTTCACTAACCTCTTTGGCGCCGGCCTCTACCATGGTAACTCCGGTTTCAATACCGGCAACAACCAAGTCCAAATCGCTACTGTCACGCTCTTCACGAGTCAAAAACGCCTTGAACTGGCCATCAACGCGACCGATGCGCAGTCCAGCGACCGGTCCGTCAAATGGCGTACCAGTCAGCATCAACGCGGCACTGGCGGCAATCATGCCAATTGAGTCGGGTCTAAAATCAGGATCCATCGACAGAACACTAGAAACCACCTGTACTTCCTGGCGATAACCTTTTGGAAACAGTGGTCGGATCGGACGGTCAATCAAGCGCCCGATTAAAACGGCGTCATCACTTGGACGACCTTCACGCTTGATAAAACGGCTGCCCGAAATCTTGCCCGCGGCATAGAATTTTTCTTCGTAATCGATACTCAGTGGGAAATAATCCAAAACTACCGGCCTGGTACCAACCATAGCCGTTCCTAAAACCACAGTATCGCCGTAGGTTACCAGAACACTGGCAGTAGTGCGAAAACCGACGCGGTTAACCTCTAGCTTCAGTGGTTTTCCGCAAAAATCGGTAGTAACCGAAAAAATTTCCTTGCCGTTAGGATTAATAGTAGACATGTTTTCTCTCTTTCCTCATTCGCCCTGTTAGCGGCGGATAAGTAACGGGTACGGATATTCGTCACGACTAATAACCATATCCACCACTTTTCCACCTGGCGATGATGTATTTATTATATCACGAAATCTAGAAAATTACTTGCGTAGCTTTAGTGCGGCAACGGTTTTTTTGTAAGCGTCGAAATCTTTGGCTTCCAGATATTTGAAAAGTTTCTTGCGCCTGCCGACCATCTGCATCAAACCGCGCCTGGCCATATGGTCATGCTTGTTCTTTTTAAGATGCTCGGTAACTTCTTTGATTCGCTCGGTCAAAACAGCAGCCTGAGCCTGAGGACTACCGACGTCGTCTTTGTGAGTTTGCGTCTTGGAAAACGCCTTGACTTTATTCTCTTTTGTAATCATTGAGTGTTGATTGTAGCAAAAAAACACCAATGTTTCAACACTTTATCGTAAGTGTCGGCAAAATTATTGTCTTGTAGCTAATCGTCAATCCCAAAGTCGGACAGTTTTTTAGCCTTTCTAACGTCGTATTCCCCAACTTTTGTGCGTCGCAACTGGCTGCAGTATGCTCCAACGCCAAGTTCTTTTCCGATGTCCTCGGCCAGACTGCGAATGTATGTACCGCTGCTGACATGGGCGACAATTCTGACGAATGGGTACGAATAGTCAACCAGGTTTATATTATATATAGTGACTTTTCGGGGTGGTATTTCGACGTCCTGCCCTTTTCGCGCCAAGTCATAGGCGCGTTTACCATCAATTTTTATCGCGCTGTAAATCGGTGGCGTCTGGGTGATTTCACCGACGAATTTGCCAAGTGTATCGGTAATTTCCTGTTTCGTAGGCTGACTGTCGGATAGATTTGTTATCTCGCCCTCCGGGTCCCCCGTCGTACTGGCTTGACCCAAACGTATCGTCGCCTCGTAAGCTTTGTCCAATTTGCTGTACTGCCCGGCATTTTTGCATTCTTTACCGACAACAACTATCATCAGTCCGGTCGCGAACGGATCAAGCGTGCCGGTATGGCCGACTTTGACTTTTTTCGCTTTTGCCTGTGATAAAACTCGCCGCAACCTGGCAACTACGCCGAAACTTGTCATACCGGCAGGCTTGTCAATCAGAATAATCCCATCATTCATACGGGACATTATATCAGTTTACTATTGAGGAATCATGAACTTGCTGGGATCATCGTTTGTCGGCTCTGAAGGAGGTAAAGTGCTGACGGAAGAATCCGTCGTCGCAGCACCGGGCGTCTCATCGGCTGGCGGAGTCGCTGAAGCTGGTGGCAAAGTTGAAAAATCCGGCGGCAACGGTGGTGGCAAAGGAAAACCTCCACCCTCGGATGACGGCGGAACCGTGTTTGTATCAGGAACTGGCGGCGCCGCCGGTGGTGTTGGCGGCTCTACCGTATCGGCCTGTGGTGGCAGCGTCGAAGTATTCGGTGCCTGAGAGAATATATCGACTACTTGGTTATCATCGTCAGCCCCTGCGCTATTTATCTGTGGGCCTTGATCGGGTTCAGATCCATCCAAGTATGAATGTGACAATATGGTTTTGTTCTGCTGCTCATCCAATTGCCTCCTGGCGTCTTCGGCAGCCTGATCAGAGGTTGAGTTTAAAATTCCGCCCAGCAAAGGCTCGTCCGCGGGGGTAACCTCATTGTTGGTTACATCCGAAATAATCTGTTCGGCCTGTTCTTCGGTAGGCTTTGGTGCTGGCTGCGGTTCGGGTTGTGGCTCTGGCGCCTGGGTCGGCTCTGGTGGTTCCGGTATAGGCGTAGCTTCCGGTGCAGGAATCGCTTCGGCCAGACGAGGTTCAGTCACTGGCGGCTCAGCTTCTTCATGATGGATGGCCAAAACGTCTGCGGAAGGCTGTTGGTCTTGCGCGCCGGACTCGGCGGTTGCAATCTTGTCGACCGATGCGTTTGGCAACGAGCTGATATCATGATTTTCCTGCAACTTTGCCGCTATCAACTGCTGATCGGCCCCCGCTGCCATCAATTGCGCCGCGATTGCCATAACCCTCGAGGTTGTCCTGTTGTTGCTGAACCTCTCGGTCGAGGCGACTATACCAGTCAGAAGGGCCGTTGAAATTTGTCTATCTAATAAGGTTTTATCAACCTTTACCGAGTCAGCCAGGCTGGCGACCATCTCGCTCAAACAGCTGGCGTTTACATCGCGCCAGTCTATGCTTCCAAGCTTGCTGGCTTGACCGCCCGCGCTGAGGGTCGCAATCGTAACGTCATGGAGCACCTGGTCGCCATTCGCTGCCAGCGCTTCATCCAAGTGTTCTTGGTTTTCAACACCAAGCGCCAGAACCAGTTCGATATTGTAATCACCCTGAGTAAACTCCAAATCCTTTTCAGAAATCGTTGTTCTATACGGGGTAATGAATATTTTAACTAAATCACCTTCTACTTTATAGCGCAGATGATCGGCCTTTTCCTTGTCGAGGGCAATAATGAAATCGCGCAGGCTGTCCGCCGTATTTTCGAAAACTTTGTCTGGTTCTAAAAATGAGATGGCTGGCGGGATTGCACCACTGAAAATCGCCGTTGCGTGCTTGTCCAGTTTGTTCAAGAATGCGGTTAGCCCCAACGCCGCCGAAAGCTCGTCAACCGAAGGGTCGCGACTGACCGTAATCAGAATGTTCGTCGCGGCCTTAATCTTGTCAACTATCTGCTGCTTGGCCTTGGCTTCCGATTCGTTCATGTGGTGTTACCTGCTTTTTATTTTTAGCTAGACTTCAAACGTAACTATACCATAAGTATTTTACCGTAGTCAACATCAGTCCGCCTCTTTACAATCAGAAATTTTTGCTCTATAATCACTGTTTGATTAAGTAAATATTTTTTTAAGAGGTAAATAGTTACAACATGCCAATCATTAAATCTGCCGTTAAACGGGCAAAACAAACTACCAAACGACGTCAACGAAACGTCGCTATTAAACAGGACATCAAAAGCGCCACCAAGGCTTTTATGGCAAAGCCTTCGGCTAAAACCCTAAGCGCCGCCCAAAGTGAAATCGATACCGCCGTTAAAAAAGGTTTGATCAAGAAAAATACCGCTGCCAGACGAAAGAGCAAACTGCACGCTGTCGCTAAAAATGCCGGCGTCAAGATGACCGCCGCCACCAAGAAACCGGCTACTACTAAAACCGTTGCTAAAAAGCCTGCCGCAAAGAAAACTACCGCCAAACCAGCTGTTGCTAAAAAAGCCCCTGCCAAAAAACCGGCTGCAAAAAAAGCCACGAAATAACGATTAGCATAAAACGATAAAACGGCTCAAAAGGGTCGTTTTTTCTACACCACTACTCCACCGTAATTTCTGCTATAATTAGGATATAACACGTAAACGGAGGTGTATTTTTTATGGCTGAAACTAAACGAATTTGGTTATTTAACGAAGGAAATGCCGATATGCGCGACGAGCTGGGCGGCAAAGGCGCCAATCTGGCCGAGATGACAAAAATCGGGTTGCCAGTCCCCGCGGGATTTACTATTACAACCATGACCTGTAACGAGTATACGGATTTGGGCGGCAAGCTCCCCGAAGGTTTTATGGCCGAGATAAAAACCGCGATGGCGCAAGTCGAAAAATCTATGGGCAAAAAACTTGGCGATAGTGCCGACCCTCTGTTAGTTTCGGTCCGTTCGGGCGCAAAATTCTCAATGCCCGGCATGATGGATACCGTCCTCAACCTTGGCCTGAATGACGTAACTGCCGAAGCTTTGATAAAAAAGACCGGTAACGCCAGGTTCGTTTATGACTCCTACCGACGATTTTTGATGATGCTTTCCGACGTAGCTTTTTCAGCAGACGACAATAAACTGGCAAAACATGATTTTGAAGAGATTTTTTATGATTTAAAGAAGAAGTTGGGCGTAAAAAACGATACCGATGTCGATGAAAAAGGCCTAAAGCAACTAGTAGAATTATATAAAGTTCATATTAAAAAAGAGCTTGGCCGCGACTTCCCACAAGATGTTTATGAACAGCTACAGATTTCAATTGAAGCTGTCTTTAGATCATGGAATAATGACCGCGCCAAAGTATACCGTCAAAAAGAAAAAATCTCTGACAGCCTTGGTACTGCCGTCAATATCCAGCCGATGGTATTTGGCAACATGGGTGAAGATTGTGGTACCGGCGTCGCCTTTACTCGTGACCCAGCCATTGGCACCAAGGAAGTTTTCGGCGAATACTTGATGAATGCCCAGGGCGAGGATGTTGTTGCCGGCGTCCGCACCCCAGTTCCGATTGCTCAATTGGAAAAACAAAATCCGAAAATTTTCAAGCAGTTTATAGAAATATGTAATATTTTAGAGAACCACTACCGTGACGTCCAAGACATTGAATTTACCATCGAGCACGGCGTGCTTTACATCCTGCAGTGCCGAACCGCCAAACGTACCGGTCCTGCCGCCGTCAAAATTGCCGTCGATATGGTCAAAGAAGGCTTAATCGATAAAAAGACCGCACTTTCGCGCGTCACGCCTGAACAATTGGATCAATGTTTGCACCCGATTATCAAACCCGGCACTAAATACGATGTCCTGGCCAAAGGCCTGCCAGCCGGCCCAGGCGCCGCTACCGGAATCGCCGTATTCGATGCGACCACAGCAGTCGAACTTGGTAAAGGCGGCAAAAACCAGAAAGTCATTCTGGTTCGTGCCGACACCAGCCCAGATGACCTAAAGGGTATTTTGGCATCCGAAGGCGTTTTGACCGAACGCGGCGGTATGACTTCGCACGCCGCATTAGTTGCCCGCGGCTTTGGTGTTCCGACTATCGCTGGCTGCTCGGCCATCCATGTCGACGCCAAGAAAAAACAATTTACAATCGGTGATAAAGTCGTCGCCGAGGGCGACCCTATCTCGCTGAACGGCATGTACGGTGAAGTTATCGACGGCAAGGTGCCGGTAGTTGATCCTGAGCTGACCGGTGAGTTCGGCGAACTGATGAAGTGGGCCGATGAAACTCGTAAATTAAGCGTCCGGACTAATGCCGACACGCCAGAAGACGTCAAACTGGCCGTCAAATTCGGCGCCGAGGGCGTCGGCCTTTGCCGCACCGAGCACATGTTCTTTGCTAGTGATCGCCGTCCAATCGTCCAGGCCATGATTCTATCCGAAACCGACAAAGAGCGACAAGTTCAATTGGATAAATTATTATCGTTCCAGCGCCGCGATTTCGTCGAGATTTTCAAGGCACTACAGGGCCGTCCAGCGACCGTCCGTCTGATCGACCCGCCGCTACACGAATTTTTGCCAAACCTCGAAGAGCTGATCGAGCAGGTCGCAACCCTCAAAGCCCAGGGCAAATCAGACCCAGCCAAAGAGGAAATGTTGGCCAAGGTCCGCAGTATGCACGAAATCAATCCGATGATGGGGCTGCGTGGTTGCAGGCTATCTATCGTCTTCCCGCAAATCTTGCAGATGCAGACTCGCGCCATCATTGAAGGCGCTATCGAGGCCCAAAAAGCCGGCGTCACCGCCCTACCCGAGATAATGGTTCCCCTGGTTGGACACGTCAACGAACTAAAGTGGGTTCGTGAAAAGTTGGACAAAACCGCCCAGGAAATCCTGGACAAGTCCGATCAAAAAATCGATTACAAAGTCGGTACTATGATTGAAATCCCACGCGCCGCCCTGACAGCCGACGAGATAGCCGAACATGCCGAATTCTTTAGCTTTGGTACCAACGACCTAACCCAAATGACATTTGGTTACTCGCGCGATGATTCGGACAAATTCCTAAAGCCATACATCGAAGAGAAAATCCTGCCGGGCGATCCGTTTGAGTCAATCGACCAAACCGGCGTCGGGCAGTTGATGGAAATTGGCGTCAAGAAAGGACGATCAATCCGCAAGGATCTAAAGACCGGCATTTGCGGTGAGCATGGTGGCGAGCCGGCATCAATCGCCTTTTGTCACAAGATCGG
>Ga0172375_10013328_pt1 | contig 10202 bp, 8 predicted proteins | sample LakKiv1m_FD_114537 | JGI IMG/M metagenome (GOLD analysis project Ga0172375, IMG submission 114537) | Freshwater microbial communities from Kabuno Bay, South-Kivu, Congo - kab_092012_11.1m | ecosystem: Environmental > Aquatic > Freshwater > Lake | place: Democratic Republic of the Congo...
GCCGACGGTCCGATGAGTGCGGAGATGAGCGCGGCTCTGGCTGAGCGGCAGGCGTTGAGGGCGTCGCGAGCAATGACACTGGCAGTGAAGACGTCGCGGCGGGCGAGTCATGGCGCAAACGGCTGGGCACGCCTCCCACGACCGACGCAGTCCGCAGCAGCTGGCTGAACAAGGTCAGAACCGTGGCGGCCTACCGCGACCGGTACCGGGTGGACGGGCGTCTTCCTCTCGGTGAGCTCAGAACGGAGGCGCAGAAGCTTGATGCTGCTCGAGCGCAGCACGCGATCCGCCGAGCAGGAAGACACGCTCCACAGCGAAGTCAGCCGCATTGTGGGCCTCGAGGAACGCATCATTGGCTGACTAAGTCCACACGTCCACGCTTGGGGAGTTGTCCACAGGGTCGGCTTGCCCGGACCCGCGCTGTCGGAGTCGGTGCGTAGGTAAGCGGTGAACCGTCTCAATGGAGGTCGTGAGGTTTTCGTTTGCTGTGGAGCTTCTGCAGGGCGCTCCGGAACCTCCTGCGCTATTGCATGCCCACCCACCGGGTGGTGGACTGGCTGTGCACCCCGCGATGACGCTCGAACACGACTCCGCTGGATGTCTCCATGCACCATTCACGATCACCGCCGCCTTATTCGGCTGCGCATGGGCACGAGGCGGTCCTGGCTGGGCATGGTCGCGGGTGATTCGACTGCAGAACATGAAGGACTCGAGATGACCTTGTCGCTAGAGACCGGTCGGCGGATCGCACGATTCGTCCACGGGGCGGCAGACCGCCTGCACCTGCGCCCGCTCACGGTCGTCGTGCTCGACAGTGGAGGGCACGTCGTGGTGGCGGAGAGATCGGACTTCTCGCCCATCGGTCGATTCGAGATCGCCAGGGGCAAGGCTTACGGTGCTCTGGCGCTGGGCATGAACTCGCGCGCGATCATGGAGCGAGGCGAACTGCAGCCGCAGTTCGTCGCATCGGCGACCGCGGCACTGGAGGGCAGGGTCATCCCCGTGCCGGGTGGCGTCCTGGTGGACGACTCCAGCGGTCAGCTCGTCGGAGCCGTCGGAGTCTCGGGCGACACGTCCGACAACGACGAAGCCGTGGCGATGGAAGCCATCGCCGCAGCGGGCCTCAAACCCCGCGGCGCGCGGGCATGACGCGACGGAACGTCTTCGCGCCGGTACCCAAGAGCGGGCTTCAGCCCACAGCTCCGTTGTTGACGTTGGCATAGCGCCCGGCGCAGAACGATTGGAGCCGGTCGGCGAGAGTTCGAAGCTCGGCCGCCGCGTGGTGCTGATGGTCCCAGGCTGCGTGCAGGTTGATGGTCAGGCGACCACCGGGTGTTTGGATCGCCACTGGTACGAGATCGAATCGCGGGTCGTCCGACAGCACTGCGACTCCGCGCCGAGCGGCTGCGAGCGCCTGCGCGACTTGCGGGTGGGCGCATTCGATGGGTTCGTGTTGGGCGAGGCCTGCGGCAATCATGGCGTCATCGAGCAGTCGCCGGGGCCGAGCACTCTGGTCAAGCAGGATCAAGCGTTCCGCGGCAAGGTCCTCGAGGGCCACCTGGGCGCGGTCGGCCAACCGATGATCGGCACAGACGTAGGCCCACACGGGAAGTTCTGCCACGAGCAGGCTGGCGAGCTCCCGGGGTGGTGGTGCGGTCAGTATCGCCAAGTCGACGCGCGTGCCGACGGCAGCAAGGGCCTGCGAATAGGTGCTTTCTTCGACGGTGATGAGCGGATCGTCAGGGGACAGCTCGGCCAGGAATGGAGCCAGCACGTCCGACAACGTCGTGGTGGGGGCCGCTATGCGTACGCGCGTCAGTTGACCGGCGGCGAGGGAGGAAGCAAGTGACGTGGCACCGTCCACGGCGGCAACCACGGAGTCGGCGGCTGCCAGGAAGCGCCGTCCCGCCGCGGTGAGTTCGAGTTGACGGCCTGCGCGCGTGAAGAGAGCGAGGCCCAGGTCGCGCTCGAGCTGTTGAATCTGGCGCGACAGGGCAGGCTGCGAAGTCAGCAGCTCGGTCGCTGCCGCCGAAATGGTGCCGAGACGCGCGACGGCGCGGAAGGTTTCGAGCAGTCGCAACTCCACGGCGCAAGCCTCTCACGCATATGCGCCGCACGCATACCCGTGCAGCCAAAACGGCATTGGACGACATGGCCGGTGCTGCCGCACGCTGACTCGGTGACCACCCACGCACCTGCCGCGATGACTGCCCGCCGCCTTCTCACCGTCCTGCCCGGCCCGCGCTCGATCGAGCTTGCGGAGCGCAAGGCAAGCGCCGTGGCGGACGGAGTCGGAACGACCATGCCGGTCTACGCCGTTCGCACGCAGGGCGGAACGGTCGAGGACGTCGACGGCAATGTCTTGATCGACTTGGGCTCTGGCATCGCCGTCACGACCGTGGGCTCGAGCGCACCACGCGTCGTCGACGCGGTTCGTCGTCAGGTCGAGGATTTCACTCACACCTGCTTCATGGTTACTCCCTACGAGCCGTACGTCGAGGTCGCCGAGCGCCTCAACCAGCTCACCCCCGGCGACCACGACAAGCGGACTGTCCTTTTCAATTCAGGCGCGGAAGCAGTCGAGAACGCCGTCAAGATCGCCCGCGCCCACACCGGCCGTCAAGCCGTGGTCGCCTTCGACCACGCCTACCACGGCCGCACCAACCTGACGATGGCCATGACCGCCAAGTCCATGCCCTACAAGCACGGCTTCGGCCCCTTCGCGTCCGAGGTGTATCGCGCGCCTCTGTCGTACCCCTTCCGTGACTCAGGCGTCGACGGACCGGCAGCAGCGCAGCGCGCGATCGATGTCATCGAGAAGCAAGTCGGCGCGGGCAACCTCGCAGCCGTTGTCATCGAGCCCATCCAGGGCGAGGGCGGGTTCATCGTCCCTGCTCTCGGATTCCTCACCGGTCTCGCGGACTGGTGCCGGCGCGAAGGCGTGGTGTTCGTTGCGGACGAGGTGCAGAGCGGGTTCGCCCGCACCGGCAAGATGTTCGCATGCGAGCACGACGGGGTCGTGCCGGACCTCGTCGTGAGTGCGAAGGGCATCGCCGGCGGACTGCCCCTTTCCGCCGTCACGGGACGAGCAGAGATGATGAACGCCGTGCACGCTGGAGGACTCGGCGGCACCTACGGAGGCAACCCGCTGGCGTGCGCTGCGGCGCTGGCTGTCATCGACACCATCGTCGAGGACGACCTGCTGGAGCGCGCCGCCCAGGTCGAGCGTCTGATCCTCGATCGGCTCGACAAGCTGCGTACTCGAGACAACCGCATCGGCGACGTCCGCGGCCGGGGAGCGATGATCGCAGCTGAGCTTGTCCTCCCCGGGACGACTGAACCTGACGCAGGCTTCGCCAAGCAGGTGGCTGCGTACGCACACCAGCAAGGCGTCATCGTGCTGACCTGTGGGACGTACGGGAACGTCCTTCGCTTCCTTCCCCCGCTCGCTATCAGCGACGCAGAGCTCCACGAGGCATTCGACGTCATCGAGGCAGCCTTCGCCGAGGTCGTGTCGTGATGGCCATCACCGCCGCTGACGGGATCCTAGGTTCCGAACCGCCCGCCGTCGCAACCGTCGCCCAAGCGCACCAGCAGAGAGGCCTCCACCCGTGAGCAAGCTTGACCCCATCCTGGCCCGACTCGACCCCGAGTCAGGGATCCTCATCGGCGGACAGTGGGTGATGGGAAGTCGTTCGTTCGACGTCGACAATCCTGCAGACAAGTCGGTCGTAGCCCGCGTCGCAGACGGCGACAGGACGCAAGCCCTCGCGGCCGTCTCCGCTGCCGCGACGGCTGCCGCTGACTGGCGCAACGCCAGCCCGCGGAGCCGCTCCGAAATCCTGTACCGCACCTTCGAAGCGATGCGGCGGGATGCCGACGAGTTCGCCGCGCTCATCTGTGCCGAGAACGGGAAGTCGGAAGCTGACGCTCACGCCGAGGTGGGCTACGCGGCCGAGTTCTTCCGCTGGTTCGCGGAAGAAGCCGTCCGAACCGGGGGGCAGTACGGCGAGGCGCCCAACGGTGGGGTCCGCACCGTCGTCACCCACCGTCCAGTTGGCGTCGCGGCCCTCATCACGCCGTGGAACTTTCCGGCGGCCATGGCCACGCGCAAGCTTGCGCCGGCACTGGCAGCTGGTTGCACGGTTGTTCTCAAGCCCGCCGCCGAGACGCCCCTGACCGCACTTGCGGTGGCCCGCGCACTCCAGGCTTCGGGACTCCCCGACGGCGTTGTGAACGTCGTACCAACTACCGACCCGGCTGGGGTGGTGACGGCCTGGATGGAGTCGCCGCAGGTGCGGAAGGTGTCCTTCACCGGATCCACCGGCGTCGGACGGCACCTGCTGCGTCAGGCCTCGGACCGAATCGTCAATGCCTCGATGGAATTGGGGGGCAACGCACCCTTCGTCGTTGCAGCGGACGCGGACCTCGAGGCGGCCGTGGACGGAGCGATGATCGCGAAGTTCCGCGGTGGGGGACAGGCGTGCACCGCAGCCAACCGGATATACGTCCACGCCTCGCAGGCCTCCGACTTCACCGCGATGCTGGCAGCCCGTGTCACAGCACTCCACGTCGGCCCCTGCACTGATGCCCGTACGGAGATCGGCCCCTTGATCAGCGCTCGCGCAGTTGAGAACGTTCGAAGACTCGTCGACGACGCCCTCAACCGTGGCGCTCGCATCGCGGCACAGGCCGAAGTACCGGACAACCTGAGCGGCTACTTCTTCGCACCCACCGTCTTGGCCGACGTCGCTCCTGACTCGGCCGCTGTCCAGACCGAGATCTTTGCACCCGTGGCCCCCGTGGTGACCTGGAACGACGAGTCCGAACTCATCGACATGGTCAACGGAACCGAGATGGGCCTGGCCGCGTACGTCTACTCGCGTGACCTCAAGTGGGCCATGCAGGTCGGCGAGCGCTTTGACGCCGGAATGGTCGCGGTGAACCGTGGCCTCGTCTCCGACCCGTCCGCCCCTTTCGGAGGGATGAAGCAGAGCGGACTCGGTCGTGAAGGTGCTCGCGAAGGCCTCGCGGAGTACCAGGAGACGCAGTACCTCAGCGTCGACTGGAGCCCGGCATGAACAGCACGCTCACCGACCGTGTGAATGCGCTGAGCAGCGAGGGATCCTCGACGCCCCGCCAGGTAGCTCGATCAGCGAAGCCGGTGTACTTGAAGCCTTCGAACGCCGCCGGTGCCACGTATGTGAGCAGCTGGCCAACGACGGCCTGACGCTTGCCGTCGGGTAAGACCAGCTTGAGTTCTCCGCCGCACTGGTCGCGGTGCGACGCGTCAAGATCACCGCCACGTTGGTGAACGAGAGGGAGTCCCGCGCACAGTTCGAGTTCCGTGCTGTGTACGGCGACGCCCAGCCACCGTCGGACTCCCGCCGATCGGCCACCGATCAGGTACTGGCTTCGGCGAGTGGGTGGACGCTCATTCCGGCCCGGCTGCATTAAGGCGTTTGCGCCCGACGACGTCGTCTGCACGCGAAGGCAAGGGACGAAGCTCTTGCGCGGCGACGTCCTCCTCGGACCGCGGACGCTGCTTTGCCGCTTGGTCCCGTGATGACGACTATCGGGTCGTCAATGTCCCAGCAGGCGCCAGAACGAGGACGCGAGGCGGGACGGCTTGCCGGACGTCGACTCCGTCTGGTCCGCGATCGAGAACGCCATGGTCCCCGCGTTGACACCCAGCCAGCGAAGCGGCTCCGGCTCCCACTTGGGCGACTGCCGACCTGCCCACGGAAGTGCGCGAAGGTCGTCGTCCAGGTCCGTGATCTCGGCAGCCAGAGTTCGTCCCGCGAGGTGCGCCGTCGCTACCCCGTCTCCGACGTAACCACCGGCGTGCGCCAACCCGGTCCGTCGGTCGTAGCCAACCGAGGGGTACCAGTCGCGGGGGATGCCGAGGTTGCCGCCCCACGCATGGGTGAACTCGACGCCGTCGATGACCGGGAACATCTCGGTCAGGATGCTGCGCAACGTCGCGTGAACTCGTTCGTCGTTGTCGTACTCGGGCTTGATCCGGGAGCCAAAGTGGTAGGGAGCCCCACGCCCGCCGAATGCCAACCGCCCGTCGGCCGTGCGCTGACCATAGATTCGCAGGTGACGCTTGTCGCTGAAGGTCTCGCGTTGTTTGAGTCCGATCTCATCCCACTGTTCGTCGCTCAACGGAGCGGTCGCAACCATCAACGAGTACATCGGCACCAGGTCGCGCTTGGCACCGGGCAGGTTGGCGGTGTATCCCTCGGTGGCTCTGACGATGACATCAGCGTGCACCACACCGCGCGACGTCGTCAGACTCCGCTCGCCGATCTCCTCGACGGTCGTGTTCTCGTAGATCTTCACGCCGAGGCCCCGGACCACGCGGGCCAGCCCGCCGGCGAGCTTGGCGGGGTGGAGGACAGCGCAGTGGGGCGTGTAGGTGGCCCCGAAGAGGTCGGAGGCTGCGACTCGCCGACCGGCCTCTTCGCGGGTCAGGAGTTGCATGTCGTCGGCGGCGAAACCCCAGTCTCGCCAGGATTGCACCTCGCGTTCAGCTCGCGCCCATTGAGCAGCGTTGCGCGCCGTCGAAACGTAGCCGCCCTGCTCGAAGTCACAATCGATCGCTTCTGAGGCGACGACTGCGCCGATCTCGCGCACGGTCGAGAACATCGCTCGCTGCATCTGTACTGCGTCAGAGTGGCTGCTCTTGGACGCCATCTTGCGAAAGCTGGCAGGGAAGATTGCGGAGCACCAACCGCCGTTGCGACCAGATGCGCCAAAGCCGACGAACTCCTGTTCGACGATGCCAATCCGCAGCGTGGGGTCAGCCTTGGCCAGGTAGTACGCCGTCCACAACCCCGTGTAGCCAGCACCAACGATGGCGACATCCAGGTCTGTGTCACCCGGCAGTTCGCTGCCAGGTGTGCTGCCCAGCTGTGCGTCTTCGTGCCAGAAGCTGATCGCAGAGGGCTTCGAACGGGGCGTGGGGGTCATTGGTGTACTGGTCTTCCGCTGGTTGTTGTGGCGAGCTCGAGGGCGACTCGCGCACTGGCCAATCGAACGTGCCTCAGTCTCGTTGTGGGCGATACACCAACACCACTAGACGGTCGACCAAACTCGTCGGCCTCCACTGAACTCACGTACGAGCGCCTTGCTGACTCGGACTTTGGGTCCCGCCGCGCTCACGTAGGGCAGGAAGCGGGTCATGTCGGGGCCCCGGCGATCAGAGCGAGGCAATTTCTCGACAACGTGGACAGCTGTCCTGCTCGGGATCGAGGGGGAAGGACTGGTCCCACCACTTGGGCCAGGACTCGCACCTGATGCCACACGCCGTCGCCAAGGTACCCATCTCTTTGGCGTGGATCCTCGACGTCGGCACCATGACGACTTCTTGCATCTCGTCCTCGCGTCGGCTCGACTCAGCGACGACGAACCACCTGTTCACGCAATCACCGACTGTGCTCCTAAGTTGGCGGTCATTCCCGCGACGTGCCAGAGAGGACACCACTGGGCGGCTCGCCATCGCCGTACCTGATCCGTCATGGCCCGTCGTACTGTAGGAGGACGCGCGCTGGATGGTCTGCATGTGATCTGGGAATTTCTTCGGCGATCTGCCGGAATCATGGCTGCTGCGAGTGATCTCCTCAGGAACGGTGAATCCGAGGACTGTGCTTGGGCACTGAAGCGTCGCTTCAGGAGTGTGAGGCACGACGGTCGCGCCAGTCCACGAGCTGTAACAACTCGCGCTTGTAGGGAAGCGGCACAGATGGGTCTGGTGACTCGAACTCACGAGCCAGGCGATGACCGTCGAACATCGCGTCGGCCAGCGGGCGCGGAGACAGCGCATCGCCGATGCGGTAAACGGCTTCGATCCCTGATCCGTCGAGTGCGCCGCGGTCACTCACGAGTCGGCTGTACACATCGTCGACCGGGGCCCGCATCGTCACCAGCACGAGGGCTTCTGTCTCGAGCGAGAAGGGCGCCTCGAACTCACCTGCCCCTTGCAGTACGCCGTCGCCCACCTCGGTCAGACAAACGTCTCGATACATGACCACACCGCTGGCGTGGAGGGACGCACGAACCGCAGGTCCGTCCAGCGTCAGATCTCCCTCGGCTGCGACTTGAGCGTGCGGCGTCACGATAGAGACCTCGTAGCCTTCGTCGGCGAGGAGCTGAGCGAGACTCGACCCCATGTAGCCGCCCTCGGCGTCGTAGACGGCCACGCTACATCCTGCGGCTGGCCTGTCGCCCCGGACGAGCAACCGTTCAGGTGTGAACACCCAAGCGAAGTCGGACAGTCCGGGTAGTGGCGCGTGTGTGCTTGGCGCGATCCCCGTTTCCAACCATCGGGCACCTGTCGCGATGATCACGTGGGAGGCCCCGTAGTCGAGGACGTCATCGGCGCTCAGGGTGGTCGAGGAGATGAACTGCAAGTTCGGGAGCTTGGCGATCTGAATCATCCGGTGATCGATGAAGCGTCCCCACTCTCGAAGTCCCGGTAGGTGGACCACTGGACGGAGGTGGCCACCGATCTGGTCGGCCGAGTCCGCGAGGTGCACCATCTCGGCTCCTCGCTTCGCCAGGCCGATTGCAGCTTCCAGGCCTGCCGGGCCTGCGCCGACCACCAAGACGCTCACATCGGGGCGTTCGAGCGGTTCGAATCGTTCCGGATGCCAGTCGCGCCTGTACTCCTCGCCTGCGGTGGCATTCTGAGCGCATCCCATGTTGCCCCGATCGAGACTGCTGATGCAGTGGTTGATGCCCATGCACTCCCGGATGTCTTCGACACGACCCTCGTAGACCTTCAGAGGGAAGAACGGATCCGCGATCGACTGGCGGGCCGACCCGACGATGTCGATCAACCCGGAACGCACTGCCTGGGCCATCAAGTCAGGATTCGTCCATCGTGACACCCCGACGACGGGCTTCTGGGTGGCCTTTCGCATACGGGCGAAGAGCTCCATGTTGTGCCCTTCCGGGACGACCCGCGATGGGCTGATATCGCTCCCCCAATCCAGGACGGATCCGACGTTGAGATCCCAGAAGTCGACCAGTGGATCAGCCATTCGGACCAACGTCACGCTGTCGTCCAACGTGTGACCCCACGGACCCTGCGTCTGGATCGACATACGACTCGCGACGGCGCAGTCGGCTCCTACGGCGTCGCGGACGCGGCCGAGAGTCTCGATCCAGAACCTGGCCCTGTTCTCCAACGACCCGCCGTACTTGTCGGTGCGATGGTTGTGGAACGGGGACAGGAACTGCGCGAAGAGATACCCATAGCCTGCGAACACATCCACGATGTCGTAGCCCACGTCGCGTGCTCGAACAGCCGCGTCTACGAAGGACTGCGTCACTCGCTCGATGTCCTCGAAGGTCATCACTTTCGGAGTGCCGGGGTCTGTCAGATCAACGGTGTAACTGGTCCCTGGCTCGACACGCCGACCGTGCGGTTGGCAGGGAGCAGGGATCATGACCGACACGATCGAGCCCGTGGTGCTCGATGAGGATGAGAAGCAGGAGCTGGCGCAGCGGCTGGTCGACCAGGCCAAGGCTGAGGGGGTCGATCTGATCGGCCCGGGTGGTCTGCTCAGTGGGCTGACCAAGCAGGTCCTCGAGACAGCTCTTGAAGAGGAGATGGCCGAGCATCTCGGCTATGACAAGCATGACCCGGTCGGCCGGAACGGGCAGAACTCTCGTAACGGCACGCGGTCCAAGACCGTGCTCACCGACGTGGGTCCCGTCGAGCTCGAGGTGCCCCGCGACAGGGACGGCTCGTTCGAGCCGAAGATCGTGAAGAAGCGCCAGCGCCGGTTGGACGGCGTGGACCAGATCGTGCTGTCGCTGACGGCCCGCGGGCTCACGACCGGGGAGGTCGCGGCCCACTTCGCGGACGTGTACGACGCCGAAGTCAGCAAGGACACGATCAGCCGGATCACCGACAAGGTGATCGAGGAGATGGCCGAGTGGCAGACCCGACCACTCGATCGCGTGTACCCGGTGATCTTCATCGATGCGCTCGTGGTGAAGGTCCGCGACGGGCAGGTCACGAACAAGCCCCTTTACGTCGTCATCGGCGTGACCACCGCCGGGGAACGCGACATCCTCGGCATCTGGGCCGGCGACGGTGGTGAGGGTGCGAAGTTCTGGCTGCAGGTCCTCACCGAGATCAAGAACCGTGGCGTCGAGGACGTCATGATCGCGGTCTGCGACGGACTCAA
>Ga0172375_10013329_pt1 | contig 10201 bp, 5 predicted proteins | sample LakKiv1m_FD_114537 | JGI IMG/M metagenome (GOLD analysis project Ga0172375, IMG submission 114537) | Freshwater microbial communities from Kabuno Bay, South-Kivu, Congo - kab_092012_11.1m | ecosystem: Environmental > Aquatic > Freshwater > Lake | place: Democratic Republic of the Congo...
GCCGCGGCCCCCTTCGGCGACCCGACCGTGGCCGGCGAGTCGAGTCAGCGCCGCTTCTCAATCGTCAAAGGCAAGGACAACGACACGCTGCACCGCCGCTGGCGCGAAGCCAGGCTGCGAAGCGCCGGCTACGCCGATCGTGCCCATCCGTTCCGGCACCAGGGCTCGGCCGACATCAACCTGTACAAGGCTTTCCTAGAGCAGGCCCACGCGCTGCTGCGCAGGGACGGCCGTCTCGGCTTCATCGTGCCCTCCGGTCTCTACTCCGATCTCGGCACCGGCGAACTGCGACGTCTGTTTCTGGATCGCTGCCGCTGGGAGTGGCTGTTTGGTTTCGAAAATCGTGAAAAGATCTTTGACATTGATAGCCGGTTCAAGTTCAACCCCATCGTCATTGCCAAGGGTGGGCAGACCACGTCCATACGCACGGCTTTCATGCGGCGCGGACTGGCAGATTGGGAGCGAGGCGAACAATTCGCCACGCTTTACAGCCGCGGGCAAGTCCTGCAGTTCTCTCCCAACACCCGCGCGATTCTAGAGATTCCGTCCGTTCGTGACATCGAGATCATGACCAAGTTTCACGAGAACGGTGTGCTGTTTTCGGGGTCCAACCAAAACAACCTTTCGCTTCGATATTCTCGCGAGTTGCACATGGGTGACGACGCGGCGCGGTTCAAGAACGCAGACTCGCTGCTGACTTCGGGCGGCTGGGTAGTTCCGGGCGTCTGGGAGTCCAGCGATGGTGAGCGCTGGCTACCTCTGATCGAAGGTCGAATGGTCGAACCACATCATCCCTTTGCGAAGGAGTGGCGAGCCGGTCGTGGCCGCGCCGCGATTTGGGAGAACACCGGTTTGGGCGCAAGTTCGTTCTTGCCTCAGTACTTCGTATCGCAAAACATGGTTCGACTGTCGAAGAAGATTCGTTGTGGATACAAACTCGGTGTCATGAACATTACGTCGGCTACCAACGAACGAACTGCGAAGGTAGCCTTTCTGCCGCCGTTTCCGTGCGGCGATACCGTCTACACACTTCAACGTGACGGGAGAACGGATCTTGTTGAGCTTTTCGCACTTGCCGCAGTCCTCAATTCGTTTGCGGCAGACTATCAACTTCGCTTCCGCTTGAACGGCCTTCATCTCAGTGAATTTGTAATCGGCGACATCTTCCTTCCACGAGTTGTTGCCGATTCGGTAACTCGGCATATCGCCGGATGGGTCGCGGCGCTCAACCTTCACGTTGATGTGTTCGCACCGGCGAGACTCTCGTTGTGGAAGGCACTCGAGCTTGCGGAAACTGTGCCATTTACATTCGCAGCGACTATGCACGAGCGACTGCGGCTGAATTGCCTGTTAGATGCGTTAGTTGCACAGCTGTTTGATCTCAATCAGCACGAGTTACAGTGGATTCTTCGCGACTGCGATTTTCCCGCCTCAGTGATTAAGAACGTCGCGTTCAGTGGGACGCTCAACCCTAAAGGCTTCTGGCGTGTCGACAAGGACAGACACCCCGAGCATCGACATACCATCCTGTCTCTGATCGCCTTCCACGACCTGCAAGCCACGATCGCGGAGTGCGGAGGCGACGTGGAGCGAGGCATCGAGGCCTTCTGCCGCCAGAACGACGGCGAGGGGTGGATGTTGCCGGAGACGCTGCGTCTGGCCGATTACGGCTTGGGGCAGGACGCGCGGGCGCGCGAGCACCAGCCGGTGCGGGAGTATTTCGGCCCGCGTTTCTACGACTGGCAACTGGCCCAGACGCCGGACGAATCCTGGCGGGAATGCCACCTGCACGCCCGCAACCTGCTCGGCCCCGAGGGCTACCAGGCCCTGCTGGATGAACTGGCCGGCCAACCGGCGGACAGACAACCGGGGACCGCCGCCGCGCGGCCCGCAGGCGGAGAGAAGCCCAAGAAGACGAGCCGCCAGGGAAAGCTGTTCGAAACGGAAGATCTTCCGTTGTTCGACCGATGACGCGACACGCGCGAGAAGTTCCGGTATTTCCCATTTACAAAAAAATGGCATGGTTTATAAATGAAACATGCTTCAGCTGCACACGAAACCCGTTGAAACAAAAATACTTAGCCGTATTTACGGCCACAAGAGGGGATGGGTATTCGCTCCGTCGGATTTCCTCGATCTAGGCAGCCGGGCGGCTGTCGGCATGGCCCTGAAGAGCCTTTGCGACCGCGGTCTGATCCGTCGGCTGGCCCGCGGACTGTACGACTATCCCCGACAGCACAGTAAACTAGGGGAACTCGCTCCGACCCCCGAACAAATTGCCCTCGCCCTCGCGGGCAAAGATGCCCTGCGGATTCAGCCGGCCGGGGCCTATGCGGCCAATTTGTTGGGGCTGACCGAGCAAGTGCCCGCCAAGGTGATTTTCCTGACCGATGGCGCCAACCGCAAAATCAGAGTCGGCAACCAGGAAATCCTCCTCAACCAAACCACCCCCAAGTACATGGCCACCGCTGGCCGCGTCAGCGGACTGGTGATTCAGGCTCTCCGCTACCTGGGCAAGCAGCACGTGAATGACGCAACGGTCGAGAAACTCGCCCAACGTCTGAGCCCTGCGGAGCGGAAGCAACTGCTGAACGACGTGCGCTATGCTCCGGCGTGGATCGGGAACATCTTTCGACGTCTGGCAGGAGAGGATGGGTGACGGATGGACGATTTCGCCAGATTGCCGAGCGTGGAACGGCGATTGTACTTCGAGCAAACCGCAGCCCGCCTTGGCCTCAGCGCTCAGGTCATCGAGAAAGACTTTTGGGTGTGCTGGAGCCTGAAGCGTCTGTTCGCGCTCGATGGATTTCGCGAACACCTGACGTTCAAGGGGGGCACGACGCTGTCCAAGGTGTACCGGGTCATCGAGCGTTTTTCCGAGGACATCGATATCGCCATCGAGCGCGACTTCCTGGGCTTTGGCGGGCCGAACAATCCGGAGGAAGGCAAGACGGGCAAGGAGCAACAACGTCGCCTAGATCGCCTCAAGCTCGCTTGCCAAACCGCGATCACCGATCAGTTGATGCCGCAACTCCTGACTGCGCTCACGGCGGCCCTGGGCCGCGGCGCCGACTGGCTTCTTTCTCTGGATCCCGCCGACCCGGACCGGCAAACGCTCCTGTTTGCCTATCCGGGTTCGATTCGTGGGGATCTGAGTCCCTATTTTTCCACCTCGGTAAGAATCGAGTTTGGCGCCCGTTCCGACCATTTTCCAGTCGAGCAGGCAAGCGTGACGCCTTACGTTGCGGACGCGTATCCCGAGGCGGTTGGCGAACCGCAGGCCCGGGTTCGCGTTCTGACCGCGGTACGGACTTTCTGGGAGAAGGCCACGATCCTGCACGCCCTGCATCATCAACCGGAGGGGAAACGCGTCGGGCCTCGCGTCTCTCGGCATTATTACGACATCTACCAGTTGTCCCGAAGTCCGGTACTGGAGCAAGCCCTGAACTGCGTGGCTCTGTTGGACCGCGTAGCCATGTTCAAAAGCGTCTACTTCAAGGTGGGCTGGGCGAAGTACGAGGCGGCGCGCACGGGTCACCTGCGTCTGACGCCACCCACACACGTCTTGGACCAATTCCGGAAGGACTACCGGGACATGCGACCGATGTTTTTCCGCGAGCCGCCGACATTCGATCAGATCCTGGCCGTGCTTCCCGACTTGGAGCAGCGAATCAATGAAAGCAAATCCAAGGCCGATGCCGGAACGAGGGGAGCAGAATGGCGAGTCCAGTAACTGCCGAGCTGGTCGCGGTCCGGGAGACGGCGAAACAACCCGGGCAACTGAGGCGTTAATTGTCCTGCGTCTGTCGGATTACGGCTTGGGGCAGGACGCGCGGGCGCGCGAGCACCAGCCGGTGCGGGAGTGTTTCGGTCCGCGCCAAAAAAAAAAGCCGCCAGGGAAAACTGTTTGAAACGGATGATCTTCCGTTGTTCGATCGATGTCGCGACACGCGCGACAAGTGGGTCAGCGGGGAGGACGAGGATGATCGCTAGGACGAGTCCCTCGGTCAGCTACTCGATGTGGTTGAAGAGGATTTTGGACGCGCACGCATTCCGGGCTTGGGATGCCGATGCGACGCTTTCGATGGTCGACTGGAACTCATCCGGCTGGACGCGCACGCATTCCGGGCTTGGGATGCCGATGCGACGGAGGTCCGCGAGCGTGAGGACGAGGAGTTGAACGAGGTCTGGGCCGAAATCGACGAGTGCCACAAACAGCGTCTGTGGGGCTTGGCGGCCGATCTCAACACGTTGCGGGACCGGGAGACGTGGGTGGAGTCGGACTGGCCGCCGATGACCAAGGAGGAACTGGGGAGGGCTCAGACGGAGGCGTTTCAACGCAAACGCTGGGATGCGTTCTTGGAGTACCTGAGGCGGCCGCCGCGTTTCTTGCCGCGACACATGGTCGACTATCTGCGCGGCCGGGCCTGGCTGGAGATGGGGCATCCCGAGGTGGCTGTCCTGTTCTTCGACAACGCCGCACGCCTGGAGCCGGCGAACACCAGTTACAGCGTGCTGGCCTTGGAGTGCCTGAAGGCCATGGAGAATTGGCCGGCGGTTCTGCAACGTTGCGAGGCGTACCTGGCGGACGCCGCTACCCCGGCGCGTCTGCTGTTCCGGGCGGCTGATGCCCTGCACGTGTATGGGCATCACGCAGGCGAGCAGGACTACTATCACCGGGCGTTGTGCGCCGTCGAGAAGGGCTTTGCCGGCCTGAAGCAGGCGGGCCAACCCGAATCCTTGGCTTCCATCCTGGCCGGGGCCTACGCCACCAAGTCGCTTTGTCTCGAACAACTAGGCCGCAACGACGAGTCCCTGCGCGTGTTCGACGAGGCGGTACAGCGATTTCCGGAGAATACGACGTTGTTGGCCGCGCGCGGGCTGCTGAAACAGAAGCTCGGTCGTGCCGACGCAGTGGACGATTTTCGGGAAGCGGTGGATCGCGGCACCAGCGTCGTTTGGGCGTTCATTGGCCTCGCGCAAAATGCGCTTCAGGAACGGCGGAATGACGACGCGGTTGTACTGTGCCGAAGGGGGCTTGCCCTGGCGCAACGGGACGCGGTTGCCGCGATGCTGTTCGAGCTGCTGGCGATTGCGCTGCTGCGAGTGAACGATTCGGCGAATGCTGTGCGAGCCGCGTTTCAGAACGCGGCTGAGCTTGACCCGCTGCGGGAGGACATCCGGATCAACCTGGAACGGTTCGAGGATTTCGCCGCCGATCCGGCGGCGGAAGAACCGCAGTGGCAGTTGGATACCACGCCGCAAGAAATTGCCGTCGACGAAGTGTACGCCCAACTTCAGGCGGCAGCGTGAGCATGCGGCAAAAGCGCCGTCCCGGTCGCAGGGGCTCCCGTTCTTCCGGTGGCTGCGCGAAGTGTTCTGTAGCGAATTCCGTTGCCTGCCGAACCGAGATCATTTCTTGCCGGTGCGAAGTGGTTTGATCCCCAGCAAGTTGTTTATGTCCTGGAGCAGGGCTTGCTTGGTGTCGTCATCAAGGCGGGTCAAATCTCCGTCACGGAACCTGACCCGAAGGTCTTTGTGAAGTGCCAGCAGGCGAACGATGTGCCGATCCAGATCGGACTGAACTTTCAGATCGCCCAGGGAGTCCAGGTCATCCCGCAGATCGCCGTCTGCAAGAGCCACGCCCCCGGTCACCGGCACAAAATCAGTGATGTCTTCGGGCAACATAAGCATGCTCGTAACTCGCTCGGACTCCTGAAATGGCCCGGCCTTGCCGCGGGCCCTGCTGTCGGGAGCTTCACATGGCTACCTCCAGACAAGATAATACAATAGCAAATACACCGGCGGCAGGGGGGCCACAGGACGTGGATGCCTGTCCGACAAGTGGAAAGGAATACCGTTCATGGCCATTAATCCGATCGTCTATACCGAGAAGATCGTCCGCAGCTTTCTGAAGTACCAGCTGTCGGCGTATCCGTTCTCGGACCCGCGGCTGCACGGCCAGATGCGCCAGCTGCTGTCGGTGGACAAAGTGCGGCGGACGCCGCTGTTGCGCGGGCCGTATATCAGCTTGTCGCGAGCCTTCCGCGAAGGCGCTTCGGTGCCGCGGTTGATCGCTGACGGGGTGCTCCATCCCCACATGCGGCAGATCATCCCGGCTGAGATCTCCAGCGTGTACGGGCATCAAGAGCGGGCGATCCGGGCGATCCGGGCCGGGACGACGACCTTGGTCAGCACGGGCACGGGGTCCGGCAAGACCGAGAGTTTCTTGTATCCGATCATCAGCACCTGCCTGGAACTGAAGGACGCCGGCACGGAAGCGGGGATTTCCGCGGTCCTGGTGTACCCGATGAACGCCTTGGCCGAAGACCAGTTGGATCGTCTGCGCGGGTTGCTGGCCGGCAGCGGGATCAGCTTCGGCATGTACGTGGGAAAGACCCCGGAGCACGAGCGCGAGGTGGCAGGCCACCGGCTGCCGGCCGGCAGCAGCCGGGCGGATTACGAGGCGGTGCAGAAGAACTACCGGGACGCCGGCCGGCCGGACGCGGTGCATCCGTACGAGGAGGTTTGCTCCCGCGAGCGGATGCGCACGCCGGGCGGCCAGCCTCGCATCTTGCTGACGAACGTCAAGCAACTGGAGTTGTTGCTGACGAGGCAGGTCGATGTGGAGTTGTTTGCCGGCGCCAGGCTGGATTTCCTGGTTTTCGACGAAGCGCACACGTTCACCGGATCCAGCGGTGCGGAAACCGCGTGCCTGATCCGCCGGTTGCGGAGTTTCTGCGGCAAAGACGCCGGCCAGACTACCTGCGTGGCCACGTCGGCGACCATCGTGGACGAGACGGATCCCGACGCGGCCCGCAGTTTTGCCGCGCGGTTCTTCGGCGTCCCCGCCGAGACCGTGGCGACGGTGCAGGAGGAGTACCAGGAGGACCGGTGGTCGCCCAGCTACACGCCGCCGCCCCCGGCCGACGACCCGCACGGCTTGCTCGACAAGGCGCTGGCGGCCGTGGATGCGGAGGATCCGGAAGCGGCGATCCGGACGCTGTACCGGGATCTGGTCGGGAAGCCGCTGGCCGCCGGCGACTGGCGGGAGACGCTGTTTGACGGCCTGCACGACAACGAAATTGCTGCTCAGATTCGCGTCGCGTTGCAGCGGCCGCGGGAACTGTACCTGTTGCTTCGCGAGTTGGAGACGACCGTGGGCCGAAAGGTGGCCGAGGAGGAACTGCTGGCCTACCTGACGCTGGGGGCGGCCTCCCTGAAGCACGGCCGCCCGCTGCTGCGGCCGGTGGTGCACGGATTCGTTCGCGGCATCAGCGGAGCGGTGGTCACGTTCCCGGCGGGCAATGAACCCAAGTTGTGGCTGAGCAGCGAAGACGAGTTGAAACGCGATCCGGACGCCGAGCGGGTCTGGCGGCCCAAGGTGTTTACCTGCACCACCTGCGGCCAGCACTACTATGCCGGGTTTCTCAAGGACTTCCAGTTCACCAAGGCCAAGCCGGAGGGCGGGCAGCTTGCCGATGGCGGCCGCGGCTACTGGGAATCGCTCGACAAAGTCAACGGCGGCAATCGCATCGTGCTGGTCGATCAGATCATCAGCCAGGAAGACTCGGAGGACTTGGACGAAGCGGAGCGGCTGCATGCGCTGTACTTCTGCCGCTACTGCGGCTCGGCCGCTGCGGAACAATTCGGCCGCTGCAGCGGCTGTGGTTCGACCAGCGTCCCGGTCAAGCTGTTCGCGGTCCGGGAGACGGCGAAACAGCCCGGGCAACTGAGCAGTTGCTTGTCCTGCGGCGCGCGGGGCAAGCGGATGGGGCGGCGGTTCCGCGAGCCGATCCGCGAAGTCCGCGCGATCAACGTTTCGGACGTGCACGTCTTGGCCCAGGACATGGTCCATCACGCCGAGCGCAAGCGGCTATTGATCTTTGCCGACAATCGGCAGGATGCCGCCTTTCAGGCCGGCTGGATGAAGGACCATGCCCGCCGCTTTCGGCTGCGCAGCTTGATGGCCGACGCGATGCAGGACGGCGCGGTGACGATCGGCGACATGACGCTGAAGATCAGCGAGGAACTGGAGCAGAACGACGCCTTGTCCCGGGCCTTGATCCCCGAAGTGTGGCGCGCCGTCCCCCGGGAAGGCACGGGCGGGATGCATGAAGACGAACGGCTGCACTTCCTTCGCATTCAGGTGCTGCGCGAAGTCACGATGGCCGCCAATCAGCAGATCGGCCTGGAGCCCTGGGGCCGGCTCAAGGTGACGTATCGCAACCTGGATCCCTCGGGGCGTTTCGTCCAGTCGTGGTCGAACAAGCTCGGGCTGCCGCCGGAAGACCTGATCGCCGGCGTGGCGGCCCTGCTCGATCACCTGCGCCGCCGGCGGCTGCTGTACGATTCGCGGCGGGAGATCTTCTCCCGCTACTGGAACGAAGGGGACCGCGAGATTCAGCGCGGTTATTTGCCGGTGCTGCCCGGTCCCCAAGGCATGAAGTTGCGGGCGGCAGCCGAGGACGACAAGGCCCGCGTGTTCCAGTGGATCGGCGAACGGAACACGCTGGTCAGGCAGATTGCCAAGAAGTGGGGCGTTGCCGCTGACGACATCCCCGCCTTCCTCGAGGGGCTGTGGCAGTATTTGACGTCTTCGACGGTGGGGTTGCTGATCCCCGTGACGCTGAAAGGCAGCAAAGGCGGGGCGCTGCCGAATTGCACGGGTGTCTACCAGATCGACTCGTCCAAATTGCTGCTCAGCGAGAACCACGGCTATTACCGCTGTCAGCGCTGCCGCCGCAAGGTGATGCGGCGGACTCCGGGGAACAAGTGCCTGGCCTGGCAATGTGAGGGCCAGTTGGAGCACGTTCGCGAGGACGAAGAGAACTACAACCTGCAGCTGTTGGACGAGCGCTACGAAATGCTCCGTCCGGAGGAACACACGGCGATGGTTCCTCAGGAACACCGCGAACGGATCGAAAACTGGTTCAAAGGCAGCGGCGACGCCGTGAATTCGCTGGTCTGCACGCAGACCTTGGAACTGGGCGTCGATATCGGCGGCTTGGACTCGGTGCTGCTGCGGAACGTGCCGCCGTTGCCGGCCAACTACTGGCAGCGAGCGGGACGCGCCGGGCGGCGCCACCGGATGGCGGTCAATGTCACCTACTGCCGGCCCACGTCGCACGATCGGGCCTATTTCAACGAACCGCCCAAGATGCTCGGCGGGCGAGTCGATCCGCCCGCCTTCCATTTGCGCAACGAGGTGATGGTGGCCAAGCACGTGCACGCCGCGGTGATCACGCGATTGAATCAGCTGGCCCGGGACACGGCCCTTCCGCCCGCGGCTCGCGACGAGCTTCGCAGCACGCTGGCCAGCATGTTGCCACGGCGGATTTCGTCGTACCTGTTCGAGGCGGGCCAGCTTCGGGCGTCCCTGTTTGACGTCTCGCCGCTGACCGCCCTGATCGCGGCCCACCGCCCGGATCTCACCCGCTATGTGCGGCAGATCTTCCACCAAGGCTGGCCGGCGTCCGACGCGGAGGTGGCGACCGAGGACGCGTTGGCCCGGCACGTGGATCAGATGGCAGCCGAACTGGGGGGCGTGCTCCAACGGATTCGCAGGCGGCTGCTGTGGGCGTTTCGCGAAGTCCAGCGATTGAACAGCATCCGGGAACAGGAGGCGACGCTGGACCTGGAAGACGAGGCTCACTTCAAGCGTTGCGATCGGCTGATCAAGAAGCTGAAGGGGGTCCAATCACGGCGGCGGCGCGAAGCCGAGGGCGTGGACGACATCTCCACGTTCGGCGTCCTGGCCGCCGAGGGTTTTCTCCCCGGATACGGCCTGGACACCGGCTCGGTGGTGGCGATGGCGGAAGTCCCCTACTGGCACTTGGGCAGCATGGATTTCGACTTGCCGCGCCCGCCCAGCCTGGCTCTGCGGGAGTATGTTCCAGGCAACTTGATCTACGCCAACGGCCATCGCTTCGTGGCCCGCCGATTCCATCGCGACCTGGACGGCGAGCAAGGGGAAATGCCGCTGCTGGAAGTCAATCTTGATCGTGAGGCCCTGACTGAAACCAACGCTGGTCAGACCGCCGGTCCGCTCGGTTCCGTCACGCTGCGTGCGATCCCGGTCTGTGACGTCGACCTGATGCACCAGTCCCAAATCTCGGATGAAGAAGAGACTCGCTTCCAGATGTCCGTGGCGGTGTACGGGCGCGAACAGGGCCGCCACAACGGCGGAGTCCTGTACGGC
>Ga0172375_10013330_pt1 | contig 10199 bp, 9 predicted proteins | sample LakKiv1m_FD_114537 | JGI IMG/M metagenome (GOLD analysis project Ga0172375, IMG submission 114537) | Freshwater microbial communities from Kabuno Bay, South-Kivu, Congo - kab_092012_11.1m | ecosystem: Environmental > Aquatic > Freshwater > Lake | place: Democratic Republic of the Congo...
ACGAAATACCTATATTTGTCAAAAATTATGTAATGACAAATTTTGGCGGAATCCCAAAAAAGTATTCAGACTTAAAAAACTCTAAAGTCGTTATTGTTCCTGTTCCCTACGATGGTACAAGCACATGGATTAAAGGTGCCGATAAAGGACCCGATGCAATTTTAGAAGCATCAGCAAACATGGAACTATACGACATTGAAAGTAACAGCGAAATATACAAAATCGGTATTCATACAGCTAAATCTGTAAACGAAAAAACTTCACCCGAAAAAATGACCGACGCTGTTTATAAAGAAACAAAAAAATATGTCGGTAAATATCATACAATAGTTATTGGTGGTGAACATTCGGTTAGTTTCGGAACTATTAAAGCACATTACGAAAAATTTAAAGATATGTGCGTTCTTCAAATCGATGCCCACTCTGATTTAAGACCAATTTACGAAGGTTCAAAATATAATCATGCTTGTGTTATGGCTCGTACAATTGAGCTATGTAAAGTGGTACATGTTGGTATTAGAAGCCAGTGCACAGAAGAAATGGATAATGTAGTCCCCGAAAATATTTTTTATGCTCACCAAATTGTTGGTAATAACAAATGGTACAATAAAGCTATAAATCGGCTTTCAAAAAATGTATATATTACAATTGATTTAGACGGCTTCGATCCCTCAATAATGCCATCAACAGGCACTCCCGAACCAGGTGGGTTAGATTGGTACTCTGTTATTAATTTCTTACAATTGGTCTATAAAAATAGAAATGTTGTCGGTTTTGATATCGTGGAACTTTGCCCCAACATTAATAACAAAGCACCTAATTTTTTAGCTTCAAAACTAATTTATAAAATGATAGGATATAAATTTAATAAATAATATGGAAAAATTAAAGAAAAAAGATGTTTTAAAAGAAACAATAAAACATTTCGATATTAAAAAAGTTAATTCAACCGAATTAATAAATGCTATGCGTGGCATGTCTTTCACATCACGCGATACAGCTAATGCTGCCGATATTTATAAAAGAATGTTAGCAGACAAAAAATGCTCCGTAATATTAACAATAGCCGGAAGTACAAGTGCAGCAGGTTGTATGCAAGTTTATGTTGACATGGTAAAAAATAACATGGTTGACGCTATTGTTTCTACAGGTGCGTCAATTGTTGATATGGACTTTTTTGAAGCATTGGGTTTTAAACACTATAAAGGCAACCAATATGCCGATGATAAAATGTTGAGAAGCTTATATATTGACAGAATTTATGACACTTTTATTGATGAGGAACAGCTTCAGGCATGCGATAATACCATTGAAAAAATTGCTGACTCGCTCGAACCTCGGCCATATTCGTCAAGGGAATTTATTTATGAAATGGGTAAATATTTAACAAAGCACTCAAAGAAAAAAGATTCTTTAGTTCAAGTTGCATACGAGCATAATGTTCCGATATTTTGTCCTGCCTTTACCGACAGCAGTGCCGGCTTTGGTTTAGTAAAACACCAGGTTAAAAATCCAAAAAAGCATTTAACAATCGACTCTGTTGCCGATTTTTATGAACTTACACAAATAAAGATGAAAGCTGGCGATACCGGTTTAATTATGGTTGGTGGCGGAGTTCCTAAAAACTTTGTTCAGGATACAGTGATTTGTGCCGAAGTTTTAGGATACGATGTTCCAATGCACAAATATGCTATTCAATTAACCGTTGCCGATGTTCGCGATGGAGCGTGTTCGAGTTCTACATTACGCGAAGCATCATCGTGGGGTAAAGTTGAAACTACATTCGAGCAAATGGTTTATGCAGAAGCCACAACAACCATTCCGCTAATTGTTAGCTATGCATATCATTCTGGTGTTTATAAAAATCGTAAAAAAAGAGAATTTGCAAAAATTTTCAAAAAATAATTTTTTATTTCGTTTTATTTTTTAATTTTGAATAAAATTTATGTCTATGAAAAAACTTTACTTTGCTTTTATATCTATTTTATTAGCATTTTCGAATTATACAGTTAATGCACAATGCACGCCTGATGGTACTTGCATGGATATTGGAAATCCAGGTGAAATATGTCCTCTTACCTTACCAAATGGTTCTGTGGGAACACCTTATAGTCAAACTGTAACAATTATTCCACCTGCTTCTGCTACTATTGGTGGACAAACAGTTAATATTCTTAAAATAAAGTTAACTTCAGTTGGAAACATCCCTCCCGGGCTTACATATCAAACAAACCCTGCTAATGGCGAATTTGCTGTAACTACTCCTTACACACGTTATTGTACTTTAATTAGTGGTACTCCTACCACAGCAGGTACTTATGCTTTACAAATTCATGTTATACCATATGTAAGCGTTTTAGGTCAACCTACAGCTTTACCTGAACAAGTGGACGATACTTCACTTTCAATTACAATAACTGCAGGTTCCCTTGTTCCAACTATAAATTACAACAAATTTACAGTTCTCGATTGTAAACCTAATCCTTTTACTTATAATTCAAAAATTGGGTTTGCAAGCCCTATTACATGCGAAGTTAAATTAAAAATTTACGACGTTATAGGAAATCAAATTTATAGCGAATCAATGTATGCTGTACGTGGCGAAAACTACTTCGATTTTGACGGCACAAAGCTTGGTAAGGGAGTTTATATTTACTCAATAACTAATGGTAAAGATAACTTTACTAAACAGCTTATTAAAAATTAAAAGAGAATTTATTATAAAAAAAACGCTTCGAAATTCGAAGCGTTTTTTTTATTCTGAAATTACTTCAAAATTTATATCAACCGAAATATCTTTATATAATTTCACTTTTGCTTTAAAAGCTCCAATTTCTTTAATGTTTTCGGCATCGTAAATAGTAATATTTTTGCGATCAACTTCATAACCTTTAGCAGTTAATGCTTCGGCTATTTGAATAGTATTAATTGAACCAAATATTTTACCTGTAGTGCTGGTTTTAGCTCCAATTTTTAAAACCGTATCGGCTAATTTTTTAACTGCAGCCATAGCATCATTGCGAAGTTTTTCTTCTTTATGAGCTCTTTGCTTAACGTTTTCTGAATTAACTTTTTTTGCTGATGGAGTTGCAGCAATAGCAAATCCTTGGGGTATTAAATAGTTTCTTGCGTAACCATTTTTTACTTTAATTAAATCATTTTTATGACCTAATTTATTTACATCTTGTTTTAATATTATTTCCATTTTTTAATTCTCCTATTTCATTAAATCGGTAACAAATGGTAAAAGAGCTATATTTCTTGAGCGTTTTACAGCTTCAGCAATTTTTCTTTGAAATTTTAAAGAAGTTCCGGTAACTCTACGAGGTAAAATACGCCCCTGCTCATTCAAAAATTTCTTTAAAAAATTCGGGTCTTTGTAATCGATAAATTTAATGCCGCTCTTTTTAAAACGACAGTATTTTTTCTTTGATAAATCGAAAGATGGTGGTGTTAAATATCTAATTTCATCACTTTTTGCCATATATTATTCCTCCTTGTTATTTTTTTTGGTTTGTTTTTCAGTTCCTTTTGTACGCCTTTTAATATTGTATTCGATAGCATACTTATCTAATTTTATTGTCATGAATCGTATAATACGTTCATCTCTTTTAAACTCTGTTTCGAGCTTTGCAATAAACTTAGCATCTGATTTAAACTCAAAGAGAGAATAAAATCCTGTTGTTTTTTTCTGAATAGGATATGCAAGTTTTTTTAAACCCCATTCTTCTTCATGGACAATTTCGCCACCATTGTCCTTAATTAAATTTCTGAATTTTTGAACCGCTTCCTTCATCTGTGGCTCAGATAAAACGGGAGTTAAAATGAAAACGGTTTCGTACTGATTTAACATAATTAATTTATTTAATTTATAAAATTTTTAAGGTTGCAAAATTAATAATAAAATATTTATTATGCAAGAATATATAAAAAAAAAAGAGATGCAAGGCATCTCTTTTTTTTATTATTTATCATTATTTTACAATTATCTTTCGTTTTACAATTGTATTTCCAGAATAAATTTGCATTAAATAATTTCCTTTAGCTAACCCTTCTACGTTTATTTGAGTAGCTGTATTATTTACACTTTTTGAATTTACTTCTTTTCCGTTATAATCAAACAAAATAACCTTTTCAATATTATTATTTGAAACTATATTTATGTTATTTGTTACAGGATTTGGGAAAGTCATTACTCCAACAGATTCGTTGTTATTATTTACACCTGAGATGAATGTAAGAAATACATCAACATCAGAAAATTCTTGTGTTGGGTCGTTGCAACCTATTTGAACAACTGCATGGTAATTACCTGTTGTTAAACCTGTAGTATTAAATGATAAAGTCATTGTTTGATTTTGTAAACCTAAAATTGTGCCGGTTGTTGGACTAACCGAAAGCCACTGTAATACAGGGTTACCTTGTAAATTTCCGGCAATAAATAAGTTTGCATCAATTGTAGCATTATATTCTGACCAACCAGGTCCGTTTGAAAACCAATTTGCTGAAGCAACACGTGGTCCACCATCTAAACCATAAGGAAATAAACCTGAATCGGCATAAGCTTCGTAGCCAATCCACAAGTCTTTCCCATCAAGATAAATTGGTGCATCAAGCGGTACTTCTATTAATTCGCCTGGAGTAGTAGCTGTAAAAGGTTTGTTTACTAATAAAGTACCAGGACCAGGAGTAATAAACGAACCTCTATCGTAAATTAATAAAACCGGGTTAGTTGGTACATCATTTATCTGTAAAGTAACCGAATATACAGATTGTCCGATTATTGGATTTACATCAGCCGGGAAAAATTTTGTGCCAACTTTTGCAGTTATTGATGAGTTAAAACCTAATCCGCTTGCAAATGCACTTTGTACATGTGTTAAAGCATTTATAGTTGCAGTATTAGTTATATTATTTACATCGTAAGGATAAGTAATATATGAAATAAAATTCAAATCCTGATTCCCGGTATTTGTAACAGTAAAAGTTTCGGGAGCTTGTCCTGTTGTAATTATTGTATCGGTGCTAACCAAAATGCTTGGAGGATTTAATCCAGAATTAATTTCGGTATAAGTTACATCATCTACATAATAAGTTGGTGTTTGCCCGGTAATTGCGCCTCCGTAAAAATCTATTCCACCAAGCTGTGCTGCTCCTGCACTACCCGATGCCTGAGTTGAAAATTTCCACTTAACAATTTGAACACCATCAATAAAAAACCAAGCAGTGTCTAAATCAATATCAACAATGTTTTCGATATGAATCCATGCGTTGTTTGCATGTGTGAAATTTGTTGTAATTCCTTGTGCCTGAATATTTCCATTACCATTATTTCCAAAATATACTTCGGTTGCCCATTGAATACCCGGATTTTGATAATGTTGCATGTTAAAATAGCCACCAAACCCTGTAGGAATATAGTACCAAAACGATACATTGTACCTTCCACTGGTTTTATTGCCTAATGGTAAAATAATATCATCTTGTGTGCTAGCTATCTTAAGCGATTTAATATAGCTATGTGCAAATGTTTCTGATATGGTTGCATCTTCAGCACCACCGGGTTGATTACTCCATGTTGTCCATGCTGGTGTAGCTTGTTGTGCTAAAAAACCTCCGGTAGTGTATGTTTCAAAACTATCGGTAAATAAAATTGTTTGAGCTTTTGCAAAACTTATTGCAATAAAACAAACTAAAATTAAAGTAAAAATTTTTCTCATTTTGTTTATTTTAAATTAGTAAATTGATTATTTACACAAAGATATAAAAAAAAATGATAACGAAAAATCATTATCATTTTTTTTGTATTAAAAAAGGTTAATTTAAATCGACGAGTTGTTTATTACGATTGCTTTCTATCGAATAACTTAACTTTAAGTTTTTAGTTTCGTTTGAGTTTATTTTTAGCTTCCAAGTAAGTAAGCCGGTTGTTTCATCAAAATCGGCATCTTTGGTAATTAGAGGTTTTACAATAATTTCTTTATCGTTAGAAATTGGAATTTGGTCGGTTACAATTATATTAACATTGCTTAATTTATTGTTTTTAATATTAATATTATATGTTAATGTTTTTACTTGGTTGGCACCTATTATTACATTCTTATTTTCTTCTTTAAATTTTTTACGTTCGGCAATAATGCTTCTATCCCTGCCTAATGTTAATTCTAAAGTATCATTTAAATCGGAAGTGTTAATATTTGTTGTTCCAACAAAACTACCATTAAAAAAAATACTTGCAGAACCAGGCAGAAGCTCATAATTTTCGAAGTCGGTAACTTTAGCTACCAAAAATGCCTGATTATCGATTTTTGGAGTTAAATAATAGGTGTAATCTGTTTTTAAAGTTAAGTTTTGAACAGAAATAATATGTTTTTCGCCATCAGAAGGAATTGAATAGCTAATTGGTATTGAATATTCTACATTAGTAAGTGTTTGAACAGTTTGAGTATAGTCGTATGCATATTGGGCAGCAATATTTTCATCATCGGTTTTTGTAGTACCAGCTCCTGTGCTTGCCATTGAAGGCATATCTTCAATTTTTGATTTTCGTAAATCGTTGTAAACATTGTATTGATAATAGCTTAAATACTGCGTTTGTAAGTATGGTTTTACATTATTATTGCTCGGTGTTATAGTTGAAAGAGTAAGTTTAACATCGTTCCAATCTTCGCCACTACTCTGATAAATATTTGCTTTTTGAATTAATTTTAATGGCTTGTCGCTACTTTCGGCTCTAATATCATAAGTCGAAGACCAGCCGGCACTTTCAACAATATAGCTTACTTCTAGCTTACCGTTTGTTTGAGCAGGTGAATTAACTGTAATAACAATTTGATTTACCGGGCTTTCTGTTTTGTTAGGGTTAACCTGTGAATTATACGATTTCAAATTGTTAAGTTTTTCTTCAATTTTTTGCTTTTTCGAATTAAGTTTATTTATTGTTTTGTTTAATTCAAGTAGCTTTTTATTAATATCAAATAACTGAATTCTTAAATAATTTAGACCTTCTTTTATTTCTGGAATTGTATCGCTCCCACCGGTTAAAATTTTATTATTCTCAATAATTCTTTTTTCAAATTTAAGAACATCTGACTGGCTTGTATAGTCTTCGATATCGTAATTAATTAACTGAAGCGAGTCTTCTAAAATTTTAATGTCCTTTGTTATTTTTAAAGGAATTACGTATTCTGCTGGTAGTACAGGTTTTAAACGCTGCTTAACATCTAGTATAGTAAAGTTACCACTACCATTTACTTGTATTGTGGCGTTGTTTACGAGTGGCGACACACCTTCAAAAACTAAATCGAAAGTTCCACTGTTAATCGAAAAATTTCCGCTTCGGAAAACTTGGGCAGAGTTTAAGAATACTGTTACTTTCTCGATTTTTGATTTTAAAATAACTTCCTTGTTTTCTGCGTTTGTGTAAAATGTTATTAAAAACATTATTAGTCCTGCAAACATTGTTTTTGCTACAAAAACAAATTGTTTTAAATTAAATTTCGTTTTCATGAATAATTTTTTTTAGAATTTTGTAATTAGATACAAAATGAAAATTATTCCATAATATTTTTTTTATCGCAATTTTTAATTTGGTTAATAACCCGTTGTTTCTCTATTTCATGATAAAATTCTTTAGACATCGAAGAAATGTACCATTCTTTTGCTTCAGTAAATCTTTTATTTTTATAAAGATAATCGGCTATAGTTGTATAAGTTAAATGATATTCGGGATTTAGTTCGACTAATTTTTTAAATAATTGTTTTTCCGATTCTATACTAAGTTTTTGATTATTAATAATATTAATTATTTTTTTAAATTCTGTGTATTTACTGTATATTCCATTTGTTATAACATCTGATTCAGGCAAATTCAAAATTACGTTATTTGCTTTTTGTTGAGTTATATTAAATGATTCGGAAAAAACAAAATTTAAATCGTATGCAACAAATTTACCTAAATTATAAGGCACTTCAGATAAATATATAATTAAATTTTTTGGGTCGAAAATAACAGAATGATGGGCTATAATTTGGTTAATAGCTTTTTCGTTGCCAATGCCAATATCAGTATTATTTAAACCTTTTACATCTCGTAAAATTTCGGAAATTTTATTTACATTTAATCGTGAATGTTCATCAATTAGTTGCTTTACCCTATTGTACCTGTAAAGTGATGAGCTTTGTTTAATGTTTTCGACATTATTTTTTTCGTCTTTTAACAACTTACTTTGAAAATGATTAGTACAAATTAAATAATCGTTTTCGGAACTATAAACATCGGTTTTAGTTGGAGTTTTCTCAATAACAACAGACATATTATCTGACGCTGAGCTAACCATTATTGATTCAGAAACAAAAATATTATATGAATCTGCAATTTTTATTGCGTCTTTTATGTTGTTCGCATATTGCAATATTTTTCTAGCAACAATAGAAATAGGTGTTGCTGCTTTTTTTGGTAAGTCAGATTTGGCTCCATTTAATGTTAATGTTAAACCTTTAATATTCATTCCAGACACGGCTCCTGCCATTCCTGCCCACGTAATCATTGCAAATTTATTCCCAAATTCGGGATTGTAAAAAGCTATAATTTTATTTTCACAAAATTCGTCATTAATATAAAAGTCGAAATTTCTGCCTATTAGTAAATTGCCATTTTCGGACAAAGAATTTTTAACAGAGAAAGCTGTGCAACCAACATATTTGTTGTCTTGTAGTGCATGCCCAATGTCGTGTGCAGCATGGTAATTCAATATTCTTAAATATGACGGTGCTAAATAATTAAATTTTTTAGAAGCCGAAAGCGAAATCCCGTATATTTCTTTTGAAAACTCATCACCAATATGTTTATCAATTTTTCGATTTAATAAACCAATTGCGATTTTAATAACAAATCGCAGAAAAGTATTTGGCATTCTTTTTCTTAGTTCGTCAATAAAAATTTGTTCTTGTTTCTCGAAAAGCTGTTTTGTTAATTTACCAATAGTATAGCCACGTTTGAAGTCACTGCCCTCGACAAATAATTCGAATATTTTATTTTCGTTTTTATTTATCCAGCTTTTATTTATAGAATAAATGTTATCACTAATTTTTGTTACGTTAAAATATTTTAAATCAATTTTATTGACTTTTGGTGGTTTTACATAAATTAGCGCGACAGTTAAAACAGCTACTAAAACTATAAAAATTGATATTATTAAAAGTATAATCATTTACTAATTTACGTTATTAATTTCTGAATAAATTTTTCGAGAATAGCTACAAACATCTGTTGCTTGTTGTTTTATTGAACTAGATGTTTGGTTTGAGCATGCTATTCTTTCGCCAATAAACATTGTAACATTCCCATTTTTAAAAAAGTACAAGCTTTTACTCATAATATTTTTTGAAGCACGAATAATTACAGGAATAATATCCACATCTAATTTACTTGCAAGCAGGAATGCTCCATTGTGATATCTTTGTATTTTGTTTTCGTTAACTCTATTGTATTCGGGAAAAAATAAACCGCAAACATTGTTATTTATTCTACATGTAGCTTTATTTGCTAACCAATCCATTCCGTTTGTAACAGGTAAAAAATCGACAAATTTTTCGATTAAATATTTTATTGAAGATTTGTTGTGCCAGTTGTTAGTAACAATAAAGATATTATTAAAATACGAAAGAGTTAAAGGCACATCAAATAACGACTGATGGTTGCAAACAATAATTGCAGGTTTTTCAAAATTTTCGTTAAAATTATTAATGATTTTTACTTTAATATTGAAATGCGTTTTGCATAATGTTTTTGTATAAATTTGAAATTGCTTTTTGTAAAAATTATTTACCATTAAATTTCTTTTATTAAGTGGCAATATCCCTATAATAGTCATATATAGCGAATACAAAAAAAATATTAAAAACGACAATATCCCTTTAATAAAAATCATAAATATTTGCAAAAATAAAAAACATATAGTTGTTAAAAAATTTTTGTTTAATAAGTTGCAATCATTAGCTTTGCAGAAAAATTATAAATATTAATTAATAAAAAAAATAAAATGAGTTATTTATTTACATCTGAATCAGTTTCAGAAGGACATCCAGATAAAGTTTCAGACCAAATATCAGATGCATTGCTTGATGCGTTTTTAACAACCGACCCAGAATCGAAAGTTGCATGCGAAACATTAGTTACAACCGGACTTACAGTTTTA
>Ga0172375_10013331_pt1 | contig 10199 bp, 12 predicted proteins | sample LakKiv1m_FD_114537 | JGI IMG/M metagenome (GOLD analysis project Ga0172375, IMG submission 114537) | Freshwater microbial communities from Kabuno Bay, South-Kivu, Congo - kab_092012_11.1m | ecosystem: Environmental > Aquatic > Freshwater > Lake | place: Democratic Republic of the Congo...
CGCTTATTTTTTTAACTACTTCTTCCTTCTCTACTTTTTCTGCTTTTTCTGGCACAGCAGCTTCTAGATCAGAACTTCCCTCTTTTTTCTTCATTTGCTTTAAAGAGGAAGAGCTAATATTTAAAGTCTACTCTCTTCTCAAAATCCGTCTGACACTCTTTTCAAAACTCTTTTCCAAATGAACTTGCCAAATGGCCTAACTGATTACTGCCAAATATGTGTCGGAAAAACACCTTTGTATGAGTCATATTGCTAACAAACAGTAAGAACAAAAACTATATAAATGTCCTCATTAAAAGAATGCGACTATGGCAAAAGAGATTGATCCTATTGAACGGAAGATTAGTATGATGGCTGCCGCCTCGGAGGCACTCGCATACAGGAAAAAAAATCCGGCTCATGACAGTGATAGAGTGATGCAACACATTTCTCGTAACGTAGCCGTGGGTAAAGATGAACTAACAAAAATGGGCATGATTGCTGCAGCTACCGAAGCTTTGACTATTTCCCAAAAACAGCCCGCCTTGAATGAGAAAGACGTATTGAGAAAGGTCATGAGCAACCTTCCCGAATTGATTAACAATCTAAACGATTTTTAATTTAAATTTATTCTTTAATTTTTCTTGGATTTAAGTTCTTTAATCTTTTCTAACAGTTTAGCTTTTCTTTCCAAACTATGCAAAGGTTCTTTACTAGACTTTCCTGCAGACTTAAGTCTGGAGGTAGATAACAGCAAAGTTTTGTTTTTTTGATCACGCCAGCGAAGACTTCCCATTTTAAGTAAGATATTAAGAATTATTGCTCTCTACGCCGCCGAACACTTCTTTCCCCAGGGAAACTGGCTCTTTGCTCTTGATTCCTTATTAATTCAGACCTTTCCCCTCGATTTTTTTGTTAAGGTGAGTATAATTATTTTCTTGCAGACCATTATTTTAGCAAGCTTTTTAATAGGGATAAGTTTTTTGCTTAAAGATGGTAACGTTAAGCAAAAAGATTAAGGTTGGAATTGCTTTATTGATCGTATTAGTCGTGGTAGTGTTAATCTTAGTGGCTATTTTCAGTTTCTTCCTTTTGCTTCTTCCGATAGCCATTATTTTGTTCTTGATCGGATACTTTTTCCGCTATTTACGCAAGATTAAAAAACAAGTATCACCTACTTCTGATTCTCCTTCGGCTCATCCGAGAATAAAGCCAGAAAACAAGGAAGTTATCGATGTGGATTACAAAGTAAAATAATCCTAATCAAATATATTAAATTAATCTTAAATTAAAATAGTCTTAAATTAAAAGAGGTAAAATGGGAATTAAACCCTTAGTGTTAATCAACTTTAAAGTATATCCGGAAGCTATCGGTAAAAAGGGAATTCTTTTAGCTAATAAGATCAATTCCGTTAAATCCAAAAAGTATCAATTAGGAATATGTCCTACCCTTCTCGATCTAGTAGAAATTGCTAAGCATCGTAAGAACGAACATCTGCATTTGTTCGCGCAGCATTCTGATCCCGATGATTTAGGTGCGCATACTGGAAGTATTACTCTAGAAGAAGTGAAAGCCTGGAAGATTAAAGGCGTATTGATCAATCACTCTGAAAATCGTTTGAATTTGTTTAATATAAAGAAAGAAGTGGAAAAGTGCCATAAATTAAAATTAGAAAGTATCGTGTGTGCTTCTTCTCTTAGTGAGATGATCAATATTATTAAACTCAAACCGGACTATATTGCCTACGAGCCAGCAGAATTGATTGGGGGAGAGGTTTCCGTAACTTCCGCTAATCCTCAGATTATCAAGATGGCCGTTGATTTATTAAAAAAATCTAAAACAAAATTATTGTGTGGAGCAGGAGTACACGGAAGAGAAGATCTTTTGCAGGCTTTGAAGTTGGGATCTTCGGGAGTGTTATTGGCTCATGCGGCCGTCCAAGCCAAAGATCCTAAAAAATTCTTAGAACACCTGTTAAAATAAAATATTATAATCCGTTAATCTGAAATAATCATACAAAATAATAACCTAAAATAATTAATTTATCCTTTTACATTAACCACGATTTTCTGGGTATTACCATACTGTTTCTCATCTGGTACCGTACCATATTTAACTTTAACTGTAAACACATATTGGCCCAGAGGAGTGTTCTCTACAGGAGCATTAACCTCAATACTTTTTTTCACAGATTCGCCTTGTTTTAAAGTAAAAGGTTCTCCATCAAACAACAGCCAATCTTCCTTATTTACAGTTATGGGAACGATATTTCCTGATCCATCGGCCATATCTATAGGGGGACTGACTTCGATTCGGAAACTGTTTTCTGGCCCTACATTGAGAATTCCGATGCCAAAAACATGTGATTCTTTTCGGTTTAGATCAGCCACATTTCTAGGCAAAGCCACCTGCTTGCCCTGTTCTACCAATAATCGTTCCAATTCCGCATTAGTCTGCTCATCTATGGTTTGCTTAAAGGATTCACTAGCGAAGATCCATTTATACATCAGGGTGATGCCCCCAGCAAGTATGACCAAAGAAATAATAACCACTACAATGGTTTCAACTGATAACCCTATCGCTCCTTTTTTGTTTTTCATCTTTTAAATCTGGATAGGGGAGGATGATAATCTTTATAAATTTCTCTCACTATCTCTGAGTTATAGCAAATGGTGCATATTCAGAGTAAAATTTTAGGGTTGTTGTTCGCAGGAATGGCTACGTATTCTCTTGCTTGTGGAGGAAGCAGATCCTGCGGTTCAGATAGAGACTGTAATCAAGAGAAGGGAGAAATTTGTGAAAGTCACGTTTGCGTTTCTTACCAACCGAAAACGGCTACACCTCAACAAGTCTTTGACGGCTGGGCTGATGCTTTTGCTCGTGGAGATTTGGAAGGAAGTTTAAATTATTGGTCACCCGGTTTAAGGGAGATCTGCCGAGGATGGTTTACTAATCAAGAGCGTTTAATCCAAAGGGGCATTCTACCTGAAGCAGGATTGAATGAAGCAGAAGTGCTTCCCTATTTGGCCAGACAATTTCAGGGTGCCACCCTAGTTCCTCGAGAAGTTAAGGGAGATTATTTAGAATATAGTTTGGATAAAGAATGTACGGTTAAGGAAGAATGTCCAAAAAGAAGAGAATGTTTAGAGGGAAAGTGTAGTGGAGAACAATTGATTATTTTTGATAAATTATATGATATTGAAGGAAAACAGGATGTCTTTAAAATTCGCTCGTTTTAGAAGTTTACTGGGACAAAAAGTAGTGGCGGCCGTAGCGGCTTTAGCCATTACTCTTACTCCTCGCTTAGCGGATTCTTATGCCACCGGAGATTTAAGTAATCCTCCTCAAAGTTATTCTATTCATCCGCTCTTAGTCGAACCTTTAAAAGAAGCGTATCATCAAGTGTTTCCTCAAAGTACAATTGATTTTATTCAGAGTGAGGTGGAAAAGGGTTCCATTAGAGAGGATGCTGCTCCCACTTATGGTCGTTCTTTAAACCATTTTTTACAGTGGCAAACGGGAGAAGGAATATTGGGATTTAATCCCTCAGATCAGTGGGCCCAAGATTGCGAGGGTCAAACTTTGCAAGGAAATCATTGTTGGGATAAAACCAAAGAAGATGCTTCTCAGGTAGTTAATCCTTTTCTAGGAGAAAATTTTGGTTTTTGGTATCACTTAAATGCTGATTTGACTGTACCTGCTCATGTCTGGAACGATGCTCATCCCGCCGGAGAAACTCAAATGGGAGGATTAGCGCGGATGTTGGGATTGTATAGTGATCCCTATGAAACTTGGACTGACGTTCATAAAGGAGAAATCATGGATCAAGTCCATCCGGACTTAAGTCGTCTTCCCGATACGCAAAAATTAAACAATCTTTCTCTGTTAATGAAGGATCTAGCAGAATTTACCGGGTCAAATTTTTACAGTGCTGATGCTCTCGATGGAAGAAATCCGGATAACTGCAGTTGGGACGATTCTTATACTCATTGTTATCGTGATGTTACCGATACAAATGGGAAGGTCATCCAGTCAAGTGTGCCCATCGTTCATAGCGGTTTCTTTACCGATTATCCCGATAGTGCTTGCATGAAAGAGTATTGGCCCATTTTAAGTTCCAAAGCAGTTGAATATGGAATTGCCGGAATTAGTTTGTTGATGAATGATTCCTCTTGTATTCCCAATTGCAACGAGAAGGAGTGTGGCGATGATGGATGTGGCGGAACTTGTGGAAATTGTAGTTCTGGATTATCTTGTAGTTCTGAGGGTAAGTGTTTAGAAGAATGCCTCAAAAATTGTTATAATCGAGAATGTGGTGATGATAGCTGCGGAGGAAGTTGTGGTAGTTGTAGTTCTGGATATAATTGTAGTAACGGAGCATGTACTATAAACTGCGGGGCAGATAGTTGTGGAGGAACCTGTGGAGATTGTCCTGACGGGAAAAAATGTTCAAGTGGAACGTGCATAGACGATTGTGTTTCTAATTGTACTGTACCTCAACAACAATGTTCTGGGAATAATATTATTGGTTGTGAATATATTACTTCTACTTGTATGAAATGGGGTTGGGACAATCCCAAAACCTGTCCTAGCGGTTATAATTGTCAAGGTGGAGAATGTATTGAGGATGTGTGTACTCCTAATTGCACTGGGAAAGAGTGCGGTTACAATGGCTGCGGCAGCGGTTGGGATGCCGGTAATTGTGGGATCTGTCCCAGTAATAAATCCTGCCAATCGGGAACTTGTGTCTCAAACTGTACTGACCAATGCTCCTCTGTTGGAGAAACCGCGTGTTCGGGAGTACAAATTAAAGTTTGCAAAGATTATAATTTAGATGATTGTTTAGAATGGAGGACTTCTTCTTGCCCCTCTTCACAGACTTGCGTCGGAGGAAAATGCGTTTGCACACCTCAATGTTCCGGTAAGAATTGTGGCAGCGATGGTTGTGGGGGAAGTTGTGGGAATTGTGCTTATGGTTCCAAATGTATAGATGATAATTGTTGTACTCCTAATTGTACTGGAAAAGACTGTGGAGACGATGGCTGTGGTGGAAGTTGTGGAAGTGTCTGTTGGCCTTCTTCAGATGAATGCCTGAACGGAAATACACTAAGAGATTATAACGCTGCTTCTTGTGAAGGTAATAAATGTGTAAGTACCTTTAATGATGTTTATTGCAATCAAGGATGTTCTGATGGTAAATGTAATAGTTCTTGCACACCGTCTTGCGCCGGTAAGAATTGTGGTAATAATGGTTGTGGAGGAAGTTGTGGTAATTGCAATTCTGGATATACCTGTAGCAATGGAACCTGCTCTCCCATTCCCGGAACCGGTCAGGTGGGAGATCCATGCACCACTGCCGCGAGTGACTGCTCTGGAGAACTGATGTGCGGAGTATCCGGAACTTGTGTCTGTGACGTCCCTGTTCCTTGTTTTGAAGGGCATAATTGTTGCAGTCTATATCTCTATCCCAACACTTCGAAAAGATGCTTGTCCGGATGTTCGACCAACGCTGATTGCTCTTCCGGAGAGGAATGTAAGTATAGCGGGTTTACATCTTCTGGAGAATATAATTGTGATGCTCTTACCTGCATTCCTAAGAAATAAAGAATAAATAAAAATAAAAAATCTATCTGACAATCTCGTATTCTTTCACGATGATGATCAAGAAGAGTAGCAATAACACTGCTCCTGAAATCAGGTACCAGATTCCGGCCATAATACTAGATTGATCTAGGGAGACGTACATTCCCCAGCCCATTACGATAAAGCCGAGCCATAAGAATTTATCCAATACTAACTTCATGATTTCAAATTCTTGCTCTTCCGTCATGCGTTTTTTAGTTGAAGTTGATTTAACCATTTTTAATCACCTATGTGGTCTTTATAAAGAAGCTTTGGGTGTCGTAAGGTCTGTCGGGGTTAATGACATTGCCATCTTTATCGCTAACATCTACAATAATCTTGTAGAGGTAGTTTCCTTGTTTACTAGGAGCTCCTACCGTTACTTTCATAACTTTTGACTCTCCCGCTTTCAGGTATTGTGCTTCACTATCCCAAGAAATAAGGGCGGTTCCACCATTGCTTAAATCCAAACCCTCGTCGGCTACAAAAGGTACAAACACTCCGTTATCTTTGACTTGAAATCCAACCTTCAAATAAACTTCGGAATCCCCTACATTTTTAATACCGATACCCTGTACAGATTCTTCACTTGTTGCTAAGGTCAACTTATCGGTTGGGAAACTTAATTTTTTATTTCCCGATCTAAGGTCATCTAATATCTGCTGACTGATCTGAGCCTGCACGTTTTCTGATGTGCCGGTAAAAGTCTTAAATTGTCCTTTAACAAAAGCTAATCCTAATCCCAATACGGTAAAAGCAATAACGATGATTACAATCGCTTCTATCGATAAGTTAAGAGAACCACGTTTTTTTAATCGGAAGTTCCTTATTTTCATCTTTACACCTCTTTTTAACAAATTTAAAGGTAGTTACCCTTTTAATAGTTATATTATAAGCATTATTTTTACCTATAAAAAGCTTTCCCTTGTCTTAGAAGAGAATAAAGTATGAAAATGAGCCTAAAGTTAAAAAGGTCACATAAGCCAAGAAGAAACTAGGTATGAAGGGAACTCCTTCTCGAACTAGCACTTGCTCCAGCTTACCCTCTCTTTGAAGTTTCTTTAATTTATCCAAGTCTTCTTTTTCTAAGGTTTTCTTTTTCAGGAAAATTTTCTCATTAATCTTAACTTCTTCCGCTAACCAATCTCCTTCCGTAAGTTTTGGGATGGCTCGTTTCATGATAAAACAGCTGTTTTCTACGGTAGTTACAAATAGAAACAGATAGAAAGTAAGCAAAGGGAAGGGCACTAAGGGCCAGACATAACTAAAATGATATTTCAATCCGAACAGGAATAAAACAAACAACAATAAGGAAATAATTCCTAACACCAAATGCATCAATTTATGCTCATAAAGATTCTTTTTGAAACTGGGCCAGAAGCGCTTTCTTTCTTTGACAGCTAATCCAATTACCCATAACAATCCGTAAATAGCCCCCAAAGTGAGAAGAGTTAGGAAAAACCATAATAAGTTCCAAGAGGAATTGTTGAAGGGATAAGTTATGCCGATAACGGCGCCCATTCCCATTAACAATTTACTGTCTCCTCCGCCCCATTGATTGGAATAATAGAACAGACAGGCGATACTAAAACATACTGCGAATCCTAAGGCTCCGGAGAGTAAGGTTTCCCAACCGTTGGTAAAAGAGAAAATGGCTCTGGTGCCTAGAGCAGCAAAGATTAAGCCATAATTAAGCCAATCTGGGACTTCTCGCCAGCGTAAATCACAGTAAGAAGCAATGACTATAGCCAATAAAGCAATAACCGATAAAATCACCTCGAACATGATTAAGGTGGTTCTTAGGGATATTTATTAAATTTTGGGTTAAGGAATAATCTTTCTGGCTTCTAAGTAAAATCTTTTTTCTTCCGCTTCTCCCATGGAAAAAGTCTTTCGAGGAAGAACTCCATCCAAAATAACGGTACGGAAGAGTTCCTCCTTAGGCATAGTGGGAAGTAGAAAGCCCACATTTCCTGGCTTTGCTCCCAATTGATGAACCACTTCTTTTCCATGGATGTAATCAATCCTGGCTTCAGAATGTTTTCTTAGATAAATGTCAATGAAAGATTGTAAGGTTCCCACGGCCAGATTACTTTTTGGATTTTTAATTTTTAAGATTCTATCTCCCTGTTTGCTTACCAAAATTACCTTATGAACATTTTTCTCTGTTATAGAAAGTTCTTTTTCCAAGTCTTTCTGAGTTTTACTTTCCTGGAAAGAGAAAGACGATCCCTGACTGGAGAAAAAGTGTTCCATTTCTTTCAAGAGAAGATTTAAATCCACATTAAAGATGACGCGATGAATTGGTTCAAAAATAATTCCCGAATCATGCACATTTAACAATTCTACCAAAGCCCATCGTGCGGGATGGAGCATCACTTTCTTCTTATCTTTAGATCCGACTTTGATACCTTCCCAGATAGATTTGGCAGTAGCTAAACTATGATTGCCATCTCCGACAGCGTAAAGCAAAACTTCTTTTCCCGGGTATTTCTGTTGGAAAGAAGTGCGAGAGTTTAGTTTAGAAAGCGCTTGAGAAATTTTTTCTATGTTCTTTTCTTCACAAATTTTCCATCCGCGTAGATGGCCGCCTTTCATCATCAGTTCAAAATCGTAAACTTTCGGCAATTTTAACTTGAATAACGGTTCGATGACGGTCTTCTGGGGGTCGTCAATTAAAACCATGATGTGGGGTAATTCAATAGATGCACCTTCACGAATTTTTATCCGAGGAGGAAGACGTTCTAATACTGTTCCTTCCGTAGCCCGGATTAAACTTTGGGATCCTTTCGAGAAATCATATTTTTCTAAATCTAAAGCAACCATTAATCCTTTTCTGGATTTTACTTTACTGGTTTTTCTATCTACTAAAATAAACCCTTCTTCTTCTTTAAAGAGGCCTTCTTGAAGATATTTCTTCATTTCTTGATTGATCTTAGCAATTCTTTCTGTTACATTTTTTTCTTCTAGATAAATTTCCGGCAGAGTGATTTTATAAGTCGAGGGAGAGGTTCCCACGATTTTCTTGACTTGATTCCAATATTGTGGTTCGGACGTATATTGATCGCAAGCTACTACGGCCCATTGGTTCAAATCAACTTTTTGTGGTAGTAATATTTTGGGTATGCCCAGAGCTATTTCCGAAAAGGTTTTCATGGAGAAGGGGCAAATGCTGGGGGTTTATATCTTTTTTCACTCTAGTTCCGGATTCTCTACATAGTAACATTTATAAACAAATTTACATTAATTCTCTCTATTACATGGTTCAACAAAAGGTGGTAGATATGGCTAATGATGAGGATTATGAGATTCTTCCGCACCAGTTATTAAACGATTTGAAAGGAGAAGTGGAAGCGCTGAAGAAGAAACTTACTCAACCCGATAGCAAAATCAATGAATTAATTCTAGAAATTGAAAGTATGAAAGATTCTATTCACGAGTTGAATAGCGTTTTCACTCAAGCTTTGAAAGAGATGAAGGAAGAAGATGTAACTAAAACCGTAAAAGATCTGGGAGATAAGATGGCTGATGTCATCAGTCAGAACGAGACTATCGCTAAGGGAATGTTAGCCATTTCTGATAAAGTAGATGATTTCATTAGTAAACAACCTTCTGCACCAGAATCGACTATTACAGTGAGTGCTCCTTCTTCTACCGTTACTGTGCGTCATGATATGGGTATGCCTCAGATGGAAGGACCAGGAAGAACCGCACCTATGCCAGCTATGGACAATTATCCTTCTTTCGGAGAGAATGTCGGTGGTCCGACGGAAATGACTTTCCCTCCTCCTCCTCCCAGTATGGGTTCGGCTCCCAAAAGGAAAGGGTTGTTCAAATAAAAGATGAGCTCTCTTAAGGCCAGACAGTTCTTGTACAAAGTATCTTCTCTATTGGAGTTGCAAAAGGAAACTTTTTCTCACGAAGAGATTACCAAAAAAATTAATGAGATAAAATATTTAGTGGGGCAGAAGAAAACTCCTCGTTTTGTGATTAAAAAAGAAATTCAATATTTAGAAGAAGAATTGTCTACGGTTTTAGATCTAGAAAAATCTTTACAAAAATCTCGTGGTCAAGAATCGACCCAAGTAAAATTATTGAAAAGAAAAATGGATATTTTGAAAAAGAGATTGGCCATTTCTGAAGATAAAGAGTTACCCAAAAAAGTAGAACGACTTTCTCACTTGTTAGGAGATTTGTTGGCTAGGTACGGAACGAAAGAAGATATCGAGTTAAGTCAGAAGTTGTTGGCAGAAGTGAGTGTCAAGAAGCCTTTACGCCGATTGAAGAAAGAGCCTACTTTGCCTTTGAACCGGGAAAGAGTGCAAGCACTGTTGGATAAGGTGTTATCCTTAAAGTTCGAGGTAACGCGTTTAATGGCTTCTCCCGATCGAAAAATTGCGCCGGAATTATTAGCTCGTTTAGAAATGATTGAAGAGAAATTAAGAAATTTGTTAGTTAAATTATCTCCTTCTGAAACTCCACAGGTCACGGAAACGCATATGCAGGTTACCATTGCTTCAGAAGAAGTTAAGCATGATTTATTATTTGGAGCCCCGGCCACGGTCGAACCAGCTCCCACTATGATGTCTATTGTTCC
>Ga0172375_10013333_pt1 | contig 10198 bp, 12 predicted proteins | sample LakKiv1m_FD_114537 | JGI IMG/M metagenome (GOLD analysis project Ga0172375, IMG submission 114537) | Freshwater microbial communities from Kabuno Bay, South-Kivu, Congo - kab_092012_11.1m | ecosystem: Environmental > Aquatic > Freshwater > Lake | place: Democratic Republic of the Congo...
GATAATAAAACAATTTTAAATTCAGTTAAAAAGACTGGCAGAGTCGTTGTTGTAGAAGATCATCAAATAGTTGGTGGTTTGGGCTCAGCCATTACTGAGCTTTTGTCAGAAAAATTAACCACACCAGTTTTGAGATTGGGTATGAACGATCAATTTGGTAGATCTGGGTCTATTAATGAATTACTCAATTATTATCAACTAGATTATACTAGTCTTAAGCAAAAAATTGCTAAATTTACCAAGGGAATTATATGAAATTTGATCTTATAGTTTTTGGTTCAGCTTTTTATGATACCTATATTACTTCTGATGAGTTTAAGGTTAAACACACTCAAGAAGGAATGATGTTATGTGAGTTATATGGTAAAAAAATTGAGATTAAAGACGTTGTAGTTACCACGGGTGGTGGAGCTACTAATGCTGCGGTTTGTTTTGAACGGATGGGTTTGCAGTCTGCGCTAGTTTCTTGTTTGGGTAGGGACAGTTGGGGTAGGATGGTAAAAGAACAATTGGAGCAGGAAGGAGTTAGTTTGTTATATCTGCAAACCAACAAAAAATACAAAACTAGCAGTTCTATTGCCTTGGTAGGACATGACGGTGATCGGACTATTCTAGTACACCGAGGAGCTAGTAATCATATCTCTTGGCATAAGGTTGACTGGAATAGGTTGGATGGACGTTGGACCTATATTTCAAGCTTGGGGGGCGATTTTAATTTATTAGATAAAATTTTATTCTGGGCAAATGATAAAAAGGTAAAATTAGCCTTTAATCCTGGAGGAGGAGAGTTGAAAGAAGCTAATAAGTTAAATAAAACTCTTTCAAATCTGGAGATTTTACTGCTTAACAAACAAGAGGCAATTCAACTTACTGGAGATAAAGAATTAAAAAAAACCTGGTTTTATGAATGTGGAGCACAAATTACGGTCGTAACTGATGGTAAAAATGGAGCTGATGTTTTTACTGCTGACAAAAAATACTACCACCAAGATGCTATTAAAACTGAGGCAGTGGAAGTAACTGGAGCGGGAGACGGCTTTGGATCCGGATTTGTATCTGGAATTGTCAATGAACTATCTATAGAACAAGCATTAAAATTAGCTGCTTATAACTCAGCTTCTATTGTTGAACATATCGGCCCCAAGGCTGGAATTTTATTTTGGCCGGAAGCTAAAAAACTCCTTAAAATTTAAGTTTTTCATTACTTGAAATTTTATAGCTTACCGATACAGTATGTTTGTAAGTACTGAGAATACGTACAAAAATATTTATCTCACTACTTATTTATCATAATTGTACGACTATAGTCAGACATGTCTAACTAATTCCAAAAGAAAGCGAAGAAAGCCTAAAAAAATTACATATATAGGTTTTATTTTTTTTCTGTTATTTTTAATATTAACAATATTTATTAAAAACCAACTTCAAACAGATGAAAGGCCACTAAGTCCTGCATCTAATTTAGAAACTAATAATTTAAAGCAGCACAGCTCCATTCAAGCCCAGCATCAAACAAGCCCCAGTTCAAAACCAAAGACTACACAAGCAATACCCAATCCAATATCAGTAAATTCCAAAATTAATGAAGTTAATGAATTATTTGCAAATAAACAAGGGGGTTATGGTTGGTATGTACAATCACTTATTAGTGGCGAGGGTTATGGGAGTAATTATGATTTTGCTTATACCGCAGCATCGATAAATAAAATTCCTATTATGATAAGTTTTTTACAAAGCGTGGGAAATGGCACTTTTTCTTTGGATGATAAATATACATTAACTTTAGGAGATATCGAAGAAGGGTCTGGAACACTGCAATACCAAACGTTGGGAAGTACATGGACATATCAACAGTTAGTTGAATTTTCAGGTCATTACAGTGATAACACTGCGATTAATGCTTTGCATCGTTTGGTGGGTTTTGATTCTCCACAGCGTTTAATTGATCAATTCAATTTAAGTTATACCAATATCAACAAAAACACTAGTTCTCCCAAAGACATGGTTACTTTACTATCAATTTTGTATTCTCAAAAAATTATAAAAGATAATTTGTTAAACCTTTTTTATAAATCATTACAGAACACAGAATACGAAGAAGATTTAATACCAGAAGGGGTTCCAGATAACGTTGCAGTTTCCCACAAAATTGGATGGCAAATACAGGTTTGGAGTGATTGCGGTATTGTTTTTGCTAGTAAACCATATGCTTTGTGCATTATGGATAATAATATATCAGAGTCTGAGGCACGAGAGATTATTCCTCAGATATCACATAAAATATGGACATGGGAAGGAATTTAGTTACAATTCTTCTAAATGAGTGGCGTTAATAGGAGGACTTTCTTTAATAAACTCCAAATATTTTTCAGTTGTAGAGAGTCTTTTGTGTCCGGCTAATTTGGAGACTAAAGTCATGGGAGTTCCAGCTTTAAGCTGATGAGCAATAAAAGTGTGGCGCAAATCATTAACAGTTGCACCTTTGATATCAGCAATTCTAAAATAGCGGTCTAAAGCTGTACGGATATTTCTTACTTGAAACTGTTTGCCAGTTTTGGTAATAAATAAGGAACTATTAGTAACTCTTGGTCTGGCTTCTAGCCAGATATCCAAAGCAGTTTTGGCTGGTTTGTTCAAAGGGATAATTCTAGTTTCATGAGATTCATATGCTTCAATACGGAGCTTGTTTCCTCCCATAATATCCTCAAGAGTTAGTCTTGCAAGTTCGCTTATGCGTATGCCTGTTTGTAGAAATAACTCTACAATTGCATACATTCGCGGATCATTACGGCAAGCATCGCGCAAACTACGATATTCCATTTTGGTAAGAATTCTGGGTGGAGTAAGGGTATATTTGGGATGAGAAACCGATTCACTAGGATTACCCTCCAAGTTTTGAAAGGCTATTAAATAACGAAAATAGGTTTTAACAGAATTTAATTTGCGTGCTACAGATTTGGTAGTATACTTTTTATTTAACAAATCATTTTTAAACGCTTCAATATCAGCACTAGTAATTTGATCAATAGTAGCTAGACCTCTAGTAGTTAAAAATTGAGTAAATTGTAGAATATCATTGCCATATGCTAAAATTGTGGCGTGAGCCTTATTCTTACTTTTTAAAAAAGCAATAAATTCTTGTTGGCTTTGATTTAAAGCAATTAACATATTATTTCTTAGGCAAAGGAAGAATCAAATAATAGCTTATAATAACTCAGAAAGAGATAACAGTCAATGCAAATAAATAAACTACTTCCCTGGTTTTTAATGTTGTGTATTGTTTTTTTGATTATATCAATAATCTCAAATATTTATGCTATGGTTAAGGCTCAAAATAGATTATTAGATGCTGAGCAAAAAGTAGCGAGTTTAGAAAAAGAACAACAGCATTTAATAGAGGAAAAAACTCAACAAACTTCTCAAAATTATTTAGAGGGACAGATTAGAAATAATCTTAAACTTGTTATGCCTGGAGAGACTTTAGTAGTTATCCCTTCTCAACTTAAACAACTAGATGAAGAAACGGTCTATAAGTATACTCCAAAGGATAAACAAGAAAACTCTACCCAAAGACCATTGGATGAATGGGTGGCTTTAATTTTATAATAAATTGCCTCGGGAGGACATTTCTGGTATGATACTAGTTTGTATATAGCGGGTGGGGGGTAAGTATCCCGCGAGGCTCATAACCTCGCCTAACCTCTGGAGCGTTACCGGGGACCCGCTACCAAAACAGGAATTTAGGAATATAGGAATTAAAGAATTTAAGGGAGAGAATTATTTGTTTTCCATAAATTCCTAAATTCATTAATTCTTAAATTCCTAATCTTTTATGGCAGGGTAGCTCAGTGGTAGAGCAGAGTCTTCATAAGGCTAAGGTCGCGGGTTCAAGCCCCGCCCCTGCTACAAAGATGTGTTGATGAATTAAAAAAGTAATTATTTATTTTTAATCGGTATGAAATTCTCATTCTTGCCGTCGAGATTTAATACACTAACCAAATTCCCATTAGTTGGCAGAATAAATTTGGTAGAATTACCCCCTAAAACCTCACGAGCTACATCCAGTTGTTTTAGTTGTGCTGCACGCGGAGTAAAGTTTTTCTCAGCTGCCAAAGCTATCATCTCAACTGACTTAGCCTCAGCATCAGCCCGAAGCATCCGAGCTTGAGCATCTCCTTGAGCTTTAAGTATTTCCGCCTCTTTTTGACCTTGAGCTTCCAAAACAGTAGCTCTTTTTTCTCTTTCTGCTTTCATTTGTTTAGTCATAGCTTCAGTAATATTAGCGGGAGGATCAATTTTTTGCAGTTCAACCTTGGTAATTTTAACCCCCCATGGATTAGTGGCTTCATCCAGAACTTGGCGTAAACTAGTATTAATACTATCTCTAGCAGTCAATGATTCGTCCAAAGTTTTATCACCAATAAGATTACGTAGATTAGTTTGAGCTAGAGTAGTGACTGCATAGCTAAAATTTTGAATTTCAAATTCAGCTTTTACCGGATCAACTACTTTATAATAAATTACCGCGTCAACAGTAACTACCACATTATCTTGAGTAATTACTTGTTGAGGCATAACATTCATCACTTGTTCGCGCATATCAACCGTGATAATGCTGTCGATAAATGGTACAAGAATTACGATCCCAGAATCAGCAGTATTTGCATAACGACCCAATCTAACTACTAATCCCTTTTCATATTGTTTGACAATACGAACACTTTTAAGTAACGCAATTAAAGCAGTTACAAAAATTAAGCCTAATAAAAATGTAGCAAAATCCATATTTTTTAATATTCAATCACCAATTTTCAATTTGCAAAGAAAAAAGGAAATTGAATTATTTCAACTTAGTAACTTTTAATGAAACTCCAGATATAGTCTGAACTTTAATTTGATCTTTTTCGTATAAGACCTCATCAGAAATTGCGCGCCAATCTTCATCTTCTAATCTTACCATACCAGCAGTATTTGGAGTAATTGAACGCACCACCACCCCTTTTTTGCCGATTAACTTATCAATATTAGTTGAGTGAGTCATTATTATTATTTTACGTTTTACTGTGGATCGTCCAAATAATATATAAGCAACAAATAGAATAATAGTCGAAACTGTAGCTAAATATTGACTTTGGGATAGTATGCCCAAACCACCGCCTAAAATAAGAGAAATACCTACCAATACCAAATCAAAACCAGTTTGAATACCAACAAATAATTCAGAAGCTATAAAAATAATACCAGCCAATATAAAGAGTTCACTCAGTGTAAAAACCATAAAATCTCCTTTTTAATAACCTCTTAATTCAATATTATACATAGCAAGTGCAATTTCGCCCATTTTATCTTTGTATTCTTGTGCCTTACGCTTAGCCTCATCGGCTGATTTTTGGAAAAAATCTGATGGTGGATCGCTGTACATTTCAGCCACTCTTAACTGAAATTCATAACTTCCTTTTACGCTGTTGTATTGATAATAAAGAGAAGATAGTTGATTATAATCGACTTGTGAATAACAGAGTTTAGAACTGCTGCCATCTAAGTGTGGTACCGTAAAACGGTAACAAGATTTAACAAAAGGTTTTGGTGTAGGATTTTTGGTAATTAAATTTTGTAATGGCCTGGTAGTTGGTTTAAGAGTAACTTGAGGTAAATTTTTGATAGTTATCTGAGGAATGGGTTCTGAAGTATGAAGAGGGGGTTGTGTTTTTGGAGTTGGAGTAGTTTTTGCAGAGTTTTCTATATATGCAACGATATCATTAAATGCCTGACCTATTTGAGATAAATATGGGCTAGCGCTGACCTTTCCCATTTTTTGAAAAAGTAATATACCAGAGATAAGCATAACAGCAATAACAGTTAAAAAATATGAAACATTCTTTTTCATTTTATTTTGTTATTATAACACTTATATGCTATAATAATCGTTATTGAAATGCGCTTGAGATGGGGGAATGGACCCATCGATGCAGAGAGGCGAATCATCTCGACTATGTCGGGAAAGTAGCCAATCCGGAAGAAATCCGTAATCACACTTCGAACCTGTGTCACTTTATAATAGTAACTGAGCAGGCATCAAGTCCAGATTAGAGATAATCTGGAGAATCAAGGTGGCAACGCCCTCGAATTGAGAGCCCTTGTAAATATTTCAAATCTTTAGGAGTGCGTGTTTACATTTCCTATTGATTATGGAATGTTTGCAAGGGCTTTTTTAGTTATAAAAATATATAAAAGGAGAGTATATGAGAAAACATATAAACAAAACTATCGGTATTTTAGGGGGAATGGGCCCTGATGCATCCTTGCGACTCTGTGATTTAATTTTTACTAAGTCACGGGGATATCTTTGGTGTAGCTAGCAACGACGACTATCCGGAGCTTTTACTTAACTCTATACCAGTACCTGACTTAGTAACTAACGAGAAAGATAAACAAGTTGTTCTAGATATGTTGATAAATAGAGTCAAGATGTTTGAAAAGACAAATGTGGGAGTTTTGACAATAGCTTGCAATACGCTCCACAATTTGCTGCCAAAGTTGCAAAGAGCAACTAACACACCCTTTGTCTCGATGATTGATGGGGTAGTTTCAGAAACTAACAGGAAGGGGTTTAAAAAAGTAGGCTTGTTGGCAACACCAACCACAATCAAGATTCGGCTTTATCAGCAAGCGTTGGAATTACAAGGTATAAGAGTTGAAATTCCAAAAAGGGAACAAATTAATGATTTGGGAAATATTATTCAAAATATCATTAGCGGTAAAGGTAACCAAAAATTACCTTTGCTAAAAATAGCCAATAGTCTAGTGAAGCTTGGGAAAGTGGAGGCAATTATTTTGGGTTGTACCGAATTTCCATTTGTTTTTCCTAAGCTGTTTGAGGTACCAGTATTAAACTCACTGGATATTTTGGCTCAAAAATTAGTAAACTATTATTATAAGGAGGAACTATGAAATTTATTATTGAAAAAGATGTTAAAACGACTTTCCCCGACCTTGATTTACAAGTTGTAGAAATCCACGGTGTCAAAGTCCAAAAAACACCAGATATTTTGACTGCGGTCGATTTTGAAACTTTCGATGAAGCTAAGAAATTAAATAATTTTTTTGATCGCATGGAATTTGCAAGCTTTAGAGAATTATATGAAAAACTCAACATAGACCTAGTTAAATATCCACCCGCAGTTGAGTTTTTGTATCAACGTTTTTTGAAAAATAAGAAAATTCCCAATATTAATAATGTGGTGGATTGTGTCAACAAAGTGGCCGTGACGAGCCTTGTTCCTCTGGGAGCTTTTGACCTCAACGCCATTAAAGGAAATATGAAATTGAGATTTACAAAAGAAGGAGAAGAATTTCATGCTTTAGGTGGAGATGTGATACTACTGCCAGCCAATGCTTTAGTGATTGCTGATGATGAAAAAATTCTCAACTTATTTCCTTATCGTGACTCTTGTTTTGAGAGAGTCACTGAAAAAACCACCGATATTTTTGTCTTAGCTGATGTAGTTGGAGGTATTGATCAAGATAGAGTTGAAAAAGCAATTGATGAAGCGACCGATCTTATTATTCAACACGCCGGAGGAAAGGTGGGAGCAAAGATTAAAAGCGAAGTTGGAGAGAGCAATAACTATACATTTTCTGCATCTCAAGCTAAGTTAAGCAAATCAATGAAACAACGTGTTTTTTCAGGAACTAGAGCTACGGGTAGACTGCATTTGGGGAATTACTTAGGTGCAGTCAAAGGCTATATTGAGCTGCAAAACAAGCCAGAATATGAGTGTATCTATATGGCGGTAGATTTGCACACTGTCACTACACCCTATAATCACAAAACTTTAGCCCAATCAACGCAAGATATTATTATTGACTATTTAGCAGCAGGACTTGATCCTGAAAAGGCCATTATTACCAAGCAATCTTTGGTGCCTGAACACAGTGAATTAGCCTTTTTATTTTCCTCAGTCATGAGTGTCGCTAGAATGCAGCACTTACCTACTTTTAAGGATAAAGTAAAACAGCACCCAGATAATGTGACTATGGCTTTACTAAACTATCCGATACTGATGGCGGCTGATATTTTGGTCTATAAAGCCGGATTGGTTCCGGTAGGTATTGATCAGGAGCCGCATTTGGAAGTTGCGCGCGAGGTATCTCGTAAAATGAACGAACAATATGGTATGGACTTTCCACAACCACAACGTTTTGCAACCCGCGGCGAGTACATTCCCAGTCTGATTGGAGAAGGTAAAATGAGCAAATCAGTCGAGAACTCCTTTATTAATCTAACTGATAGCCTAGATGTGATCGCCAATAAAATTGCCAAAATTCCTACTGATTCCGGACAAGGAAATAAATTACCTCAAAGTGGTGGAGTAGCTAATTTATTAATATTCATTGAACTTTTTGAAGGATTAGAAAGAAAGCGCGAGTTAGAAAAACAGTATTTAGGTGATGGTATTCGTTATGGTGAAGTGAAAAAAGAGTTAACTCAAGCAATTTATCAAGAGCTTAAACCAATTCAGGAAAAAAGATTAGAGCTAGAAAAAAATCAATCTTATATTAATAACATTATAAAAAATGGTGCTACTAGGGCTCGAGAAATTGCCTCACAAACCATAAAAGAAGTTAAAGAAAAAATGGGTTTTATTAATTTGTAATGCATAAATTATCTCTGTTAGGATTGTCAAAATCAAATTCCCTTGTTATAATAGCCCCATGCTTAAAGACACAATTGCCTTTCCAGATTTTGTAAAACTTGATTTGCGTGTTGGTACTATAGTGGATGCAGAAGCTGTTTTGGGTTCAGAAAGATTAGTTAAACTGGAAGTTGATTTTGGGCAGGAGGTTGGTAAGCGCCAAATTATTGCAGGTATTTCATTACAATATAGTGTTGATAAGCTGCTTAACCTTCAGGTTGTAGGTATTGTTAATTTGCAACCCAAAAAAATGATGGGAATGGACTCACAAGGGATGTTGTTAGCTGCAGGAGATGAAACCATTGCTTTACTAACTCCAGATAAACCTATAGAAAATGGAACAATTGTGCGTTAATTATTTCTTCAGCTTTATTTCGTAGCATATTCATGTAATTAAATAATTAATGTTTGTATTATGGTTGACAAAAAAGAAATCAAAAAATCAAAGGAAGAAAAATCTAAAAAGATATTAGAGGATATAAAAGAGAGAAAGATAGAATTAAAATTACCTCTTAATAGTAAAAAAATCAAAACATGGTTAATTATTATATTGGCTGTGTTTTTTGTTTTACCTCTTTTTTTACCAGCTGCTCCCAAAGAAATTAGTTTATCTCAAGCAATATCAGATATTAAACAAGGAAAAGTAAAGCAAGTTGATGTTAGTGAAGATATCTTAAGACTAGAATATAAAGATAATAACGAAGTAGCTGAAACTCGAAAAGAACCTCAAGATTCTATTTATGAATTGGCCAAGAATAACGATTTATCACTTGATAGTGTAGTAGTCAATATAAAAGATTTATCTATGTCTCGAGCTTTTGCTGGATTGATCGAATTGGTTCTGCCTCTAATTATATTATCTGTGATTGCCGTAGTGATTTTTCGTCAAATGCGAGGAGCACAAGACAGTGTGTTTGCGTTTGGTAAAAACAAAGCCAAAATTTTTATTAAAGGTAAGCAAAATGTTCGCTTTGGTGATGTGGGTGGCGTTGACGAAGTTAAGCAAGAATTAGAAGAAATCGTGGACTTTCTCAAACATCCTAAAAAATACCAGAAATTGGGCGCTAAAACCCCTAAGGGCGTTTTATTGGTTGGACCGGCTGGAACTGGTAAAACCCTACTGGCTCGGGCTGTTGCCGGCGAAGCTGACGTACCCTATTTTTCTATGGCAGGATCTGAATTTATGGAAATGCTAGTAGGTGTTGGAGCTTCAAGAGTACGTGATCTTTTTTCCACTGCTAAAAAAATGAATCCAGCCATTATTTTTATTGATGAAATTGATGCGATAGGTCGTCAACGCGGAACCTCCATTACTGGTGGACATGATGAACGTGAGTAAACTCTTGAACAAATTCTGGTTGAGATGGATGGCTTTACCCAGAGGGACAATGTGATTGTGCTGGCGGCTACCAACAGAGGAGATTTATTAGATCCAGCTTTACTAAGACCTGGACGTTTTGATCGAAGAGTAGTTTTATCACTGCCAGATATTGAAGGAAGAA
>Ga0172375_10013334_pt1 | contig 10197 bp, 10 predicted proteins | sample LakKiv1m_FD_114537 | JGI IMG/M metagenome (GOLD analysis project Ga0172375, IMG submission 114537) | Freshwater microbial communities from Kabuno Bay, South-Kivu, Congo - kab_092012_11.1m | ecosystem: Environmental > Aquatic > Freshwater > Lake | place: Democratic Republic of the Congo...
ACCCGGTCCCAGCCACCCAGCAGGTTGTCTCGCTGGGCAATTGCCTTCTTGAGCGTGGCCATGCCGGTGAGTTTGTTGGGTGAATCGGCCAGCACCAGCGTCTTGCTGCCGCGCTTGCCGCCAAACTCCATGCCCGCAATCTGGCCCAGGTTGCGCTGCGGGTTCACTTCGGCAGGCAGAGGCAGTGCGCCGTAGAGCGACAGCACGATGTTGGAGAGGTCGCCCATACGGAAATCCCGGCCCAGCGTGGCCTTGGCAGCCTCCACCTGGTAGTCACCAATGGCTTGGTAGAGGAAAGGCTTGGCCTCCAGGTCAATCAGACGCTTGCGCATGATCATGCAAGCGGGTTTGCCGAGGTCGGTGGTGATCCAGCGGCGGCCTAGTTTTTCGGCGACGGCGGCGGTTGTTCCGCTGCCACCGTTGAAGTCTGCGACGATGCCGCCTTCGGGGCAAGAGGCACCTATAACTCTTTCCAAAATTCGAGGGTCTTTTGCTGTGTCGTAATTTCCTGCAGCTGAACGATCAGTCGCAGGAATGTGGCTGCCGCTCCGAATATCAGTCCAATAGTCCTCAATCAGTTTTCCTTGTTCATCGAGCATTTCGAGGTATTCGTCCTCGGCCCGTTTTGTGAGAGCTGTTTTCCCCGTGGCTTTATTGGACTTCTTGTAATCCACACGAATTGCATCTGCATTGAAATGACGAGTGGTGGACTTTTCGTAAAAGTAAATGGTGTCGTGCTTTCGAGGGAAGTTGTTTTTTTGGTTTGTCGGTCCCGTGTAGCAAACGATGACTTCATTCACAAAATGCCCCTTCCCAAACACCTCATCCAGCACCAGCTTCACGTAGTGCCCCACATGCCAATCCAGATGCACATAGATGGAGCCGGTATCCGCCAGCAGCTCCCGCATCAGGATCAGACGCGGCGTGATCATGGCGAGGTACGACGCTGTGCCGTCGCTCCAGGTATCCGAGTACGCAAACTGTTCAATCACTGTGGGCTTCTGCTCCAGTTCCAGGCCGGGTAACGTGACCTTGGTGCGGTAGTCGGCCTTGCTGTCAAACGGCGGGTCGATGTAGATCAAATCCACCTTGCCGCGCAGGCTGGGCGTGGTGTCATCACCCGCCAGCAGCGCGGCCATGGCCAGCAGGTTGTCGCCATAGATCAGGCGGTTCGCCCACGGTGCTTCGGCCTGAACGGCACCCAGCAAGGGCTGGGCACTTTCCAGCAGGCTACTTTGCCCCGGCGCAAACACTTCGCGTCGGTCGGCACGAGCCTGGGTGGTCACCCAGTCCTGCGCCGCGCTGTCTTTGGCGGGCAGTACCACCTCGCGGGTTTGCAGGCTGATGCGGTGGCGGCTTTCGATGCCTTCGAGGATTTTTTCGGCTTCCTTGCGACCTTGGGCCACGATGCCGGGGAGTTGTTCGAGCAGGGATTGGGGCAGGACGTGTGGTGTCGACCTCCCTCTGGCGTACCAGAACTAGTCAACGTAACCAATAGTTAATTTAATTTGTTAACTATACACATCTGTTCCGAAAGAAGTTACATCCCCGGATAGCGTAACTTCATGGAAAACGCAAAAGATTTGTTTGCGAATCGGTTACGCGCTGCGATGGTCGCTGCGGGCTACGAACCCAAGCCTGCGGTGCTGGAGCGCGAGTTCAACACCCGCTACTGGGGCAAGCCCATGACACTGCATGGTGTGCGGCGTTGGTTGCGCGGCGAAACCTTGCCCACCCATCACAAGCTGCTGGTGCTGTCAGAGTGGCTGGCAGTGCCTCCGCAACAACTGGGCTTTGGCGATGAGATTTACCGCAAGGTGGAGCAACGCCGCGCCCGCTGGGACAGCGGCATTGGCTACCAAGACCAGGAACTTTTCGAGGCGTTTTTGAAGCTGCCCGTGCCCCAGCGCAAACTCATCCGCGAAGTCATCCTCACCTTTTCAAAGGTGCACGGCAATCCCGCGCCTTAGCTTGATACCACTCACAGCGTCCCCGTATGGCTGCCGGTCGTGAGTCAACTTTGTACTGTCTGTTGAACTGAAAACCGACAGGCTTCAGGCAATCTAAATCGCCCGAAAGTCGTTCACGCTGGTTAGCGTCGGGCCGGCCACCACGCTGTCACCCAGCTTCTAAAAAAACGTGCGCGCGGCGTTGCGGTCCAGAAACTGTCGCGAGTTTATGCTGCTGGTCAGGCGCACGCTGGCCCCATAAAAATCTTACAATTCGGCGATTCAATCGTGAATTTGTAAGTTTTTATGATCCCCCGTACCGCCGCCCACCTGCTCGAAGAAGCCCGCAAAGGCTACCCGGTCATCACCCTGACCGGGCCCCGTCAGTCTGGCAAGACCACGCTGGCGCGTGCGGTGTTTGCGGACAAGCCGTACGTGTCGCTGGAAACGCCCGAAGCACGCGAATTTGCGCAGACCGACCCGCGAGGCTTTCTGGCGCGTTGGCCCAAGGGGGCCGTCATTGACGAAGTCCAGCACGTGCCCGCGCTCCTGTCATGGATCCAGTCCGACGTGGACACGGTGGGGGACATGGGGCGCTTCGTGCTGACCGGTTCGCAGAACTTCACCCTCATGGCCCACATCACGCAGAGCCTGGCCGGGCGATCGGCCTTGGTGCAGTTGTTGCCGCTGTCGGTGGCCGAGCTGGCCGCCAGCGCCCAACTGCCCGACGATCTGGACGCCATGCTACTGCGCGGCGGTTACCCGGCGCTGTACGCCCGGTCGCTGAACCCCGGGCGTTGGTTGAGCGACTACACCATGTCTTACCTAGAGCGCGACGTGCGCCAGATCAGCCAGGTACAAGACTTGACCAGCTTTCAGCGCTTTTTGCGCCTGTGCGCCGGCCGCACCGGACAGCTGCTGAACCTGTCCAGTCTGGCGCAAGACACCGGCATTGCGCAAAGCACGGCACGCGCCTGGCTGTCGGTGCTGCAGGCCAGCTACATCGTTTTCCTGCTCCCGCCGCACCACCGCAATCTGGGCAAACGCGTCGTCAAGATGCCCAAGCTTTACTTTATAGACGCCGCACTGGCAGCCTCGCTGATGGGCATCCAGACGCGCGCGCAATTGGCCATCCACCCCCTGCGCGGTGCGCTCTTTGAGACCCTGATCGTGAGCGAATTTCTGAAGTCCCGCTTTCATCAGGGGTGGCCGTCCAACCTCTATTTCTGGCGCGACAACGTCGGCCTGGAAGTGGACCTGCTGCTGGAAGAGCCCGAGGGCTTGCAGCCGATCGAAATCAAGTCATCGGCCACCGTGACTGACGCCCTGTTCAAAAGTCTGCGCAAGTGGTTGACGGTGGCGGGCGACGCCGCCCGCCAACCCCGTCTGGTGTGCGCCGCAGAACAGAGCTACCAGCGCAACGGGATCGACGTGCGGCGCTGGCAAGAGGCTACTGATGCTGCACCAGCGTCCGGCAACCGCGATTGACCCGAGGGCTGCGCCCAAGACGCAGCGGCTCAACTCACCCAGATCGCCCGAAAGTCGTTGACATTGGTCAGCGTCGGCCCGGTGATGACCGAGTCGCCCAGGCGCTGAAAGAAGGTGTGCGCGTCGTTGCGGTCTAGAAACTGGCGCGGGTTCATGCCTTGTGCCCAGGCACGTGTGAGCGAATCCGGCGTGAGGATGGCACCGGCAATTTCTTCGATGCCGTCCACGCCGTCGGTGTCGCCCGCCAGCGCGTAAACGCCGGGGGTGTCGGTCAGCGCGCACGCCAGCGCCAGCAAAAACTCCACATTGCGGCCACCCCGGCCACTGCTGTTGCGTAGTGTGACCGTGGTTTCGCCGCCAGAAAGTAGCACACACGGCCGCGCAAACGGCTGGCCGTGCTGCACCACCTGGCGCGTGATGCCAGCCAGCGCCTTGGCCACGTCGCGCGCTTCACCTTCCAGGCTGTCGCCCAGAATGTAGGGCGTGATGCCCGCGCTGCGCGCCACGACGGCGGCGGCCTCCAGAGCCATCTGCGGTGCGGTGACCATGCGCACGCTGCTGCGCGCCAGGCGCGCATCGCCCGGCTTGACGGTTTCGCCGGTGCCGCCTTCCAGCAACGCCCGCGCCGCCGCGGGCAGGTCGATCTGGTAACGCGCCACGATGGCCAGCGCGTCAGCGCAGGTGGTGGTGTCGGCCACCGTGGGGCCGGAGGCAATGTCCATCGGCGCGTCGCCCGGCACGTCGGAGATCAGCAGGGTTAGCAGTTGTGCCGGCGCACAAGCCGCACCCAGACGCCCGCCCTTGATCGCCGACAGATGGCGGCGCACGCAATTCATCTCACTGATGGTGGCACCGCTGGTGAGCAAATCCTTATTGACTTTTTGCTTGTCAGCCAAGGTCAGACTTGGGCCAGGCGCTACTAAAAGTGAAGAGCCCCCGCCGGAGATCAACGCGATGACCCGATCATCCGCCGACAAGCCCTGCACGGTTTGCAGGATGCGCTGGGTGGCCGCCTGTCCGGCGGCGTCGGGCACCGGGTGCGCGGCCGGCACGATCTGGATGTGCCGGCACGGCACCTCATAGCCATAGCGCGTGACCACCACGCCTTCCAGCGGGCGGCCATGCCGCGCCGTCCACAAGTCTTCAAAGGCCCGCGCCATCGCCGCCGACGCTTTGCCCGCCCCGATGACCACGGTGCGCCCCTTGGGCGGCTCGGGCAGGTGCGCACCCAAGCACAGCGCGGGCTGCGCGGCGGCCACGGCGGCGTCGAACATCTGGCGCAACAGGGCGCGAGGGTTCAGACCGCTCACGCCTGCACCTTGGTAAAGTCTTGGCGCTGCGCGGTGGCTTCTTGCGCTATTGCCTCATCCATCATCACCAAGGGCACCGGCTTGGCAACGCGCGCAATAAACCGGCCCTGAAGCGACGGCTCCCTGGACCGGATCGGAACCTCATTCAAACACGCTTTCTCTGGCACGAAGTCGCGCTTGACACCCACGCGCAACCCCAGCGCAGAACGGACGCTTTGCGCATTGGTGACCTGATCTTGGCTGATAGGGGTGACAGTGGTCATGGCTTTCCTTCCGACTTGTCCATGGACAAGCTTTTGCTTGAACAAAGAAACTATACCGGCAAGCGGCCAAGTTGAAACGCGCCAAGCCCGTGCCTGGCGTTAAGCTTGCGGGCCATGTCGCCCATTCATCTGCCCCCAGGTATCCAACAAGTCTCTCGCCCGGACGGTCTGGAGCTGCTGGACCTTCACACACCGCTGGCGCAGGCGCGCATCGCGCTGCAAGGGGCGCAGGTGTTGCACTGGCAGCCCGCCGGGCACGCCCCTGTTTTGTGGGTATCCAGCTCCGCCCGCTATGCGCCGGGCCAAGCGTTGCGCGGTGGCATCCCGATCTGCTGGCCCTGGTTTGGCCCACGTGAGGGGCTACCGGCCCACGGGTTTGCGCGAACCGCTATGTGGACATTGCGCGACGCCCAGGTGGATGCGGCAGGCGTTACCCGCCTGACACTGGGCCTGACTGACGACGCCACCACACGCGCGCTCTGGGACTATGCGTTCGACCTTGAACTGCACGTGAGCATCGGCAGCACCTTGACGCTGAGCCTGACCACGCGCAACCGCAGTCACGCCATGATGACCCTGACGCAAGCGCTGCACAGCTACTTTGCCATTTCTGACCTGCACGCCATTACCGTGCGTGGCCTGGACGGCTGCGCCTACCTCGACAAGGTATGTGGGGGCGCGATGGATGTGCAACGGGGTGTCCTGCGCCTGGGCCACGAAACCGACCGCATCTATACCGACACCACCGCGTCTTGCGAAATTGACGATTCGCAGGCAAACCGCCGCATCGTGGTGGCCAAAAGCGGCAGCACGTCCACCGTGGTGTGGAACCCGGGCCCGGAGCGCGAACCGTTGATCGCCGACCTCGGCAAAGGCGATCACCGACGCATGCTGTGCGTCGAAACCTGCAACGCCGGGCCCAACCAGATCACCCCGGCGCCCGGTGCCAGCCACACCTTGCAGGCGCTGATTTCGCTGGCGTGAGGGCGCAACCCCCAACCGCCGCAAGCCTGGACGCTGTTCTGTCGCGCTTGCAATTCTGACAGTCCGAACCCGTGCGCACCAGCCAACGCGGCGTTGCGAGTCATGCCGCAATGAGGTGAATTCCGTGGCGGCAATTTTCCATTCTTTTTCTATTCATTTATTTTCACAACCCATTGTTTTATAAAGATAAACTTCAGCTTTCATCTATTCAACAGAGTCGGTCGATGTCATTCCAGCGCCTGATCGCCCCCAACCGCTGCGGATGAACCCTCATCAAGCGCTGGTATGCGCCCGCTCACGCAGCGGCTGCCGATACAGCCACACCGGCTTGCCCGCCGCGGTGTGCAGCACGGCTTCGGGTTGCAGCGTGGTGGCTTCAAATTCCAGGCTGACCAGCCACGCGCCCAGGCGCAATTCGACCCGCGCCTTGGCCGCCGCGCGCGCCATGCTCTCGGGCCGCTGAAACAAATACACCACGTCATACGCCGACCAGTCGGCGCGCCAGATGTCGCCCTGGCGCACGCGCGCCCACGGGCAACGCAGCGCACACAGCGCGCGCAGCGGCCAGCTCCACTCCAACCCGTGCAGGCGCGCCTGGGGGAAGGCGCGGCGCAATGCAATCAAGCCGTCACCCAGACCGCAACCTGCATCCAAAATAAGAGCGTTCTGTGCACTATTTATAAGGGCTGGAAGCTCTTTTAATGCATCAACCGGGGTAGGAAACAAGGGCGCATCACGCCAGACATTGAGCGGGTAGATCAGCAACAACAACAGCAAGGGCAGCAGCCAGGCCCAGGCCGGCAAACTGGCCGCGCCAGACGCGGCTAGCGACAGCGGAAAGCCCAGCGCAATCATGCCCCGCCGCCACCAGGTCTGCCCCAAGGCGCTGGCGGCCACGCCCAGAGCGCACCCCACCAACAAAGCGGCCAGCGTGGGTGCCCCCGCCCACCGCAGTCCGAAATAGACGGTCCAAGCCGACGCCCAGACTGCAAGGGCTGGTAATGGCCATGAACCGGATTTCGCCATGGCGCAGGGGTCTGACCTTCAGGGGAATTGCGGCAACAGGCTAATGCCCGGTCGCGCGCAGCTTGTCGATGAGCCCATTGAGCTCGTCCAGCGAGCCAAACCCGATGCTGAGTTCGCCCACATCCTCCATGCGCCCGTGGCGCTTGACGCGCTTCTTCACACGCACTTCCACAGCGGCGGTCAGCAGGTCAGAGAGCTCTTCTTCAATGCGTTTGAGGTCGCGCGACTTTTCTTTTTTGGGCTTGGTGGCCACCAGGGAAAACTCGGCCGCCAGCTTTTTGACGAGGCTCTCAGCCTCACGCACCGACATTTTTTTGGCGGTAATCTGGTTGGCTGCGGTGATCTGCGTGGCTTTATCCAGCGCCAACAGCGCGCGCGCGTGGCCCATCTCGACGTCACCGGCCATCAACATCGTTTGTACCGGCTCAGCCAGATTCAACAAGCGCAACAGGTTGCTGGCGGCACTGCGGCTGCGCCCGACCGCCTGCGCAGCGGCTTCATGCGTCAGGCCAAACTCTTTGATCAGGCGTTGCAGCCCTTGCGCTTCTTCCAGCGGGTTGAGGTCTTCGCGCTGCATGTTTTCGATCAGCGCCATGGCGGCGGCGGCCTCATTGGGCACGTCGCGCACCAGCACCGGCACGCTGTCGAGACCGGCGAGTTTGGCGGCCCTGAAACGCCGCTCACCCGCAATGATCTCGTACAGTGGCCGTAACGCGCCACCCGTGTCGGCCGCCGTCTGGTTGCGTTTTGCGGTGGCGTCGGCATCGCTCAGGCGACGCACCAGAATCGGCTGCATGATGCCCTGCGCCTTGATCGATTCGGCCAGCTCGTACAGCGCGCCTTCGTCCATGCGCGTGCGTGGCTGGTACTGGCCCGGCACCAGGTCGGTCAAGGCCAGCGTGGACGGCGCGTTGCCACTGGCCAGGTTGACCGTGGCGCCGTCCAGCGACAGCGCGTCGCCCGCCGTCGGCCCCAGCAGCGCCTCGAGCCCGCGCCCCAGACCTTTGAGTTTTTTGGTGACCATGATGTACGTTCGCTTTCTTCAAGGGTGAATCAATGCCTGTAACAACGCCTGCCCCTGCGGCCAATCGCCCAGGCCCGAGTCGGCATTGATGTGCCCGGCCGCGCCAATGGCCACCAGGTCTGCGCCCCAAGCGCTGGCAAACTGTGCGCTGTGCGCGCCGTCGCAATACGGGTCATCGCTGCTGGCGACCACGGTACTTTTGAACGGCAGCTTTTGCAGCATCAGGGGCATCCAACTGGCCAACAGCGGGCGCAATTCGTCACGCTCTACATCGGCAGGTGCTACCAGCAAGGCACCCTGCACACGCGCGGTATGTTTTGACAACGCTGCCCACGCCGCCACCAGATGGCAGCCCAAGCTGTGCGCCACCAGCAGCACCGGCGCGGGCGTGGCCGACACCACGTCTTCCAGCCGGGTGATCCAGTCACCACGCAAGGGCCGCTGCCAGTCGTGCTGCTGCACCCGCACAAAACCCAACTGCGCTTCCCACAAAGTTTGCCAATGGCTGGCGCCAGAGTCTTGCCAACCCGGTAGCAGCAGCACTTGACAGCCTTGAAATGCTATAGTTGACATAGCGTATTGCGCTTGATTGATAAGGGCTACAAGCACTTTTAACTACATTTTTTGAACGCGCTCAACCATCTCTTGAGCGAATGCAACAAACGCCTGTGCACCCTTGGCTGAAGGATCAAACACCACACCCGGTAAACCATAGCTGGGTGCCTCGGCCAGGCGGACGTTGCGCGGGATGACGGTGTTGAACACCTTGTCGCCAAAACGCGCCTTGAGCTGTTCGCTGACCTGTTGCTGCAAGGTGATGCGCGGGTCGAACATCACGCGCAACAAGCCGATGATGGCCAGGTCTTTGTTGAGGTTGGCGTGCACCTGCTTGATGGTGTTGACCAGATCGGCCAGGCCTTCGAGCGCAAAGTATTCACACTGCATCGGCACAATCACGCCGTGCGCGCAGCACAAGCCGTTGAGCGTAAGCAGCGACAGGCTGGGCGGGCAATCGATCAACACAAAATCGTAATCCGCATCCACCACGGCCAGCGCCGTCTTCAGGCGCTTTTCACGCCGCTCCAGCGCCACCATCTCCACTTCGGCGCCCGCCAGCTCGCGGTTGGCGCCCAGAATGTCGTAACCGCACCCCGCCTCGGCCAGCTTGGCGCTTTGCACCACGGCTTGCTTGACGGTGTGAGATTCCAGCAATACGTCGTAAACGCTGAGCGCCAGTTGGCGCTTGTCCACCCCCGAGCCCATGGTGGCATTGCCCTGTGGGTCCAGGTCCACCATCAACACCCGCTGCCCCACCTTGGCCAACCCGGCTGCCAGGTTGACGGTCGAGGTGGTCTTGCCAACGCCACCTTTTTGATTGGCAATGCAAAATATTTTGGCCATGAAAGCGTTACTCGGGATGGGCCAGGCGCGAAGGCAAGTGTTTCACGTGGAACAACGTGTTATCGCCAGCAAGGCCGGGCATGGGGAAAAGTCCTGGAAACCGCGCAGCACGGATGCCACGCAGGCGGCGAGTTTACGTCAGGGTCAAATGCTCAGTCTGCTTACATGCGCTGTTGTGTTGATAAGCAAACACTTTGCACATGCACCAGGGCAGCATAAGAAAGAATCCCGATGGGCAGCCTCGGCTTTACCCGCGAAGCACGCCGGGCGTCCGACTCCGCAGATGTCCCCCGGTCTGGCGCCCAGCGCCAGCCCTCCTCCTTCATTTGGCAAAACCCCAAGTCCACGCTGCGTCAGACACCCGACGCGCATCGCTGAGCGGTGGTTGGCATCTGGACTTGCCCGACGCTCAAGCCGCTTTCACGATACCGCCAGCGTGCTGGGTGGCTTGGGCGGGGCCGACGATTTCTGGTACTCCAGCATGAGGAGGCCACGCCCAAGCCGCCCGGCGCGCGGGTTACGCCAACGCTTCACAACCTGGATTCCTCAGTTGGACGCGCCCGAGTGGGCTGCTGGCACCGCGTCATGGGTATCCACCATGAAGCAGTACAACCCGGCCAACTTGACTAAGAACTTGTCCGTAAATAACAGGGAGCCGCGCAAATGAATTTTCGGGATGGGATGCTAGGCGCAAAATCCAGGGCAAGGCTGTCTGCCTTGGCTGATTTTGCAACACCGCAGACCGCCCGAAA
>Ga0172375_10013335_pt1 | contig 10197 bp, 9 predicted proteins | sample LakKiv1m_FD_114537 | JGI IMG/M metagenome (GOLD analysis project Ga0172375, IMG submission 114537) | Freshwater microbial communities from Kabuno Bay, South-Kivu, Congo - kab_092012_11.1m | ecosystem: Environmental > Aquatic > Freshwater > Lake | place: Democratic Republic of the Congo...
AGCTGTCACAAGCGTTTCATATGGGAAATAGAGCACATGGAACCCGAGAGATCGCAGTTGTTCCAGTGAACCATCGGTAAACACGCCGGCTAAGACTGCCCCGAGGAATGGGTTTGACCATCGGAACTTCTCTGCGAGGGGCAAAATGGCACCTTGGATTTCTTGGGCTTTGTTGCGTGAGTGCTTCGTATAGCGCCGCCATGCCACCTCAATGAAGGCGGCTGGCGTTCCCATTGCCTCGTTTGTACCACCTCGTTCAAGCACATAGTCAAGGTCATGTATATTCCCGTACGGATCCTCCCATGTGACCTTTTTCCCCTTTCGCGGTAATCTCTGCGAACCACCCCGGGGGGTACCCGCATGCCGGGTGGTGTGGGGATTGTGGGAGAAAAACCCCCGGCAACCCGATTGTGCGCCCTATGTAAACTTTCTGACAATAAGCAGACGCACGCCACGGATTCCGAACCACAATAGGTTCAATACGCCGCCGATTACCGCCGGAAGCCATAAATCCCCCATGGTCTGAAGTCTTGAAACGGAAATCAAGAAGGCAAGAAAGACTAGGGTAACGGCCATGAATTCGGGACGGTTGATAAAAGCAAATACCAAATCAGAGGGTGTGCGTCCAATTGTCTCCTTCTTGGCAGGCCCCCCAGATAGAATATCAGCCCCTACGAGGTCTTGCTGATAATCGGGTTGCTGAGCTGGTGTACCAGTAAGGCCTTGGTGGGTTGGCAAAACATCACTCTTGACCATGAGGGATGCTGGCACAGCGGTTCGACTCATCCTGTCCGGGACATCATCCAATTCAATGGTAACGCGCTTCACGGCCATGTCAGAGACCCAATCCGGTTGCGATCTTCTCAGCCTTTTCCCACATTCTGGTGACTGCTTCGTTTAGCAGCCTTGGGACTGCTCCTATGGCAAGATCAGTTGTCTTGAAGTAATCAATGTCCAGGAATAGGCCGCACTTTTTGAGATCGTCAGCTTCGAACTGGAAGTATTGCGGGGCCTCGTCCTTGTGAATTGGTCCACCGATGACTCGAACATCAAAACCTGCTTCTGTGAGATCAATAGTTAACTGGAGATCTTTTTCATTTCCGCCGAACAAGGCCCGAGCCTTCTCGGTGAACATACTCTCAAACATAGTCCTGTTGATTTGCTCAAAAGCCAGTGATGATGGCACAAAGACTTTAGTTCTCATGCCAAATCGATTTGGCGATGGCAGCTGATACGTGGAATTCGAGGAAAGCAATCTCCAGAACGCAGACGCCCTTTCAAGGAAGAAATTGCGTGTTTGCGGATTCAAGACTACATATCCCGCACTCTTGTATCCGACAAAGGCACCTTCGGTCTTGATGGTGCTTTGTTCATCTCGGAAGTTGACAACATTGGAGTCGATTTTCCAGTGAGGCAAGAAGTTGGCCTTGCGCACAAAATCTGCTATTTGGCCCCTTACGTCTAGGAATGTACCAGATGCCTCATGACGTACTTCAAGCACGTGCTCAACTAGCATCACTTTGTCGCGGTCATGTTTTGCCATCAAGAGCCTCCGCTTTTAGTTTGTTGACAATGTATGGCACACAACGATTAAAATACCAAGCTGGTTTTTCCCGAAGATTAGTAAAATGCTACTCTATTTCCCCAAAAATACAAAGAGAAATGGACTGCACCCTTTGCAGCACCATCTATACTTGTGAAGCGGAATGCTATCAATCTCATTCGCCGTTTAAGGGATTATTTTACCCCTTGACATGAGGAGGCCTTATAAGTGTTAGGCATCATCGTGATTCCTCAGGCAGAGACCACACCTTCGCCAACCGCTCTGGAGGAACGGCCTTTAGAAACCGCCCGACGACGCCTTCGAGCGCTTGCAGTATCTCGACGAAGTGCCAGCCTTTGGTCTCGGCGGTTACTGAGAGGCGAGCATAGGTCAGGTGGGCTACTTCTGTACCGACCCGAGTGCGGAGATCAGACAGAACCGTAGGCATGTCTCCACGTAGCTTCTTCCACTTACCCTGGCCACCGAGGAAATCATCGGCCACGACGTCGTCAGGACGTGGACTGTCGCCGAAGAAGAATTCGAGAAGCACTCGCGCATGCACGGTAAAGGACTCGAGGGCCGCATTGTTGATCGGACCTTGTCCGAATACGCCAGTGCTCAACGATCGGGCGAGGATGAGGAACATCCACACCTCGTAATGAAGATGCTTAGACGCAGAGCGCAGCTCGTCGCTGGTCCGCAGCTTTCTCGCCACTGTCACGCCCCTTCAGACTGTACGCCGAACGCCCCGCCTCTCCGTTTGCGAACCCGCGTTCGAGCGGGCGAGCAATACGGGAGCAGGTGGTTGTTGGACCTACATTCCAGTGTCTCTCGTTTCCACAACATCACCCGGCTTGCGCTCACCAACGGTCTTTACGACCGCCTTGCTTATTTGCACTGCCCGTCGCTGGATTTCTGGGCCGTAGGCAATATAGTCCAGGTTCCTCGCTACGGACCGGCAAGCATTGTCCCCCTGGAAAACTCTCATGCACGCTTTGGACAGCAGAGCAGCCGCTTGATCCGGCTTATCAAGTATCGTTCTTACAACGGTCTGGCTTTCGCCTTCAATGACGACATGTGAGGTTGCTGACATCCGTGCGGCAACCAGCCGGGCATCTGTGTCTTTCGTTTTGGAAATCATCTCCTTGAACGTGAAATAGAATGATGGCGGTTGCGTGTGGCCCTTCCACTTCTCGCGCCACTTCTCATAAAGCCATTTAGAGAAATCGTTTCCAAGGAGCGTGGCAATCCGCATGAGGTAATGAACGTGCCGATTTGTAGTGTAGAGATAGAGGTCTGCCACAGCTTGGACGATGTACGCTTCTGGCAAGGTCACACCCCAGTACAAGGCAGGTGCATAGAAATCTGCGATCCCGTTGCGAAGGAGAAAGGAAACCGCCTCCTTAGATTGACGAACGTGCTGCCGTTCGGCATAGACCCGATAATAAACAGGTTGGCCCAGGAAGAACTCCTTCCTCCCTCTCGCCAAGATTCGATTTGCGTCTATGACGTTGTTTATCTCGTCGAAGATCGCTTCGGATACCTCCTCGTGCACAAATGCTCCAGTTGCAGGAGAAGACTCACGTGTCAGGCGTACAGGAATTGCCTTTGGATCTTTGACCACCCGAACATACGTTGCCAAAACCGGCACCGAAAGACGGCTCGCGGGGTGTACCGTGATGATCTGAGAGCCATGTGGAGTCTTCACCACCTTCCGTATGCCTTTGATCCACGATTTTCGGATGTGTTCGAGTTGTCTATCTATCACTCGCCTTATGTCATCGCTCGTTCCCGGCTCGCTTTTCGCGCCGTGGCGAAAATAGACGGTGCCGACACCGAAGGCCGTGCGTTGCCTGCCGGTGCCGATGTCGTAGGTGCCGGGTTTCTGAAATACCAGCGGTATCGACACCGGCTGAATCACGAAGGCCACCAATTTGTGTCCGTTCTTCTCAGGTGAGTGAATCTCAAACTCGAAATCCACCAACCCAGTATACTTGGCGACCTTGTTTGCAAAGTCCGCCGGGTCAACACTGCCGATTGCTGTGACCGATTCACCTGTGGGCGTTCCGAAATTGTCCAAGCCGAAGACGATGATACCCCCGCCGGAATTCGCTATCGCGGCAAGGTCTTTTATCAGTTCGCACCAATCGCCCGGCAAGTTCGGGTCAAAGTTCTGCTTGAACTCGACATGTTTTGATTCGCGCTTGGCAGCCAGTGCCTTTCGGATGAGGTTGTTCATTTATTCCTACGAGTCAAACGTTACGGCGCACCGGCGGCGCGATTAGCGACGTAAGGTGCCGCCGGTTGTGTACGCCCGGCATGGGCGTGAACTTATGGGATGAAATCCCCCTCCCCTGCACATAAACCCTGTCAATGACATTTACATTGACACAAGCACTAGCCGAAGGCAAGGGCGGGACCCCGAGAGTCCGTCAGAAGGAAGCCGGAGCGCAACGATATGAGCCGACGAACAGAAACAGCATACAAGGCTGAGTCTCCGGGCAAGTCAGCACAACATGACAAAGCCCTGGATTCTGGAGATACGGTAAATGCAAGAAAATTACCCCGCCGAAGGGCACTACCCGGCTACGGTCCGGTAATCTCTGCGAACTGCCCGGGGCGGTCCCGCATGCCGGGTGGTGTGCGGGCGGTGGCTAATCATCCCGGCTACCCGATTAAGTGCTCTCTCCATCTTGCCCCAGAGCCTACGACCTGCGCAGCACCGCCAGCGCCTCCGCGATCTCTCGCCCTTTGGCCTCGATGAGATCGAGCAGGTCCTCCGGCGTGCGGGCGTCTACCACCTGTTTCTTATGCGGATTGACCGCCTTCAGGTCGTACACCGCGTCCTCAATCTCTTTCGCCTTCGCCGCGGCTTCCCGCGATGATTTCGCCAGCGCCTTGGCCTGCTCCTTGTCTTCACACTTGGCGGCCTCGCGGGCTTTCTTCTGGGCCTCTTCCTTAAACGGGCGGGCTTCTTCGGCGGCGTGCCGCTTGCGTTTGTCCATGTCCACGGCCCAACTGAGGTCGCTCTCGCTGCGGTCGGAAAGCAGGCGGAGGAAATCCTCAAAGTGCTTGAGCGTGAGCGGAGTCTTCTTCCGCACCTTGATGTCGGTCAGGTCGTAGTACCATATTTTCCGCGTCGGCTTGCCTTTCGTGAAGAAGATGAGATTCGTCTTCACGCCCGCGCCCGCCGCAGTGAACACGCCGGCAGGCAGGCTGACGACGCACCAGACATCACAATCGTTCAGGAGTTTCTGTTTCGTCTTTACGAAGGCGTCTTGATTCGTGCGAAATAGCAGCCCTTCATCGAGCACGATTCCACAGCGCCCGCCGTCCTTCAAACTGCGGATGACGTGCTGCAGGAACAAGGCCTGGGTCGCGCTGGTCTTGTAATCGAAATTCGTCTGCGCGTCCTTGCCTTCCTTGCCACCGAACGGCGGGTTCGTCAGAATCACGTCGAATTGCCCTGGCGCACCCGCGAACAAACCGCCGTAGATTTCCATACCAGTCAGCGTGTTCCCATGCCAGAGGTTCGGCTTGTCGATGCCGTGCAGGACCAGGTTGGCCAGCGCAATCGGGTAGATCAGGTTCTCCTTTTCCCGGCCCCAGAACGTGCGCTGTTTCAGCGTTTCCAACTGTTCGGCGGTGGCTTGGTCGCCCAAGCGGTCGTGCATGAACTCGTAGCTTTGCGCCAGAAAGCCACCGGTGCCGCAGCCGGGGTCATAGACGGTCTCGTTCACCGTCGGCGCAATGACCTGCACCATGGCCTTGATGACCTGGCGCGGCGTGAAGAATTGCCCGCCGTCGTTGCCCTTCTCGCCCATCTTCAGCAGCAGGCCTTCGTACACCTGCGAAAGCGTGAAGACGTGCGTCGGGTCCACGGTCTCGGCGGTGATCTCGTCAACTTTGTCCAGCACGTCGAGGAAGTTGCGCTCCGTGTCGATACGGACGCGCTCCACGCCAGTCATCACCTCGCTGATGACCTTCTGGCGCGGCGAGGCGTCGGGACTGTTCTTGAGCCCCTTGAGATAGCGCAGAAGCTCGGTGTTCACGAAGCCGAAGAACGAACCCAGCGCGCCTTCCTGCAGTTCCTTGCGCATCGGACCGCTCGGCGCGGCCCAATCCTGCCAGCGGTAGGGTTGCTCCAGCGACGGCTTGAACGTGACGCCCAGCGCCTCGGCTTCGTGCTGTTCGCGCTCTTCGCGCTCGTCGAGAATGCGCAGGAAGAGAATCCAGGTGAGCTCCGGCACGTATTGCAGCGCCCCGGCGCAGTTCCCCCGGCGCATGATGTCGCAGATGGATTTGACCGCCTGGTCGACCGACTGCTGGGTTGCGAGTTTTTTCCCGTTCCCGTTGTTGTTCTTCTTCGCCATGCTCAGAGTTCTCCTGCAAAAGCCCTTCGCAGCAATGCCGCCGGCAGGGTGTTGATGGTTGCCAGTTCTTCCTCCGCCGCCTTGCGCGCCCGCTCCACCGCCGCCATCTGCTCATTCAGAATCGCCGCGATGCGCTTCTGTTCGGGGAGCGGCGGGAGGGGGATTGGTATGTTGGCTGCTAATGCCTGGTTGAGTTTCGGCCGAGTATTACCCGTAACTACTTTGGATAGATCCGGACGTATGGAAATCGTAAACAGTAAGAATTCAAAATCAATGCACTCACGTGGTTTTAAAACATGAGCATGATTATTAACCCAAGTCTTGCCGCTCACTTTGTAGGCAATAGGAGTTTCAGGCGAACCAAACGCCCCGCCATCTTCTGCAAGCAGAATTAGCGGTTCATCAAAAAGATAGTCGTCAATCCAACCAGTTTGCCCATTCGCTCCATAGTACGGAAATAGTTGGTCTTTGCTTCTGCCTTCTATGCGTTTTGCTCTTTCAATTTCGCTTATGGGTTTCCGGCGGTGGTCCAGAAATTCACACACCTCCCCCAGCTTCACCCAGCGCCAGCCTTTGGGCAGTTTGCGTGGGTTTTCCAGAGATTGGAAACCCTGCCCTTTCTCTTTTCCAATGATTAGATAATCTTTGGACTGGAGGGTCATGAGTGCGCGCCTTTCTTACGCCGAACCCGGTATACGGCGCGGCCTTCTTTGACCGAAAAGCCGATTGGTTTGCGTAGGGGATCAGGGGGCGGCAACAACAGCGGTCTGATCTTCCGGTACAGGTCGCGCAAGACGGCATCGTGAGCGAGCAATCCCTTTTCAATCTCCGTCAAACGCTTTTCCAGATCGGCCCGGTTAAGAAGCTGTTCCCGCATCTTGACAAAAGCCCGCACGACGAAAATGCTCATTTCCACCGCTTGCGGACTGTTGAGCACCGACGCAGCCATAAGGGCGCCGTGTTCGGTGAAGGCATAGGGCAAGACCGGCGAAAATTTGAGTTTGGCGAGGTGGTCACAATTTGTGACCACCTCCGTTTTCTCGGCATCCGTCATGGCAAACACAAAGTCCGACGGGAACCGGGCTATATTACGCTTCACGGCTTGGTTCAGCGCTTTGGTCGTTACCCCGTAAATGCGGGCTAAATCCGCATCCACTATGACCTTCAGCCCCCTGACATTACAAATCGGTATGGCAACTTCATGCATCACGGTTCTCTTCTTCATGCCGCGAACATCCTCTCCTTGGTTTCACGCAGCAGAGCCGCCGGCGTCCCGGCCGCTTGCAGGGCGGCAAGGCCGCCGGCCTTCCTGACCTCCGCAATCTGGAAGATGTGCGGGTTCTCAAGCTCGTCCGTCCCACCGCGCTCAAACTGGCCGGCAATGGCCCGGATGGTGAGGCAGGCCGGCAGCGACAGGGCGCCCAGCCAGTCCTCGTGCTTGTAGGTGAAGGCGAGCGTCCGGTCGCGGCGGGTACGCGGATTCATGCCCCAGCCGAGTTCTGCCAGGACGTCGTACAGGTCGTAGTCCTGCTTGTCGTCCACCAGGCGAATGACGGTCGGCGAGTAACCGGCTGTCACGAGGGTGTCGATCAGCTCCTTTCGGGACGGCGGGTGAACCCACAGCTTGCGGAATTCGTCGAGCGTGTGCGCCTCCTGGACGAGCCGGGCCGCCAGCCGCGCCTTGTACTCGGCGATGGGGACCGGCATCGCCCTGCCGTCCACGTCGGTGACGATGAAACTCCCCGCGTGGGTTACATGGACGTCAAAGCCTTCCACGCTGATGGTCGGTTCCGGCGGGGGTGGCGGTTCCGGCCCCGGTCCGCCTCCTCCGCTCTTCGGCGGCTTCGTGATGAACTCCTCGCCGAACAGGCGCGTCGCGTCGGTATAGTCGTATACGCGAAACATCAGCTTCCCGGTCACTTCGTCAATCCGGGTGCCGCGGCCCACCATCTGATAGAAGCTGATGGGCGATTTCAGGTACTTGAAGAAGACGATGTTCTTCACGCACGGCACGTCCACGCCGGTGGTCAGCAGGTCAACGGTGGTGGCGATGAAGTGGCTTCGCGACGAGGCGCGCAGGTCCGGGAGCTGGTCGTTGCCGCTCGCCGCTGCCGTGCACTTGAAGGCGTAATAGTCCAGGCGCTCCCGGCCCTGTTCCTTGCACCACCGGGCGTAAAGGTTGTTCATGCAGACGGCAACATCGTCCGCGTGACGGTCCCGGGCGCAGAAGATGATGGTCTTTTGCACCGGGCCGCCCGTCGCTATCAGATGCGCGAACAGATCCCTGCACATGGCCGCGACTCGCTCGGGCATGAGGATGCGGTCTTCAATCCGGTCCGCCCCGTAGTGCGCCTTGGCTTCGTCGAAGGTCATGGGCCGTCCAGTGGTCGCGTCCGTGAGCTTCTTGCCTTGCAGATCTTCGCGGGAAACGCCGCTGTCACGCTCGCTGATTTCCTTGTTGTCGTGGAAGAGATCGAAGGTCTCGATGTCGCAGGCGGCGAGATAGCCGTCCTCGATGGCTTGGGCCATGTCGTATTCGTAAACAGGTTCTCCAAAGTAGTCGACATTATTGGCGGTGATCTGGGCGTCGGCCTCTGCCTCCTTGGTCTTCTCGTCACATTTCAAGCGGCGCGGCGTTGCCGTCAGGCCGATCTGGGCAGCGATGGCGTTGCGGGTGAGAACCTGCGACCACTTGCCCCAGGCGGAGCGGTGGCACTCGTCAATGACGACGTGTGTGAAATAGTTTTCGGGATAGAAGGTGGTCAGAAAACTGGCGTCGCCTTCCTCGGTGTCAATTCCGAGAGTCTGGTATGTGGCGATGTGAATGCGGGCGTTCTTGGCGTTGTTCGCGCCGTCGGCCTTACGAAAGACCTCGGCGGCATCGGCCCCGAAGACATTCTGGAATGCCCGTAACGCCTGCGACCGCAGTTCATCCCGGTCGCAAACGAAAAGCGCGCGCTTTAGCTGCCCGGCATCGGCGGCACGTTTTAACAGATTCACTGCGATGAACGTCTTGCCGGAACCGGTGGCGAGAGAGAGCAAGGCGCGCTGAGGTTTCCCGGCAAGGGCGCACCGCGCGAACTTCTCGAACACGGCGCGTATCGCGGCGTCCTGGTAGTAGCGCCGGGTTCCTTCGCCGCCTGTGTATGGTTGCAGGAGCGGCTTTGCCTGCGACGTGGAGAGGGAGAAGCCCATTCTCTCTTCGTAGCGGGCGCGTAGCTGCTCGGGCGTCGGGAACTCGGACAGGGGGCGTGGCGCGCTGGTCAGGCCGGTCAAGTTGTCGAACTCGACGAACATATGGCCGTTGGAGGAGAACACGAACGGCACGTTGAGCCGTTTGCATGCGGCATAGCCCTTGGCCTGGTCTAGTCCGTGGCCCGGCGGGAGGGTGTCCTTCTTAGCTTCGATGAGCGCGACGGCGACAGGCTGAGTTTCGGGGTTGATCTTTACGCGGAGAACGTAGTCCACCTTTCCGCGCGAACGGCGACGGGCCTTGCCGCCGATAATCTCGACGGCCCCGGCCGTTTCCTCGCGGCGAATCAGGTCCTCCGTCCAACCACACTTGTGAATGGCGGGGTCGATGAGCTTGGCTCTGGTGTCGGCTTCGTTTAATGACATGTGCTCACTTCTTTATGCGCATAACACCTCAAATGAACCGCTTCGGGTTGGCCGCAGAGCGCAGCGGCGCGGCTAACCCGAACTTGCGTTCGATTCGGTTGTTGGCTCCTTTCCTTCTGTGTGGATTGCCATTCTCCAGAATGTGTCGGCATGTTCCGTCCACGTCTTCTCGTGGTCGGGAAAGTCACAGTGCAATCTTCTGATGGCTGCATTCAGACGGCTGTTTAAAGCTGCCGTCTGCTCAAGAAGCTCCTCGGCATCGCCGTAACGCGTGAAGTACGCCCGCGTCTTGAGGGCGTGCCTGACGTTCGCATCTACCAGTTCCAGTATGCGGATCGCTTTGTCAGCCTTGTCAGCTGGGGTCAAGTCATCCTCCTTCCGCAGAGCCAACAATGGAACGGATCGAAGAATCAGAGGGAATTTTGATGAAAGTCAACCATCTCCGGGCGGATTTGTCAACCATTTTGAGATTCGCTTCCCTTGGGCGCAAAGTCCTGATATATACGGCGCCATTCCCGGATACGGATCAGAGGAGTTACCTGATCCGGTGGAACAGGAATCATCCCCCGAAAGAAACATCGTCAGGGGAAAAGACATCGATATGAGGATTTTCGGAACTTGATTTATCTGCGCGACATCAGCCTTTCGTTCGCCGACCGGCAG
>Ga0172375_10013339_pt1 | contig 10195 bp, 18 predicted proteins | sample LakKiv1m_FD_114537 | JGI IMG/M metagenome (GOLD analysis project Ga0172375, IMG submission 114537) | Freshwater microbial communities from Kabuno Bay, South-Kivu, Congo - kab_092012_11.1m | ecosystem: Environmental > Aquatic > Freshwater > Lake | place: Democratic Republic of the Congo...
ACAGCATCATCAACTTCAAATGTTATACCTAATGGGATAAAGGATACATCAATATCTTTCCCTGCAAGTTTAACAATCATCTTCTCAGGGCGAAGTATATCCAGATCAACTATGTTTTCCACAAATTACTCCTTATGGATTATAAGTATGAGTAATACTAAATAACTGGTCGCCAGCAGAAAGCGTAGCAAGCGGTTTCGCAGTAATAGCAATAGGCATAACGTTAATTGGATCAGCATCATTATCGCTCTTCGCAGTAAACTGCAAACCAGTATCGAGCGTAGCGTTATAAATCATAATAACCGTCTCATTCGTAACATCACTAATAAGACGCCTATTTGTTAATTTAAAAGCTACAGGAGTGAGAATCGAATTGCCACCACCCTTAATAATAGTCTGGCCAGTCGTACCAGCAGTTACTGAAATTGCCCCACACTGAATCGAAGAAAGCACCGTAGCTGCATACTCAATAAGATCAACCGCAGCAGTAAAAGTTTCAGTAGCAACACCTTCAATCGGGTCAGGAGCATTGCCAGCCTGCACCGCATACTTCGTAATATTATGGCCAAAACTATTGACCATACCTGCGCCAAGATTCACCCAAGTCCCACCAGCAGTAGTACCTACAGCAGCAGTCTCAATCTTGTAGTTACCAAGAATAAGTTTCTGGGTAGCTACACTATCATTCTGATATATAGGCATATTTAACTCCTTTTCTAAATATGATTACGGATTATAAGTATGAGTAACCGTAAACAGCTGAGCACCAGCACTAAGAGTAGAATCAGGTTTCGCAGTAATAGCAATAGGCATAACATTAATTGGATCAGCATCATTATCGCTCTTCGCGGTAAACTGCAAACCAGTATCGAGCGTAGCATTATAAACAAGAATTATGGTTTCATCTGTTACTCCACTAATAAGACGCCTATTGGTAAGCCTAAAAATTTTCGGAGTAAGAATCGAATTTCCACCACCCTTAATGATAGTCTGACCAGATGTGCCAGCAGTATTAGAAATTGAACCTGCCTGAATAATATTGAGAGAACTTGCATCATACTCAATAAGATCAGCAGCAACAGTAAAAGTCTCTGTTGCCACTCCCTCAATTGGATCAGGGGCGTTCCCTGCCTGCACCGCATACTTCGTAATATTATGGCCAAAACTATTGACCATACCTGCACCAAGATTGATATAGGAACTCTCTACCGTAGTAAGAGCCACCTCAATCTTGTAGTTACCAAGAATAAGTTTCGTTGTATCTACAGAACTATTCTGATGTATAGGCATACTTAACTCCTTCTAAAAAATATCTTAAAATCCGAATTATAGTCATAGGAACCCTATGTGCTATATATCCTAATCAAGTTGATTCACTTGCAGCAAAAACTAAACGGACATCAATTGGTACCATAAAACAACCTGCTTCCGGTTCAGAAATCAAACCATTATCTCGAACAACTGAACTTTCTGAAATAGTGAAAGAGCTTACTGTACCAAAAATCCCTGTCCCTACTGAACCACCAAAAAGATCAATTATTTTATCTCCTAAATCTCTAGCACTAGAAGCTTCAACAGCCCTAGCAGTTATACTAAAAACCTTAGAAGATAACCCATACTTTCTACCTCCTGACATTTGAAAGTAAGTTACAACAGGATAATCAAGCCCTTTCGGACTCATCCCATGGTATATATTTGTAGTAATTGAGCTAATAGCAGTGGTATTAAGCATCAAATAGCCAATTACTTCATAATCCTTCATACTTATTCTTCAACCTCTCCATAACCTTCTTCACCTTCAAGCCCCTGAACTCCATCAGTAGTAAAAGTCAAATTCTTCTTAAATCGAATAATTCCACTAAAATTATCATAACTCCAATCCAAAGCAGGCCTCATAAAAGGATGCGGGGCATGTCCAGGATTGTTCACAATTTTCCCATAAAATTTAGTCATATCAGAAAGAGCCTTTTTGTTTTTTACAGGAATAGGATGCGCCCTTGATCCAAATTCAACAGCAGGAGCATATACAAGATCAGTTCCAATATTTACTACCCTATATTCACTAGGACGATTTATTACAGGGAAACCATATATAAAATTTGCCCTATTTGAAGGCTCATCATCCCTTGTTGCATAATTAGCTTTATCATCAGGAGGGTCATGCCGATAGCCTTTACCTTGGTAATTTATTGAGGCAGCAAGATACCCATATCGCTTAGGGCAAAGTTCTTTTGCTTTATTAGTTATAGCAATAGCAGTTTTCTTCATTGTAACCTTTATAATGGCATTGCCAGCTTTCTGCATTACTTTTGAGTTAAAATTTTTCTTTATCGTAAATCCAAAAAAGTTCATTTTAATCTCTCCAATAATTGAACCATAATCTCATTCTGATTCGCTATATTATTACAAGGCCCAACAGTCCTATAGGTATCTCCATTAAATGAAACTGTTTCAACTACTGTACATCCTGTAGCTGAAACCCCAAAAGTATAAGCTCCATACTCAAATACTAAAGTATGAGTGCTATCCTCTGCATATTTAGCCGCTATGAACCAATTCCTTGCACTATTTTCCCATATATATGCTAAAGGCAATATAACAGTAGATGTGGTAGAAGTTTTCCCTCCCTTGCCATCAGAAGAAGAAAGTGTCTTTATAACACTTACTTCTGATACAAGATTTAGCATATCACGCAATGCCATATTAGTTCACCCTTAGCAAGCCTTTTTACTTGCTTTCTTGACTGTAGTCTTCTTAACCGGTTTCTTTACAGGCATAATGGGTTCCTTCGCCATGTTAAGCTCCTTTTTTCTTTCTCATTTTACTTAAAGTTTTAGCAAGAACCGCTTGCTTCTTTGTTTTAGCCGAAGCCTTTGACCCTTTCTTTAAAACTTTATTTGCATATTCTGATGTACTCTCACCAGCCTTTTTTGCTTTCGCTGAAAAAGAACCTGGTTTAGATATAGCCCCTTGAATCCAATTTTTATTTGCCATATCCATACCCCCTTCTACATAAATCGGGCTATCCGATATTTATCTAACTTACCTGTTATTTCTCTAGGATAACCATATTCATCCGTATCCCCTGTAGTAAATGATTCCGATAACGGCCCAAGGCTCCTCGAACGAATATTTGGAGCAGTTTTTAGCCGAATATCTGAATCAAAATATACCATTTCAGCCGCAACGCTTTTTACTTCCCAAGGCCATTTTACAGCCGAAATAAGAATACTTCTTCCTGAAAGCTCATCTACCACAGAATAAGCAGAAGAAAGAATAGCTGTATCCCCTGATAATGACTCTATTATACAATACTGGTCATTCTCATAAGAATTATAAAGATAAATAATATGACCAGCCCTAAAACCATTTTGCTCAAAAGTAGTTCCGCTTTTAAGTGTTATACTATTTGCTGTAGCATTAAAAGTTAATTCATCCTGTACATAAATGTCTAAAGTAAAATAATTATTAAGAAGCATAGGCAAGCGTTCTTCAACAACTTCAATATACTTTCTATCTATAATAGTCTGAGCAGAGATAGAAATAGGATAGAGTAAAGTCACCTCTGTGGCAGAAAGTATAGTTGGCATTTAAAACACCTCACTTACCTATGCTATTAAATCTATCCTACTAAAGTTATTTTCTTTAATAGGATAGATAATTCCTTTACGGTAAAAGAAATGCTGTGCAATATACACTCCCCCCTGTATTATAGAATTGCACCTGTTCATCACTATTCTGGAAGCGTGCAGATTCAAAATACTTTCCGCCCACTGTAATCACCGCTTCCGAAGAAGGAATAGCGAGAGCAGAGGGGAGAGCCTGACCAACCTCAGAGAAATCCTCCCCAGCTACAAATTCAATCGAGGAAGCAACAGAAGTTACTGCCTGGAACTGAACAATTAACTTCGAGAAATTGAGGGAAGACTGAGCAGTAGACGCATAGACCGTCAGAGTAGAAGTGGTCAGAAGCGTAACTGCAGTAGAAGTAACCCCTGTAATCGAAGGGGTAGCAGGAATAATAGAATTAGCCATATCATTCTCCTTTGGCTATTAGCCAGCAACCTCAGTGAGATGGAGTACAGCAAGTGCAGAAGGCCTAACCACCTTGGCTCCATAAACATAAAGTCCCTTGATACCCTGGCCAAAGCTATCCTGAAGATCAACCGCCTTAACCTGAGCAATTTGACCCGCATAAGAAATAGCTGTTCTGTTCAGGCACATAATAGCAGAAACATTTGAAGCAGAAGACTGAACATTATTGGAGACCAGAAGTTTGAATCCAAGAGCATCACCAACATAACCAGAAGTAAGCGCACCACTATCAAAAGTCTTAGGAACCGCCGTAGCAGAAATACCACCAACTTCCGAAAGCAAGAGTTTCTGATGAACCCAAGGCGGAATAATCGCAAAGCGATTTGCCTCTGGAACATCATTTTCGCTCATATACCTTCCAGCATAGGAAAGCGTAGCAATAATATTCCCTGAAGAAACAGAAATTGGTGAACCAGAAGAACCCATATTAGTAGTATTTGTAATACCTGCATATGGATAAAGAGAAAGAACATACTGATCATTCTCATCAGCAATTCCATAAGCAGCCTCATCCATAGCTGCATTCATCAGCTTCGGATTTTGCTGGACTTTATCAATATCATCAACCTTAAAGCTAAAAGTCTTAGCTTGATCAATAATAAGCTCTTTCTGCGCAGAAGTCAGCTCTTGCCAAGTAAGCGTACCATACTTAGCATAATCTGAAATCGTTACAGGGCCAAGCTCATTGATTTTTACACGATCACCGAATGCTGTAATCTCACCCTCATAGTCATTATTTACGACAGAGGCAGCAACCAGTGCCTTGCGAAGCCTAACAAACAACTTCGCGCTCCAAATAGTAGGGATAAAATTTTCGAGACCCATATTGGCCCTCCTTACTTATCAAATTCTCCTGCCTCTTCAAGAGCAATCGCTTCTTTAAGAGACAGCTTACCATAATCCTTAGAAGAGGTACTTTCTTTTCTTTCACCTGAACCAGGCTTGTACCCACTCATAGCAAAAATCTCATTCGCTTTATTCTTTTCTGCCTCAGCAATTTTTTGCTTAAACCTCCTCATGTATAACGCCGCAGCTTCGACGCTCTCAAAATTGATTCCAGAAATAAAATCAGGGTCAACACTTTCTTTGAAAGCAATTTCTTTAATTGAATTATTCTTCTTTTCAATTTCTCTTTCCTCATCAAGCTGTTTCTGCCTTTCCTCAAGTTCACGAATCCGTCTTTCAGCAGGAGTCTCTTCAGGATTTCTTTTCAGAAGTTCTGCCGCAACCCTAGCATTAACTTCAGGTTCAAGCGTCTTTTTTCTATAAGTCTCAATCGCTTCCGTAACTCTTTTGTCCATCATCGGTTGAACTAAGGCCCTACCATCATTTGTCTCAAGATAGCTCTTGATCTCATCTTGGCTAATAGGCTTCGGTTCTACCGGAGGAGCAGGAGGAGCAATCTCTAAAAGATAACTCTTAACATCCTCATTCTCTACATTATCTGTAAAGAATTTCTTCACATCATCAATCGTAACTTCCATTTTAATACTCCTTACCCTCAACTGTTGCACTTTCCAATGCCCCAGATGATTGTAATTTTATTTCATCCGCATTAGGGCGGGTGATTCCTTTGCCAAATTTCTTTTCTTTCTTGATTTCATCCTTCTCAAGAAGAACCTTCATAGCTGTTTCAATAGAGATACCAAATTCATCGGACATTTTCCTAGCTTTCTCTTCGCGCATAGCTTCAATTATTTCAGATTCACGAGCCTCAGCATTCTGAGAAGCAAATTCAAGAGATTCTTGCCTTTGCTTTCTTAGACTGAGTTTCCGAAGCCTAGCAATATGCCCCATTAAATTTTGCCTCCCTATTAAAATCAGAATAAATCGTAAAAAAAGGGAATATAAGTTTTTACCTTATATCCCCTTTCGTTCCCGAACCGGTATTTATTATATTATAAACCGAAATAAAAAATAATAAAAGTCCTTTTTCCTTATTTTTTATCAGGTAATAGCGGAAAATGTTCAGAATCCATGCTTTCCTTACGGACATCTACAACTTGGCCACGCATAACAATAAATCGTATAGCTACCTCACCAAAACTTTTCTTTGACAATTCAGCAACAATCCAATCAATATAAGTGCTAATACTTGTACCAGTTGTACTCTGTATTGCAAAAGTTTTATCTTGTGAATCTTGACAATTAGGCTTTTTCACGAGTCTTGCCCCTTTTATTCTAATATTTGTTGTATCCATGTTAATTCTCCGTCATCATTTTGTGAAATTTATTTTTTTCTTTTTCCAAAACCTTTTCATTATCCAAAATCATATTAAAAATAATTGTCTCTGCATCTTTTGCTTTCATAACAGTAATCTGTGCTTCTCCTAAACTCTTTCTCAAATCTGCGCACTTCTTCTCCAAGACCTGAATAATCTCAACTTGCTCTATCATATCTTGAGAAATCATTTTTTCTTTGCCTTCTTAGCTTCACTAAGAGCTATAGCAACAGCTTGCTTTTGTGAAGTAACCTTCTTCCCTTTCTTACTTCCTGAATGAAGTTCACCGCTTTTCCATTCATCCATTACTTTCTTCACCTTTTTCTGTGATTTTGTAGGCTTCTTCATATTATTATCTCCCTAAATAAAATTTTTCTTTCCAATCTTTATAAGACAAAGAAGAAATTTCCTTATCTTTATTAACTATCTTCCCATTCAGCACAAACTCTTCATGGCAACGGCAATTACAACGCTGCTCAGGGCTTAATCCTGCCCAAGCAGGATAAGGAGCTTTCTCCCCTGTGGAATCAAGATGATAAAAACCATCTTCGCCTTTCACTTGGCCATTCATTATTCTATGATCTGCTACTTGATATTTATTTGATGGTCTAGTTTTTTCATCTATTATTGACTTCCATATAATATACCCATCTACTCCTTTGTCAATAAGAGCCTTAAAAGCATCATCAAAACCTTGATTTAAAGCAGCAGTGCTTTCTGTCCTTATAATAAGAAGTGCTTTACTATAGACCACTCTAAGAGCATGGCTAAGATCATTTGCCATTGACTCATAAGATTTGCCTATAGACAACCCATTCATAAGCGCTTTTCTTATTTCTCTTTGCGCATTTATAGGATAATTATTCAAAGCCTCTTTCATGTATAAATTCTGAACAGATTTAGGGGAAAATTTTTGCTGTATTTCCCTAATACTTGGTATCTTAATTCCAATATGATTGCCTATATTCTTTTCAATAGAATATAGTCCTTGCAAATATGAATCTTCATATTGTGATATAAGAAAAAATTTAATATCTCGAATGTTTTCAGTTATAACAGGTGTTAAATTTTTTAAAAGCTCACTTTCAATATTAGCATATCTTTTGCCTAATGAAAGTTCTGAAACTGATAAAATCCCTTTTGTTGAATACTTATCATAAAAAGTCTTAACCGTCCCTTGCAAATTACTAAGTGCCCCAAGAAGGCTATCCCTTACGCTACTTTCTACCTCCCTTTCATTCCTGATAAGAGAGTTAAATGCATAGCTTAAAGCAAGAGATAGCCTATCCATCAGTTACATCCTCATCCAAGGTTTTGTATAATCAATCGAATCATAATATCCTTGGAAATCATCTGCTAAATCAATAAGACCCCTACCTTTAAGCTCAGTGATAAAAGCATCAATAAGATCAGGGTATGTTCCGATTTTGTCTTTAAGGAATTCAAGCTGTGCGATAATATTATCATCAGATTGGAAGGGGAAGGAAGTCTGGGCGCTTTCGACCATTCTACTAAAATCAACTTTATTGAGTTCAATTGTTCTCTCATAGGCTTTCCTCTTAATATCAAGAATTGTAGTTTCAATTTCCAAGTTATTAGGTTCCTCAATAGTAGAAATAGATACTGGTTCCTGGTTATCGGTAACAGTTTCTCCTACAACCTCTTCAACAGGGACTTCCTCTACTACTTCCTCTATAACTACTTTTTTCTTTGCCGCCATAATTTCCTCCTAAAATTTCATCCAAGGCTTAGTATACCATTCAACATTAGAAAGTTTATTGGAAAGTTCAAGAGCAACGCTCCTCATCTTTCTCTTTTCTAACTCAAATTTCAAAGCATTTGCAATTTCGGGGATAAGACTAAATGGGGCTATATCATAATTGAGAGAAAGAGCAATAAGTTCCTCATCCTTCATAAAATGAAAAGCATTTGCAGCAGCAGTTATAGCCTTATCCAAAGAATCAAAATTATCTTTTTTGTATTTCTCATATTCTAACTTTTTATCATTTTCAGTTTTTATAATTTCAGGAATCTCTACTTTTTCAATTTCTAAATTTCCTATTTCCTTAATTTCTAAGTTTTCTAATTTTTCAGTTTTTAACTTTTCTACTTTCTTAGTTTTCTTAATATCTGTTTTAGTAGTTTTATCGATAGCCATAGTTTCCTCCTTCAAAATTTTTTATCCTAAACCACAGGCTGATTTGAACTAATAGGCACTTGATTCGTTTGATCAGGGCCAGGATTTGACTGAGCAGGTGCGCTTTCTTGATTTGCATCAATTTGGTTGAAAATATCTGCTCCAACTTTATTCTGCTCAAGGGTAGGGAGCATTCGCTCCATATCTTCATCTTGTCTCGCAAGTTCTTCTTCAACATCAGGAACAACATCATCAGGCATAATATCTGCAATAAGATAACGAGAAAATCCAGCATTTTTAAGAATAAGAGCTGTATTCGCAAACTCAAGTAAATTAAGCGGAGAATTACGCTTATGAGCAATATTGATTGAAGTATAATCACCATCCGCTATTTTTAGAGACTTTAAAACAGACGTAATAAGTCTCATTCTATCATAAAGTGCCACATCAAAATCAGCTTCAGCATCTGCACAAACATTTTCAAAGTCAAAAAGAAGTCGCTGAATGGCTATACCTGATGCACCACTGAATTTTTCTCCAGCAAAATCTGGAACATGAGATTGAGTATGTATTTCTTTCTGTACAAACTTAGTCATAAAATCAATAAAACCATATGGAATATCTTTTGTAAGGAATTTAACATCAGCATCCTTATCAAGATTCTCGAAAATTCTATATCGTTTTAAATTAGCTAAAGCAGCAGAAAGGACGCCTTCTTCCTTCTTTTTTAATGGATTTGTAAGGCCAAATTTTTTCATAACTAAATAGGCATTTGCAAACCGATCAAATTCATTCATAGAATCAGAAAGAAGAGCATCATAACAATCAATAAGAGGAATTATAGGCTCTATTAAACCCATAATTTCATCACCAAAATAATAAGGGACTACGGGAACTTCATTAAAAAAGTTTGGCTTTTCAGTTCCTTTTAAAAGTAACCAGCCTCCTGAATTTGAATCTTTCACTCTAGTATAACTTTTAACTATATTTGGATAATAAACTTCAACTATATATTTATTCAATTCTACAGAATAAAAGCGTATGGCTGCAACTTTTTTTGGTTCTGAATCATAATTATAAAGAAGAATAAGTTCACGAGGATCAATGGTAATAAATTTTACAACTGCATCTATACTAAGTTTATCCTTATTTGGAGCCCCATCTGTATAAAGAAGTTCATATGAAACACCAAAAATTCCGGTATTTCTCCCTGCACGTGCTGTTTTAATTGATTCATTATTTAATCTAAAATTCTTCATTATCTGCAAAAAAAGTTCTTTATCTGCTTCAAAATCCTGTTTTATATTCATTTCATTATTAGAAGAACTAGATGATAGCATTGGATTTGCTAATTCAGTCTCTTGTTTTATCTCAATTGGCTTATAAGAAATATACTTAGGGCGATAGGCATATCCAGTAAATGTTCTAATAATCTTTCGACCAAATGGAATTGGAATAAGGTTATCAGGAGTATTCTTAGTTGAATAATAAGAATCATTAAAATTATTTTGAGTGTTTGAATTTGGTGCCCCAATAATCTTTCTATTCAATATTCTTGTATTTTTACCTTGATAGTATTTCCAAAGGGTATCAAGGAAAGGAACTACATTCCTCTCATAATCCTCAATATATGTAAGAATATCTTTTTCATCAAGAATATCTTTATTCGTTCTTAATAATTGCATACTCCCTCCAATCATTCTCTTCTATATATTATAGCCGTAACTTTTTAATTTTTATA
>Ga0172375_10013340_pt1 | contig 10195 bp, 8 predicted proteins | sample LakKiv1m_FD_114537 | JGI IMG/M metagenome (GOLD analysis project Ga0172375, IMG submission 114537) | Freshwater microbial communities from Kabuno Bay, South-Kivu, Congo - kab_092012_11.1m | ecosystem: Environmental > Aquatic > Freshwater > Lake | place: Democratic Republic of the Congo...
GACTGATCGTGAATATCCACAACCTCCGGCAAATAAAGTTGCCGCAGCAACAGCGATGAAAAATGCTGTCGTCGCACCATTTATTGCAAGTATGGATACTGCAAAAACTTTTTATACCGCATCGCTCACTCGCGATTCAAAAACAGCTATCAATTCAAGATTAATTAAATATTTAGAAGATGCGATAAATGGTCTAGGTCAATCTCAAGAAACTGCAAAAGTAATTTCAACTCTGTCATCAGGATTTACTCAGGTATTGTCTCAATACGGTCTTGTCGCAGCTCCAACGCCCACACCTACCCCCTAGTTTATGGACTATTTCTCCATTATCGCTAAGACTCGTGCCTATTCGGGGTATTTTGACTTCCCATTAACCCGCACCGAAATTCATAAGTGGTTGATTACCCCTACACGGGTACCATATTCAAGAATCGAGTCGCTGTTGGATACGGAAATTTCGCAACAAGAAATAAAAAAACGGAAAATACTAAGTCAAATCTCAGATGACAAAATAACTCAAGCTAAAGCGATGGTTAGTCTAATGAAAAAAATTCCCGGTATATACCTAATAGCTTTGACAGGATCTGTTTCTGTAGGGAACTCTAAGAGAGAAGATGACATTGATTTATTGATTGTTACGGGACCAAATATGCTATGGATAGTTAGACCAATATTTTTATTGGGATTATCTCTTTTATTTCGACGTCGACTGCCAGGGGATAGCAAAGATAAAACCGCAGATTTGTTTTGTCCTAACCTTTGGATAGACTCAAAACACCTTTCCATTCCAAAAAGAAAACGCAATCTTTATACCGCTCATGAGGTACTTCAGATAACCCCGATTTATGATCGTTTTAATACTTACTCAGATTTTATAAAAGAAAATTCCTGGTCCGGCAAATATCTTGCAAATGCTTACGCTCAAATCTCGTCTCTGCGGAGAAAAGAAAATAGGGTTAAGTATAGTATTCGAAATAAGCTATTTATTCCCATAAACCTGATATTCTACGGTCTCCAATATTTGTACATGTTACCTAAGAAAACTACCGAATCAATTTCACTACATCAGGCTTTTTTCCACACTGTAGACTATAACAAGGCACTCGTTCAACATTTAAATTCGACAGAGGACATATAATTACGTTGGTTATGGACTTCTTTACACTCTATATCTACCAGCCTTTCTTCAACATATTAGTTGGACTATATTGGTTGGTTGGTCGTGTTTTTCCTGTAGCCGACATGGGTATTGCGGTTATTTTCTTCGCTGTTGCGGTAAGAATTATTCTATTACCTATGGACTTGGCAGGAGAGAGATCTGATGAAGAAAAATTTCTTATCTCTGAAAAAATAAAGAAAATAAAAAAAGAACACGGAAGTGATCCTATAAAACTTAGAGAGGAAATAAAAAAGGTGATGAGGCAAAGCCCAGGAGCGATCTTGTCAGAAGTTGTAAACGTTGTTATTCAAGTAATTGTCATTATTATGCTTTATCGTATTTTTTCCACAGGACTTGAAGGGGAAGATCTCCACTTGATTTATAAATTCATGCCCGATATTCATCTTCCTATTAATCTTATGTTCTTAGGTCAATTCGATCTTTCGGTAACAAACAGTACTCTTAATATAATTCAGTCGTGTATGATCGGACTCAATGAGATAATGCATCTCTATTTTTCACCGGTTAAACCAAGTCAAAAAGATTTTGTTTCGTTAGTGATTATTTTTCCCATTGTTTGTTTTTTTGTTTTTCTAATGCTGCCCGCAGGGAAGAAGGTCTACATCATCACATCTCTTGCTTTTACAATGGTGGTAACTTTGGTCAGGCAGGCAATTTATCTTTACTATTCTCTTTCAAAGAGATTCGCCACCAGCCCTGCTGAGCCGAACAAAGACTCGGTAACACCACCCCAAAGCACCCCATCAGCATAAAAAACGGTATAATAACACCAACTATGGCTGATTTTGATAAGTTGGTTGTCTCTTTTCTCGTCGATGAGGTTGTCGGCGGATTTTTTATATCTGTTCCTCCAGGACACGTTGCTTGTGTTTATGATCGTGGTTTAGGAGTTCTAAAACGGGTTTGGGGGCCGGGTCTTCATCTTAAAATTCCCTTTTGGCAAATCGCCAAACTTTTTAACGCCCAAATTTTGGAATACACAATTAGGCACGGCTTTGATTTATCAATAAAAGAAGCTTTGGGTGATGAACCTGTAATAGCCACCACCAAAGACGGCAAAACGATTTCCATTGAAGGATCAATATTGTTTAAGTTGGATAAGGCAAACGCACCAGAACTTTGGGAACAGATAGGTGACAATTTTGTCTCAAAAGTTGTAAGACCGTATTCAAGAAGCAGAATAGGTAGTATTCTTGGTCAATACGATGTCAAAGAAATTGGTGTTAAACGCACTGAAATAGAAAAAAACTTGAAGGATGAACTAAATAAACTTTTCTCAGACAAGGCTCTTGTTATTGAAAATGTTCTCTTTTCAGAAGTCAAAGCTGTCTCTCAGACGAAAGAAAATGTCCTTTTGACTCCCTCCACGCCCTGATTTTGTATATACTTAATTTATGGTCTCGCCCAACTATTCCGTTCTGCAAATTCGCCCTGCCAAAGATTCCTTAACAGGACAGGCAGCTTTTGTTGAATTCTTAGCATCTTTAAAAACATCGCTTAAGGCTAAGTTTTTGGATAGATTGCTCGGATCTTACGAGACAATTAGTCTCGAAATAATAAATCTAAATCAGACAACCTTCTTTGTTGTAGCGTGTCCCCATCGGTTAGAAGCTCTTGTTCGTTCACAAATAGCAGCCCAGTATCCTTCCGCACTTATTACCCCAATGGAGGAATACTTACCCACGTGGGTTAATCATGGACATCCGGTTTTTGCTCGCCTTGTCTTAGCCCAACCTTCTCAATTACCTATTAATGTTACCGAAGACGAAAAAGTTGATCAAATGGCCTCTATTCTTGGTAGCCTTTCTCGTATTGTTCCTGGTCAAGCAGCAATTATTCAGATTTGTTTATTTGCTTCACCGGGAAACTGGCAAAAGTCTCTTAGAAAAAATATTGATGCTGGAATTCCATCGGGTGAAACAGTCAAACCTCACCCACAAAAAACTCAAATTGAAAAAAAACTACTCCAGCAAGCATATTCTGCCGATATCCGTCTTGTCGCCATCTCGCCGGATGAACAAACCTCAAAACACCTTATGTCTCAGCTCGCTGCTGCTTTTGGAACCTATGCTCTATCTGAAGGAAATAGCTTTAAGCTTAAGTATCCAAATCCGTATCTTCGTTCTAAATTAAAAAAGATGATTGTGGAAAGATCCGCAAAATATTCTAATCAGTATCAGTTTCTGAATTATTCTGAAATTGCTGCACTCTACCACCTTCCTGGTTTCAATCTGGCTCCTATCAAGGGGATAGCTTGGGGAAAAACGTTAAAAGGCGAACCCCCTACAGGGTTGCCTATAGATGAAGACTTGCAAGAAGACGAGCGGAATCTAATAAATTTTTTCGCCAAAACTGAATACAAAAACCACATGGCCGTCTTTGGTATGAAGAAAGGGGATGACCGTCGTCGTCATGTGTATATACTGGGTAAGTCCGGTACTGGTAAATCTACACTAATCGCCAACATGGCTGTCAACGACATCCAACGTGGAGAGGGCATGGCTTTAGTTGATCCTCATGGTGATACTGACGAAAAACTACTCGACTTTATTCCCACAAACAGGATAGATGATGTTGCCTATTTAGACCCTTCAATCGTTGGTCAATCATTCCATCTAAATCCGCTATATGTAAAAAATCCGGCTTACGGTGAGCTTGTAGCCTCGGGAATAGTCTCCATTTTTAGCAAACTTTACGGGAATTCATGGGGTCCAAGACTCGAATATATTTTGAGAAACACACTCCTAACACTTGTGGGGAAACCCGGAGCAACCCTATTGGATGTTCCTCGTCTTCTAACAAACAAAGATTTTCGTGAAGACTATCTCAACAGTGTAAAAGATCCTGTCTTAATAAACTTTTGGCATGACGAGTACGACAAATATTCGGAAAAATTCCAATCGGAAGCAATTTCTCCAATTCTAAATAAAGTCGGTCAGTTTATTACTTCTCCTACGATTCGAGACATTATCTCTCACCCAAACTCAACAGTAGACTTTGAAGACATGATGAATGAGGGAAAGATTATTATTTTAAATTTACCTCAGGGCAAAATAGGTGAAGATAATGCAGCCCTTCTGGGTGCGATGTTTATTTCTCAGATTCAAATAGCAGCTATGAACAGAGCGAACATGGAAGAATCAAAACGTAAAGACTTCTTTCTTTATGTCGATGAATTCCAAAATTTTGCCACAACTTCATTTATCAAAATTCTATCCGAGGCTCGTAAATACCGTCTAAATCTTATCCTGGCCAATCAGTATACCGCCCAACTCCCAATAGAAATTCAAGATGCAATTTTTGGTAATGCCGGAACTCTGATCAGTTTTGTTGTTGGTGCTGCGGATGCCAACCGTCTAATGAACGAGTTAGGAAACTTTTATACTCAAGATGATTTGGTTAGTCTTCCTCGTTATCAAATCATCACCAAGATGTCGGTTAATCAGACTATCTCCACGCCTTTTCCTGCATATACACTTCCTATTCCCAAGACAGAAACGGGTAATAAAGAAAAAGTTCTCGAAGCTACTAAAACAAAATACTACCGCAAAACAGAATCTTTTGAAGAACAAGCCGCTGCCTATATTGCCAGCCAACCGACCCCATCTGCGGCACCAAGGCGGGATGATCGACAACGACCGGATTACCGGCCGGCAACCCAAATAAGACCCCAATATGATAATCGTACCCGTCAGGATTTCAGACCTCCGGTTCAATCTCAGACTCCTTATATAAAAACCCAACCGGTTGCAAGTACACCGACAACGAGTTTACCTCCAACACCAACTATTCCCCAAACACCTCCCCAGGAACCAAAACCTGAAGGACTAGACTCAGATCGCCAAGAGGGGCTTCGTCCTAGTGTTGTCGGCTGTTTTACTCACTCTGGAAAAATACTTTTCGTTTATCAAAAAATTCACCAACTATGGCAGCTTCCTCAGGGGGGAGTAGACAACAAGGAAACTTTGAAAGAAGCATTTATTAGAGAAATGACTGAGGAGTTAGGAGAAGCCTTTGTTGGACAGGTAGATCAAAAACCAAGTCTAATATCGGTTAATAAAATTGAATTTCCTCCTGACAAACAAGGAACAAGAGACCTAAAACTAGATAACGGAACTCCGGTAGTTATGAAAGGAAAAAAATATTATTTCCTCCAAACAAATTCTCAAGGTACCGAAATAAAATTCCCTACAGCAGAAGAATATGGAGATTATCGATGGGTTGATTACAACGAAGCTTCAGAACTTGCACAAACATCTTCGCAGGGAGGCAAACTAAGAATTACCATTAATGCTTTAGATTGGTTAAAAAAGAAAGGTTTGTTATTTTCTGGCATAATAGTTAATAATCAATCAATTTCTAAAAACAATGAACCCGGATCCGCTCAACCCCCAACAACCAGACCAAACAATATCTCCTCAAAACCAAGATTTGATAACCGCACCGGAAAACGACCTGGTCCCTACTCCAACCACCCAAGAAACTCCGGTCCCTTCAATGGCCAGTCAAGATCTCCCTCCTCAAGTAATTCCTTCAAACCCGCCAGTATCATTTCAAGCCCCGCAAGCATGGGGGGCGGACGAATCAGCCCAACCGGTAAACCAAGTGTTGCCGATAACGGAGGACATAACTCCTCAAGAGTCGACCTTCTTGGCTCCTCCAATGTCAGTGGCTCCGCCGATGGAAACACCAACAACTCCTCCAGCTCAGGAAATAGTTGAGCCTCAACCTTCTCAACAGGACATTATCGAAACAGCACCTGTCCAGGAAAATTCGACACCGTCCACGCTTCCACCCACAACTCCAGGAAAACAATCAAACGCCATTAAAATATTATTAGTTGGGCTTGCCTTAATATTGTTCGGAGTTCTTGCCGGTATCTTAGCGGCGAGATTTATTCCAATGTCTGGATCTCTTGAACAGACGCCAATTACTCCAACAGTTACGATTACAACAACACCTACTGTCACCGTTTCGGTCACTCCTACTTCAGTTGCCACCCCCACAGCAACACCATCAATCTCAAAAACTTCACCTACTCCATCAGCTGTCTCAAAAGATTGGAACTTGCTCACGGTAAAAAGTATTTTAGGGTTGGCCGGTTATAAATTTTCCTATCCCACAGGATGGGTTTTAAAAACATCACCAACTGTTACCAACAAAGGTTTGTTGGTGATTGAAAAAGAGAAGGTATCCTTACAAATCTTAGCCGGCGTTCAAGGGTCGGCACCCTGTCAATATCCTGAGGATCAAGAAATTGACAATGCCCTTAAATATACCTCCTACAAGGAAATTGCTAAAACCCCAACCATTGGCTGGAGAAGTGCTCTATATGAGTCCGGTAGTGTAAATAGAACAAACCCTACATATGATGTTTGTGAAACTGTTTCCGGGGGAAAATACACTACTTTAACCAAGATTGGTACAATCAGCCTTAGTGGACAAACAATTTCTGACCTAGTACTTGCTGATTTTGATAACATCCTCCAAAAGATAGAAATTGCGGAATAACTCTCGGTCTTGACACCTACCCGGGTTTTGGATATAAAATAGCACTCGGATATCATGAGTGCTATTGTTCTTATCATCTAGTACAATAAGGTCTCGCTTAGTATTACTAATTAAATAATTGGTAAAAATATGGTTAATAACCTAACTGTTTCAAAATTAAAACCCGCCGCAGGCTATATATTGGTTGAGCCTGCAAAACAAGAGAAGAAGACATCTTCTGGACTCTATCTTCCTGATACACACGAAGAAAAACCCCAATATGGAAAAGTACTGGCTGTAGGTGGCGAGCTGGTAAATGATCGTGGGGTCATAGTCTCTTCCCCAACCAAAGAAGGGGATACTGTTCTTTATAAAAAATGGGGTGGTAACGAGGTAGAAATTGGAGATACTGAGTATCAAATCTTAAAATTCGACGATGTATTAGCAATTGTTAAATAAAAATATGGCAAAACAAATAATTTTTGGAGAAGAGGCGAGAGGAAAACTCTTGACCGGTGTAAACAAGTTAGCTAAAGCGGTTGTTACTACATTAGGACCAAAAGGTCGAAATGTGGCCATCGATAGAAAGTGGGGTGGTCCAACCGTACTTCATGATGGTGTTTCGGTTGCAAAAGAAGTTGAGCTGCAGGATCCATTCGAGAACATGGGAGCACAATTGGTTAAAGAAGCTTCCAGTAAAACAAACGACATAGCTGGCGATGGAACAACAACGGCTACATTGTTAGCTCAACAAATTGTTACTGCCGGAATGAAAAACGTTGCTGCGGGAAGCAATCCTATGCAAATGAAAAGGGGTTTAGATAAAGCCACTCAAATTGTAATCGATCAACTTGGAAAAATTAAGAAAGATCTCTCCGAATCTGATTGGCAATCCGTTGCTACCATTTCAGCCCAAAATCCAGAAATAGGTGCAAAAATTGCTGAAGCTTTAAAACTAGTTGGTCGAGATGGGGTTGTCACTGTTGAAGAATCTAAGGGTAGAGAATTTGAGATCGAACACAAAGGTGGTATGCAGTTTGACAAAGGGTATGCTTCAGCCTACTTTGTTACCGATGCGGGTAATATGGAATCGGTAATTGACAATCCGTATATTCTTATTACCGATCAAAAAATCTCTGCGATTAATGACATGCTTCCCTTCTTGGAAAACACCATGAAGGTTAGTAAGAATATTGTCATTATTGCCGATGACATAGATGGCGAAGCTCTGGCCACACTCGTGGTTAACAAGATGCGAGGGACATTCAACATTTTAGCTGTAAAAGCTCCCGCTTTTGGAGATCGCCGCAAGGCAATTCTTCAAGACATTGCCATTCTCACGGGTGGTACATTTATTTCCGAGGAAACAGGTAGAAAACTCGACTCTGTAGTTGTGGAGGATCTTGGTAGAGCCGATAGAGTTTGGTCAGATAAAGACAATACTCAAATAATTGGGGGTAAGGGTGATGCCTCGTCAATCAAAGATCGCCTTTCACAAATAAGAAAAGAATACGAAAAGGCTTCATCCGAGTTCGACAAGGAGAAGTTATCAGAGCGTATTGCCAAACTCGCTGGCGGCGTTGCTGTTATAAAGGTTGGGGCGGCCACTGAGGTTGAGCTTAATGAGCTAAAAGAAAGGGTTAAAGACGCTGTTGGAGCAACCAAGGCTGCCATTGAAGAAGGAATCGTTCCTGGTGGCGGCGTTGCCCTCTTAAGAGCCTCTAAGGCCCTTGATGGAGTCAAAGGTGACAACCAGGATGAAACAATTGGCATCCAGATCGTTAAAGACTCGCTTTCTCAACCTTTACGCTGGCTGGCTATAAACTCAGGTGTTGATGCTGGCTGGGTAGTGCGAAAAGTAGAAGAAAACAAAGATGCCTCGTACGGGTTTAATTCTCTCACCTTGGAATTCGAAGATATGATCAAGGCGGGAATTCTTGATCCTGTAAAAGTAACCAGAACTGCCCTCCAAAACGCGGTGTCGGTTGCCAGTATGATTCTAACTACAGAATGTTTGATTACAGATATTCCGGAAGAAAAGAAGACCACTCCTTCACCTGACATGGGTGATATGGGTATGTAACACAAATTAAGTAGTCAAAAAAAGACCCGATTAGGGTCTTTTTTTTGTGTAATTAATCCAAATATAAACTGGGTTTTTCTGTACTTAATCTAGCACCGAGTAAAGAACGCTTAATTAGTAAAAACATGTTATCCCCAGAAATAACAAGTTATCCACAGAAAATAAAAGACGGATAAACCAACGTAAAGTGAACACAAAACTGTTGAAACTATTTATCTCTTATTCACCGGTCCAAAAGCCAAATAAGGTTGAGGATTAATCATTGATTCGTTTTTTCTGATCTCAAGATGCAAGTGTGGTCCGGTAGTTCTACCTGTTAAACCAACCTCACCAATAGGCTTCTCTGTGTTTACCTTTTCACCTTCTTCAACAAAGATTTTTCCCATATGTGCGTAAAGCGAGATGGTGTCATTTCCGTGGTCAATATATACAGCTCTACCGTAATTCCATTTCATGTTATCCACGCGGATAACAACACCTTCTTTGACAGGGAAGATCTTAGCTCCAAGAGAAGCTGTAATGTCTATCCCGGGGTGACCCATATGGAATTTCTGTGAGATGCCAGTATATTCAGGTAAAACGTTAGCAAAACTCTTCTGAGTCTCAAACTCAACTTGTTGGGTAAATGGTTGCACGTTGGAAGCTATAGTCTGATCTGTAGGTAATAAGACCAATCCTGAGGCTAATCCAGCGGCCGAGATCATTCCACCAAAGGCGGTTTTGATTCTCTTGGTTTCGAACACCGGTCTGAGAAGCTTAGAAAAAGGGTGAGATGTTCGTGTTTTTGGTAGTTGTTTTAGTATCATAAACGCGGGTATAAACCCGCCTTAGGTACAAAAAAAGCTTGAATTTCTCAAGCGAACAGTATCATACCATATCACCCCCACCAAAGTCAAACCATTAAGGTGATAAACTGAATCTAATATGATCAACATTGAGGCTATAAAAGGTAAAAACATACTGGTTCGTGGAGACCTTGATGTACCTATAAGGGATGGGGTGGTTGAGAACGATTTTATGCTTCATTCGTTACTTCCAACCTTAAATTTGTGTCTACAGCATGCCCACAGAACCGTCTTAATAGGGCATATGGGTCGTCCGGAAGGTAAAGATCCTGCTTTTAGCCTCATTCCGGTCCAAGAGTGGCTTAAAAGAGCCCTGAATAGGGATATTCCTCTTGTCGTTTCGGGTTTTTCTCCAGGGGAGTGCTGGAAGGGGGAATCCCCACTTTGTCTTATGGAGAACTTACGCTTCGATGAACGGGAACAAACAAACAACAGGGAATTCGCACACCAATTAACTGATGGAGCCGACATTTATATTTACGAAGCCTTTGCTACATACAATCCTTGTACCAGCCTCCAAACAATACCCGAAGTTATCCACACTGTCACAGGAATCCAGTTTGATCTTGAGATCACTACCCTCTCAAAATTGTTAAA